>Ga0068707_1004146_pt1 | contig 10057 bp, 15 predicted proteins | sample YNPNPMetaG_FD_66600 | JGI IMG/M metagenome (GOLD analysis project Ga0068707, IMG submission 66600) | Anoxygenic and chlorotrophic microbial mat microbial communities from Yellowstone National Park, USA - YNP NP MetaG | ecosystem: Environmental > Aquatic > Thermal springs > Hot (42-90C) >... | reverse complement strand
ACCAAGTTTTCCGTGTGCCAAATCTGGCACACAATCTTGGTACTCCGTACCAGTAGATATCACGCAACCCCGAAAAGGTGGCGCTTCGCGCACCATTTCACATACTTACGACCAGTCGTGCAAACTCAGTGGATGAATACCCAAGCTCACGGGACTTACACAGCTCACCAGCCAAAAAAGGGTAATGAAGCCAACCTATCGCAAACTCCGTGCCAACAAGAACGCACGGAACAGGACGCAAAATCCGTGCCAACAAGAACGCAAACCAAAAACAGCTCATGAGCAGGGCCGCACCATCCCGGCCCTGCACCCCCAAATTGCGGCATCGCGCTGCGATGCCGTAAATTTCCCAAGTAATTTCCGCGACTTGCCGCGAATCGTCCAAAAAACTGACAAAATACGGCACCACAACGACCAAGCCAACAATCAACATCAATGATATCAAGTACTTACGGACACACAAAGACTGGCACGAGAATTGCTCCATATAGGAGCAAACACAACACAAAGAGGAACCAACAATGCAAGTCTACACACTCGACACAACCGGCGTACGCCCAGCCACCCCAGAAACCACCAAAACGGCCAGGGGCACGTGCTGGGCATTCAAACATGGGCAGCAGGGCCGAGGACGGTGGCAGTGGCGAGCGCTACTCGCCATCCGTGATTTCCCTGCAACGCATCCACAACAACGACCGGAGCCATGCCAGCATTACCGTCCCCTCTGGCTGGAGGGGACGGACGCCCGTGGAAACCGTCACATCATCTTACTCCGCGCGGAGGAGGACGACGGAACCAGGCTCATCCTTTGGAGCCTCTCCCCCGGCTATCGAGGGGGAGCGAGCTATGACATCCAGGGACGGGCCAGGCTCATCGGAGAGGGACACGAGGCCCAAGGAGACGCAGGCAGGATGGGCGGGGCGCCATGCCCAGTCGTCCTCGTAGAGGGTCCGTGCCGGCTCAGCTGGCACAGGACCGGCCGCCTATACGGCCAAGAGGCAGACTGGGTGGCCGTCTTTGACGGCCAAAGCTGGCTGGTTTCCCCCCAAGGCGCATGCGCCCTCGAGGAGGCAGCATTCGCGGAATCAGACTGACAAAAGGGGAGATCAAATGAGAGGAAACAGGACCACAAATACCATCCGCTGCGCCTGGTGCGGCACAAAATACCGCACCAGCGAGAAAACAGTCCCCGACTCGCACGGCCTATGCACGCTCTGCTCAGAGACCCTCAAGGCAGAGATGGCAATCGTCAACGCCTGGGCAAACATCAAAGCACCAACCAACGCAACAACCCCGGACCTAATAACCAGCCTGCTGAGAGAGGCACTCGAGCACATCAAGAACGCAAGACGCAGCCGCTAACACCAACGCACCCGGCCCCCCCGGCCGCAGGGCCGGGGGGGCACCCTCACCCCGAACCACCCAAAGAAGCCAGGATCCCTCTCACAGCCCGAAGACCAAGCTCGAAGTCAGGCCCTTCACCTCCAGCCCCTCCCCCCAACACCTTAACAACAGGATGCAAAGCCCTACGCACAGCACCCGCCGCAACGCCAGCAAGCCGATAAATCGCCCGCCCAAGCACATACACGGTCGACGCGAACAGCAGCCGACCATCAGCCCCACGTCGAATCCGACGAATCCGACGAAAATACCCAGCCCGTTCCATCTCACACAGAACCCGGTTCAGCGTACGACGAGAGCACCGAAGCCCATGATACCGGCCAAGAAGAACAAGAAGCTTGTCCTGAGACGGATAACAGTAACCCTTGCAGTTTTTTCTTGACAACCCACACAGAACCATGGTAAGAGAAGTTACCAGATGGTAATGCGTGTTCATTTTTGAACACCCCCTTGGTAATCTCAGCTCCCCCGGCCAACCGGGGGAGAGCCAAGGGAACCATTACCACAGAACGACAACACTGTCAAGGAGGAAAACCACCATGGCCGAAGTCAAACCCCTCGCACTGATCAAGGAGAAGTGGGCACGAGTAACCCCGGAACGAGGAACCGATTACAAGATAGGCGTCCAAAACCCACGCCGCTCGTGGCAAGCCGCAGCGACAGCGGCCAAGGAATCACACAAGGCCGCAATGGTAGCCGCAGCCGCGGCGGACTCCTACGCCAAGGGAGTCGCAGCGGCGGGCGACACCAAGTGGCAGACACGAACAATAGCCAAGGGACCGTCCAGGTTCCAGGAAGGCGTCATGGTAGGAGCATCGGACTACGAGAAGGGATTCGCACCCGTGCGCGAGGCATTCGCAGCACTCACACCGCCTCCACGCTTTCCCAAAGGAGACGTCAGGAACCTCGAGCGCGTGAAGGCCTTCGCCATGGCCGCCCGATCAGTTAAGACCGCAAAGTAAGACAACACCAGGGAGCAGCCCATGGACTGGAAGACCACAATACCAGCAGTGGTAGGAGGACTGGCAGGAATCGCCGGAGCCTTTGGCTTCGTCATCCCACCTGACGTCGCACAGGGAATCGTAGCAATAGCACTCTTCGTGCTAGGATTATTCGCAACAAGCAAGCCAGGAGGTAACTAGAAATGGCCCTCAGACAACCGTTCGCCGTCAAGAACTTCGTCGGCAACGTCGACATCGAGATAGAAGCAAAGCCAGGCCAAAGCTTGCTCATCACAGACATACGAGCATACAACCCCGCCCAGAACTTCATCACACTAAAGACCGACAAGACCACCGTAGGCTACTTCAGATCGGGCGGTTATAAAGGAGAACACCTACCGTTCCCAAAATACCCAGGAAACGTCTCGACAGGATTCAAGGTAGACGCACTCACAATATCAAGTGTAGAGTACAACAAGATCATTGACGCCGGAGGCAACGCACTCGACCTCGCTTTCGCAGCAGAAACCGACGTCACAGCAGAGACCACCTTCAACCGCGTCTCAGTACCCGAGAGAGTCAGACGACCACAGAAGACCCTTCTCCGACGCCTCAGAGAACTCGGCATAATGCAAGGATACCCAATCGCGGAAGGAGAGACATTCAGAATCGAGAACATGGCACAGGCAGGCGCATACTGCCAAGTAATTTACCAGATATACGACAGAGAAGACATCAAGAACACCGACCCGAACGGATCAAAGGCACACACATACACCATAGTCAGCTACGCAGACACAGGCGCAACCATCAGCGCAGCAGGAGACAACCTCTACGACAACCCACTCAACCCGGCAGAATTCCCAGCCTTCCCGTTCGGTAAAACGGTACCTGCAAAGACAAAGGCAAAAATCCACGGAATCTGCCACTGCCCAGTAACAGCATTCGGATCAAGCACATCAAATTACATATACTCAACATACCTAAAGCTCATCAGCGAGCGGGAGGTACTATTCGACGAGGACAGAAACGGACTACTACTTTACGGACTCAGCACACCGGCAGTCGCAAACCTCTACCTAATCGGCGAGGGACTATCAGAAATACACGAGTGCTCAGCAACAGACGCAGGAGACCCACTCATCTTCGACACACCGCTCGAGTACGACGAGGGAGACGAACTAAACATATATCTCACAACAGCAATCGGAGGAGCAGGCGCAGACCTTATAACACAACTACAACAGATCGCACTTATCATCACCTTCACCCGTAAGACCGAGTAACAGCCAGGAGGGACGACAAAATGATACTCTTCCAGGCATTCCGCATCACCGGAGCAACAAGCTCGATCGTTTACGACGAGGGACTAAAGAGCACAGAGGCAGAACCAAAGCGACTCCACAGCGTAGCTGTACAAATGAACTCGTACGGAGGATCCGGAGACAACGACTTCCAGCTCTACCACGAGCGAGCAAAGCTCATGGAAATACCCGAAACCATGCTCCCACAGTGCGACGCAACCGACACCACCGGAGACAACCACAACGGACCCTGGATGGAACTACCAGTCGAGCTAGACATACCAATAGGAGAAACGGTCAAGGCAGCCATCAAATGCGGAGCAAACGCAGTCAACGTAAGAGGCGTCTACAAGTACGAGATCACAGGCAAATGAGGACAAAGCCATGCCATTCACACCCCCAGAGGTCAAGGGACCAACACCAAGAGAAGTCTGGCAGCTCATAAAGGAAGAGAACCTATTTGAAACACTCGACCTTGACCCCAAATACGTCCGCCATCTCTACATTTCCAACCTCATCACCAGGACACTGGCACGAGTAGTCGGCCAAGGACCCTACGGAGCCGTGCCCATCCGATGCAACCAGGACGGCTACCTCTACGTTGCCGGACTCGGAGGCGGATACACACGCAACGTAACCGTCACAGGCACGGCAGGAAACTCCTGGAGCAGCCCAATTGACCTCGGACACGACTGCGGACGAATCGACCTCTACGTGTTCGACAACAAGATAGATTTCCAGCGATCAAGAGACGGAGTAACTTGGGACGACGCGTGGGAAGTCTTCAAAGACTCCATGCTCAGCCTCGACGTTGTAACACGACAACTCAAGATCAAAAACCACACATCAGGCGCAGTAGCCAGATACCAAATAGTAGGCTACTTCGCAGCTTGACAGACGAAAGAGACGACATGGGCAACCTACTCTTCTACGTAAACCCGCCAGCAAGCCTGCCACTTGAAGGGGTCTTCTACTACGACTTCTTCGCCAGCGACGCGGGCTACGACAAGACCATACCCACAGACTCGACACTGGAGGTCACTTACAACGGACTACACATAGTCACAAGCTCATCAGTTGCCAACCCATCAGTCATAAGCAAGCACCCAGACAACTTCTTCTACAAACTCACTTGGGACAAGCGCCGAGAACTCAAACTCTCAGTCAAGCTCACCGAAGACCCAGACTACCCAGGCACGACCTGGATCATCACCGGAGACACAAACATAGACAGACACTTCGGACTTCTATTCGACGGACACAAGCTATACGCAACCGTCGGAGACGGAACACACCGCAAGGACACCCAGCTAAACGAAATGTTCTGGCCAACCAAGGACAACTTCAGGGCACACATTAAGTTCTTCCCACTCAGTCACATCGAATTCTGGCTTGACGGAGAACTCACATACTCCGAAGACGAGTACCTTCCACAAGGCGAGACATCAGCCGAATACCTCATGAAGATCGACGCCACCTCGGGATCCAACCCCCCGGTCTACACACCAGTAGAACTCTACATCCCGTACCTCGAGCTATACCAGGAGAAGCAGGACTGAAAAAAAATGAACCACGAGATAACATACACAGCCGCCATCAACATCCTAACTATCCTCATACCCCTGATCATATTCCTCAGAAACCTCGACAAAAGACTCACACACCTCGAAACAAAGACACGAAGAGGATGCCAACACAACCCCGACTGCCCACTGAACGACTGAGAACCCAGACATGCCAACAAGCCTCGGACCAGAATTACCCACGACATGGCGCGGAAACTACCCACACATACTGCCCTCAGACTTCCCTCTGTGGACCAGCTTCCTCGACAACCACGGACACGAGTACCTTTCGGTCTTCTACCAAGTACGCGTAGGAGGCCCCGACCCACAACTCGCAATACTTTCAGAAAAGTGGGCAAGAACCTGGTACACGCTCAAGGCATACAGAATCGACGCAATACTTCGAGCACAAAACATGATCCGAATATGCGAAATATCAACACAAGTAGGAATAAGAGCAATAGGACAACTACAAGTCTACAAGCAGCTTTGGGACTTGGACCCCGCAATCAAGCTACCATACCGCTTGACATTGGTATGTCAACTCATCGACCCGGACCTGGAATACGTAGCACAAAAGCTTGACTATGACATACTCAAACCTTGACTGGACAAAATTCCACGAGATAAAGAGCCCGTCACTCCAACAATACTACCCGAACACACCAGAATACATACACGCCGCCCGACGCAGCCGGTACTTCATCAACAGATACAAGTACGACATCTTCAAACCAGCCTTCGCAATCATCCTCGAGGCATTTCTGGACTTCACCTGGACCGACACATACCTATTCCCAGGCGGACCACTCCCGTTCGGACTCCGCATACAGCACTTCCCAGGCAAGGGATACGCAGTGTGGGGACCATACACACTCGACCGCCTCAGCCCAACCACAGTGCAGCACCACTTCTGGTTCTACTGGGACTACCTTGCCGAGTACTCCGCCGACCCCGTCGAACTCCCACTCACCAAGCAGAAGATAACCCTCTTTCGATGGGGACGACGCAACTGGTGGGTATGCCGACACCGCGCCGCCAACTGGTGGCTGTCAGGCAGACCCGGCGACCCGACAGAACGCCAACAAGCATACAAGATCATCACAACAACGAGACTACGCTACAACCCGAACACATCAACCTGGACCCCAGCAACCACACCACCACGACCCGAACCACGACCACAACGCCAAATACCACGCAACAAGCTCAACAACCCCTTCCACCTACCCAAATTCACCGACGAGGAATTCGAGAAAAAGCGAGCCGAGTACATCCAGAAAAACGGATACAAGGTTAGCATCCCACATTGGGACGACGTAATCGACCTCAGCTTCACCCCTGACATATCAGACGACGAATACCGCGAATGGAGACAAGCCAGACGCGCGGGAAGGGAACCAAACATTGACCCGGAAAAAGCAAGACACTTGGACAACAAGAAACGCAGATACGAGACCATGCTTGCATCTCCAATACCGAAATGGCACCAAAACATTGCCGCAGTGCTCACAGCACTTGACGACGCCCAGGACGCACTCAGCACCGCGACAATCGCAGGCTGGATAGCAGCACGAGTAGCACCAAGAGCCTTCGGAGCAGTACTTGGCCCGGTCGGCTGGGTACTTCTCGCAGCAGACCTGGCAAACGTAGCACTGAGCCTCGGAAGGCTCCCTGTGACCGCAAAGAGATCAAAACGCAGATACAGGGAAATGATCCACACCAACCCCTTCCTAAAGGAGAACCGCATAGAGGCCGCCAAAAAACTCCTGAAAGGACCACTACGCCCATCCCGCCTCATCGAGGCTGCACAGGTCTCAGAGCAAATGTTCGGTGTCGGACTATGCCTCGGACCCATCATGTCATTACCAGCAGCAATCGTATCCGGAGCAGTACGAGCAGCCGCAGGCGAAAAGGTCACCTTCGACTTCGGACCACTCAGCTTCACCCTCAACGCACACAAGGCGGCAAAGCAGATCCTATCAGCGCCCGCAGCACTCGCCACCAATCCGATCCTGGACTACAACTCCAGACTCATGATCCACGCAGCAACGTACTACTCAATGCAGGTACTCGCAGCCAACTGGGAGGGAAACGACCCTTGGGAAGCGGCACCTCGAATCACCCAACTCGAACTCAGAGCACCAAGCCCACAAGACCCCCTGACACGAGACATACTCAAGGACCACGACATCGACCCCGACCAAACAGCAACATGGCCCCACTGGAACGAGAAGTGGATCAACTGGAACACCATGACCCGAATCTACTCAGAGAGAATAACAGACGCCGACTCAGCATGGGTAATCCAGAACAAGCACAGACCACGAGGATTTCTCGCCAACACACTACGAGATTACGAAAACCGCATCATGCTCGACGCACTCTTCGGACACTACAAGCCCACAGAGTCACTCATACCCGAAGCATGGTACCTAGACCAGATCCTGAACGACTACTCATACCCCGCACCAGACACCGACCCCACAAGGCTCCAGAACTACCTCGAAACACTACGAGACTACACATGGTCGGCAGGCACAATACTGGACACACGGTCAATCAAGAACCAGGCAAACCGAATGGGAATAAAACTAACCCAGGACTACCCAGCAGCCCCACCCAAAGACCTTGAGCAAGCCTGGAACGAACTCATGACCTTCTACGAACAGTACAAAGCAGACCGCGACAAGTTCTACCATTTCAAGCGACTCTTCTGAAAAAAAAACAGCCTCCAGAAGGCCCCAGGAGCCACGATCTCACCCACCCCAAGGGTAAACCCCTTACCACGAATCAACAACTTACAGAGACACCAACCAGGCACAGCCCACGCCACATCCAGCCTCGAGCAGGACAAGAAAAAGCCAAAAAGAAAAGAAAAAAAGGAAGGCCCGGCCGGAGAAAAAGAAATAAGGAACGCTTCTAATGCCAAGGAACGTTGAGCGCCGCTTGTTCGGGCGCCCCGGCCCAGCGGGGACCCTCGGACCGCTGCGCGGTCCGCATCCCCGCCGGGTCCCTTCCCGGGGCGCCCGAACAAGCGGCGCTCAACCGCGCGCCCCCTACGCTGACGCTCCGGGAGGCGCGCTCGTTCCTTGGCATCACTTTCTCTCCGGCCGGACCACCAAAACCATTGACAAACCCAAAAAACCAAAACAAAATCACACCAAGGAGGCAGACATGAAACGCGCAGGAACCATATACGAGGTAAAGCTAACGGACATAACCCCACCCGGACACGACGTCCGAATCTCTATACATCCAGACAGGATCCGAGAACTCGCAGACTCAATAAAGGAGATCGGACAACAGACACCCATCGTCCTCCGAAAATCCACGCCACCATACGAGATAAGCCAGGGCCATCGACGATTCCTCGCTTGCAAGCTACTCAACAAGGAAACCATCCTCGCCACGTTCACAGAAGCCGACGACGCCACAAACTTCATCGCACGAGCCACGGAAAACCTTCAGCGAGAGGACCTTTCCCCTATCGAGGAGGCAAAGATTTACCAGACCCTCCGACAAACTTACGGACTCACAATCCGAGAGATCGCCACCAAATTCGGAAAGAGCGAATCACACATCACCCAGACACAAAGACTCCTCGAAGCTCCAGAATTCGTCCAAGCCGCACTACACAAACGCACAATCTCCCCCGCAAGCGTACTGTGCTTGCTACAGATCGAGGACCCGGCCGTCCTACACCCATACCTACAATTCGCCGTCGAAAACGGCATCACACTTGCCGTCGCAAAGTCCTGGGTAAACCAGTACAAACGCACCAGGAACCCAGACGAGCACGCTCCAGCCGAGGAAACAGTTATCAGGCACATACGCACGCGAACCGTCTACCACGAGTGCGGAGCCTGCAAGCAGCCAACCGACATCGAGACCATGAAAAGTCTATTCCTGTGCACGGACTGCTACAACTACCTCCTCAACGACACACCACACCCAGCACTACAGGAGGCTGGAACACCAAATGAGTGAGATACTAATCAAACTTGGCGTCGGAGGAACCAGACTCGACCAAAGCCACCAAAGGCTTTGGGACATCCCAAAAGCATGGGAAAACGTATTCCCAGCAGAGAACCTGATAATCACGTCAACGTGGGAGGCAACACACAAGACAAGCGGGTACCACTACAAGCGCAGAGCATGGGACATAAGACGCCCCAAAAACACAACCACAGACCACATCAAAGCCCTACAGGACCAGCTAGGACCAGACTTCTACGTACTCGACGAAAAAACACACATCCATATACATTACGCCGGAAAGGAGCCGCCATGATCGACCACACACAAGCATTCCGAGACATCCAGGTCGCCAGACTTGCAAGCGTCATCCGGCAGATCTACTGGGACATACAAGCCAGAGACGACCAGGAGGATCTCATCAGACTGACACTTGCACTCGACACCACAAACATGACCAAAGAACAGACCCGAGCAGAGGTCTCGCGCCTTCTGAGAATCATAGAGCCAATGGGCTGGGACGACGAGGCAATAGCACACCAAGCCACCAAAACATTCGTAAAGGTCATAAAGGAAACCCTACCAGCAGAGAGCGTCACACCCGAGCAAGAAGCAGAGACAACACTATGAACCAGCCAGCGGAGACCTCGCGCCCCCCCCGAACCCCCACGAGAACACCGCGCCCCGGGTGACGCGCAAAACCCGCGTCACTCGCCCAGCCCCCCGCCCATATCACACGGTCCCCCCAGTAACGCGGTCATGGACCGCTACGGGGACCCCACCGGGTGACCAGAGGGAAACTAAGGGACCCCCTGGACCCCCATCAGAACCGACCACGGGAGGCTTCGCGCCCCCCCTGAACCCCCCC
>Ga0068707_1004145_pt1 | contig 10057 bp, 10 predicted proteins | sample YNPNPMetaG_FD_66600 | JGI IMG/M metagenome (GOLD analysis project Ga0068707, IMG submission 66600) | Anoxygenic and chlorotrophic microbial mat microbial communities from Yellowstone National Park, USA - YNP NP MetaG | ecosystem: Environmental > Aquatic > Thermal springs > Hot (42-90C) >... | reverse complement strand
TCCCCTTCTCCTCTCCTGAAACTCTGAGAGGGGGACCCTCTCCGCGGTTCCGTGGGCCTGATCCGCAACCCCCTCGGGTTCAAGCCCTAATCCCACGGAGAAGCCAAGAAGAAGAGAGTTCCCCATCCCGGTAACCGGGGCCACCGCTGATGAAAATGGGGGCTGCGCAGTAGAATGAACCCGCCGATCGCGGTCTGGAGGTCGGGCACTGCCTGGTGCTGCGAGCCCGTAAGTGAGTTTGACCCGGGTCCCTGAGGGCACCACCGACTGCCGCCGCCCCCGTGTGGGGGTGAGCGCGATGAGGAGAGTCTTTAACGGAAGGGACCTGTCCGCGACGGCAGGAGGGGCAACGTGCAGGTGATGTACGAGCGGTGCGCAGGCTTGGACGTGCACAAGGAGACGGTCGTGGCGTGCGTGGTGAAGGGGCCGGACGGGACAAGCACCACGAAGGAAGTGCGGACGTTCGGGACCGCGACGCAGGAGCTCCTGCGGCTGCGGGACTGGCTGGACCAGGAGGGCGTGACACACGTGGCGATGGAGTCGACGGGGGTGTACTGGAAGCCGGTGTTCAATCTGTTGGAGGGAGGTCCGGAACTCTGGGTGATCAATGCCCATCACGTGAAGAACCTCCCCGGCCGGAAGACGGACGTGAAGGACTGTGAATGGCTGGCGGATCTGCTGCGGCATGGGCTCGTGAAGCCGAGCTTCGTGCCGGACACGCCGACTCGGGACCTCCGAGAACTCACGCGGTACCGGACTCAGGTCGTGCGAGAGCGGGCGTCGGAGGTGAACCGTCTGCAGAAGATCTTGGAAGGGGCCAATATCAAGCTCAGTTCCGTGGCCAGCGACGTGGCCGGGGTATCGGGGAAGGCGATCCTGAAGGCGATGGCCGCAGGAGAGACGGACCCGCAGAAGCTGGCGGAACTGGCGGTCGGACGCCTGGCCCAGAAGCGCGAGGATCTAATCCTGGCGTTGGAGGGGAGGGTTCGGGATCACCACCGCTTCATGCTGAAGGCGGTGCTTCGGCACCTGGACGACTTGGATCGGCTGATCGAGGAATTGGACGCGGAGGTCGAGAAGCGGCTGCGCCCTTTTGAAGAGAAGCTCCGTCGGCTGGACGCGATCCCGGGCATCGGACAGCGGACCGCGGAGATCCTGCTGGCGGAGCTCGGGACGGAGATGTCGCGCTTTCAGACGTCGGGACACTTGGCCAGCTGGGCGGGGATATGCCCCGGGAACAATCAGAGTGGCGGTAAGCGCCTGAGCGGAAAGACGCGCAAAGGCTCACCGTGGCTGCGAGGGGCCTTGGTGGAAGCGGCTTGGTCCGCCATTCGGGTCAAGGCCAGCTACTTCAAGGCACAATACGCGCGCCTCAAGGGCCGCCGAGGCCCCAAGAAGGCAATCATAGCCGTGGCGCACTCGATCCTGGTCACCGTCTACCATCTGCTCAGCCGTCCCGCCCCCTACACCGACCTGGGAAAGGACCACTTCGAGCGGCTCGACCGCGAACGCATCGTGCGTCGCCTCACCCGCCGCATCGAGGAACTCGGCTTCGACGTCTCCCTCAAGAAGAAGGAGCCGGCCGCGTGAGCGATTTTCTGAGGAGCCTGATGGAGGAGGAGCCCATGAAGCGACGCCGGGAACGGGGATTCACGCTGATCGAGCTGCTGCTCGTGGTGGTCATCATCGGCATCCTGGCGGCCATCGTGGTCCCGAGGCTCGTGGGCCGTTCGGAGGAGGCCCGGTTCAGCCGGGCCAAGGCCGACCTGGCCGTCCTCCGCAACGCCCTCAGCGCCTACGAGATCGACAACGGGAGGATGCCCACCACCGAGCAGGGGCTGGCGGCCCTCATCGTGAAGCCCACCTCCGCCCCGGAGCCCAAGAACTGGAAAGGGCCCTACATCGAGGCCACCGAGGTCCCCCTGGATCCCTGGCAGAATCCCTACCAGTACTTCAACCCGGGCCAGCGGAACCCCCAGAGCTACGACCTCTACAGCCTGGGTCCCGACGGCCAGGACAACACCGAGGATGACAGCCCCAACTGGAAATAGGCGCGCCGGGACCGCCCCCCGCCGGGCGGCGGGACTCACGCTGCTGGAGCTGATCCTCGTCGTGATCGTCCTGTTCGTCCTGGCGGGCGTGGCCGTCCCCCGCTTCTCGGATTTCTTCCCGGCCCTCCAGGTCCGCCGGACGGCCGAACGGATCCTGGCGTGGGCGGGCAAGGCCCGGGCGGACGCCGCCCTCACCGGGGCTCGACACCGCCTCGTCCTCGACGCGGAAACGCGCCGGTTCTGGATCGAGTACGAGCCCCGTCCCCTGAGGGAGCCCTTCGTCTTCCGGCCCCTCGGCGGGGCTTGGGAGGCCGAACCCATCCCGGGCGAGGTGCTCCTGGAATCCTTCCAGGGGTTCGAGGAGGAGGGGGGGCTCCGGATCCTGACGTTCCGGCCCGACGGCACCGCCGCGGACGCCTCCCTGGCCGTGACCAACGAGCGGGGCGACCGGCGGACGGTCCGCGTCGAGGGCGCCACCGGCCGCATCACGATCGAGCGGCCCGCGGAGGAGGACGTGGAATGAGGCGCGACGCGGGGTTCACCCTCGTGGAGGTGCTCGTCGCCCTCGTGGTGACGGGGGCCGCGGTCGCCCTCCTGGCCCAGGGGTTCACCACGGGCGCCCGGGCCTTCGCGGTCTCCCAGAACCAGACCCGCGCCGCCCTCCTGGCCCAGCGGGTCCTCGCCGACTTCGAGACCGGCGAGCTTCCCCTCAACCAGAGCCAGTCCCTCGCGTTCGAGGACGAGGAGGGGTTCTCCGGCGAGACGCTCTCGGAGGCCTACGCGGAGGGGGTGACCTGCCTCACGGTCCGGATCCGGTGGGAGGAGCGGGGCCAGGAACGCCTCTACGAGGTCGTCCGCCTCATGCGGGACCGGCCGACCGGGCCATGAGAAGCCGCGGATTCACGCTCCTGGAGCTGCTCGTCGCCACGGCGATCTTCGGCGTGGTGGCCGCCGCCGCCTACGCCCTGCTGGCGGCCGGGACCCGCGTCTCCTCCCGCGCCGAGGCCCGGGCCCGCCTCTACCAGACCGCACGGGCCGCCCTCCGGGCCGTGGAGGAGGACCTCCGGGGAGCCATCCTCTCCGGAGAGGCCTTCGAGGTCGAGTTCGTCGGGACCAACGGGGAGACGGAAGGACTCCCCACCGATGCCTTGGAGTTCCTCTCCGTGGGGTACTGGCCCGACCGGGATCCCGACCCCGCCGCCCCCCCCCAGCGGAAGAGCGACCTCTCCCGGGTCGTCCTCCGCATCGAGGGCGGCGATCGTTCGAAGACCCTCCGCGGGCTCGTCCGGGAGCGACGGTCCGTCCTGACCGACCCGACCGTGGTCGGCAGCCAGGAGGACGGCGCGGAGGTGGTCGCCCCCGAGGTGGCGGGGATCGATTTCCGGTACCTGGGCGACCAGTGGGAGGAGACCTGGGACAGCGCCACGCGGCGGAAGCTTCCCAAGGCGGTCGAGGTCACCGTGTACGTGGTCCCTCCCCCGGAGGACGCCGGGGGGGAGGAGCCCGCCGAGCGGTTCTCCACCCGGATCTACCTGCCCGTGGCGGCCGAGACCCCGGAGAAGCAGCCATGAGCCCGGCGCCCGTGACCGGCCCCGGCGGCCCGCCCCGCGGGTCGGCCCTCATCGTCGTCCTCTGGCTCATGGCGATCCTGACGCTCCTGATGTACGCGTTCCTTGCCGAAATGCAGGTGGAATACGCCCTGGCGGGGGGATTCGCCGAAGGGAAGAAGGCCGAGCAGCTGGCCTGGAGCGCGGTGGATCTGGCCTGCGCCACGGTCCTGGCCTCGACGTCCCCCCAGCACAAGCTCGATGAACCCTGGTCTCACGACCCGGACAGGTTCTTCGAGGTCCCCCTCGGGGAGGGGGCCTTCACCCTCGTCCACCCCGTCTACGACGAGGGGAACGTCGTGATGCGCTGGGGCTTGGAGGACGAGGCCTCCAAGATCAACATCAACTACGCCCCCCGCGAGGTCCTCCTCAGGCTCCCCCGGGTCACCGAGGAGATCGCCGACTCCCTCATCGACTGGCGCGACGCGGATTCCAACGCCGGCCCCAGCGGCGCGGAGGATTCCTACTACCAGGGCCTGAACCCGCCCTATTCCTGCAAGAACCAGCCTTTCGAGACGCTGGAGGAGCTCCTCCTGGTCCGGGGGGTCACCGCCGAGGTCCTCTACGGGGAGGACACCAACCTCAACGGACGGCTGGATCCCAACGAGGACGACGGGGACAAGACGTCCCCGCGCGACAACGGGGACGGGCGCCTGGATCCGGGGCTTTTCGCCTTCGTGACCGTCGTGAGCGCGGACACGAACCTGACCAACGGAGGAAAGACGCGGGTCAACCTCAACACCGCCAACGACCAGCAGCTCGGGCAGGCCGGGTTCACCCCCGAGGAGGTGCTGGCCATCAACATGTACCGCCTCAACCGCCTGCGGAACGCCCCGGGGCAGCCGCCCTTCCCGAACACGGCCTATCTGCTGGACATCCTGGCGCCCAGGAGGTTCCGCGAGGTGGCCGATGCCGTCACCGTGGTGGAGGGGGACCGGCTCCCCGGCCTCGTCAACGTGAACACGGCTCCCAAGGCGGTGCTCTTGGCGCTGCCGGGAATAACCGAGGAGATGGCGGTCAAAATCATGGAGTACCGAACCCAATCCGGGGTGGATCTGTCCAATATCGGCTGGTTGGGGGAAGTGCTGCAGCCCAAGGAGGTCCAAGCCGTGGCGTCCTTCGTCACGACCCGGTCGAATCAGTTCCGCATCCATGCCGTGGGCCGGATCGGGACCCCTTATGCGAACATCGGGACGGACGGGGAGGAGGCGCGGCCGCGGGCGTTCCGGAGGATGATCGCGATCTTCGACAAGCTTTCCCAGCCCCGGCCGAGGCTTCTGTACTGGAAGGACGCCACGAGGCTGGGGATGCCCTACGATCCGGAGGAAGGTCCGGCCCCCTCGAATTCCCGAGTGACCGGGCGATAGATGGCCAGCACGCTGACGGCGGTCGAGCTGGGCTCCCGCGTCCTGGCGGCGGTGACCGCACGGGGCAACGGGAGCGGCATGGAGCTCCTCCGCTCCGGCTCCGTCCCGATCGAGGCCGTGGACCCTCCGAACATCCGCCGGGCGCTGGAGCGATGCGGCGTCGCCGAGGCGCGGGCCGTGGTCCTTCTCGTCCCGCGGGGACAGGCCTTCCTCCGGGATCTGGAGCTGCCGGAGGGCACCCCGGAGGAGCTGGTCCGCATGGTCCGCTTCCAGGTGGAACGGGAGCTGCCCCTGCCGCTGGAGCAGGTCCGGTATTCCTTCATCGAGACGGGGCGGGGGGGCGGGAAGGTCCGGATCCAGGTGTCTGCCGTCCCGCGGGACGTGCTGGAGCCGGCCCTGGCCGCCCTGGAGGGGGCCGGGGTGAAGGTCTCCGGGGCCTATGTGAGCTCCTACGGGCTCCTGTGTCTATGGCCGGACGGCGAGCCCGCCGTCCTGGTGGAGGTGGCCGCGGGGGAGGCCGAGATCCTGGTGGTCGAGAAGGGGCGGGTGGAGTTCTCCCGCACGGCCCCCCTTCCGGAGGGGCCGGTCCCGGAGCGGGTGGCCGACGAGGTGGATCGGACCCTCCTGGCGTTCAAGGCCCGTTCCGGTCGGGAGGTCCTCAAGGTGGTGCTGGCCGGGGAGGGGGACCGGGCCGCGGCGCTGGCCCGGGGGCTGCGCGAGCGGCTGGCCCGGGAGGTGGTCCAGGTGGGCCCGGGAGACCTGGACACCGCCGGCACCGCAGGGATCTGCGCGGGGCTGTTCCTCTGCCGGACGCTGCCGGACCTCCTTCACCCGCCGGGGGTATCGAAGCGGTTCCGCATCACGCCGGCGCACCGGATCGCGGCCGGGACCGCGGCGGGGCTCCTGGCGGTCGTCCTGGCCTTCCATCTGGCCCTCTCGGCCAAGGCGGGGGCCCTGGAGCGCCGGCAGCGGGAGCGGGATGCCCTCAGGCCGCGGGCCGAGGAGATCGCCCTGATGAGCCAGAGGACGACGCTGGCCCACCAGTGGTACCGGGACCGCAAGGACTGGCTGCGGGTCTTCGACGCCCTGGCCCGCTCGATCCAGAGGGACAAGCTGTGGCTCTCCAGCGCCTCCTTCGAGGAGAACGGGGCGTGCCGTCTCGTCGGGAAGGCCAAGGACGAGCGCTACGTCAACGACTTCATCACGGCCCTCAAGGCCGCGGAGCCGTTCCGGGAGCTCGCCCTCAAGATCGAGAACCGCAAGCACAACGCCAAGGACGCGCTGGGATACACGGAGGACTTCACCGTGACGGCGTCCCCGGCCGCGGCGCCGGTGCGGAGGAAGAAATAGGATGGAGCGGCGCTCGAGGATCCTGGCCGGCCTCGTCGTGGGGGCCGCGGTGCTCCTGCTGGCGGACAAGGTCTTCCTGGGGCCGTACCTGGAGAAGTGGAGGGATCTCTCGGCCCGCGCCGAGAAGGCCGACCAGGAGATCCAGAAGTACCGCACGATCCTGGCCCGGGAGGCCGCCGTCCGGGACGGCTGGGCCAAGGTGAAGGGGCTTCTGGAAAAGCCCCGGGTGCCGGATGTCCAGACCCACTTCGTGGCCCACCTCGGCGAGATCGCCAACGCCGTCGGCGTGAACTTCGACATCAAGGGGGTCCGCGAGCAGGTGCAGGGAGATTTCAAGGAATACAGCTTCGAGACCCAGTTCAAACTCAAGTGGGAGCAGCTGGGGGAGTTGCTCGTGGCACTGCACAACTCGCGGGAGTTCCTGAAGCCCGCGAGGATCGCCGTGGGATCCCAGTACGAGAAGGAGGACCGGCTCGACGTGGACCTGAAGATCTCCACGATCGAGATCCTGCCGGTCAAGGCCCGGTGATGGATTGGCTCGCACTGGCGGCGGGGACGTTCCTGGGGGCGCTTCAGGCGGCCTCCCATCGGCCTCCGGAGGCGCAGGATCCGGACCGTCCCGCGGTCTCGATCCGCGACTTCAAGGGGCTGCGGGAGAACAACATCTTCTCCCCGGCCCGTCCCTCCCGGCGGGAGCATCGTCCGGCCGCCCCGGCCCCGGCGGCCCCCCCGCCCTCCCCTCCGCCCGCCAAGCCCCGTACGCCGGTCGTCACGGGGATCGTCTTCAGCGACGGGGCCTGGCAGGTCCTGGTGGAGGACCGCAACACCGACCTCAAGATCAAGCTCTTCGCCCAGCCGCGGTTCCTCAGGGCGGGGGAGGAGTTTCTCGGCTATAGGATCGAGTCCGTGGCGGAGGGGATCGTCACCGTGCGGGCGGGGGACACGGTCAAGGACCTGCGCCCGGGGGATTCGTTCCCGGAACGGGTGGGGCCGTCCCCGGAACGGAGGGAGGAGGCCGCCGCCCCGGCGGAGGGGAAGCGGGAGGCGGTCCCCCCGGCGGTCGAGGCTCCGGCCCCGGACGCCGCGGGAAAGCCCGGGGCGGCCGCTCCCCCGGCCCCGGATGAGGAGGCCCGTAGGCGGGTGCTGGAGGAGTTGAAGAGGAAGTACCAGAAGAAGAGAGAGGAACTGGATTTCCAGGAGCCTTAACCTTAGGAGGGACGGACATGGGCCGGTTGACGATGTTGGCGCTTCTGGGACTGTGGGGGGCGGATGCCAAGGACGAGGTCCTGAAGGCGGTGCAGAAGCTTCAGGAGGCCTCGGGGTACAGCTGGACCGCGACGCCCGCGATGGGAGGGGGCGTCGGAGGGCAGGCGGGCCGCTTCCAGCCGGGGCCCACGACGGGCAAGGCAGAGAAGGACGGGTACAGCCTCGTCTCGATGAGCATGGGGCAGAGCACCACGGAGGCGGTGCTCAAGGGGGACAAGGTCGCCGTCAAGACGGCCGACGGCTGGAAGAGCCTCGAGGAGCTGGCTGCGGCGCGCCGGGGGGGCGACCAGCCGCAGCCGGGGGGCGGCCAGCTGCGGCGCGGGGATCCAGCCGGCTTTGCGGCCATGCGCCTGCGCCGCTTCAAGGCCCCGGCGGCCGAGGCGGCCGACCTCGTCGCGGGGGTGAAGGAGCTTAAGGAGGAAGGCGGGGCCTACGTCGGGGAGCTCACCGAGGAGGGGGCCAAGGCGAGGCTTGCCTTCGGCGGCCGCGGTCGGCGCGGCGGGGACGCCGCCCAGGGACCCCAGGTGTCCGGGGCCAAGGGTTCGGTCAAGTTCTGGGTCCGGGACGGGGTCCTGGCCAAGTACGAGTACACCGTCCAGGGCAAGGTGACCTTCGGCGGCCGCGAGATCGACATGAACCGGACGACCACCGTGGAGATCGAGGACGTGGGGTCGACCAAGGTCGAGGTGCCCGAGGACGCCCGGAAGAAGCTGGAGTGACCCGGGCCATTATTGGCGGGGGGACCATGAGGATGCGTGGCGTCGCGGTCGCGGTGCTGGTCCTGGGCGTCCCGGGGTGGGCCCAGGACCAGCCCGCGGAGGTGCAGCTCCGCTTCAACTTCAAGGAGGCGTCCCTCGACGGGATCCTTCAGTACGTCACCTCCAAGACCCACTGGATCTTCGTCCTGGACAAGACCGTGTCGGGCAAGATCGACGCCGTGAGCGACGCGGAGGTTCCCGTCTCCAAGTGCCTGGAGTTCCTGGACTCGTGCCTCCGCCGGCACGGGGCGCTGACCTTCAACCCCTACGCCCCCGCCCTCCCCAAGCCGGGGCAGATCGTCAAGATCGTGGACGCCGCCTCCGGGCCGCGGACGATCGAGATCCACACCGGGCTCAACCCCGACGACATCCCCGTCACCGACCGGGTGCGCACCCAGATCATGCCCCTCAAGGCCGTGAGCGTCACGGAGGTCCAGAAGGAGCTGGGAGACGTCCTGCGCAAGGCCATCGAGCCCGACGGGCAGATGGCGATCTCCACCTATTCGAACTCCATCGTCCTGACCGGCCGCTCCGAGGGGATCAACCGGGCCGCCCGGATCCTGAGGGTCATCGACGTGAGCACGTCAGGAGAGCTCAAGATCCGGGTCTACACCCTCAAGAACGCGGACGCCACGGAGACGGCCAAGACCCTCAACGAGGTCTTCAAGCGGGAGGCGATGAAGGCGGAGGTGGGGGCCCAGAATCCCATGATGGGGTTCTTCCGCATGTTCCGGGGCGGCGGGGAGGAGCGGGGAGGGGTCGGACCCCAGCCGCGGGCCCTGGCCAGCGAGATGGTCCGCATCACCGCCGACACCCGCACCAACTCGGTCATTGTCAGCGCCACCGAGGAGAACCTGAAGATCATCGAGGACCTGATCGCCCGCCTGGACGAGAAGGGGGCCTCGGTGATCAAGCTCAAGCTCTACGCCCTCCGCTACGCGGACGCGACCTCGGCGGCCAAGGTCATCACGGACGTGTTCGCCGAGCGCGCCGGGTCCTCCACGGGCGCGGGGGGGCGCGGCGGGCGGGGGATGAACCCCATGATCCCGGTCTGGATGGGAGGCCAGCCCGCCCCGCCCGGCGACCTCCACGCCGCCAACGAGGTCCGCGCCGTGGCCGACGTCCGGACGAATTCCGTCGTCGTGGCCGCCAGCGAGCAGAACCTCCTGCTGATCGACAGCCTCGTGTCCGAGCTGGACCGCCAGGTGAACGACATCCTGGAGGTGAAGATCTACAAGCTTCAGAACGCCGATCCCACGGAGATGGCCGCGATCCTCCAGGCCCTCTTCCGTCCCCAGATCCAGGCCACGCAGCAGTGGGGCCGGACCCCCGGCCAGGGGGGCCAGCAGGGCGGGGGCGGCATGTTCCAGCGCATCTTCGGCGGCGGGTCCCAGCTGGCCTCCTCGGCCTCGGGGAGCCTCCCTCCCAGCCAGGAGGTGGAGATCACCGCGGACACCCGGACCCGCTCGGTCGTCGTCAAGGCCTCGCGGGAGTACATCGCGGTGATGGACGAGGTGATCCGGCAGCTGGACGCCGATCCCACCGAACAGATGAGCACCTACGTCGTGCGGCTCCGGAACCACACCGCCTCCGAGCTGGCCTCGACGCTCCAGAACCTGACCCGGTCCACCGGGACGGGGAGCGGCCGGGCCGCCACC
>Ga0068707_1004140_pt1 | contig 10064 bp, 7 predicted proteins | sample YNPNPMetaG_FD_66600 | JGI IMG/M metagenome (GOLD analysis project Ga0068707, IMG submission 66600) | Anoxygenic and chlorotrophic microbial mat microbial communities from Yellowstone National Park, USA - YNP NP MetaG | ecosystem: Environmental > Aquatic > Thermal springs > Hot (42-90C) >... | reverse complement strand
AGCTTGGAGACCGGCTCCTGCTCCAGCAAATGGCGCCTCAGAATGGCGACCTTCTCTTCAGCGGTGTAGTGCTTTCGTGGTTTCTTCACGCGTTCTCTCCGTTATCTTAGCGGTGGAACGCTCTCTCCATTTCCAGCTGAGGCGGGACATGATTATGTGAAGTTTCTTTATCCTCACATCCGAGGCTGCGATTTTTGTTGACAAAGCGAAGACGCAGCCTTAGAATGAGTGCCAGCACCTCTCGTTGAAGAGACCGTGGCGATCCTTGCCTCGCCGAAAGGCAAGAGTATAGCTAGGGGGAAATAGGAGGTGTAAAAGTCTTCATGAAACAAGCGGCTGTGACCGAAGGGGGCGAAGCCTGTCCGTTTTCTGAGAATCTTGATATTCCGTGGAGAGCAGTCAGGACCAGGTCCAATTTCGAGTGTCGGGTAGCGGATTACTTAAGAGCCAAGGGGGTGGAGGCTTGGGTGCCAGCCTACGAAATGCGGCGGCGCTGGAGTGACCGAGTAAAGACCCTCCATGTACCTATTTTCCCTGGGTACGTGTTTTGTCGATCAAAGGCAGAGTCGCTGCTCCCTATCAAAGAGGCGCCGGGCGTCGTTCATATCGTGGGTTTCGGAGGACAACCAGCTGAAGTCCCTGAGGCGGAAGTGCGCGCGGTTTGGCGCTTGGTAAGGAGTGGTCTACCCGCCTCGCCCTGCCCATACCTCAGAGAGGGAATGAGGATCCGAATCCGCAGCGGTCCGCTCGAAGGGCTGCAGGGTATGCTCTTGCAGATAAAGAACCGCTTCCATGTGGTAGTGTCCGTGCATTTGCTGATGCGGAGTGTGGCGGCGGAAGTGGACGCAGAGGCGGTCGAAGCGATTTCATAATCCACGAGTGTGCGAGTCGCCTGAAAGCGCACGTACGCGGAGTAAGTATGACCGCTTGGGAGAAGCGGAACCGGATCGTAAGCGTCCGAGTTTCAGATGAGGAATATAGACAGCTGCGAGCGGTTTGCTTGTTGAGGGGGGCGCGCAGCGTGAGTGATCTGGCACGCCAGGCGATCCGAGGACTGTTTTGGGCAAAGGGGGAGAGTGGCGAGTCAGGGACCGAAGGGGCTCTGGATTTGTCAGTGCGGATGGCGATAGTGGAGGAGCAGGTGGCTCGGCTCGCAGAGGAACTGGCGCAGCTAAAGCGGTCAGGGGACACGCAGTCATAGGTAAGTGCAATTCTGGCCGGCAACCAACGCACCGCCCGCGATCCACTCAGGAATCAAGAATCTCTTTGTAGTCAAGAGGATGATCCGATAGCCACCCCTAGCGGCCCGACACCAGCGCCGAATGTGTTCGGCTCTGCGCTGCGGAGCAAAGAATTAGGGTTGCGGTCGCGTTTTGCGGTGAAATCCTCACGATCATGTACTCCCTTGGAATAACCAGCGGCGTGGCTTTCCTGTTGGCACTGCTGGTAACGCCGGTCTGGCGTAAGCTGTGTCGACGACTCGGGTGGGTTGACCGCCCGGACGGAGATCGAAAGCTGCATAGCGTGCCGATCCCGACAGCGGGAGGAGTGGCGGTCTTGGTTGCTTATTTGGGTGCACACTGCATCTTGATCCTGTCGCCACTCTCGGGGAAGCTTTTGGTTCATGCTGGAATGCCCGTTACGTGGCAAATTCTGCCGGGTGTTTTGTTGGTCTTTGCAATAGGGCTGATCGACGACTTGCTGGGGGTCAAGCCTTGGCAGAAGCTGGCTGCACAGTTCATCGCTGCATACGCCGTCTACCTAGCGGGGATCGAAATTACAAGTGTTGCAGGTCTACAGATTCCGGCCTGGCTCGGGCTGCCGATGACTCTACTATGGCTGGCAGGGTGTTCCAATGCATTCAATCTGATTGATGGAGTGGATGGACTGTCGACGGGAGCGGCATTATTCGCGACTCTGACAATATTGGTGGGGGCGCTACTTCACTCCAATTTTGCGCTTGCGCTTGCAACCGCTCCTTTGGCCGGGGCGTTGGCTGGATTCCTGTGGTACAACTTTAATCCGGCATCCATCTTTCTAGGAGACTCGGGCAGTTTGACCCTAGGATTCTTGCTGGGATGCTTCGGGCTAATCTGGGGGCAAAAATCGACAACTATCCTCGGAATGACGGCTCCACTAATGGCTCTGGCGTTGCCGCTGCTTGACACTGTGATCGCGATCGCCAGGCGTTTCCTGCGAGGAGAGCCTCTCTTCCGTGCTGACGCAGCTCATATACATCACCGACTTCTCGCTCGCGGGTTCACCCCCCGTAAAGTGGTACTGTTGCTCTATGGAGCTTGTGGGGCGGCTTCAGTCCTATCGATTGTGAGCAGCATGGCGTGGGGGCAGTTCAAGGGTTTAGTCGTGCTCATCTTCTGCGGAGCAGCTTGGGTCGGCATTCAACACTTGGGGTATGCGGAGTTTGGAGCCACCAGGCGAGTTTTGCTCGGTGGCCAAATTCGGCGGCAAATGGAGGAGCAACTCGCTTTGGTGGCTCTCGAGGAGCGGCTGAGGCAGGCGCAAACAGCAGAGGATCAATGGCAGACACTTAGGGAGGCGGGTGAACGGTTTGGTTTCAACTACATCGAGCTCCTGTGGCAAGGCAAGTTGTTCACTAGTGGAGCATTGGATCCAAGCGGCACGCCGTGCTGGCGGATCGAGATTCCCCTCGGCAAAATGGAATATTTGCGCCTCGAGAAGACTTGTGGAGGGGCGGCCCCGACTGCAATCGAAGAATTCTCAGAGCTGATACATCGCCACCTCCAGCCCGAGCGTCTTTGGCAGGTCGAACAATGCGGGCGAAGTAGTAACGGCGATCAGCGCGTGGGCTCCATACTTGATTCCAGAGTTTCACAGGTTACAGGTGAAAGAGTCAAGAATAAGCCTGAATCATGATGTATGCGACATCCCATTGTGTTCCAATCGGTGTCCGATGATACGCATGAAGCAGACAACCACGCGACATAATCTCGCGTTACCTATATCGAACCGTGTAAAGCCAAAATCTCTCTGTGCGTCCTTAAATAGTCGCATGAAGCAAGAACAGTCAGAAGCACAATTTTCTTCTGAGGAGAGGCCAAGCGCCCTGCCGTCCTGGAGAGGCAATGCGTGAACCGTCGGAATGAACTTGAAGCACTCGTACCAACGACCTGCGGCAAAACGGTGGGAGAGGCAAAATTGATACTCAGCTTCCATCCAAAAGAGGTAGAGGATGCCGCACAGGCCAAAATGCTTCGTGTTGCATTATTGGTCTCGCAAGTGCTCCTCACTGGATGTGTTGTGATTGGTTCTGTGTCGCCAAGTCCATCGCCGGCACTGGCTTTGGTGCATCGTTTTGGGGCAAATGATGGCCTACTTCATTTCACGGCTTACGCGACACTAGCTGTGGTTGGATTGCCCTTGCCGATATGCAAAGGGGAATGGCAACAGCGATTTATATGCCTCTTCGTGTTGGGTGTGGTGTTAGAATATTTACAGCGCTTTATTCCTGGACGCTTGTGTGAATGGAATGACGTCTTAGCCAATATGGGCGGAGGTGTCTTTGGCCTACTTGTTACAAGGGCCTTGGGTATTTGCCGCGCGGCGGACTTTAGGCAGACACTATAACTTGCTGGCATTCTCCGTGGCTGACGAAGGAAAAGGCGTCATTGTTCACTCGCATCTTTGAAGAACATCGTTTTTCTCTTGATGAGCCGTATCCACGCAGTGGTATCCGTGCGCACGGGACTGGCAATAGCCGCCAATGCTTTTTGCGATGCTGCGTCGGCGCAATGTTATGTTGTGGCCTTGCACTGTGCTGGGGGCAGGAGCCGGTGGGAGGCGGAAAGCCAGAGTCGCTATTTGAACGCGCAACGAAGAGTGTACTGCAAGACCAGAGGCTAGTGTGGCAAGCGCCCTTGCGCACACATCGAAACGACCTAAAGTGGTTGCTTCCCGCAGGGACTCTTGTGGGTCTGCTGCTCGCTACAGATGACCGGAATGTTCAGGAACGACTTCATGCCAATGGCGCGATTCGAAACCGAGCGGATCGCACGTCTAACTGGAGCCTTGCTGGTATCACGGCGATCCCTTTCTACCTTTCGTGGCAGGCATGGCGGAGTAACGATACGTATCAAGCGGAAACTGGCAAATTAGGCCTGAGAGCTGCCACGACATCCTTACTGGTAAGCCAAATCATCAGGCTGGCGAGCGCGCGTGAGGCGCCTGCGAGTGGTGGCGCAGGCGGGTTTTGGCATGGCTCGGCGCTGCGGTCCTCTTTCCCTTCCGTTCATGCGGCCGTGGCTTGGTCGATGGTGCCTGTGCTGACAGAGAGGCATCCCGGATGGCTGTCCAAGGTGGGAGCATACGGAATAGCGTCGACAGTCAGTTTCAGCAGACTGCTTGGGGAGCGGAACCACCCCTCGGACGTCATGCTTGGAAGTGTACTGGGCTATGCCATCGGGCATCTCATCGCGAGAAATGCCCGCGTATCCCCGCAAGGTGGCCACTTTAATGAGTCAAGTGCTCCATGGTCCATAGAGACCCCAGGAGGGGTGGAGGGGCACGGGTCGGTATACCTCGCGATGGACAGTTGGGTGTACCCGGCCCTTGATCGGCTCGCTGCGATGGGATTTGTGCCAACGCAAATTGTCGGGCTCCGACCTTGGACGAGGGCCGAATGCTTGAGGCAGGTTCAGGAGGCGGAGGAGATGATCAAGGACCGGGCAGACGCAGGTGAGCATGGAGAGTTCCTTGCGGAAGCAGGCCAAATCGTTCAGGCGCTCAAACACGAACTATCTCCTGAAGGTGGTTCGATGGCCGGCTTTGTACTTGAATCTGTCTATGCTCGCCACACTGTTGTAACAGGTGAACCGTTAAGAGACAGCTTCCACTTTGGCCAGACCTTGACGAACGACTTTGGGCGCCCGTTCGGGGAAGGCTGGAATTCTCAACACGGCATTTCGACAAGGTTTGAATCGGGACGTTGGTTCGGCTATGTACGCGCGGAGCATCAATATGCGCCAGGAAGGGATGCTTTACCGCTGGAAACTAGAGAACTCATTGCCCTTCTCGACGGCAACCCGATAGAGGCACCCAACCGCATTCACAGCGTCAATAGAGCCAGAACCATCGAGGCCTATGGAGGCGTACGATTCCGCAACCTGGAACTATCCCTGGGAAAACAGGCGCTGTATTGGGGCCCAACCTATGACGGGCCGCTCTCTTTCAGCGTGAACGCCGAACCAACCAAGAATGCCAAGGTCTCCACTGTGCACCCGTTTGTTCTTCCGGGCATGCTGAGTCGGCTAGGCGGCATTAGGACGGAGTTCGTTATCGGGAAGCTGGGAGGACACCGCTACACCTGGAGACCTTGGTTCAATGCACAGAAGGTGAGTTTCAAGCTGACTGAAAATCTCGAAATGGGCTTCACACGGTGGTCGATCCTGTGGGGGGTTGGCCATCCCATTACCGCGCGAAGCTTTTTGAGGAACTTCAGTTCCTTTTCGAGTCCCGACAACTCTTTGGGTGCTGTGAATCCGGATCGAAATGATCCTGGGGACAGGAAATCGGGCTTTGATTTCCGATACCGACTTCCCGGACTTCGTAATTGGGTCACCCTGTACAGCGACTCGTATGCAGACGATGACCCCTCTCCGCTCGCAGCGCCTCGCCGGGCAGCGTTCAGTCCTGGGTTGTATCTTGCTCGATTCCCTGGAACGTCGCGTTTAGACCTGCGTGCTGAGACAGCCTCTACAGTTCCGTTCGCGGGAGAGTATGGTCCGCAGTTTATTTACTACAACAATCAGTATCACAGCGGAAATACAAATTACGGCTTTTTACTGGGAAATGCCGTTGGTCGGCACGGTAGAACAATACAAGGCTGGATCAGATACTGGATTTCGCCCCGGTCCCATTTAGAGCTCGGCTATCGCCAGAGGAAGGTTGCCGGTGCCATGCTGCCCGGTGGCGGCACACAGACAGACTTCTTAGCGCGCTCCGTAGTCCAGGCTGGCCGGAACCTCTGGTTGGACATCTTTGCTCAGGCGGAAAGACACTGGATTCCTGCACTGAGCAGACCTCGGAGGAATGTGAGCATACAATGGCAGATTCGGTTTGAGCCGCGGCTGCGGATTCGAATTTGAGCCAAGTTGGTCGATCGAGAAAAGTCGGCCGAGTCATTGGTCGACGTAACATGGGCGATCTCTACGATGTTTCTAAGTCAGGAGTTATAACTTGCGTCAGCGATTCAAACGATTGCACAATGAAAACATTGTCGGCTTGTGTGGAATAATTCTTATTTTAGCCATTGGGGCGGCACCCGCCTTGCGGGCGCAAGCAGGAGCATCGGCTCAAGAATTGATCCTTCGATGCAGCGATGCCACAGCTGCTGGAACCCCCGAATGCCAAGAGCTCGCTGGAAGAGCGAAAAGCATGGGGCTCACTGCCGAAGGGCAGCCGGATTCAGGTGCGGTTGTTCCTCAAAGTACAACTCTGTTGCAGGAAGCGATCAAGCAGGCGGAGAAATCGGTGCCACCCCCGGCGTCCAAGCCCGGGTCGGAGGAGACCAGTGAATTCCAACGGTATGTGTCTGCCAGCGTCGGTCGGCCACTGCCGATTTTCGGGGCCAGCCTCTTCGACAGCGTGCCAACGACGTTTGCGCCCGTTGAGAGAGCTCCAATTACCGCGGACTACGTGATCGGCCCCGGCGACGTGATTCTGCTTCGGGCATGGGGGCAGGTGAATGTAAACCTTCAGCTTGAAGTGGACCGGCTTGGGCAGGTATACATACCCCAGGTCGGCAATCTCACGGTAGCCGGTCTGACCTATCAACAGCTGCCTGGCTTTCTGCGTAGCGAAATGGGACGGGTGTACAGAAATTTTGAAATTAGCGTTAACATGGGGCAACTCAGGTCTATTCAGATTCTCGTGCTCGGCTATGCAAAACGCCCTGGATCCTACACGATCAGCGCACTGAGTACCTTGGTGAACGCCCTCTTTGCGTCTGGCGGACCTTCGTTCAGAGGTACGATGCGCAGAATTCAGCTGAAGAGGGGCAATGGGGTAGTCAGCGAGCTGGATTTGTACGATCTGCTCATTCGAGGAGACAAATCCAAGGACATCCGCCTGCTGCCAGGGGATGTCGTGTTCATCCCGCCAGCAGGCAGGCAGGTTGCAGTTGCTGGAGCGGTTCGGAATCCGGCGATTTTCGAACTGAAAGATGAAGCGACGGCTGGGGAGCTTATCGAACTGGCGGGCGGGCTTGCTCCAACCGCCGACCCGCGTCGCGTCGTTATCGAGCGCATCAATAGCTCAAAACGAAGGATTGTCCTGGAGATTGATCTTACTGCTGATGGCCGTAGCGTCGAGCTCCTGGATGCCGACGTTATGCGCGTGGATCCGATCCCACCCCAGTTCGAACAAGTTGTCACCTTGCGGGGGCACGTCGCCAACCCAGGACGCTTTCGATGGCGCGAGGGAATGCGTTTGAGGGACGTCATCCCGAACAAGGAATCGCTGATCACGCGAGGGTACTGGTCGACGGTGAATCAGGCCGGCTTCACGCCCGTGCAAAGCGTCGAGTCCACTGGCCCTGCGGGAGACGAGCCTTCGATTCTGGGTGTAAATGTGAATGAAATCCTCTGGTCCTATGCAACCATTGAACGCCAGAGTCCCAGGCGCCTGACTCCCGACCTGCTGCAATTCAACTTGGGGAAGCTGGTGCTAGAGAAAGATGAAGAGGAGAATCGTGAACTACTGCCCGGAGATGTTATCACGATCTATTCCACGAAGAACATCAGAATACCCGCTGCTGATCAGGCCATCTACGTGCGAGTCGATGGTGAGGTAAAAGTGCCGGGAACCTACCGGGCGTTTCCAGGGGAGACTTTAGGGCAGATCGTGATGCGCGCCGGTGGGCTAACCGATCGAGCCTACCTGTATGCTGCAGAATTTACACGCGAGTCGGCACGCGCAGCACAACGGCAAAGGCTGGAACAGTTCATCGCAGAAGTAGAAAACGAGCTTGCCTCCGCCGTCGCTTCACAGGCGCGGCAAATTCGGTCCCGGGACGAGGCGGAAGCGACTGGGGCTCAGCTCGCAGCTCAACGTCAAGTTCTGGAACAGCTGAGACGCGTCCAGCCGACGGGTAGGGTCGTTTTGGGAATTTTGCCTGGAGAGACGTCGCTAGAGCGAATTTCGAACATCTCACTAGAGAACCGAGATTCTTTCTATGTACCTCCGAGACCTGTAACAGTGAATGTGTTCGGAGCAGTCTACAACCCAACAACCATACTCTATGCTCCCGGTAAAAGAGTGCTCGATTACCTTCGCGAAACGGGCTGCTGCACACGGAATGCAGACAGGGGGCGGATGTTTATCATTCGGGCCAACGGATCGATCGAGCCGAAGCGCAGGGCTGGACTGTTTGGTAAGACATTCGAGTCCATCCGCCTAAATCCTGGAGATTCCATTGTGGTGCCTCCCAAGGTTCCGCGCGGATCCTTCGCGACAGGATTACGCGACTGGACTCAAATCTTCGGCCAACTGGCGCTGGGCGCCGCCAGCATCAACGTGATTACCCGATAGAAATGCGATAACTGCACGCCAAGGGATACGGCATGGATATTCGAAGGTATTGAGGCGCTACGGCGCAAGCGGTGATTCACGTTCGTAGGCGACTGAAGGGCAAAAGTATTGTTACACTTGTCCAGCAGACCAAAACATCGATCAGGCTGCGGTAGCAACGCTTCTTTGTGCCTGACTCCAGCGTATTTCATAGGTGGCAACTATGAATCCTACTGAAAATCCTGTTCTCGAGCCTCTTCCACAAGAGTCAGCCGATGAGTTCAGCCTGCTGGATTTGGCGACAATGCTTGCGCAATATTGGAGGATCCTCCTTTTCGGGCCACTTGTCTGCGGTGTTGTCGCACTCGGTATAGCGTTCATCTGGCCGTCAACTTACACCGCCAAATCGGTCATTCTGCCGCCACAACAACAACAGAGCGCCGCAGCCACAGCTTTGCAGTCGTTGGGGGCCCTAGCCGGCATCGCCTCTTCAGCAACTGGCATTAAGAATCCAACAGACCAGTACGTCGCTCTGTTGCAATGCGATACCATTTGCGACCGGATCGTCCAAAGATTCGACTTGAAGAGACTTTACGATGTTCAATACGAGGAGGACGCGCGAAAGAAGCTGAAAAAGAAGGTGCGAGTGAGGGCCGGCCTGAAGGATGGGTTGATATCGATTGAAGTCGATGACAGAGACCCCAGGAGAGCGGCCGACATGGCGAACGCTTTTGTGGAGGAGTTACGCCGCCTCCTGAATGTGTTGGCTGTTACAGAAGCGCAGCAGCGTCGGCGGTTCTTCGAGGAAAAGCTGGCGGAAACGAAAGACAATCTTGTGGCAGCGGAAAAGGCGCTTCAAGCCAGCGGCATTAACGAGGGCGCGATCCGGGCCGAGCCAAAAGCAGCGGCCGATTCTTACGCAGCGTTGCGAGCGCAAGTAACGGCGGCTGAGGTGAGAGTGCAGGCGATGCGAGCATACCTGACTGAGCAAGCTCCGCTTTACCAGCAGGCCCTGGCACAGCTGGTTGCTCTGCGCGATCAATTGGCGCGAACTGAGTCTGCGAGTTCCAAGGGGCTTCAGGGCGACTACATCGCTCGCTATCGGAATTTCAAATATTACGAGACCTTGTTCGAGCTCATGGCTCGGCAGTATGAGTTGGCTCGAATTGACGAGAGCAGAGAGGGATTATTGATACAAGTGGTAGACGTGGCCAAGCCCCCGCAGCGTCGGAGCAAGCCGCAGCGCTCGCTGGTCGCCGTTCTTGCCACGCTGATTTCAGGCGTAATTCTGGTTTTGTTTGTGGTTGCACATCAAGGCTGGCAGAATGCTACGCAGAACCCCGCGACCGCTGAAAAGATTGCCCGGATCCGGCGATCGCTCGGGTGGCGCCATGCAGATCGGTGAGAGTGCAGACGGGCTTCCTTCGTTAAGTGCTTTTCTGCCGGGGGCATTGAGACCAGATGAGCGTCGCTGGCATTATGTCCTCGCGCTCGTTATGTCGCGGCAAAGTGAGAAGTTC
>Ga0068707_1004139_pt1 | contig 10065 bp, 7 predicted proteins | sample YNPNPMetaG_FD_66600 | JGI IMG/M metagenome (GOLD analysis project Ga0068707, IMG submission 66600) | Anoxygenic and chlorotrophic microbial mat microbial communities from Yellowstone National Park, USA - YNP NP MetaG | ecosystem: Environmental > Aquatic > Thermal springs > Hot (42-90C) >... | reverse complement strand
GGGCCGGCCTCCTCCCCGGCCGACGGGCCGGGGGGAAAGACCCTAGGGCTCCGTGACCCTGGGCAGCGTGGGGTCTTTCTCGAACTCCGCCTCCTTGGCGGGGACCGCCTCGAGGAGCCGGTCCACGATCCTGTCGGTCGTCACGCCTTCGGCCTCCGCGCTGAAGTTGGTCACGATCCGGTGGCGCAGGACGGGATGCGCCACGGCCCGGATGTCCTGGACCGTCACGTAATAACGCCCCTGGAGGACCGCCCGGGCCTTCGCCCCGATGATCAGGTACTGACTGGCTCGCGGCCCGGCCCCCCAGCGGACCCAGTCCCGGATGAACTCGGGACACCCCCCCTCCGAGACCCGCGTGGCCCGCGCCAGGGCCATCGCGTATCGGACCGCATGGTCCGCCGCCGGGACCCGCCGGACGATCTCCTGAAGGAGCCGCACCTCCTCCCCCGTCAGCACGGGACGGAGCTGGACGTCGAAGACCGAGGTCGTCAGCTTCACGATCTCCAGCTCCTCCTCCTCCGAGGGGTATCCTACGTGGATCATGAACATGAACCGGTCCAGCTGGGCTTCCGGCAGGGGATAGGTGCCCTCCTGTTCGATGGGGTTCTGCGTGGCCAGGACGAAGAACGGCTGCGGCAGCGCATGGCGCTTGCCGCCCACGGTGACCTGAAGCTCCTGCATGGCCTCCAGGAGGGCGGCCTGGGTCTTCGGCGGGGTCCGGTTGATCTCGTCCGCCAGGATCACGTTGGCGAACACGGGGCCGCGCAGGAAGCGCAGGGACCGCTCGCCCGTGGAACGGTCCACGTCCATCACCTCCGTGCCGGTGATGTCGCTGGGCATGAGGTCCGGCGTGAACTGGATCCGGTTGAAGGAGAGCGAGAGGGTTTGCGCCAGCGTCCGGATCATGAGCGTCTTGGCCAGCCCCGGCACCCCCAAAAGCAGCGCGTGGCCCCGCGAGAAGATGCAGGTGAGCAGCTCGTCCAGCACGCGGTCCTGGCCCACGATCACGCGGTGCATCTCGGCCTTCAGCGTGTCGCAGGCCTCCTTGAGCTTGCGGACGGCCTCCAGGTCCGAAGGGGAGGCCCCCGGCGGCGCGGGATCCATGTCCACCTCCAGAGGAACGGGCATCGGGAACGGCCAGAAGATTCTACGTCCCACGGGCCGAAATGATGGGAGCGCGGGGTGCCCGGCGGCACGATTTCAGGGCCCCGGCTCCTCCAGCCACTTCCCAAGCCGGTCCCGGCGGGAGGGGTCGAGTTCCACGGCCTTCCGGAGGTCCTCCGCCGCCTCCCGCGCCCGCCCCATCTTCCTCCGCAGAAGCCCCCGGGCTTCGTAATAGGCGGCCTCCCCCGAATCCCGCTCCAGGGCCGCCCCGTAGGCGGCCTCCGCCTCCTCACGGTGCCCCAGGACCGCCAGGGCGGCCGCCCGGCCCGCCCGGGCGTCCGCGCCCGAGGGATCGGACTCGAGGGCGCGGCGGAATTCCTCGAGGGCCTCCGCGGCCTCGCCCCGTTCCAGGCGCAGGGCCCCCCGGAGACACATCGTCCCCACCTCCCCCGGCACGGCGGAGAGGTCCTCCAGGGCCCCTGCGAAGTCGCCCCCGCGGTGGCGCGCCACCGCCCGCCACTCCCTCAGGACGCGGTCCAGGGGGCGGTGGAGGATCGCCCGGTCCAGGTCCGGCAGGGCCAGGTCCGGCCGCGACCGCACGAGGAGCACGGCCGCCCGCAACACCAGCGCCTCGGGATCCCCCGCGTGCCGCTCGAGATGGACCCCGGCCTTCCTCTCTGCGTCCTCCAGCCGGAGGTCCAAAAGATCGATCGCCGCCTCGGCGTACCCCACCGTGGGACGGTCCTCGGCATGCGTCCGGGCGACCTCCAGATCCCGGCGCGCCCGCCCCCGGGCCTCGCGGGCGGCGGCGGAGGTCCCGAGGGCGATCTCCCCGGGGAGTCCCCGCGGGCGGAGTCCCGCCCTCAGGAGGAGCCGGCCTCGCTCCAGGTAGGCGTCCGCCGGACGGGGATTCAGGGACACCGCGCCGTCCAGGTCCTCCAGGGCCCCCCCGGCATCGCCCCGCAGGGCGCGGGCCCGGGCCCTCCAGAGAAGGGCCTCGTCGTGTTCGGGGCAGATCTTCAGCGCCTCCCCCAGGACCGCCTCCACCCTCCGGCAGGCGGAGAGGATCTCGGCGGGCGCGGGTCTCTCCGCCGGGATCCGGGCCGCCAGGGTCAGAATCCCCTCGATCCCTTCCCGGAGGAGGGGTTGGGCCTCGCGCCGCCGGCGGAAGGCCGCCTCGACGGCCCGGGCCTCCCGCTCCTGCTCGGCCAGCCGCTCCCGAATCCGTTGCATCAGGGCTTGGGCCTCGCGATCTCCCGGACGGATCGCCAGGGCCAGTTCCGCCTCGGCCAGGGCCCGGTCGTGCTGCCGCAGGCGGAGGTGCTCCCGGGCCCGGCCCAGGTGCCCGGCGAACGTCCGGGCGTCCCGGTAGGCGTCGGCGCCCAGCACCCCGGCCGCCAGCGCCAGCAGCAGCAGCGCGGCGGACGCCACGGCCCGCGCGGGGTGGCGGGACACGCCCCGGACCGCCCGGGCGAGGAGACCGGGAGACCGTGCCCGGATCGGCTCCCCGTCGAGATACCGCCGGAGGTCGTCGGCCAGCGCCTGGGCGTCCGGGTAGCGGAGCGACGGGTTCTTCTCGATCGCCTTCAGGCAGATCGTCTGGAGATCCGGATGCACGCGGGGGTTGATCGCCCGGGGGCTCGGAGGGTCCTCGGTGAGGATGCGGTGGAAGATCTCGGCGCTGTTGGCCCCCATGTGCGGGGGACGCCCCGAGAGGACCTCGAAGAGGATGACCCCCAGGGCATACACGTCGCTCCGCGCGTCCGCCCGGCGGGCATCGCCGCGAATCTGCTCGGGGGCCATGTAGTACGGTGTGCCCAGGAAGGCCCCCGAGCGGGTCAGCAGGGATCCCTCGCAGAGATGCTTGGCCAGGCCGAAATCCATCAGGTGGGGCTCCCCCTCGCGGTCGATCATGATGTTCGCCGGCTTGAGATCGCGGTGGAGGATCCCCCGCTGGTGGGCATGGGCCACGGCGCGGGCCACCTTCTCCAGCACGATCAGGTGGTCGCGGATCCTCCCCCGCCGGCCGGCCAGGCGGACGGAGAGAGGCTCCCCCTCGATGTATTCCATCGCGATGAAATAGACCCCGTTCTCCTCGCCCGCGTCGTGGATGGAGACGATGTTCGGATGCTTGAGCCGCGCGGCCAGGCGCGCCTCCCGCTGGAAGCGGCGGACGGCCTCGATGGTGGTGAGCTCCCCCGTCCGGAGGACCTTGAGGGCGAAGAGGCGGTTGAGATCGCGATGGAGCGCCTTGTAGACCACGCCCATCCCCCCCTGCCCGATCGTTTCGAGGATGAGATAGCGGCCCACCGTCTCGCCCTTGAGGTCCTCCTTGGCCTGCCGGAGGAGTCCGAGGCGGGTGTCCTGGTCCGGCCGGAGGGTGCCGGACCGGCCGGCGGCGGGGATCTGGGCCACCGATCCGCAGCGGGGACAGACGAACTTGCGCTCCGGGGGCTGCCCCCGCGCGTCGTAGAAGGTGTCGCATCCGGGACAGCGGGCGACCTCCCGGCGCTGCAGGCGGAGGACCTCCAGAAACTGCTCGGTGGTGAGATGCCCCTTTCGGAGGAAGATCTGACCGAGGAGGACGGGGGAGCCCTCCCGTGCGAGGGATTCCTGCTCCCGGAGGCCCTCCTCCAGCTGGATCTGGGACACGTACCCGAGCCTGAGGGCCAGCTGGCCGAAAAGACCGCCCCGTGCCGGATCGCCCGGGATGGGCTCCAGACGGGCCCGCTGGATCTCCATCACCGCCGCCAGCTGCTCCTCCGTGAGGTAGCCCTTCTGCAGGAGGAGGGACCCCAGCTTGGGCGGAGGATCGGAGACCGCCTGGAGCTTCAGGCATTCCTCGAGCCGCTCGGGGGTGAGATACCCCTCCTGAAGGGCGATCTGGCCCAGGAGATGAGGATTGGCGGCCACGCGGTCATTATATCGGGACCCCCGTCGCTCCGGGTGGACGGATTCGCTGGCAGAGGGCCCCGGCTCGGGTATCATGGGGAACAGGGCACGGAAAGGGCATGCACCGGCGGCGAGAAATCCTGACGCTCCTCCTCCTCGGAGCGGCGGCCGAGGCCCAGGTCCCGGAAGGGACGAGGGATCCCCTCCGGGTGGCGTTCGCCGTGGACGTCACCCGGCCCGCCGAGGGCCGCCTCCGGGTCTCCATGACCCTCGAGAACAACCGCGACGAGACCGTCCGCGTGGCGATCCCCGCCTGGGCCCCGGGGGCCTACCGGATCGTCCGGTACGCCCGGAACGTCCGGGGCGTCCGGGCCGAGGACCCGGGAGGCGGGCTCCTGGAGGTCCGGCCCGTGGACGAGCAGACCTGGGAGATCCGCGCCGGGAAGAGGCCCCGCCTCAGGGTTTCCTATGAGGTGGCGGCCGAGCGCTCCCGCCTGGATGCCGACCACTGCTTCCTCGAGGGCCCGGCCACCTATTTCTACGTGGTGGACCGGAAGGAGGCCCCCTGCCGGGTCCGGTTCTTGATCCCCGAGGGGTGGAAGATCGCCACCCCCCTCGAGCAGGACGGGGAGGAATACGGGGCCCGGGACTACGATACCTTCATCGACGCCCCTACGGAACTCGGACGGTTCGATCACTGCGAATTCGACCAGGACGGGACGCACTACGAGATGGTCCTCCACTCCACCGGGCCCGTGGACGGCCCTCGTCTGGTGGAGATGTGCCGGAAGATCGTGCGGGAGCAGAACCGGATGTTCCCCCCCCGCCCTCCCTTCGACCGGTACGTCTTCCTCTACCACTTCCGGGGGGGCACCGGAGGCCACGGGCTGGAGCATTTGAACTCGACCCACATCGTCCTCCCCTACGCCGCCGTCCGCGCCGATCCCCTCGTGGCGGCCTCGATCACCTCGCACGAGTATTTCCACGCGTGGAACGTCAAGCGGATCCGCCCCCGGGGGCTGGGCCCGTTCGACTACACCGGCCCCGTCCGGACCCGCGCCCTCTGGTTCTGCGAGGGGGGCACCAGCTACTTCGGCGACCGGGCGCTCGCGCGCTGCGGGATCTGGGACGAGGCCCGCTACTTCCGGCACCTCGCCGGCGAGATCGAGGCCCTCCAGAACAACCCCGACCGCCTCGTGACCAGCGTGGAACAGGCCTCCTGGACCGTGTGGGACCGGAAGGATTATCCCCGGGTGGATTACTACAACAAGGGGGAGCTCCTCAGCCTCCTCATCGACCTGTCGTTGCGGGTGGAAAGCCGGGGGGCCAAGACGTTCGACGACGTGCTCCGATACCTGTACGCCACGTACGTCCTCGAGCCGGCGCGGGAGGGGAAAGGCTGGATCGGGGTGGGATTCCCCGAGGACGGGATCCTCGGGGCCCTCAACGCAGTGAGCGGCCGCGACTGGGGCGGCTTCTACGGCCGGTACGTCCGGGGCGTGGAGGAACTGCCCTACCGGGAGGTCCTGGGGGCGGCCGGCCTGGAGGTCGACCTGGAGGTGGCGCGCCGCGCGGACCTGGGGCTGCCCCTCCGGGGGACCACGGTCCTGGCCGTGCCGCCCGGCAGCGAGGCCGAGCGGGCCGGGATCCGGGCCGAGGACCGGATCACGGCGGTCGACGGGATCACCGTGGACCGAGCTACGCTGGCGGAGGTGCTCGGGAAGCGGTCGCCGGGGGACGAGGTGCGGCTCACCCTCCAGCGGGCGGGAGCCTCCTTCGAGGCCGCCCTCCGCCTGGGGGTCCGGGAACGCGCCGTCTGCGGCCTCCGCCGCACCGGTACCCCGACGGATCTTCAGCGGGCGATCCTGAACGCCTGGCTCGGCCGCAGGCGCGAATACTGAGGAGGTTGCGATGACCCCGATCGAGTTTATCCGGGGGGACATCACCCGGGTGGCGGCGGATGCGATCGTCAACGCCGCCAACGCCCGCCTGGCCGGCGGTGGCGGGGTGGACGGCGCCATCCACCGGGCCGGGGGGCCCGCGATCCTGGAGGAGTGCCGGAAGATCGGCGGCTGCCCCACGGGCTCCGCCGTGGCCACGACCGCGGGGAAGCTCCCCGCCCGATGGGTGTTCCACGCGGTGGGGCCGCGCTACCGGGGCCGCCCCGAGGACGCCGAGCAGCTCGCTTCTTGCCACCGCCGGTGCCTGGAGCTGGCCGTCGAAAAGGGATGCCGCACCCTCGCCTTCCCCGCCATTTCCACCGGCGCCTACGGCTACCCCTTGCGCGAGGCCGCCGCCGTGGCGGTGGGGACGGTCCGCCGCTGGCTCCGCGAGAACCCGGGGCGTCTCGACCGGGTGATCTTCGTCCTGTTCGACGAGGAGGCACGGGAGGCGTACGCGGCGGCGGGGCGGGAGGAGGGGAACCCATGAGTCCCCTGCTCCTGGCGGCCCTCCTGGGGGGCGCCGCCCCGCAGGATTCCCCCCCGCCCGGCCGGCCCAACCTTCTCCTGGCGATCGCCGACGACTGGAGCTACGGCCACGCCGGGGCCTACGGCTGCGGCTGGGTGCGGACCCCGGCCTTCGACCGCGTGGCCCGCGAGGGGATCCTCTTCACCCATGCCTACACCCCCAACGCCAAGTGCGCCCCTTCGCGGGCCTGCCTCCTCACGGGCCGGTACTCCTGGCAGCTGGGGGCCGCCTGCAACCACGTCCCCTTCTTCCCCCCCGAATTCAAGACCTGGCCCGAGGCGCTGGCGGCGCACGGGTATTTCGTGGGGATGACCGGGAAGGGCTGGGCCCCGGGCGTGGCCCGGGATGCGGAGGGTAGGCCGAGGGCGATGACCGGCAGGCCCTTCGAGGCACGGACGCTGGCCCCGCCGGCGGCGGGCATCGCCCGGAACGATTACGCGGGGAACTTCCTGGACTTTCTGGAGGCGGTCCCCGCGGGGATGCCCTGGGCCTTCTGGTACGGGGCCCTCGAACCGCACCGGGGATACGAATACGGCTCGGGCGCCGCCAAGGGGGGGAAAAAGGTCTCCGAGGTCGGCCGCGTCCCCGGGTACTGGCCCGACACGGAGGTCGTCCGCCACGACCTGCTCGACTACGCCTTCGAGGTCGAGCACTTCGACCGCCACCTGGGCCGGATGCTCGAGGCCCTGGAGCGGAGGGGCCTTCTGGAGAACACCCTGGTGGTCGTCACTTCCGACCACGGCATGCCGTTCCCCCGCGTCAAGGGGCAGGCCTACGACGCCTCCAATCGCGTCCCCTTGGCGGTGCTCTGGAAGAAGGGCCTCCGGAACCCCGGCCGCACGGTGGACGACTACGTGAGCTTCGTCGATCTGGCTCCCACCTTCGTCGAGGCGGCGGGGCTGGAGTGGGGACGCACCGGCATGGCGCCCCACGCGGGCCAGAGCCTCGTCGTGATCTTCCGGGCGGACTCCGGCGGGCGCCTCCTCCCCGGCCGGGATCAGGCCCTGGTGGGGAAGGAGCGCCACGACGTGGGACGTCCGAACGACGCGGGGTATCCCATCCGGGGGATCGTGCGGGACGGCTGGCTCTACCTGTGCAACTTCGAGCCCGCCCGCTGGCCGGCGGGGAATCCGGAGACGGGATACCTGAACTGCGACGGCGGCCCCACCAAGACGGTCCTCCTCGAGGCCCGCCGCCGCGACCCCGCCGACCGCTTCTGGGCTCTCTGCTTTGGGAAACGCCCTCCGGAGGAGCTGTACGACCTGGGGCGGGACCCCGACGCCCTGGAGAACCTGGCAGGGGGAGAGTCCCACCGGGAGCGGCGGGAATCCCTTCGTGCGCGGCTCTTCGAGGCGCTCAAGGCCCAGGAGGACCCCCGGGTGCTCGGCCAGGGGGATGTCTTCGAGAAGTACCCCTACGCCGGTCCGGAGCGCGGCTTCTACGAGCGCTTCCGGAGGGGCGAGAAGATCCGGGTGGGGTGGGTGAACCCCTCGGACTTCGAGCCGGAGCCGCTCGATTGATCAGCGGCCCGCTCCCTTCTCCCGCCGGTATTCCTCGCGGGCGGCCGAGAAGTCGGCCGTCTCCCGCACCTTGAGCAGCTCGCAGGCGCTCCGGAGGCGCGCGCGGAGGGTGGCCGCGGGGATCCCCAGCCGGAGGGCGGCCGCATCCTCGGAGAGACCCTCCAGGTGGCGGGCCGTGACGGCATCGCGGAAGGCGGGCCGGAGGGCCCGGATGTCTTCCAGGCGGACCTCCCGGGGCTCCAGGGAGCGGACCGCGAGGGTCGTGAAATGGCGGGAGAGCGCCTCGCGGAGGCGGGCGAAGGCGCGCTCGCAGCGGGCGTGGACGGCCTCGATCGGGAGGTTCAGGCGCTCCGAGACCTCCTTTCGGGAGAGCCCCTTGTGGTGGATCAGATCGAGCACCTCCCGCTGCGATTCCGGAAGCTGTTCGAGGGTTTGCTCCAGGAGATCCTTCATTTCGCGGCGGACGGCCAGGGTGCGGCCTCCCTCCCGGCGCCCGTCGGCCACGTCGGGCAGGGGGCCGGGACGGCGCCGCAGGCGGCGGCAGGCCATGTGGCGGGTGATCCCCAGGAGCCAGCGGGTGAAGCGGTCGGGTTTCTTGCCCGCCTGGAGGCCCTCGAGCCCCGCGATCAGGGCCTCCTGGGCGATGTCCTCCGCGTCGGCCAGCCGGGCCCCCAGCGAGCGGGCGAACTCCCGCGCGCGCCGGTAGTACACCCGGTAGATCTCCTCCGCGGCCCCCGGATCTCCGGCCACCCAGCGATCGATGATCTTCGGATCCATGAGTCGTCCCCCCATAGGGTGTGCCGGAAGGCCGGGGGATGTCGACAAAAAAAGCGCGGGACCGCCCCTCCTCAGGAGCCGGCCGGCTCCTGCTGGGTGGCGCAGTGCAGGGCCCCCAGCCCCCAGATGAAGTCCCCGCAGTGGACGCCCACGACCTCCCGGTCCGGGAAGACCTCCGCCAGGATCCCCAGCGCCTGCCGGTCGCGGGGGTCGTTGAACGTGGGGACCAGCACCAGCCCGTTGGCGAGGTAGAAGTTGGCATAGCTGGCGGGGAGCCGTTGTTCGTTGAAGAAAACCGGGTGCGGCAGGGGCAGGCGGAGGACCTCCAGGCCCGCCCCTTCCAGACGCTCCCGGTTCTCCTCCAGGGCCGCGTGGTTGGGATCCTTGGGGTCCTTCTCCTCGGCCAGCAGGACGCGCCCCGGCCCCGCGAACCGCGCCACGTCGTCCACGTGTCCGTGCGTGTCGTCCCCGGCGATCCCCCGCCCCAGCCAGATCACGCGGCGGATCCCCAGGACGTCGCCGAAGATCCGTTCGAGGTCCTCCCGTGCCATCCCGGGATTCCGGGCCTGCACGCTCGAGAGGAGGCACTCCTCGGTGGCCAGGAGCGTTCCTGTCCCGTCCACGTCGACGGCTCCCCCCTCCAGGACCACGTCCCGGCCTCCCGCCCGCACCCGGTACTCGGGGACCCCCGCCGCCCGGGCGATGCGCGGGGCCACTTCGTCGTCGAGCCGGTGGTTGGGGTACTTGGCCCATCCGTTGAACCGCCAGTGGGTGGCGATCCGGCGGCCGTCCGGGTGGCGGACGAAGATCGGGCCCGAGTCCCGCGTCCAGGAGCGGTCGGTGGGGATGCGGAAGAAGTCCACCTTCGAGAGGTCCGCCCCGGCCTTCCGCAGGAGGGCCGAGGCGCGTCTCCGGAGGGTCTCGTCCTGGACCAGGATGCATACCCGCTCGCGGGGGGCCAGGAGGCGGACGATCTCTCCATAGACCCAGGGGATGGCGGCGAATTTGCCGGGCCAGTCGCGGGCCTCGTGGGGCCAGGCGATCCACGTGGCGCGGTGGGGCGCCCACTCGGGGGGCATCGCGTAGCCCTGCCTTCCGGGGGGGGAGGCGGGAGGCTTCATCCGGGATCGAGGTGCCGCTCCAGGATCGGCCCGTAGGCGTCCACGCGGCGGTCCCGGAAGAACGGCCAGTGGCGGCGGACGGTCTCGACGCGCCCGGGATCGCAGTCGGCCACGAGCACCTCCGGCCGCCGGGTCGAGGCCTCCGCCAGGATCTCCCCGAAGGGGCCGCAGACGAAGGAGGC
>Ga0068707_1004137_pt1 | contig 10066 bp, 8 predicted proteins | sample YNPNPMetaG_FD_66600 | JGI IMG/M metagenome (GOLD analysis project Ga0068707, IMG submission 66600) | Anoxygenic and chlorotrophic microbial mat microbial communities from Yellowstone National Park, USA - YNP NP MetaG | ecosystem: Environmental > Aquatic > Thermal springs > Hot (42-90C) >... | reverse complement strand
CCGGGGCGGTCACGGCCGGACCCTCCCCGGGCAGTCTCCCCTCCCCTCCGGGAGGGGCAACGGTCCGCGGCCCTCCCCCCCCCGCGGGGGTGCACGGCGTGAAAGGGAGATGTCTTCCATCCTAGCATACTAGTGTACATTCCATCCCCGCCTCCCGTTGCACCCGGCGGCGAAAAATCCCGGCGGGACCGGAAGCCCCTCTAGACCTCGAAGCGGGCCCGGCGGCGGCGGTAGTCGGGCCCGGCGGCGCGGTCCTCCAGGGGCGTCAGCCCCACGAACCGCCGGTAGTCCCGGCAGAGCTCCTGCACCCGCGGGTAGCCCACCCGATAGGCGATCTCGGAGACGCTGAGCGGCGAGTACAGCACCAGCCCGCGGGCCAGGCTCAGGCGGATCCGCTTGACCCGCTTGAGGGGGGCCAGCCCGGTGGCGCTCCGGCAGGCCCGGTAGAGCGTCCGCGCGCTCCGCCCGCTCCAGCGGCAGAGGTCCTCCAGCCGCACGGGCTCCCCCATCCGGGCCCGCACCTGCTCCTCCAGCTCCCACCAGACCCGGGCCGCCGGATCCAGGCGGAACGGCGCCGCCTCGGCCGGGAGGACGTCGGCCAGAAGATCCAGGAGCCGGGCCTCCACCCGGAGGTGGCGCACCAGGGGCCCCGCCGACCGGTCCCGCCAGGCCCTCAGGAGCGCCCCGAACCGCCGCTCCGTCTCCGCCGTCCCCCGCCGGACCCGGAGGTCGTAGGGGGGCGGCGGGAGGCCGGGGGCCACGAAGTTCGCCGTGTAGAAGGTCCAGGGCGCCTCCGCGACCTCGATGCGCACCTCCTCGTCCTCGTAAAACCAGGCGACCGTCCCCGGCCCCGCGACGAAGGTCCGCCCCCCCGCCTCGTGGCGGGCCCGACCGGCCAGGGTCAGCTGCACGAGGTGCCCCGGGAGCGTCGTCGCGTGGTAAGGCCCCGCCCTCCGCCGGGAAATCCGGTCCACCAGGACCACCCGCTGGACCGTCGCCCCCGCGACCTCCCCTTCCGGCACGGCCCTGCCCCTGGCAAGAATTGCGACAACTTTAAAAATAACTGCTATTGGCTCCCGGGGTCAATTCTTCCTAAAGTGGCGGGGTCGGGGCGGTCGGAGGGAACCATGACCCACTTCTCCTGGCCCTTGGACGGGAGCCTCATCGGCCTCTACCTCCTGGCGACCATGGTCGCCGGCATCGCCGTGCGCCGGTACGTGGGCAAGGTCGAGCACTTCCTCGTGGCCGGCCGGGAGATGAACGTCTACCTGGGGATCGCCTCGCTGGCGGCCACCGAGTTCGGCATCGTCACCTGCATGTACACCGCCCAGGCGGGCTACACCCGCGGCTTCTCCGGGGCCGTCCCCGGGATCTGCAACGCCGTGGCCATGTTCCTGATCGGGTGGACGGGATTCTGCGTCAAGCCCCTGCGGGACTCGGGCGTCCTCACCATCCCCGAGCTGTTCGAGAAGAAGTACGGCCCCTTCGTCCGGTGGCTCTCCGGCGTGGTCATCGTCCTGGGGGGCCTCCTCAACATGGGCGTCTTCCTCCGCATGGGGGGGGAATTCCTCGTCGTCTGCACCGGCCTGGACGTGGGCACGCTCGAGTGGACCATGACGGCCCTGCTGGTCCTCGTGGCGGTCTACACCATCCTGGGGGGCATGCTCTCCGTGCTCATCACGGACTACCTCCAGTTCGTCGTCATGAGCGTGGGGATGCTCGCCGTGACGTTCCTCGTGCTCGCCAAGGTCGGCTGGAGCGGGCTGGCGGCCACCGTCCGGGCGCACCACGGCGAGGGCGGCTTCAACCCCTTCCTCCACGGGGACCTGGGGTGGGAGTTCGTGCTGTCGAACCTCCTGACCAACACCGCCGCGGTGCTCACCTGGCAGACCTGCATCGCGCGCCTGCTGGCGGCCAAGGACTCCCGGACGGGCCGGAAGGTCTACACGGGCACCGCCTTCTTCTTCGTCTGCCGGTGGATCATCCCCGGGATCTGGGGCATCGCCGCGGCGGGCTCCGTCAGCGCCCTGGCCCTCCAGGGCCTGGCCTCCCGCCTCGGGGAGCCCGAGAGCTCGCTGCTGGCCATGCCCTTCTACCTCAGCCGGATCGTCCCCTCCGGGATCATGGGCCTCCTGATCGCCGCCATGCTCGCCGCCGACATGTCCACCGACTCCTCCTACATGCTCACCTGGGGCAGCGTGATCTACAACGACATCCTGGCCCCCTTCCGGAAGGGGTGGTCCGAACGGCGGGGACTGCGGGTCAACCGCTTCATCGTGGCCGCCATCGGCCTGTTCCTCCTCTTCTGGGGCCTCTGGTACAAGCTCGAGGGGAACCTCTGGGAATACCTCCAGACCACCGGCACCGTCTACCTGGCCGGGATGTCCGTCCTCCTGATCGCCTGCTGCTACTGGAAACGGGCGAACTCCTGGGGCGCCGTCGCCGCCATCGTCGTCGGCGCCGTCCTGCCCGTGGCCTCCCTCACCGCCAACCTGGTCCTGCGTGTCCCCGACATCGACGGGGAAGGAAACCTGGTCGTGACCGTCCCGTCCCGCTGCGAGGACGGGCGGCGGGTGACGGTCCTTTCCCTGAAGGGGAAGGACGAAAAGGACAAGTCCCGGGTGGTCGTCGTCGAGGACATCCTTGACGAGCAGGGGAACCCCCGGCTCGAGCTGGAGGCGGTCGCCCGCACCAGCGTCCCCGACGCCCGCGGCACCCCCCGGGTCTCCACCGCCCGGATCGAGAAATCCGGCCTCCTCACGGTCCTCCTCCCCGTCTCCGGGGAACCGGGCCGGCCGACCGTGAAGGTCTGGGACGCGGGCCCGGACGGCGCCCTCCGGGGGACCCGGGACGCGGAGCTCGGGTCGCTCGAGACCGTCCCCGTGATCGTGCTGGACCGGGAGGGCCGGGAGACCGTCGTGGAGGGACGCGTCCGCCGGACCGGCTGGGCGGCCCGGCACATCGGAAGCCATTGGGTGAACATCGGGACCTACGCCCTCGTGGCCCTGGCCATGGTCGCCGGATCGCTCCTCAAGCCTTCCGGCGCCCCCGGCCGGACGTAGGAGGAGACCGACATGGCCGCGACCTTCTGGTTCCTGGCCGTCCTGGCGGTGCTGCTGTGGTACTCCACCATCACGATCTACGTCGCCGCCCGCGGAGCCCTCGACATCCGGCACATGCTGCGGCGCCTGGACGAGGCGCGCCGGCAGGCCCCGGAGCCCGAGCCGTGACGCGCCGCGACCGCCTCCGGGCGACCCTCGCCGGCCGGCCCGTGGACCGGCCGGCGGTCAATTTCTACGAGATCGGCGGCTTCGACATCCGCCCCGACGACCCCGACGAGGCCAACGTCTACAACGACCCCTCCTGGCGGCCGCTGCTCCGGCTGGCGGAGGAACGCACCGACCTGATCCGGATGCGCCCCCCTCGCCTCGTCCCCTCCGCGGACAACCCCCGCGACCGCTTCTTCCGCGAGGAGACCTGGAAGGAACACGGGACCCGGTTCACGCGCACCACCGTCCGCGCCGGCGGCCGGACGCTCACGGCGCTGTCCCGCCGCAACCCGGAGATCGACACGGTCTGGCGGATCGAGCCCCTTCTCAAGGGCCTCGACGACCTCCGGGCCTTCCTGACCCTGCCCGACGAGGTCTTCGCCTTCGATCCCGACCCGGGCCCCCTCCTCCAGGCCGAGCAGGAGGTCGCCGACCGGGGGATCGTCATGGTCGACACGGAGGACCCCCTCTGCGCCGCCGCCCAGCTCTTCTCCATGGAGGATTTCGCGGTCCTGGCATGGTCGGAACCGGCCTGGTTCCACCGGCTCCTCGGGAAGCTCGCCCCGCCGATCCACCAGCGCACCCGCCGGCTGGCGGAGATCTTCCCCGGCCGCCTCTGGAGGATCTACGGCCCCGAATACGCCACCGAACCCTTCCTCCGCCCCCGGCACTTCGAGGACTACGTCGTGCGGTACACGAAACCCCTGGTGGACGCGATCCGGAAGACCGGGGGATACGCCCGGATCCACTGCCACGGCCGCCTGAGGGCCGTCCTCCCCCTCATCCGCGCGATGGGGGCCGACGCGATCGACCCGATCGAACCTCCGCCCCAGGGGGACGTGGAGCTCGCGGAGGTCCGGCGCGAACACGGGAGGGACCTCGTCCTCTTCGGCAACATCGAGATCAACGCGATCGAGGGACTGGAGCCGCCCGAGTTCGAGCGCCTGGCGGCCCGGGCCCTCCGCGAGGGCACCGCGGGAGAGGGCCGCGGATTCGTCCTGATGCCCACCGCCAGCCCCTGCGGACGCACGATCAGCCCCCGCACCCTCAGGAACTACGAGACGCTCGTGCGCCTGGCCGAGCGCGGATGAACGTTCGGGAGGATGCCATGAAGAACGCCCTTCAGATCACCTACTGGACGATCGGAGGATTCGAAGGGGCCAAGCCCGTCGAGCAGGCGATGCGCGAGGCCCGGGAGATGGGCTACGACGGCCTGGAGCTGGCCTTCGGAAGCGGCTGCCTGGCCCCCGGGGTCGCCGAGCCCCGATGCCGCGAGATCCGCCGCGAGGCGGAGGAGATGGACCTCCGGATCGAAACCCTCGCCACGGGGGTCTACTGGCAGAAGCCGCTCTCCTCCCCCGACCCGAAGGTGCGGCGGGAGGCCGTGGAATTCACGCGGGAGTACCTCCGGGTGGCGTCCTGGATCGGGGCGAAGGCCGTGCTGGTGCTCCCCGGCGTCGTGGCCGTCCCCTGGGATCCCCGGGTGCCCCCCGTCCCCTACGCGGCCGCCTGGAAGAACGCCACCGAGGCGATCCGCCGGCTCGTCCCCCTGGCCGAGCGGCTCCGCGTCACGATCGCCCTCGAAAACGTCTGGAGCTGGTTCCTCGGCGACCCGGTGGCCATGCGCGCCTTCGTGGACCAGTTCCGCTCGCGCCGCGTCGGGGTCTACCTCGACGTGGGAAATACCCTCCTCAACGGCTTTCCCGAGCACTGGATCGAGATCCTGGGGCGCCGCATCGCCGCGGTCCACGTGAAGAACTTCACCCGGCAGGACGGCGGCGGGACGCTCCACGGATTCGGCGACGACCTGCTGAAGGGCGACGCGAACTGGCCGGCCATCGTCTCCGCCCTCCGGAAGATCCGCTACGCGGGGCCGGTGACCGCGGAGATGCTCCCCTTCTGCCGTCTCCCGGACCTGAGGCTGCCCGACCTCGAGCTGGCGCGGGACACGGCGCGCAAGCTCCGCCGGATCATGGAGGCCAGGCCGTGAGCCGCGGGACGCTCGCCCCGGCCCTGGGACTCCTCCTGGCGGCCCCCGCCGCCGCCCAGATGGAGCGGGAGCTCGCGGGCTTCTCGGTCGGCAACCCCTCCCTCGCCGCCCGCTTCTCCCGCGAGGGCGGTGTCCTCCGGCTGGAGGCCCTCGAGGACCGGGCGAACCGGAGGCTCGTGGAGATCCGCGCCCCCGACCTCTTCCGGATCACCCTGGCCGACGGGCGCGTGTTCCGGGCCTCGGAGCTCCGGGTCGACCGCGAGCCGGCGGTCGAGGCCCTCCCCGGCGACCCGCGGAAGGCCCGCCGGGCGGAACGGTCCCCCGGCCGGACCCTCGAGGCCTCGTTCGTGGATGCCGGGGGGACGCTCCGCGCGGTGTACCGGGCCGTCGTCCGCGACGGGAACTACGTCCGCTTCGAGCTGACCCTCTCGGCCCTCCGCGACCCCCTCGACCTCCGCGAGATCGAGCTGCTCGACTGGCCCCTTCCCGGCGTGCGAACCGCCGGCTACACGGACGGGGCGCCTCTCCTCACCGACCACCTCTTCCTGGGGGTGGAGCACCCGATGGCGAAGAACGAGGTCGTCCCGGGCGACGTCCCCCGCGCCCGGGGCGCCCTGCCCCGCGGCTTCCCCCTGGAGCCGGGCCGGGACTGGACGGTCGGCGCCGTCGCCGGGGTCTACGCCCCCGGCCAGGCGCGCCGGGACTTCCTCCGCTACCTGGAGCACGAGCGCCCCTGCCCCTACCGGCAGTACTTCCATTACAACTCGTGGTACCACCTCAACATCGTCCGAAGCGACAACCCCGACCCGCTCCAGCGCATGACCGAACAGCAGTGCCTGGAGACGATGGCCGTCTGGCGGCGCGAGCTCTTCGAGAAGCGACAGACGGCGCTCGACGGGTTCGTCTGGGACGACGGCTGGGACGACTGGGAATCCCTCTGGAAATTCCACAAGGGCTTCCCCCGGGGATTTTCGGAGATCGCCCGGGCGGCCGCCGCCCAGAAGGCGGGCCTCGGGGTGTGGCTCTCCCCCTGGGGCGGCTACGGGGCCTCCAAGAAGGCGCGCCTGCGCTTCGGCCGCGAACAGGGCTTCGAAACCAACGCCACCGGCTTCTCGATGGCCGGCCCCCGCTACTACGCGAACTTCCGGGACGTCTGCCGGGAAATGATCCGCGCCTACGGCGTGAACCACTTCAAGTTCGACGGCATCGGGGCGGGGGCGTGGGCCACGGGCCCCCCGCCGGGAATCGCGGCGGACCTCGAGGGGCTCCTCCGCCTCATCGCGGAGCTGCGGGCGGAAAAACCCGACCTCTTCATCAACTGCACCACCGGCACCTGGGCCTCGCCCTTCTGGGTCCTCCACGCCGACAGCGTCTGGCGGCAGGGGGAGGACACGGCCTTCCACGGGGAGGGGAACCCCCGCGAACGGTGGATCACCTACCGGGACAAGGTCGCCTACGACCGGTTCGCCCGGAAGAGCCCTCTTTACCCCCTCAACGCCCTCATGTTCCACGGGACCGTGGTCGGCGACCGGGCCAACCCCGGAAAGATGCCGCGCGACGATGCCAGCGTCCTCCACGAGATCCGCATGGCGATCGCCTGCGGTGCGGGGCTCCAGGAGCTCTACATCGACCCGGCGCTCCTCAGCCCCGCCCAGTGGGACGCCCTCGCCGAGGCGATCGGGTGGGCCCGGGCGCGCGCCGACGTCCTCCGCGACACCCACTGGGTCGGCGGCGACCCCGCCAAGGGCGAGGTCTACGGCTTCGCGGCCCTGGAAGGACCCCGCGGGACCCTGGTCCTCCGGAACCCCTCGCCCCGGCCCGCCGTCTTCCGCCTCGAGGCGGCCCGGGCCTTCGAACTCCCGGCGGGGGAGCGGTGGGCCTACCTGTTGCGCAGTCCCTGGAAGGAGGACCAGGACCGGCCCCTCGTGCGGCTGCTGGCGGAAGGGACGGCGGAGATCGCCCTGGAGCCCTTCGAGGTCCGGGTGCTCGACGCCCTGGCGGACCTGGGACGGAGCCGATAGCCATGCTCCCGTTCGCCCTGTTCCTGCCCGCGATCCTGCCCGCCCCGCCCGACGGCCCGGCGGTCATCCCCCGGCCGGCCGAGATGAAACCCTCGGGGGCGCCGTTCCCGATCACCCCCGGGACGGCCGTCGCCGCCCCGGCAGGGGCGGAGGAAGCGGGCAACTACCTGGCGGAGAGACTCAGCCTCGAGGTCCGACCGGCCCCCGAGGCCGGAATCCTCCTCTCCCTGGACGGCCCCGCTTCGCTCGGCGAGGAGGGGTATCTCCTCTCCTCTTCCCCCCGGGGCGTCCGGATCCGCGCGCGCGGACCGGCCGGTCTCTTCTGGGGGATCCAGACCCTTCTCCAGCTCCTGGCCCCCTCCGGCGGCCGGGAGGTCCCCGGCGTCGAGATCGCCGACCGCCCCCGGTTCTCCTGGCGCGGCTACCTGCTGGACCCGGCGCGCCACTTCCGGACGAAGGAGTTCCTCAAGCGGACGATCGACCTCCTGGCCCTCCACAAGTGCAACGTCCTGCAGCTCCACCTCACGGACGACCAGGGGTGGCGGATCGAGATCCGCCGGTATCCGCGCCTGACGGAGGTCGGCGCCTGGCGCGGGACGGGAGAGGCCCGGTACGGCGGCTTCTACACGCAGGAGGACCTCCGCGAGATCGTGGCCTACGCCGCGCGCCGCGGCGTCACGGTCGTCCCCGAGATCGAGATGCCGGGCCACAGCCTGGCGGCCCTCGCGGCGTACCCGGAGCTCTCCTGCACCGGCGGGCCCTTCCAGGTCTGGACGCGGTGGGGGATCTCCGAGGACCTCCTGTGCCCCGGCCGCGAGGAGACCTTCCGGTTCGTGCAGGAGGTCCTCGAGGAGGTCCTGGCCGTCTTCCCCTCCCGGTTCATCCACGTCGGCGGCGATGAATGCCCCCGGAAGCGCTGGAAGGCCTGTCCGCGGTGCCAGAAGCGGATCCGGGACGAGGGACTCCGGGACGAGACGGAGCTGCACGGCTACTTCATCCGCCGGATCGACGCGTTCCTCGCCTCGAAGGGCCGCCGCCTGGTGGGATGGGACGAGATCCTGGAAGGGGGGCTGGCGCCCGGCGCCACGGTCATGTCCTGGCGCGGAGAAAAGGGGGGGATCGCCGCCGCCAACATGGGCCACGACGTCGTCATGTCCCCCACGTCGCACTGCTATCTCGATTACCCCCTCTCCCGGATCCCCCTGGAGAAGGCCTACGCCTACGAGCCGATCCCGCGGGAGATCGCCCCGGAAAAGGCCCGTCACGTCCTGGGGCTCCAGGGCAACATGTGGGGGGAGGGCACTCCCCGCGACGAGGACGTGGACCGCATGACCTGGCCCCGGCAGGCGGCCCTGGCGGAGGCGGGGTGGTCGCCGAAGGAGGCGCGGGACTGGAGAGACTTCGCCGCGCGCCTCGAGGTCCACCGGGCCCGCCTGCAGGCGATGGGAGTACGCTAGATGTCCCGGAGAGGCGGGGCCGTCCGGGGAGCGCGGGCGCCTCGGATCGCCTCCCCCCGGGTGGCGTACGCCCGGGAGGGAGGACCCCTTCAGAACGTGACGTCGATCCTCCTGCCCCTGGAATAGGGGCCGGCTCTATCCGAACCGGTAGTGCTTGCGGACCCCCTTCCGGACCACCCAGGTGCAGCGGAGCCCCTTCGGGAAGGTGACGAGGTCGCCCTTCTGGATATGGACCTCGCCCTCGGGGGTCTTCACCGTGACGTCCCCTTCCAGGAAGTAGCAGGTCTCCTGCTCGTCGTAGTACCAGTCGAACGTGGAAGGCTCCTTTTCCCAAATGTCCCACGTCCTGGCCTTGAGCTCCTCCAGACGCTTGGGAGCAGGGTTCTTCTCGACGACGATCCCTGCGGCAACTCGGGTTCCCGGCATGTCCGGACCTCCTTTGCCGATCATTATCCCTCACGATCCGTCCCGGGCAAGAGTCATTTCCCCGGGCCGCAAACGGTACCCTCTCAATCCGCCGGGCCGTAGCGGGGGCCCAGCCCCTCCGCCACCAGCTTCCGGCCGTATTCCAGGAGCGCCGAGCGCCGCTCCGGGGACAGCGGGGCGTACGCCCGGGCGAACTCCACGTTCCGGATCCCCTCCTCCACCGTGAAGGGCCCCACCAGGGCCGTGGCCACGCCCTCCAGATCCAGGGCGTACGCGATCGCCGCCGGCATCCACTCCTCCGGCGTCACGCACCCCACCCCCGCGTTCCGGTGGTTCCGGAATCCCCCCTTGATCCCCACATAGACCTTCATCGCCAAGATCCCGCAGCCGTGCTTCCGCGCCAGGGGAAGCACCTTCTCCTCGAAGTTGTAGACGTTCCGGTCCGCGTAATTCAGCACGCACTGCACGACGTCGATCTGCCCGGTTTCGATCAGGCGCGCGAAATGCGACGCCCGCGAGTGTCCCGTGCAGCCCACGAACCGCGTCTTCTTCCCCTTCTGCCCCAGCAGGTACTCCAGCGCCCCGTCCTTGGCCAGCACGCGGTCGACGTTCCGGCTCCCCACGTTGTGGATGTGGACGAGATCCACGTGGTCGGTCTTCAGGAGGCGTAGCGACGTCTCCAGGGACTCCTGGGCGCCCTTGGCCGTGTCCACCGAGACCTTGGTCGCCACGAAGAGTCGATCCCGCCGCTTCGGCAGGACCTCTCCCAGCATCTCCTCGGCCTTGTTGTAGACCCGCGCCGTGTCGACGTACGTGACCCCGCGGTCCAGGACCTCGCCGAAGATCCGGGCCCCCTCCTCGACCGGGAGGGGCCGCTCCCCTGCGGGGGCCGTCCCCAACCCC
>Ga0068707_1004131_pt1 | contig 10069 bp, 8 predicted proteins | sample YNPNPMetaG_FD_66600 | JGI IMG/M metagenome (GOLD analysis project Ga0068707, IMG submission 66600) | Anoxygenic and chlorotrophic microbial mat microbial communities from Yellowstone National Park, USA - YNP NP MetaG | ecosystem: Environmental > Aquatic > Thermal springs > Hot (42-90C) >... | reverse complement strand
CAGTCCTATCCCAGGGGCGGTGGGCATAAGAGAGCCGTGGGCTTTGAAGTGTCCCTCCCTCTTGAACAGGCAGCAGAAAGGGTGGTCACACGTTTACAGGCATTGTGGAAAGCAGGGCACTTAAACGATTCGCCATAACAACACCCGTTTGCCAGAAATCATGAATGGCATTCTTAACATTGACAAACCACAGGGGTGGACCTCGCACGACGTGGTGGCCAGGGTGCGGCGTCTCTCGGGGCAGAAGCAGGTGGGCCACGCTGGCACCCTGGACCCTTTAGCCACGGGAGTGTTGCTGGTCTGTCTGGGGCAGGCCACCCGGGTCAGCGAATACCTGATGCGCGGCCGCAAAGTCTACCGGGCCGCCGTGCACCTGGGCCTCAGCACCGACACTTACGATGCCGGGGGACGGGTCACGACCACAGCGCCTCAGGTGAGTGTCACCCTGTCGCAACTGGAGGAGGCCCTTGCGGCTTTCGTCGGCCGCATCGAGCAGACGCCACCCATGTACTCGGCCCTCAAGCACCAGGGAGCTCCTCTTTACAGGCTGGCCCGTCAGGGGAAGACCGTCGAGCGCAAGCCCCGCCCCGTTGAGATATACGACCTTAAATTGCTGGACTGGTCATCTCCGGTGCTCACTATCGAAGTTACCTGCTCGCCTGGCACCTACATTCGCTCTCTGGCTCACGATCTGGGCCAGCGGCTGGGCTGCGGAGCACACCTGTCCAGCCTGGTCCGCCTGGCCAGCGGGCATTTCACTCTGGATGAAGCCATCAGCCTGGAGGCCCTGAGCGAGGCTTTCGCCACCGGCCGGTGGGTCGAGTTGCTCCGTCCCCTTGACGAGGCCCTGCTGGATTTTGAGGCCATCACCTTTGACTGCCAGGCTGAGCGCCGCATCCGCCTCGGTCAGCCGGTGCCAGGGCCAAAGCCCTCATCGTCATCCTCTCTCTGTCGCGCCTACTCCACTGAGGGCAGGTTGATTGCCTTGCTGCAATACAAGGCCCAAACGGGCCTGTGGCAACCCAAAAAGGTCTTTAGCTTCCAGTAACCATCAAGCCGCGCCATGCAGATCATTGACGATTTGTCCCAGGCTCACCTGGATCAAGACACCATTCTGACCATCGGGGCCTTTGACGGCGTCCACCGTGGACACCAATACCTTATCGGACAACTGTTACAGCGGGCCCGACAGACCCGGCGCTTGGCCGGTCTGATCACCTTTCATCCCCACCCCAGCGCCGTGCTCTCGCCTGGAAACCCCACCCGGTATCTCACGACACCGGGTGAAAAAGTCGCCCTTCTGGAAAGACTGGGGCTGGACCTGGTGGCAATTTTGCCTTTTAACCAGGAGGTGGCCCGCACTTCAGCCCGGGATTTCATCGGGATGGTCTGTCGGCAACTACGCATGAGAGAGCTATGGGTGGGGAAGGATTTTGCCCTGGGCTATGGCCGCGAAGGGACGCCAGAGGTCTTGCGGGCTCTGGGTCAAGAGATGGGCTTCTCCGTTGAAATGATTACACCTCTGGTTTGGAAGGGCGAGGTGATCAGCAGCACTCGCATTCGGTCTCTGCTGTTCAGGGGACAGGTCCGTGAGGCGGCCGAGCTCCTGGGCCGCTATCCCAGCCTGGCCGGGGAAGTGGTGCGAGGGGCCCAGCGCGGACGCTGTCTGGGTTTCCCCACGGCCAACCTGGAGATACGGGCCGAGCGGGCCGTTCCGGCCAACGGCATCTACGCTGTCTATGCCATCCTGGGAGAGGAACGCTACCAGGGCGTGGCCAACGTGGGGGTGCGCCCCACCTTTGACAACGGCGAGCGCACCGTAGAGACCTATATCCTGGATTTTGACGCCGATATCTACGGCTGCGATCTGGTGGTCGAGTTCGTCCAGCGCCTGCGCTCTGAAAAGAGGTTCACCGAGATCAGGGAATTGATCGCCCAGATAGAGCGAGACATCGTCGAGGCACGCCGTATTCTGGCCGCCGAAAAACCGCTCCCCGGGTCAGAGGAAGCGCTGCCTCTGGCTGCTTCGTAGGAGTGACTATGCCCTCGTTTCATTTTGAAGAGTTGGAACATACCGCCGACCTGGCCCTGAAAGTGCAGGGCCACAGCCTGGAAGAAATCTTTGCCAATGCCGCTTATGGCCTGTTCAGCATGATGGCTGATCTGGAGAATCTGTCGCCCGATGTCAGCCGTGAAGTGCACCTGAAAGCTCCCGACCGCGAAAGCCTTCTGGTGGGCTGGCTCAACGAACTGCTTTATCTGCACGAGGTGAAGGAGGAGGTCTACAGCCGTTTCGACATCAAAACCCTGTCTCCCACCTGGCTCTCCGCGGTTGTATGGGGGACCAAAACGATGGCCAGCAAGCTAACGGTCAAGGCAGCCACCTTCCATGACCTGGCCATCAGGGAAACAGAGGATGGCTACCTGGCCACCGTTGTCTTCGATGTCTAGCAGTTTGTCGGAGAAACGCTCTGGAGTGGAGGCTTCAGCCAGAATCTGGCTATTTCACCGGCTAAAGCCTCGACTCCAGGGCTCAAAGACGCTTCACCTGGTTTACTCCGACAGGCTGCTAGGTGTTCTGGATTGAGGAGAAGGAGGAGCGAAGATGGTTGGCAAAAAGGACTTGAAACGCATCACAGACTATCTGTACGAGATACCAAAAGAATACCGTAAGGACATGCGCGTGCCGGCTCGCATCTACGCCGACGAGAAACTGCTGGAAGCGGCCTTCAGTGACCGCTCCCTGGAGCAACTGGTCAACACGGCCACTCTGCCGGGCATCGTCGGCTACGCCCTGGCCATGCCGGACATCCATCAGGGCTACGGTTTTGTCATCGGTGGCGTGGCTGCTACCCGCTATCCCTCTGGGGTCATTTCGCCTGGAGGAGTCGGTTATGACATCAATTGCCTTTCTGGCGAAACCGTGATCTTACATGAGCATGGCTATTACCGGCCTATTGGCGAGATGGAGAGATCATGGCCGAAAGCCAGGCTGGTCTGCCAGGATTTCGAGGCAGGGCGAAGGACAACGACCTGTATCGCGCGCTATCTTAAACTCAGGCCCACCTATCCTGTCTACAAGATCGTCACCGAGACCGGTTATCAGGTCACAGCCACCGCTGACCATCCTTTCTGGACCCCTGATGGCATGGTCGAGGCCCAGAACCTGGAAATCGGCCAGCAGGTAGCAGTCTATCCCTTCGAAGGGATTCCTTACGAAGAGCCGGGCAGTGAGGTCATTGTCAGCGAGGAGGATGTCAGGGATTTGCTTGTGAGCCTGGATAAAGACGCTCGGGGACATGGCTTGCAGCAGACCATCGCCCACTTGAAAAAGCGAGGACTGTTGCCCCTGCGCTACGATTCGCCGCAGTTGCCTTATCTGCTCAAGCTGATGGGCTACGTATTGGGCGATGGCTCGATCTATTTCACCAATCGGCGGGGTAAGGGATTAACCTGGTTTTACGGTAAGGCCGGGGATCTGGAGGAGATCAGGGCCGATGTAGCCCGGATCGGTTTCACTCCCTCCAGAGTCTATACACGCCATAGAGAGCACCGGATCAGCACGACCTACGCCGATTACGAATTTGAACATGAAGAGACCAGCTTCAAGGTCACCAGCAGTGCCTTGGCTGCTTTGCTCGTGGCGATGGGCACTCCTTTGGGCAACAAAGCCACCCAGGATTACACCCTGCCGGCCTGGCTATACCATGCACCCCTTTGGCAGAAGCGGCTCTTCCTGGCAGCCTTCTTCGGGGCCGAACTCACCTCGCCGAAAGCTTTTGCTGAACGCAACTATAATTTTCACACCCCTATCTTGTCTCTGAACAAACGGGCTGACTTTGTCGAGACAGGTCGGGAATTCCTGCACGGCATTGCCCGACTTCTGGCCGAGTTCGGGGTTGAAACCAAAACCATCAGTCAGCGAGAGGAGCAGAAAAATCAAGACGGCACTCTGTCATACCGCCTGCGCTTAATCCTCTCTTCAACGACAGAAAGCTTGCTCAATCTGTGGGGTAAAGTCGGCTTTGAGTACAACGGCGAACGCCGGACCCTGGCCAACGTTGCCGTACTGTATCTCAAGAGCAAGCAGAAAGTCATAGAAAGGCGAGAGGAAGTTGCGGAACTGGCAGTCGCCGGGCATGCCCAGGGGATTGCTCCCCAGAGGCTCTTCCAGGAATTGTCAGGTCCTCATGTCAACCAACGCTTCCTGGAACGCTCCATTTATGAAGGCCGCCAGACTGGCGCTCGTGTCAGCAGTGACTTTCCTGCCTTTGATCAGTACCGTGAGGAGGCCACGGCTGGCCTGGGCCAAAGTGGCATGGTCTGGGACCGCATCGCCTGCCTCGAGCCTTTGGACCACTTCGATGGCTATGTCTATGATTTCACTGTCGAGCACAGCGATCACAACTTTATAGCTAATGGCTTTGTAGTTTCCAACTGTGGTGTGCGGCTCCTCGTCTCTGAGTTGGAGGCCGATGAAGTCAAACCTCACATTGGCACGCTGATCACTGCCCTCTATCGCAATGTGCCCAGCGGGGTGGGCGAAAAAGGCGGCATCAAACTCTCCCCCGAGCAGATGGATCAGGTGCTGGAGAAAGGGGCCGCCTGGGCGGTGAAACAAGGCTATGGCAGCCGGGAAGATTTGGAGCGGATCGAGGAAGGGGGAGCTATGGCCAGAGCCGAAGCGCGAGCCGTGAGTGCGCGGGCCAGAGAGCGGGGCAAAAGTCAATTAGGCACCTTGGGCTCTGGCAACCACTTCCTGGAGATTGAGGAGGTGGTGGAGGTTTACGACGAAGAGGTGGCTGCTGCCTTTGGCCTCTTCCCCGGCCAACTGGCCATCCAGGTCCATTCTGGCTCGCGGGGCCTGGGCCACCAGGTCTGCACCGATTATGTGGACTTGTTGCAAGGGGCAGTGAAAAAGTACCATATTGAGTTGCCTGATCGGGAGCTCGTCTGCGCTCCTTTGGACTCGCCTGAGGGACGGGATTACTTCGCGGCCATGGCCGGGGCAGCCAACTACGCCTGGGCCAACCGTCAGTGCCTGGCCCACCTCATCCGCCGCACCTTCGAGGAGGTACTGGCCGGCAAGGTCAAGAGCTGGGAACTGAACACGGTTTACGATGTGGCCCATAACATCGCCAAGATCGAAGAGTACGAGGTAGACGGTCAGCGCATCAAGCTCTGTGTTCACCGCAAGGGAGCCACGCGCGCTTTCGGACCAGGCCATCCGGAACTGCCGGAAATCTACCGCGCCGTGGGCCAGCCAGTCCTGGTACCCGGTGACATGGGTACCGCTTCCTATGTTCTGGTAGGCACTCAGGCAGCTATGGAAGCCAGCTTTGGCTCGACATGTCACGGGGCCGGGCGGGTGTTGAGCCGCGCTGCGGCCAAAAAACAGATCCGTGGGGATCAATTGAAGGCCGAACTGGAGGCTCAGGGCATCCAGGTGCGGGCGGGCAGCATGCCCGGCCTGGCTGAGGAAGCGCCAGCCGCCTACAAGGACATCGAGCGCGTGGTGGAAGTGGTGCATCGCGCCGGTCTGGCCTGCAAGGTGGCCAAACTGCGGCCCTTAGCCGTGATGAAAGGGTGATAAAGCAAAGGTGCGACGCCCTTGTCCAGTGCGTCGCACCTGAAAATCCTTTCAACTCAGGTAGTCCCGCAGCCTCCGGCTTCGACTGGGGTGGCGCAGCCGGCCCAGGGCCTGGGCCTCTATCTGGCGGATGCGTTCGCGAGTCACACCGAACTTGCGCCCTACTTCCTCCAGAGTATAGCTATAACCATCCAACAGGCCGAAGCGAAGCTGTAAGATGCGCACCTCGCGAGGGGTCAATGAGGCCAGAGTCTCGTCCAGTTCTTCCCGAAGCAAACTCCGCGAGGCAGCATCCACCGGGGCAACGGTCTCCTCATCCTCGATAAAATCACCCAGATAGCTGTCTTCCTCTTCTCCGACCGGTGTCTCCAGAGACAGGGGCCTCTGAGCCACTCTCATGATCCGCTCCACCTTGCGCAGGGGGACATCCAAATCCTCAGCGATTTCCTCGACAGTGGGTTCGCGTCCCAATTCCTGGACCAGTTTCCGGGAGGTTCGTGTCAGTTTGTTGATCTGCTCGTACATGTGGACAGGCACCCGGATGGTGCGTCCCTGATCGGCAATCGCTCTGGTCACAGCCTGACGGATCCACCAGGTCGCATAAGTTGAGAACTTGTAGCCACGACGATAGTCAAACTTGTTCACCGCCCGGATGAGGCCGATGTTGCCTTCCTGGATCAAATCCAGAAAAGGCACCCCGCGCCCGATGTACTTTTTGGCCACACTGACCACCAGGCGAGAATTGGCTTTCACCAGGTGTTCCTGCGCCGCTTTTCCCTCTTCCACCAGCTTCTCCAACCGCTCCCGGTCTTCGTCCGTGGCCTCTCCGCGAGCCAGACGCCGTCGCGCTTTCCTGCCACTCTCCATTTTCTTGGCCAGCTTCACCTCCTCCTCGGCCGTCAACAGGGGAACCTGGCCTATCTCCTTGAGATAGAGACTGATCGAATCGTCAATGTCAATGCCGCTTAAATCAAAGACCTCTGCCTCTTTGTCTTCCCTCTCCATCATGGCGCCCGGCTCTTCGCCCGGAGCTACCCTTTCCTCACCTGTCTCTCCTACCGGGATACCCAGCTCGAAAAGGGTAGCAAAAAGGTCTTCAAGCTGATCCAGGTTGGTTTCCACCTCCGGGAAAATCGCCAGTATGTCGTCATAGGTCAAGAATCCCTGTTCTTTTCCTAAATTCAGTAGCCGCTCAATCGCATCCACTGTTTCCATTCCTTCTATCTCTTCACTCACTGTTATCAACTCCTTTATAGTTTTTGCCTGTCGCCAACCTCATCAGGGTCAGCCGTTGCATGGCTTAAACCCAAAGCTTCCCTGGGAAAAAACTGTGCTAATAATATTATACCACAATAATGCAAGAGGTATACTACCCAACCCGTGAACTTTTTCTGCACTCCACTTGACTACCCTCACCACCTGTGCTACAATCGTTTCGTGACCTCCCAAATACTGAGAATTCTGGCCCTGCGTGGGGCGGGATGGCATCCCGCCCTACCTTCGGCATGACCGGTGAAAATTTATGCCTACACCTTGAAAGGAGCTTCACCATGAACAAGACGGTTACCATTGTCCTGGCTGTGGTCCTGATGGTCATCGTGATGGCCATCAGCGTCATCCTGTTCTTCAGCGGGGCCGCTGCGCGCCAGAAATGGGATTTTCAGGAGGTCTGGACGGCCTCCTTTTCGGGGGCAGAGAGCATGAAGATCATTGACCTGACGGGCGACAAGGTCAAAGACCTCTTCTTGCAAAGCACAAGCGAAGTGGCCATTCTCGACGCCCAGGGACAGAGAATCTGGTCCGGTACCTATCAGGCGCCCGCCACAACGATGGGCGATTTCAACGGCGATGGCACCGACGATTTTGTGGTCATCTACCGGTCCCCTGGAGAATCGGTGACGGCTACGGCCTACACCGGGAAGGGACAGGAGCTGTGGTCGCGCCCTCTGCCTAACTTTGGGGATCCCTCGCGGGCCGCCTCCGTTGATTTTCAGAGGGACAGGGTACGGGAGATCGTGGCCGGCGACATGAACGGCCATCTGGTCTGTCTCTCCGGCCAGGGTGAGATCCTGTGGGAATATGACCTCCCCAACCCCTCCTCGGATTCGGCCGATGCCTACATCCGTGGCCTGGACGATGTTGCTTTGGCGGAAACCACGGCCGTAGCTGTCGCCAATTACGCTGGCCAGGTCGCTGTGCTGGATGGACGGGGACAGCCATTGTGGAGCCAACAAGGGACATTCCCAGAGCATTTGCGCCGTCTGCGGACCTGCGATCTGGATGGAGATGGTCGCAGCGAGGTGATATTGGGCGGCGAGTACGGCTCAGTCTGGGCTCATAATGGCAGCGATGGCCAACAGCTCTGGTCGCAGACTATCGGCCAGCGGGTGCAGGAGATACGTGATGTCGAAATAGATGGCGATCCAGCTACCACCGAGATAGCAGTGGGAGGCAAGGAGGGTTCCCTGGTGGTTTACAATTACCAGGGGCAGCCCTTGATGAGCGCCTCGCCTGGTGGCAAAGTGAGTGAGATCGCCGCCATAGACCTGGACGACGACGGCCGCCAGGAAATCCTGGCAGGCAACGATGAAGGGAAACTGGCCGTCTACAATTACCAGGGCACCAGTATACGAAGCAAGAACTTTACCGGTGAAATAACCCGCCTGGATACGGGCAGGCTGACCGGCGAAGACCAGATGGCAGTGGCCGCCGGGAGCAAGGTGTCCGTGCTTCAATTGGAGCTGGTCAAGGCACCCTTCTGGTACAACACCCTGGTGGCTGGATTCATCGCCTGCCTGGCCATTGCTGCCGGGGCCTGGGCCATCACCAGCATCACACCGGCACCCAAGTTGCAATACAGCGCTGAGGACATGACCATCGAGGGCCTGCGGGCCAAGCGCAAGATGTATCTGGAGAGCCTGCACGAACTGAAGCAAGCCTACCAGGCTGGCGAGGTCCCGGCTGAAGCCTACCTGGCTCGCAGCAAAGAGTTACGCGAACAGGTGTCCCAGGCCGAAGCCGAGATGATGAGACTGGGCGCTGACATCAAGCCTGAGATGATGAAGTGTCCTAACTGCGGCGGCAGCATAGAACTGGGTTCGGACAAATGCGAATACTGCGGACAGACGATAATCTAAGGAGGACAGCCAGTGAAAGTCGAAGTCCCGCTTTCCAGAGCCACCCGGCTGATCAACCCCGGTCCGGTTGTCCTGGTGACGGCAAAGTACAAGGGCACGGTGAACGTTATGACCGCGGCCTGGACGACGCCTATCAGCCATGATCCACCGCTGGTGGGGGTAGCCATCCATCAGGGGAACTTTACCCATGACCTGATCATCAAAAGCGAGCAATTTGCCCTCAATGTGCCTGGGCGGGGTCTGGCCGAAAAGGTCAAGCTCTGTGGGACCCGTTCAGGCCGCGACGTGGACAAGTTCAAAGAGGCGAAGCTGACGCCCTGGGCCGCCCAGGAGGTGGATGCACCGCTCATTGAGGAGTGCCTGGGACATCTGGAATGCGCCGTTGTAGAAGCTTACAGCCTGGGAGATCACACCCTCTTCGTCGGCCAGGTGGTCGCCGCCTGGGCAGAAGAGGGGGCCTTCGAGGAGACATGGCTGTTGGAGGATGAGGAGGCCAAGCCTTTACATCACCTGGGCGGGAACTACTACGGTGTCCTCGAAAAGAGGATCAAGGTCTAAGTGCCTCTCCGAAAAACTGTAGGGCAGGCTTTCCAGCCTGCCTGGACAGCCTTTCCAGGCTGTCCTACACCTTTTTCGGATAGGCTCTAAGGTATAGGAAGTGAGCCAATACGTCCAAGGGAAAGGGCGGGGATAAAGGTCCCCCGCCCTTTCCCTCACTCTGTTACGAGCACGTCTCCAGAACCTGGCTCCCTATTCTACTTTGACCCTGGTCGTCTTTGGCCTGGGCTTTTCTTCGGTGCGTTCGATGGCGGCGTCAATCAGGCTGCGCACGGCCAGAAGCATCTCCTTGCGGGCTGCTCTGAGATGGGCCTGAAACTCCTCGGGCAAGAACCCTTTGCCCAGGCCCACGCGGAAGCGTGCTTTGCAGGCCCTTATGCCCTCGGCCAGCCAGTCCTCGAAGACGAACTCTTTTGCTTCCTCGACCATCTCCCTCACCACCTTTCTAGGTTTGACTTCTCTTACCCGGGTTTCTCCGCAACACAAATCATTGACGTACCAACAGGCAGGTTCAGCCAGCGCAGGATTTGGGCTTCCACCCAGCCCACCGCCGACAGGATAGCGTTCAGCCAGGGAGGGACAGGCTCCATCTCTACCTGATACTCCTCTTTGTCCAGGTGATGGGAGGCCAGCCGGGGCTCCCGCTTCATGCCTCGCCGGGCCAGGATCAGAGCCGTCGCCAGAGGGAAAACCAGAAAATTGTTGTAAGTCATGCGTCGAATCCCGAAACCAACCTGTTGGAGCTTGGCTCGCAATTCTCCCGCTGTATAACGGCGCACGTGGG
>Ga0068707_1004126_pt1 | contig 10077 bp, 11 predicted proteins | sample YNPNPMetaG_FD_66600 | JGI IMG/M metagenome (GOLD analysis project Ga0068707, IMG submission 66600) | Anoxygenic and chlorotrophic microbial mat microbial communities from Yellowstone National Park, USA - YNP NP MetaG | ecosystem: Environmental > Aquatic > Thermal springs > Hot (42-90C) >... | reverse complement strand
TGGTCCCACCTGCTGCGCGCTCTCTGGCGGCAGCACCGCCAGCAAGCCCTGCGCCCGCAGCAGATCCTGGAACCAGTAGACGCCCGCCTGCCCCCGGATGTCCACCCGATGCCCCTCGCGCTTTTCCCGGATCAGCGTAAAGTACAGCCGTTTGTTCCAGGGCAGGTACTCTTTAAAGTTCGTGACGATGAGGTGCGGCAGGCCGGTGCGCTCCTGAACCCGGCGCGCCATCGGGTAGAACATGCTCAGGGTGACGATGGCTTTGGCCCCGGTGTCCTCCACGCGATGGACCAGCTCATCCTCCGTGGAGAGGGGGTTGGTGAGGACGACGACCGCGCCGGCCTTCAGCGTCCCGTAATAGGCGATGACGCACTGGGGGGTGTTGGGCAAGACGACGATGACCCGGTCGCCCGGCTGCACGCCCAGGCCGTGCAGGGCATGGGCGAAGCGGTTGGCCTGCTCGTCCAGCTTGCGATAGCTCAGCTTCTTGTCGTAAAAGATGGTGGCCGGGCGGCGGGGGTGACGGCGGGCCGCGCTCTCCAGAAAGCGATGGAGCGGCTGGCTGGGCAGGATGATCGTCTGCGGCACGCCCAGCTCATAGTGTCCCAGCCAGGGCCGTTCGGCGATGAGCCGGTCCCGGGCCTTGCGATCCCGCCAGGAGAGGGGGGCCTCGCCGATGAAGCGTTCGATGGCCCGGTTGACGGCATCGGGGCGTTCCAGGGGCACCATGTGGGCCGAGACGGGGATGGTGATCATCTGCGCGCCGGGGATCTGGCCGGCGATCTCGCCGGCCCGGGCGGCCGGGAAGGCCACGTCCCGATGCCCGGCGATGACCAGCGTGGGCACGCTGAGCTTGGGGAAGCGCGCCCACCCATCCCAGGCGGCCAGCGTGCGAGTGTAGAGCGGTTTGAGGACCCGGGCCGGGGCGAAGAGGTCTTTGAAGAGCGTATGCCGCAGCGGTTCCAGGGTCCGCGCGGGGAACTTGAAGATCAACTGTGGCCACCAGCTCAGGGAAAAGTTCCCGGCCATGCCAATGAGCACCAGCTTATCAATGCGCTCCGGGTGGCGCAGGGCGTACTCCACGGCCACCGCCCCGCCGAAGGAATGCGCCACCAGCACAAACTTTTCCGGCACGTCCAGGGCCGCCAGCAGGTGCTCCAGGTCGTCCACCAGCTCGTCCATCTCGTAGCGGGAGTGCGGCTTATCCGACGCCGCGTGGCCGCGCATGTCGTAGGCGATGACGCGGTTCTCCTCGCAGAAATGGCGGAGTTGGTGGACCCACTGCCGGGCCTGGCCGCCCCAGCCGTGCAGGAAGACCAGTGTGCGCGTGGCGTGGGCCGGCCAGACGTCAATCACGCTCAGGCGCACCGGCGGCTTCTCGGAGATGGTCACGGTCTTGCGGTAGAGGTCCAGGTCAATCTCCATGTGGAGCCTCCGGGTAGTAGTCGTTTACGGTTTCGTCTCGCTTTTCTCGGCCAACATGCGGACGACGGCGGCACGCATGGGGGGCAGGTCAGTGCGCACCGTGTCGAATACGCGTCGCCGATTGATGCCAAAGTAACCATGTGTGAGCTTATCGCGCATGCCCGCCATGTCGCGCCAGGGTACGGCGGGATAGTGTTGGCGCAGCGCAGAGGGGATGTTCTTGGCCGCCTCGCCGATGATCTACAACGCGCAAACGACCGCCCACACAGTCTTCTTGTCGGCAACGAAAGCCTCGAACTCCATGCCGGCCACGAACTGTTCGGCGCTTTCGGCTGCATCCAGGATGTCATGCAGGTAATCCGTGACCTCACGATTCTCGGTCATAGCATCAGGACCTCCTGCAAGATACGCCGCCCGATGGCCGGCTTGAGTGCGCATTTTTCCACCAGGTCCACCTTGACGCCCAGTTGGTCGCTCAACTCGTTCTCCAGCGCGATGAACTGGAACAAGGTCAGTGGACGCTCGTCGAACTCCACCAGGACGTCCAGGTCGCTGCGTTTGCGCTGCTCGCCGCGCACGTAGGAGCCAAAGATGCCCAGCGCGGTCACGCCGTAGCGTTCGCGCAGCTCGGGCAGTTGCGCCTGCAGCGTGCTCTGAATCTCTGCCAGGGTGGGGCGGGGCCGTTTCATTTTGCTCATGGTATCCCCCGCTCGCGCAGATATTGTTCCATCCGCGCCACGAACCGCTCCGCGTCGGCGACGAGTTGCTCTGCCACGTCAGCGCCGGGGGTGAAGAGCAGTTCATAGTCGCCCAGTTCACGAGACTCTCGCGCGTTCTTATAGATGCGCGCATACTCGGTTTCGATGAGACCGGGCTTGACAAAGAACTCGCTGAACGCAGCCTGCACGCCGGCGTGCTTGCTGCGCTTGAGGCCCTGCGAGAGCAGAACGGCTGAGGCGGCGTAGAAGATGGCATAGTACGCGCGGGAGACAGCCGCCCGATGTCGGGCCTCGGTCAACAGCAGCCGGGCATCCCCCAGTGCTTCGGCAGCCAGCGTCATGTACCGGACGATGTTCGCCTTGTTCTGGACGTCCACAGATTGACCCCTTCATCACGCACGTTCTCATAAAGCGGAGTATGAAACCGCGCCAGTTTCCTATAGTGTTTCTGGCCCACGATCAACGTGGAGATCACTACGCTATGATCCAACATCGGTTGGAGGGCTACCTCCCCTACCTTACGCTGGGCAAACCAATCCTCGCTGCGCACCACCACCAGCACGTCCAGGTCGGACTCCGGCCCGCCTTCACCGCGCGCCCGCGAGCCAAAGAGCCGCACGCTCACCACCTCGTCGGCGTACTGCTCGCGGAGCCGGGCCAGAAAGTCGGCCAGGGCCGCGCGCTCCGGCGGGGTCAGGTGCTTCAGTTTGGCTGGCAAGGCCGGGGACCCAGATGACGGCATGGCTTCCTCCCAAGACCATTCTACAACGCCCCGCGCCGTTCGTCAAGTACGAAAAAGACCCTTCGGGTTTGGAAAACCCGAAGGGTCTTGGGCCCCGTTTCAGTCCCCCGAAGGGGATTCAGGTCATTGCCACATGTGGGCGGAGATCCGGCATCTGTCCAAGCCGGAACTCAACGGTTTCAGTCCCCCGAAGGGGATTCAGGTCATTGCCACCAATGGCAACAAGATTGACGGCCAAATCGGCGTGGACGTTTCAGTCCCCCGAAGGGGATTCAGGTCATTGCCACGCAAAAAACGTGAACGTCCGTCCGTTGTTCGTTGAGTTTCAGTCCCCCGAAGGGGATTCAGGTCATTGCCACGAATGCCAGCTTGCGCGAAGAGAACCGCAAGCTGCGCGAGGAGGTTTCAGTCCCCCGAAGGGGATTCAGGCCATTGCCACGCGCAAGCACCCAGAGGTAATCAGGCTGGCGGAAAGGGTTTCAGTCCCCCGAAGGGGATTCAGGTCATTGCCACCTGCTGCTGGTGTGCTTGGCCTGCTGCTGCTTGACATTTGTTTCAGTCCCCCGAAGGGGATTCAGGTCATTGCCACCCCTATTTCCGCCTCTTTCCACCTCCAAAATGAACGTTTTTGCTCCGGGAAGGCCAGTTTTGGGCCTCCCGGCGCGATTTTTGACCCCGGCGGAGCCATTTTGGCGAAAACGAGCATCTCCACATCCCTTCAAAAGTGGGGGGATGCTCGGTTTTTTCGCCTCCGCGACCACCACCGCTGGTACGGTGTCTGTCAAGACCCACCAGCGGTAGTGGCCCGCCGGCCCCATTTTTCGAGCATCGCCAAAACCGCTTTCACCCCCCGTGATCCTCGTTTCCACCAGATATTGCCTGGTGATCCAGCCAGACCCGCAGGGTTTGCCAGACCCGCAGGGTTTGCCAAACCCTGCGGGTCTTTGCTCACACAATCATAGCCCCCGGCTCTGCCCGCAGTACCTCCACCCCACAGGTGACCTCGGTGCGGCCCACGCACCCGGCGCACAGATAGTAGTAGCGCACCTGGTCCACTCGCGGCCGGATCACCCGGGCGGTGGCCTCCTTCATCTGGGCCAGCCTTTTCTCGGTCAACAGGCACTCGAACACACTGTACTGCACCGGCGTCCCGTAGTCCAACAGGACGTTGTGCAGTCGGGTGCGGCGGCGGTCGTTGGAGATGTCGTAGACCACGAGCACGAACTGCTTGTCCATTATACACCTTCCCGGTCAAGCAGGCAAGTACGTCCCCCCTACCAGACCCGCAGGGTTTGCCAAACCCTGCGGGTCTTTTGCTCTCTACCGGGCCAGGAAGGGCGTGTAGGCGTCTACCGCGCCCTCGATGACCTTGCGCAGCAGCCGGGCCTGCACCTCGAAGCATTGCTGGTAGGTCAACGGCCGCCCGGCCTGCGGGTGGATCACCCGGGTCTGCAGGCGAGCGCTGTACTGAGCCAGGAACTTGCGCAGGGCCGCCGGACGCAGGAACACGCCGCCCTGGGATCCCGGCTCAAAGTCGTCCCGGCCTACCAGCCGCTTGTTGACCACGGTCAGGACCACGGAATCCACGATGACGTTGCGGAACTCCTCCATCAGGTCCAGGGCCAGCGCGGGCCGGCCATACTTGTCGGTGTGGAAGAAGCCGTCGTAGGGGTCCAATCCCACCACCTCCAGGGCGGTCATCATGTTCTGCCCCAGGAGGGTGTAGCCCAGGCTCAGCAGGGCGTTGACCGGATCGGGTGGCGGGCGCCGGGCGCGCTTCTCGAACCCCCACTCCAACGCCAGCGCCTGGCGGAACACCCGGAAGTAGGCCCGCGCCCCGGCGCCCTCTAGCCCACGCAGGCTGTCCAGGGCCGGTGTGGTCTCCACCTGCTGGAGGGCGGCGGTGATCTCGGCGATGGCCCCGGCGTCCAACCCGGCCCGGGTGCGGCACAGCCGCCGGGCCAGGGTCCGCTCGTTGCGCAGCTTGCCGCTCACGATGGCCCGCGATAATTCCAGACAGAACAGCGCATCGGCGGCCCGCTCGTACTGGCGATGGCGCAAGGGGATATTCCGCGCCGTCGGCGGCGCCAGCCGGCCCTGCAGTTCCCCGGTCTGGCTCACCAGTGACAGGCCCACGCCGGCGTCCAGCAGCGCCAGCAGGGCCGGCGTGGTGACGCCTACCGATCCCACCAGCACCACCTCGCTTACCCGCGCCAGGGGCGTGCGCAGCAGCACCTCGTCGTCTTTGGTGACCAGGAGTCGCTGGTACTCCTTCTCCAGCCGCGCTCCCGGCTCGGTGACATATAGGGTGCCCATCTACGTGAAGGCGGCAGGATGAAGGCAGCAGGATGATCGCGTGAGCATTTACCCATACCCGTCGGGCACATGGTCGTAGAACAAGCGGTCGTCGAAGTCGCCCACCACCGTGACGCGCTTCTCCTGACACAGAAAGCTGTAGGTGTCCCGGTAGAAGTGTAGGCCCAGGAAATCGAAGCCCTGATCAAAGTGGGCGATGGCCGTCTTGCGCGGCTCCAGGCGCAGCTGCAGGTCAGCCAGGATGGCTTCAGTATCGCGCCAGGCCGCCTCGGCCTCGGCTCGCCCGGCGCAGAAGACGCAGAAATCGTCGGCATAGCGCACCAGGGCATAGTCGCGCGCGGTCAGGCCCAGGTCCAGGCGGTGCAGGTAGAGATTGCACAGGAGCGGCGAGATGACGGCGCCCATGGGCAGGCCCACGGCCCGGTCCGGGTCCCGGCGCCCGGCGCGCAGCCACTGTTCGATCAGCCGCAGTACGATGGGGTCATCCACCTCTTGCCGCAAGAAGTCCACCAGCAGGCCGTGATCCAGGCTGTCGAAGCACTCGTCAATGTCGGCATCCAGCACCCACTGCAGGCCGGCATCGCGATAGTGGAGGATGACCGGCAGCGCATCGCGCACGCCCCGGCCGGGCCGGTAGCCGTAGCTGCAATCCAGGAACTGGCGGTCGAAGCGGTCGTCCAACACCCGCAGCACGGCGCGCTGCAGCACCCGGTCGGTCACAGTGAGGATAGCCAGGCGCCGGAGCGAGCCGTCGGGCTTGGGTACGCTGAAGCGGCGCAGGCGGCGGGGCCGGTAGGTGTTGGCCCGCACCGCCGCGGCCAGGTTGACCAGCCGCTCCTCCCAGTTCCGCCGCCATCGCTTGATGCTCACGTCGTCCACGCCGGCGGCGCCCTTCTTCTCGGCTACCTCTTCCCAGGCGGCCCGCATATTGTCCGGCTGCAAAACCTGGTCAATCAGTCTCATTGGTCCCCCCAGATTTGGAGCTTGGGGTTTGGACCTTGGGCTTTGCGCTGCGCCTCGTCTGCCCCAGCCCCATCGTCGTCTTGTGGCCGGTGCCGCAGTAGAAGGCGTAGGCGGCCAGGGTGTGGAGCAGGCGCAGCCAGTAGGGGTCGCGGCACAGCGCCCGAAACGAGCAGCGACCCGTGAAACCGATGAGCGTGGCCGGGCCGAAACGCACGGTCTGGCTCTGCAGCCGATACCAATTCACCGCCAGGCACTCCTCGGCGAAGCGTTTCACCTCCGGGTGCAGGGTCAGAGGAGCAAAGCTGTTCCACTTGCCCAGCCAGTGATCGCAGACCAGCCCTGGCGCTGGAAAGGGCAGGTGCTTCCCCGCCGAGTGAAACGTGGTGGGCGTGACGAACTCCAGGTTCAGCCAGGGCGCAGGCTCCCGCGCACCCAGCAGGTGGTCCTGGGCCAACTCCTCATAGCTGGTCTGCCCGGCCCAGGGGTGTTCCCGGCTGTTGACGATGGACTCGAGCACCTGGAACGGCTGCCCGGCCAGGGTCAACTGGGCGGGCAGGGCCGGCCGAATCTGCTCCAGCGTGATCTGCGAAAGTTGCGGGGTGAGGGTGGTCACGCGCCACCACAGCGGCCGGTGGGGCATCAGGATCAGCTCCCCCTGTCGCGTGCGGGCGACGCCGCGCAGATCGGAGACGGTGAACGGCTTGCGGCCCTCATCGTCGTGCAGGTCCTGGGCCAGGTCGGCGTCGGCCTGGCGCACCCAGTCCAGGAACAGACTGTGGGCGGCCCGACCCTGGTCCGCCGGGATGACCGCTTCTTGCAACGGCGCCATCCGCACGACCCATGATAGCAACATGTTCGACCTCGCCCTGGACCCTTCGGGTTTTAGAAACCCGAAGGGTCTCGCTGGAAGCGCACCAGGATGGGGACGGAGCGGGTGTCTCCCTTCTCCTTGCGCCCGGTCATGTACTGCATGGGCCACTGGTCCCGGCAGGCCAGCACCACCCCCGCCGACATCATCTTGGTGCCGCCGGTGAAATCGGCGATGACCTGTGCGGGGGCCAGGCCCTGGGCCGGGGCCAGTTCCTGGTAGATGCGCCGCACCTGGTCGTGCGTTTCCTGCACGTCGAAGGCCTGGTGGATGGGGCAGATCAGCATCCGGCAGTGCGATTCGTATTGCTGGCGCAGGGCCTCGGCCACCGGCACCCCCGGCTCGCTGGTCAGCAGCCAGCAGACCCGCAGGGCTGAGCCGGGGTCTTGGGCCGCCAGGTGGTACTCGATGGCCGGCCCGGCCGACCCCTTGAGTGGGTCTTCGTCCGGGCGGCCTGGCCCCACCAGGAGGATGAGGCCCGGGTACGTCGGCGGCTGCTGTTCGCGCGACACCAGCACCCACCGCGGCGGTCCCTGGCGCAGGGCCAGGTAGAGCACCCAGAGCGCCACGGCCACGGCGAACCCCACGGCCAGCAATTGCAGCAGTTGCGCCGGGTTTTGGCCGAGCACCTGCTCCAGCCAACTGCTCAGCAGATTGGTGAGCAGCGGCACCACAAAGCCGGAGAGCAATAGCAACACCAGCCCACGATGCTGGCGAACCTGGCGAGCAAATGATGTCATGGAACGATCACCTCCGGTGCAGGCGGTGGATCACGAACTCGGCCACCGCCTGGTATGGGCTTTCTCGCACGTCAATATCCAACATCCCCATGATCTCCGCCAGCCCTTCCACCGGGGTGCGCCGGCTGCCGTCGGGCTTGCGGCTGCCCTTGTAGTGGGCCAGGATCAGCGCCTCCGACACACCCTCAAAGTCGTGGCCGATGATGGTACGGTGGCGCAGCTCCACCAGGGGATCAAAACCGTTCACCCGATCCAGTAAAGCCGCGAACCAGCCCCGCTTCTGGGGCGGCAGCAGAGGCTGGCCGGCCGCGTCCAGCCCGCGCCGCTCGTCGGCCGCGTAGCCCAGGAGCGCCTTGTAGGTGGACCGGCCGATGGTCTGCCAGTCCAGAGGCTTGTCTTCGATGGTCTGCGATTCCAGGAAGGTCCGCAGGGCCGCGTTCGCGGCGATGCCCTCGCGCCAGCGGCGCTGGGCGTCTTCCCGCACGGCTGGGTTCAGGTCCGTGGGCAGGCCGTAGACGCGCTCCACCAGGTAGCGCAGCACGGCCTCCTGGAAGCGGTAGATGCGGCCCAGGAAATCGGCGTGGCGCCGGTGCTGATAGGTGATGGCGGCGTTCCAGTATAGCTCCCGCAGCAGGGCCAGCAGCCGGTCCTGGCCGGCCTGTTCCGCAGTCAACAGCGGGTCCAGGTCGTGGCGCAGGCCCGCGCCTCCCTTTTGCCAACGATGTTGTAGGGGCGCGGACAGGTGGGCGGTGATGAACTCCCTGGTGTCCCGGTCGCCGTCTCGCAGGGCCTGCTCCAGGGTGGCCTGGGCCGCCCGGAAGTCGAAGGAAAAGCGTTGGGCAGCGTAGGCCACCAGACCCACCAGCCCCGGCTCCACCCCCAGCCGTTCCAGGCGCGGCAGGGCATTGGCAAAGTCCAGTTGCTCCAGGTGCTCGATGACGGCCGCCTCACGGAAGGCGTCCATCACCTGCCGGCCGGCGCGCAACTCCTGCGGCTCGCCTTTCTGCGGCTGGTAGACCACCCGCAGGTTGTCCCCATAGTGGCGCACGCCCTGGAGCAGGAGGGCGGTATTGCAGGCCGGCACTCCGCCGCACAGGATCACGTAGCAGACTCCCTCGCGTTCCCAGGGCAGGCCGGCCAGCAGTTCGTCGAACTTTTCGAAGGTCTCGTCGTACAGCGCGGGGTTGATACCCTGGACCCGGATCGGCTGGGTCTGGGATACCTGCCCCGGCCAGAGCTCCGGTAGGCGGCGGGCCGCCAGATCGGCGAAGTAGAGCGTGTCCGACGGCTGATACGCCGGGTCCGGCTGGTCTGTGCCGAAGAGCACCAGCCGGCTCACCCCGGCCGGGTGCTGGCTGACGATGTAGCGCAGGCAGGGGTGGATGATGGGGAAAGTGAGACGGGGGGCGACGTCGGGGTACACATCCAGCAATCGCTGCCCTTCTGTCCGCGCCGGGGCTATGGCCTGCCCGTCCAGCAGCACGTCCCGGGCGCCGATGTTGCAGAGCACAAGCACGGTCATTTTGCTCCTCCGCTCCAGACCCGAAGGGTTTTAGAAACCCTTTGGGTCTAGTCAAAGTCTTCCAGCACCAGCGGGGCAATCAGACGCTCCGACACCTCTTGCTGATGCGCCGCCTCAAACGCCTCTACGCCGTGGAACCAGGCCAGCACGTCGTCACGCTGCAGGCGCGTGGGCCTGGTGGACACCAGCGCGTGGTACGAAGAATACGGCCAGGCGTGGAAATCGGTCACGAAGCCGTGCTTGCGTGGGTTCTGGTGGATATACGTCACCAGGTGGACCAGGTAGGCATCGGACGTGACCTCAATGCGGCCAAAGGGGTGCTGGAAAAGGCTGCCGGTGCGCTGGTAGGCTTTGTTGATCGCCTTGGCGTAGGCATTGAAAAAGTTCCCGAACACCTGAGAAACCCTTCGGGTCTCCTCCTCTGGCTTGATCCGCACCAGCAGATGGAAGTGGTTCCGCAGCAGGCAATATGCGAACGTGTCTGCCACCGGCTCGATGTATGCGGCGTAGAGCTTCAGGAAGTAAGAGTAGTTGCGCTCTTCGCAGAACACGTTCTCCCGGTTGTTGCCCCGATTGTAGATGTGGTAGTATTTGCCGGGTTGGAGTGGAACGGGTTTGGACATGGTTTCCTCCTTATCCAGACCCTTCGGGTTTCCCAAACCGGTTTCCCAAACCCGAAGGGTCTGGGACCTCGTTTCAGTCCCCCGAGAGCGAGACCCTTCGGGTTTCCCAAACCCGAAGGGTCTGGGACCTCGTTTCAGTCCCCCGAGAGCGAGACCCTT
>Ga0068707_1004124_pt1 | contig 10077 bp, 9 predicted proteins | sample YNPNPMetaG_FD_66600 | JGI IMG/M metagenome (GOLD analysis project Ga0068707, IMG submission 66600) | Anoxygenic and chlorotrophic microbial mat microbial communities from Yellowstone National Park, USA - YNP NP MetaG | ecosystem: Environmental > Aquatic > Thermal springs > Hot (42-90C) >... | reverse complement strand
TATCGAAGAAGTCTTGCGCGTGACTACGGAATAATCTAGTTCGGATTATGCCGGTCTATTCTTACACAGCTGTAACCGCCGGGGGCACCGTCACGGAGGCCGTTCTCGAAGCGGCGTCGGAGGACCAGGCTCGTCTGCTGCTCCAGAACCGAGGCCATCGCGTAATACGGCTCTCGCGCACGGAGTCGGCCGGGCACGCCGACCGCGCCCTCGCGAGCAAAGGCGCGGGGAAAAGGCCGCCCCCGGATGAGGTGGCGGGCACGATCAGGCAGATGAGCATCCTTGTCCGAGCAGGAGTTCCGCTCGTCGAGGGTCTGCAGGGTCTTGCCGAACAAGCGCGCTCGAGGACGCTGCGCGCGTGTTTGGCGCAGATGACCGCGGACGTAAGTCAGGGCATGGCTTTGAGCGACGCGTTCTCGCGTCACCCAGTGGCGTTCCCCCAGCTTGCGGTCGAGATGGCCCGGGTGGCTGAGGCCGGTGGGGACCTGGCCGAGTCGCTCGACAAACTGGCAAACCACATGGAGACTAACGCCGAGATCACCCGAAAGGTGAAGTCGGCGCTGGCCTACCCGATCGTGGTGCTCGGCATATCCGTCGTCACCGTGGTCGTTATGGTTACCTTCATCCTTCCGCGGTTCATGAAACTCTTCGACCAGATGGGAGCAAAGCTGCCGTGGACCACGAAAATGCTGGTGGCCGTCAGTCACACCATGACCTCGAGGTGGTATGTGATCCTGGCCGCGCTGGCGGGCGCCGTATGGTGGGCAAGGCGTTTCGCTCGCAGCCCGAGCGGCAAGGCGAGAATCGACCGGCTGGTCTTGAGCTTGCCGTTGGTGGGAGACATTGTTCGGAAGATCGTCCTCAGCCGGGCGATCGCGACCATGGCCACCCTGCTTTCCAGTGGAGTACCTATGGTGAAAACACTGGAGACGTCCGGAGCCGCTGCCAATAATGAGGTTGTAAGAGAGGCCCTGCTGAGGGCCTGCAAGGATGTGGCCGAGGGAAACGCCACCTCGCAGGCGCTGAGGGCCACGGGCGTTTTCCCGCCCTTGGTGCTTCAGATGGTGGCCAGCGGTGAGAAGACCGGTGAACTGCCGGCAATGCTGAACTATGTCTGCGCGCTCTATGCGCGCGAGACCGATGCCAAAGTCAAGTCTCTCACCTCGGTTATCGAGCCCATAATGATCGTTGTTCTAGGCGTTATCGTCGGGTTCATCGCTATGTCGGTCATAGTACCGATCTACTCTCTGGTCGGCGGGGTCAAATAAGCTTCCCACCGGCCAAGGCATTACAGGGAGGTTCGTCAGTTGATGTACGATGTAGTCCGAAAAGCCAAGGGCCGGCGTGCTTTCACGCTGGTGGAGCTGCTGGTGGTCATCGTGGTCCTAGCCGTGCTGGCCGCCATCGTCCTGCCTAAGTTCATGGACTCGAGCAGGCGCAGCAAAGAATCGGCGCTTCGCAGCGATCTGAAGCTGCTGCGCAACGCAATCGCGCTGTTCCACACGGACACGGGTGCTTATCCCAAGACCCTGGCGGATCTGGCGGCGACTTCGGCCCCGGCCAAGGGACTCGACGCATCCGGCAGCGACGTCAACATCACGGCGGGCGATTGGCACGGTCCATACCTGCAGGAGGTGCCCAACGACCCGGTGTCCGGAAGCGCATTTGATTACGGCACGACTGCTCCCAACGTAGGCAAGGTCACCAGCAGCGCGACCGGCAACGGCCTGGACGGAACGCCTTACAGCTCCTGGTAAGACCGGCTGTTTCCCTGTTCGAGTTGGCCAGGCCGGCTGTTCCGAGTCGTGGATGCCTGCTCGGTGGGCCGCGCTGCGGTCAGGAGGGGAGCTTCGGCGGGTGACGTGATATCCGCAATCAGGGCGGGGTTATTGGCAGGCCCGCGCGGGCGAGGCGGAATCTACCGCGCGCCGCAGCGGACTCGCGCGGGCTTCACCCTAGTGGAGGTGCTCGCGGCGCTGGTGCTCCTCTCGATCGGGCTTCTCGCCGTGCTGGCAGCATCGCAGGGAGCACGAGACGCCCAGACTCGGGCCGTGTACATCTCGATCGGCCGCAGCATCGCGCAGAGCCGTATCGAAAGACTGCGCTGTTTGCCGTTCGACTCCCTGCCTGCCGAGGCCGGCACAACACAGGATCCGTCGCTTCCGGCCGGCAATTCCGTTCAGACAGTCGTCGAGGGCTACCCGGCTCCGGGCCAGACGAACCTGCGGCGGGTCACGATCACGGTAAGGTGGCCCGAGAAGAACGGCACGCGCACCATCAGATATGAGACCCTTATCGCCCGCAAGTAGATGTCCGCCCGTGCCGGCAGACTGCGAAGGCTTTACGCTGGCGGAGCTGCTGGTTGCGGTGGCCGTCACCTCGCTGGTGCTTGCTTCCCTATGCGGCGTCTACTTTGCCACGGCCGGCGAGTGGGAGCGTCGGCAGGGAGAGGCGGATGCGCTTCTTGCGACTTCCCAGACGTGCTCTCGGTTGGCCGATTACGTCTCCCAAGCAGTCGGCGCAAGTGTGCTCACCCGGCTTACCGCGGACGACACTCTCGCGCTTAACCTGCCCGCGGACAGAGCGTACGGCTTCTATGTTCCCGTTTGGACGGGGAACGTGGTTCGTTACCGGAGCGGCACGTGGGTCATCTTCTATCTGTCCGACTCTTCCGGCAGTTATCTGCGCAACGGCGACATACTTTGGGCGGCCACGTTTACTTGGGCAGGGTTTCCCGCAAGCATCGTGCCCGATAGGACCTGGAGCATGTACTACAACACACAGCTTGGGAGAACCGCATCGATCAAGACCATCAGGTTCGCCCTAGACAATTCGGGTTCGCGGCCGTCGGTGACGGTTACGGTGGTTTCGGCATACCGAGTCGGCGACACCGAAAAACAACTCACCCAGTCCAGGACGATCTGCCTGAGGAACGCAAACTAAGCGACTTGGGGTGCGAAACAAGCAATTTGCTCGTCCGAAACTCAGCCGATGACCAAGGTTGTGCGGCGCAATTCTCGCAATAGTCGACGAGGGGCAGCCTACCTGATCGCCGTCACTACTCTACTTGTCGGGGTAGTGCTGGCTCTCGCCATGCTCAGGGTGGCCGGCGGCTGCTTTACGGCCGAGAACACGCGGCACTCAAAGCGGGCAGCAGTCAATCTCGCGGAGGCGGGGGTAGACTACGCCTATTGGCAGATACACTACAACGGCGCGCATTTGCCCTACCAAGCCACGGTATCCCTGGCCACGGGTACGTTCAATGTCAGCGCGGTAGACGACGGCACTCGCGACGCCTCGACGGTTGTGATCACATCTACGGGCCTATCCGGCGGGCACAGTTACACGGTGCGGCGCGTGGTCCTCGGCCCGCTGCCCTATCACTACGCTAGGTGCGAGAACACCTACACGGCGGACGCCGACACGCTGACCAGCACCGGCACGGGCCGCGGACTGCGGGCAAACGGCACCATCTGGCTCGGCAGCTCCGGCAACAATGTCAGGACAGGGGCTTGGGCAGGCGGCGCCATCACCGCGTCGGGCACCGTAACTCCGAGGTATCCAAACACGCCGCCTATTCGATTCCCCGACATCGACTACAACTACTACTACTCCAACGCCGACTACTACCACCCTGACGACGCGACCTACACGTCTCTCAGCTTCCCGGGGCGCAGTGTGATTATCTTTGTGGGCGACGACCTCAAGGTCAGGGGAACTTACACGGGTGTGATAACGATGGTCGTCGGCGACACCGTCACCGTCGAGGGCCCCCTTGTTGCCGGCAACGCTTCCTCCTACCTGGCAGTAGTGGCTCTTCACTCCATCACTATCGAGCCGGCGGCTGCAACCGTCGAAGGTGTCTTCTACTGCCACAACCCGGGTGGCACGGGAAGTATCCACGTCAAAGACACGAAGACCATCAACGGCTCAGTCTGCGCCGACGTCATCGCTACCGACAAGACCACGGCATTCAATCCGATGTCGCGTCTTGATCTCAATGCGATGAGACAACTGCGTCTGCCCGGGCTGCAGTAGATGGATCGGACGCGAGCCGTTTGGAGCCGCGCGAGGGATCCGCTCTTGGGCGCGCTTGCAAAAGCGTATTCCTCACTGCGCTTGGAATCGCTAGGTGAGGAATAATACGGGTAGGGACTATGGAGAAGAAGCGTCGCGCTGAAAGACTGATAGCGCTGCTGCGCTGGCTCGTCCTTGTGTTGGGGCTGGCGGTGGTCGCGGACGAGATGCCTGCGCTGCCGTTTGCTGCTCTGATCGGGGCACTGGCACTCTACAACTCGCTGGTCAGCCTCTGCACCTCCGATCCGACACGCTTCGCGCTGTACGGTCGCAGACTGCCGCTTGCGACCAGGGTAATCGATACGGCGGCGATCACCTACGTGCTGACGGCCCAAGGCCAAGGCAGCTCGCCGGTCTACGCGCTTTACTGGTTTGTACTGATCTCTTGCGGTTACTCCACCGCGAGCACGAGGAGATTGGGGCTCCTGGCCGCCGGCATTCTGGCCGCAGCGGCAGCCGCCACGCTTTACGCTGCAAACGGTTCGGGTCAGCCCATAGCGGCAGCACTTCCGGTGATTGCGCTGCGCAGCGGCGTGATTATCTTCGGCTTCCTCGTGGCCGTCTACATAGCCAAGACGCGGTCGCAGGACGAGCTGGCCGAGGAGCGCGGTTCGTATCTACACGCCATTCTGGAGTGCGGGGTTCGGCTGACGAGTCTCAGAAGCGTCCACGACCTTGCGGTCTACGTGCTGCAGTCGGCTGTGACGCAGACCGACGCGGAGGGCGGTGAGCTGCTGCTGACGGACGACGAAACGGGCGAGCTGGAATGTGAGGCATTCCACGCCGCCGCAAGTCACGGCGTGAGCGGAAACGCTCCGCCGGACTCGCTGATACGCTCGTACGCCAAGTGGGTGATCGGCACGGGCCGCGAGTTCGTCGTGCGGCCTGGAGCCAGACCGGAACAGGCGGAACCGGACCCTGAGCAGAGTACGAATGAGCGCGACGAGCGCCCAGCGATGGCTGTTCCCCTGTTGTGGCAGTCGTCAAGTGCGGATAGCGACAGTTCGGTGCTGGGCGTGCTGGTGATTTGGGGCCGGCCGGAGGAAGATTTCGGGCCGGACGCCCTTGACATTCTTCGCATATTCGCGGCGATCGCGGCGGCGGCCATCGTAAACCTCAAGCTCTACACCAACCTTCAGCGCTCGTTCCTGCGGACCCTACAGAGCCTCGCAAACGGCCTTGACGCCCGCGACGAGTACACCCGGGGTCACTCCGACCGGGTCAGCCAGGTCGCATGCTTGATCGCCGAGGAGCTAGGCGTGCCCGACGAGAATATCGACGCCCTGCGCAACGCGGCACAGCTTCACGACATCGGGAAGATCGGGGTGCCGGACGCGATCCTGCGCAAGGCCGGTAAGCTCACCGCCGAGGAGTGGGAGACCATGCGCCGCCACCCACTCGTCTCCGAGGAAATCTGCCGCCCGCTGGGGCTTCCGAGCGAGGTTCTGTTCCTGATCAAGCACCACCACGAGCGCATCGACGGCAAGGGTTATCCTTCGGGCCTATCTCCGCAGGAACAGCCTCTGCTTCAGCGCATACTGGTCGTGGCCGACTCCTTCGATGCTATGCGATCGCGTAGGCCCTACCGCGACAGGATGCCCGAGGAAGAACTTATCGGCGAGCTGAATAGGAGCGCCGGAAGAACCATGGACCCCACGGTCGTCGACGCCCTCAGGCGAATCATGGAGCGCGGCCAACTTGTGCCCGTATACGAAGAGCACGACCGCATGATCGGCTCGGCCGCACAAACCGCTCCCAACCGCAGGGCCGCCTGATAGACTCATCGGCCGCGCGTGCCCTGTGTTCGCAGTTTGGGCCTCGAGCATTTCCGCTCCGCAGTTTTCGGCATTTCTTGGAACCGCCCGCGCGCGGCTGCGTCAGACTATCATGTGCGGCCCGGCCGAATCCGGGGCAAGACAAACGGCATGGGAGGGCGAGAGCTATGAGAACCCTATTCGTCGCCGCGGCGCTGGTTTCGACGTGCGGCTTGGCGTTCGGCGCAGGCCAAATCGGCGCGATACCCGAAAAACGAGTCGCCGTGATGAACCTCAAGATATACGGCGACTACGCCGACCAGGTGCGCGACTGGCTGCCTGCGTTGATCGAAGACCAACTTCTGAAGCAGGGCTGGACCCTTGTCGTGCGGGGCGAGCGGATGAGGCATATCCAGGAGGAACGGCATCTGGAAGGTATCAAGCCGGAGACCAAGCTGCCTGACAACGAGCTTCTGGGCGCAACGGCGTTCCTGGAGTTGAGCGCGCGCGTGCAAGTCAAGGACATTCAGGGCGCCATTGGATACAAGTACTTCACGATCGGCGACTACGCGCGCGCATCAGTCGACATCAACGGGCAGATCGTGGACCCGGCGACCGGACTGTTGAAATCTTCGATCACGGTGGGCGGCAGCGCAAGTGGGCTGAAGACGGCCGCGGTGATCAACATCGGAAGCGACTGGCGGATAGGCGCCGGGGGCTACAACTTGGAGGGAGTTCGAAAGTCGCTGGTGGGCAAGGCCGCCGACACGGCCGCTGCGCGCCTGATCGAGAAGCTCAAAGCCCTATACCCGTCGGTTCCCGGCGGGAGCGTTTCGGGTTCGACCGCAGGTTCTCCGCCGGCGGGGTCTTCTTCCACGCCGCTGCAGCCCGCGTCCACCACCCTGTCGGCCGCGCCTGCGGATTCGACAATCTTGATCGAGCTTCCCGCCGCGGACTCGGCAAAAGTGGGCGACCGATACGGCGTCTACAGAGGCGACCAACTGATCGCCGAGCTCGAAATCACCCGCCTCGCCGGCAGACGAGCCGAGGCCAAAATAATCTCGCAATCCGGCCCCATAGCATCGTCGGACATCGCCCGAAAGATGCCCCTGGTTATCAAGGCGGAGTGAAAACGAACGTGCGGCGCGCACAGCCGCGTTCCCGAGGCCCCAGACCGCGGCCCGGATGACGCGAGCTAACCCTGCAGCGCGAATGTGACGGCGAAAACGACCGATATCGCCGCCATAAGTGGATGAATGTCGCGGGGCTTGCCGCGAAGCAGCTTTATCAGCGTGTAGGCGATAAAGCCGTACCCGATGCCGTGCGAGATCGAGAGCGTGAGCGGCATGACGACGAGTATCAGAAACGCAGGGAACGCCTCCTCGACGTCGGCGAAAGATATGTCCTTCACAACCGACATCAACAGGAATCCCACCACGATCAACACGGGCGCCGTCGCAATCGACGGCACCGCGCCGACTACGGGCGTAAGGAACATGGCCGCCAGGAACAGCAGGCCGGTCACGACGCTCGTGAGTCCCGTCCGGCCGCCCTCGCCCACGCCCGCCGCGCTCTCGATGTAGGTGGTGGTCGAGCTTCCTCCGCAAAAGCCGCCCCACGCAGCCGCGAGCGAGTCGATCAGAAGCACCTTGTGCAGCCGAGGGAAGCGCCCGGTGCGGTCGACGAAGCCCGCCTGCTCGCCCACGCCGATTACCGTGCCCATGGTGTCGAAAAAGTCGACGATCATGAACGAGAAGATCGCCGCGGCAAAGCCGAACTTGAGAACACCCAGCACGTCCGCCCTGCCGAACGTCGAAAAGTCGGGCATCGAGAAGACGTGCGTCGGCGCCTTCGCCTGGCCGAACGCGAAAGCAATGCCGGTCGTTGCGAAAATGCCTATAAGCAGCCCGCCCTTGACCCTCCACGCCATGAGGACCGCCGTGACCACAAGACCCGCGGTGGCTATCAGGGTCGAACTGCTGCGGAAAGACCCGTAGGTTAGTATCGAGCCTTTTTCCGGATGCACTATCCATCCGGCGTTCTGCATTCCCACTAGTGCTATCAAGAGGCCGATCCCCACGCCTATGGCGCGCTTGAGGTTCATAGGAATCGCGCGCATCACCGCCTCGCGCAGCCCGACAAGGACCAAGACGAAGATCAGCAGACCCTCGACGACGATCGCACCCATCGCCTGCTGCCATCCAAGCCCCCGCGACAGCGCGAAGCTCACCACCGCGCTGTTCATTCCCATTCCGGCGGCAAGCGCAAAGGGATAGTTCGTGACCAGCCCCATCGCCAGCGTCGGAACCGCAGCCCCGATGCACGTAGCGGCGACCGTCGCCTCGAACGGCATCCCTGCCGAACTCAGAATGGTGGGGTTCACGAATATTATGTAGGCCATCGTCATGAACGTGGTGGCTCCCGCGATGACCTCGGTGCGGACGTTCGTTGCGTTCTCTTCGAGTCTGAACAAGCGGGACAGCATTTGGCGGCACCTCCCACCGATGGAGTCGTTCCGAGCAATGCGACCAGCCTTCCCTTCGCCGAGCGGGATTGTCCGCCGCGCTCGAAACGACGCCGTATGAAATGGTCAGTAGCTCACGATCGTGCGCACGTCGTAGCCCTCCAGCAGGTTCCGGCCTTTCAGGAAGGTCAGCTCTATAAGAAAGCTGATGCCGGCGACGATGCCTCCCAGTTCCTCGACGAGCTGGACCGCAGCTTTCGCGGTTCCGCCCGTCGCCAGCAGGTCGTCCACTATGACGGCCCGTGTTCCCGGCTCGAGCGCATCGCGGTGCATTTCGACCGTGCTCGTGCCGTATTCGAGGGCATACTCGGCTTTGATCGTTTCCGCAGGCAGTTTCCCGGCCTTGCGCACGGGCACGAAGCCCGTTCCCAGTTCCAGCGCAATGGGCGCGCCGAGAATGAACCCGCGGGACTCGATCCCGACTATTACGTCCGGCTTCATAGGTCTCACGCACTCGACCATCGAACAGACGACTTCACGGAACGCCTTGGGGTTCTGCAGCACCGGGGTTATGTCTCGGAACAGTATCCCCGGCGTGGGAAAGTCGGGTATATCACGGATGAGCTCTTTGAGGGTGGATTCGCTGATCATAGCGCCTCCGGCAACGCAAGTAAAGACGGAGCCTTTTCCCTAGGCCGTTGCGATAGGAACGGAATCCAGCGTTTTCGCCTGTCTGCGGCTCCTAAACTGAGCACGCAGACGGGCGAGAACGCGGCCAATTGTGGTCTATCGCAACAAGCTCCTTTTCCCCAACGCCGCGGGAACCGCCGCCGCCGGCATGCCGCTCGACATATCCGCCGAACCGGCTTCCCCCGGCTCAGGAAACTGCGACTACGCCCTGAGGCTCTGCTTATACGGCGGGTGCGCGATACCCTTCTCCGTGATGATGGCGGTGACCAGTGCGGCGGGAGTCACGTCGAAGCTGGGGTTGATCACGTCCACGCCGACGGGGCAGATGCGCCGGCCGTCGATGTGCGTCACCTCGTCGTGTGAACGCTCCTCGATGGGAATCTGATCACCCGAGGAAAGTGCGAAGTCGATTGTGGAAGTAGGCGCGGCGACGTAGAACGGGATTCCGTGGTGATGCGCGAGCACCGCGACGGAGTAGGTCCCGATCTTGTTGGCGACGTCGCCGTTGGCGGCGATGCGGTCCGCCCCGACCACGACACAATCGATCCGCCCGGCGCGCATAAGCGACCCGGCCATGTTGTCGGATATGACGGTGACCGGGATATTGTCTCTTGCAAGCTCGAAGCAGGTCAGTTTCATCCCCTGAAGTCGGGGGCGGGTTTCGTCGGCGTAGACGTGGATTCTCTTCCCCATCTCGACCGCTGCCCGAATGACTCCCAGCGCCGTGCCGTAAGCGACGCACGCGAGCGCGCCTGCGTTGCAGTGGGTGAGCACGTGCCCCTGGTCCGGCATCAGCACCGCACCGTGCCGGCCGATCCTGCGGCAGACCCGTTCGTCCTCCTCGACCATCGTTTTCGCCAGCTCATCGATCGCGGCCCTCATCTCGTCGACCGAGCACTTCCGATTGAGGCACTCGCGCGCCGTGCGCAGCATTCGATCGATCCCCCAGAACAGGTTCACGGCCGTCGGCCTGGTGTTCTTGAGCGTCTGCGCCGCGCGTTCGATCCGGTCGTACAACTCGGCACATCCACGCTTCGAGGCGGCCTGACCCGAAGCATAGTCCCTTGCGGCGAGCGCGACGCCCAGCGCGGC
>Ga0068707_1004123_pt1 | contig 10079 bp, 9 predicted proteins | sample YNPNPMetaG_FD_66600 | JGI IMG/M metagenome (GOLD analysis project Ga0068707, IMG submission 66600) | Anoxygenic and chlorotrophic microbial mat microbial communities from Yellowstone National Park, USA - YNP NP MetaG | ecosystem: Environmental > Aquatic > Thermal springs > Hot (42-90C) >... | reverse complement strand
CAACAATACCCGCGGACCGACGCTGTATTGCAACGCTATCTCCTGCACAATCTCCGCCCCGGTTTTGCTGCGTCCCCAGTCATCTTCTTGATAGGTCTTCAACCACCCCGCGGTCCCTTGAACGAAACTGATTGTGTCAAAGCCCATGTAACCCGGACCGTAAACCAGTTCGCTATCGGGAATCAGGATAAGATGCGGGCCTTCATTGACGCCGGCCAGGGGTATCCACAAAACCTGACCCGGATAGAGTTGGTTGGGGTCAAGGAGCTGATTGGCTGCAATAACCTGTTCGACGGTCAGACCGTGTTTTTGGGCGATGGAAAATAAAGTGTCGCCGCTATGCACGGTGTAAGAGATTCCATCCGGCGTGGGAGTTGCGACAGGCGTAGGAGTTGGAAGAGGCGGAGTGGGGGTGAGGGGACGTTGGGACGCCAGAGCGCTGGCCGTAGCCCACACGGCGGTGAGCGTCGCCTGCGGATCGTGGACAGGTTCGGTCGGGGCGAGGGTGGACCGGCCACAGGCATATCCCCCTATCAACAGAAGAATAGCCAGGCTTACCCCCCCGCCTGATAAGCGAAAACGCATAGGGTCACCTCGTTTTCAGGGCATAAAAGAGCGGGCGGGACGGTCCCGCCCGCTGAAATGTGGCCCAGGTTAGCTGGCCGACGGGAGGGGCGGCAGCTCTGGATACTCCTCCAGAGCGGCGTAAGCAATCCCTATCAGACCCACACCGGTATGGGCCCCTAAGACCGGGGCGACGACGCCGGTAGGCAACCAGTGACATTCAAAGCGGGCTTCCATGGTCTCCTGCAGAAGCGCCACGGCTTCGAGGTTCATGGTGTGCATGATCTGCACCCGCAAAGGCGTGCCGGGCTTATGCGTTTCGGCCACGACGTCGGCCAGTTTGCGCACGGCCTGATTGAAGGCACGCACCTGCCCGCGCTGATAGTACATCCCCGTGTCTTTGGTCACGCCGATGATGGGCTTGATGTTCAGCACCGAAGCCAACAGGCCTTTGAGATGGCTGATACGCCCGCCATGGATGAGGTATTTGAGGGTCGGCAGGGTGTAGATGGTTTCGATGGCGCGGGTGATCTGCTCCAACATGGGCAGGATACGCTCCAACGGCCAGCCGGCCTGGGCGGCCCGCGCGGCCGCTTCCACATGCCAGCCTTCGGCGGCAGAGAGGGTCTTGGTGTCGTAGAAGGTAACCCGCGCTTCCGGCACCATTTCGGCCCCGCGCCGTGCTGAATTGAGTGTGCCACTCAGCCCCAATGAGATGTGAATCGAGAGGATATCCGGGTCCTGTGCCGCCAGTTTGCGGTAGAGTTCGGCGAAGTCTCCGGGCGAAGGCAATGAGGTCGTCGGCAAGTCCAGGCTTTCCTGAATGAGCCGATAAAACTCATCGGCAGTGATGTCCTCGCCGCTGCGATAGGTCTTGCCCTCCAGGGTCAAAAACAAAGGGACCTGATGGATGGTCAGCCCCTGAAGCTGCTCCGGCGTCAGGTCCATTCCGCGATCTGTGACAATTAACATCGTCTCCTCCTTACCTTGAATAGAAAAACACCTCACCTATGCTCCCTCCCATCCCTGACCTCCAGGGCTTGAGAGCGGAGCTCATGCAGCGCTCAAACCGGGTCAGCGCTGGGGAAAACACACCCGCGCTTGCAACCCATGTTCATCGTGACGTTCGATGATCAGCTCCCCTCCGAGCTGCGCGCTGAAGTTCTGAGCCATCACCAAACGCAGGGAAGGGGAGGCGAGCTGCGGCGGTTGGCCCGGCCCCTGAATGGCAAAACACACCTGTGTTTTGCCGGCCTCGGTTTTGGGTGCTACGCGCAGCACCACCTCGCCCGTCTCTTGTTTACCCGCCGCCATGTAGAGCAGACAGAGCAGCACCCAGCGCAGCCGGGAGGCATCCAGGCTGACTTTGCCCAGCTCCCCCTGGCTCTGGATGGTGAAATGCAAACCCGTGCGCCCTACCAGGCTCTGCGCCGTGGCCCACACATCGGCGACCAATGCGGGCACTTCATAAGGTTCGGGCCAAAGCCCCGTCTTTTCAGCGTCCAGCTTGGCGGTTTGGAAGATGTCGTTGATCATGGTGAGCAGGTTCTGCCCTCCCTCGTAGATGGAGGTCAGGTCCTGTTCCTGGAACTCGGTGATGGGGCCATCTATCCCCTTCAAGATGACCTTGGAAAAACCGATCACGGAGTTAATGGGGGTTTTCAGATCATGGCCCATGTGACTCATCGCTTCCATGTTGAAGCGCGCGGCCAGACGAGCGCGCTCCTTGTGGAAGCCCGCCCCGGATTCCGCTAAAACCGCCGTGAGACGCGGCAGCAAGGCGGGCAAAAAGGCGGCAGCGCGGGCGGCGACATACTCGCCCAGGGCTTTTTGCCAGGCCCCCCAGTCCTCAGGTTGGGCATCGGGGAAGTGCGCCAGCTCCGCCCCGAGCCTTCGGGCCATCTCCGGCTCCCAGGCTTCATCGGCCAGGAGCGGAAGTACCTGCTCCCACCAGCGCGCAAACTTCAGGCGCAGCTCCGTCAAATCCAGCGGAACGGCGTGCCGGTCAACCCAGTCGCGCGCCAGCCCGTCTATCAGCGCCTCTTGCTCCAGCGCCAAAACCTGCCAGAGGTCAGCTTCATAATGGGTGTTCATCGTCCTTCCTGTCTGAATGAGAAAATGATGTCCTACAGCTTCGCGGCCAGATGTAACAGAGCCTGGACCGGAGCCGCTCCCAGATTCACCGAAATGACACGGCGCCCCGCCTCGCGCAAGGCCAGGTAATCGCCCAAAGCCTGCGCCTTGATCAGGACGCTGAATCCCATCCCCGAAGCGGTCTCACCCGCTTTATCGGGAATCGGAGCATCTTCAGTTTCTTCAGCCGTGAACTGGATAAACCAACCGCGGCCGGCATCGCCTTTGTGCAGCTGCCCCGTCGAGTGCAGGAAGCGCGGACCGTAGCCCACGGTTACAGCGCAGCGGGTGCGCAGAAGCAGACGCTGACGCAGGGCCTGCAAAGCCGCATCGGACTCCGGCGTGGGGGTGATGTAAGCCTGCAAGGCGATGTAGTCGCCCGGTCTGGCCTGATCCAGGAAGCGCAGGACCTCCTCCGGATCGGGCGTCCGTTGCTCGAAGACGGGCAAAGCGCCCTTCTCCAGGTATTCGGCCACCATCTGCCGCGCCAGGCGCTTGGCTGCCTCGACATTGGGCTGATCGAAGGGGTTCACGCCCAGGACATAACCGGCGATGGCCGTCGCCATGCTCCACAAGAAGAACTGTCCGCCCAGGTCGTAGAGATCGCGCAGCTCCAGGCGCACGACCGGATGCCCGGCAGCACTCAACGCCTCGACCTGCTCCAGCCGCTCGGTGCTTTCCGCAAAGCGCACGTCCACGAACAAGCGGTCCTCGCCGTAGCGCTCGGGCGTCAAGAGCGGCTCACCGACGACCGGCAAAATGCCCTTACCGGTCTTGCCCGTGCTTTCCGCCACCAGCTGCTCGATCCAATCCCCTAAAGGCAACAGCAGATCGGGCAACAAGAGGGTGAGTTTATCGCGTCCAGCCTGAGCGAGCGCCCCCATCACGCCACCCAGCCAGGCCGCCGGATGCTGCGTCACGGGGACCCCGGCGCCACAGCGCTGCGCCATCTCCAGGGCCTGATCCAAAAGCCGTTCCACATCCAGGCCTACCAGCGCCGCGGGAACCATGCCAAAGCAGGAAAGCACCGAGTAGCGCCCGCCAATGTTGGGGTCGTTGAGGAAAATCCGGCGGAAGCGATATACTTGCGCCAGTTGTTCCAGGCCGCTGCCGGGATCGGTGATGGCGACGAAATGCTGTCCCACTTTCTCCGCGCCCAGCGCTTCCAGGCTCCAGTTGTAAAAGTACTTGAAGGCCGAAAGCGTCTCAACCGTGCCCCCCGATTTGGTAGCCACGACAAACAAAGTGCGAGCCGGGTCCAGACGCCGGGCAAATTCCAACACCTTGCCCGGAGCGGTGGTATCCAGAATCGCCAGCTCCAGCCCATCGCACTGCGGACCAAAGACTTTGGCGAACAGCTCCGGGGCCAGGCTCGATCCGCCCATGCCCAGCAGCAAGACGTGAGAAAACCCCTCGGCTCGCAATTCCGCCGCAAAAGCCTGCAAGTCCGGGACCCGTTCCCGCATGGTCTGGGCGCTGCGCAGCCACCCCAGGCGATTGGTGATTTCGCGCGGTTCGGGCTGCCAGAGGGTGTAATCCAGGTCCCAAATGCGCGGAACGACGCGCTCTTCTGTCAACTTCTGCAGGGTTTGCTCCAACACATCAGTATAAGGTCCTAGCCAGGCGTAGATTCCTTTCATAGTGTCCTCTCACTTCTCTCTTGATTCAGTTTCTGGCCATTGTTCATGGGCTGCAATCAGCCGCAACAACTCCTGACGCTCCGCCAAAACTCTATTAGCCACATCCACAAAGCTCCCTAAATGGTCAAGCGTGCTCTGGGGTAGAGAGTCCCGCATCAAATAAGGCCGCAAGTCCCGGCGTGTCACCCGCCAGCTGGTGTGGAGTGAGGGCCGGGTCTGCAACATGGTAACCAAATCTTCGGCCAGGGCCACGGCAAAGGTTTGAAGCGTAGTTTCGGGGAGATCTTCCAGGTCGGGATAGATGGAAAGCTCATGCCAGATGTCATCAGCAAGCTGGTAATGGACAAAAGTAACCCAATTCAAATCCTGCGGAGATGGAATAACTTTCTGGATCGGCAGGGCTTTGACTTCGAGCGCTTTTTCCAAAAAACGCAACACCTCCTCCTCCGAAGCCGCTGTCTCGGACTCAGGCTTCGCCTCAGCCTCTGCCTCGGCTTCGCGGGCCACTTCCCGGCTCATGAGGAAGAGCTGATAAAAGCCGTAGGCTAAAGCGCCGGCCACCAGGTAAATCAACAGCGTCGCTTCAAACAGGGAAAGGGGCAACCATCGGGTCAGGAGGTACCCTACCCCGATGAGTCCTGCCAGGACGGCGATGAACAAGGCCCCGATAAACAGGATAATCACCAATATCCGTGACACTTTCAAGCTCCTTACCCGATTTTCCTAATCCGGGCTGATTATCCCACAAGCTGTTTGGAGGGCAAATTTACCCGGCCAGCGCCTGCTCCAGGTCCGCGATGATGTCCGTCACATCCTCCAACCCGACGGCCAGGCGCACCAGGCCGGGGGTGATGCCCGCCACCAGACGCGCGGCCTCCGGTACACTGTGATGGGTCGTACTGGCCGCGTGCGTGATGAGGGTGCGCGTATCCCCCAGGCTGACGGCGCGCGTGCACAGCCGCACGCGGTTGAGCATGGAGCGTCCCGCTTCCAGGCCGCCCTTCAGCTCAAAGACCACCACCCCACCGCCGCCCCCTGGCATCTGCCGTTGGGCCAGGGCATACTGCGGATGCGCAGGCAACCAGGGATAGCGCACCCAGGCCACTTCGGGGCGCGTCTCCAGCCACTGCGCCACGGCGAGCGCGTTGGCATTGTGACGTGCCATGCGCAGCGGAAAAGTCTCAATCCCCCGGGCAATCAGCCAGGCGTTGAAAGGCGCCAGATTGCCCCCGAAGATGCGGAGGACCTGCGCGGCCCGACGAATGAAGGCGCGCGTCCCCACAATGACCCCGCCGATGGCATCCCCATGGCCGCACAAAGCCTTGGTCGCCGAGTGCACCACCACATCCACCCCTAAGTCCAACGGACGCTGATTGTAAGGCGTGGCAAACGTGTTGTCAATGAGGGTCAACAGGCCGCGTTCGCGCGCCAACGCCACCACAGCGGCAATGTCGTTCAGCGTCAGAGTCGGATTGGCGGGGGATTCCAGGTAGATGGCGCGGGTTTCCGGACGCAGCGCCGCGGCAAAAGCCTCCACATCATCGGCGGGGACCAGGGTGGCGGTGATGCCCAGGCGGGGCAAATCGCGGGTGATGAAGGTGTGGGTCCCACTGTACAGGCCCGTCGTGGCCACCAGGTGATCGCCGGCCTGCAAGATGGTGAGCAGCGCCGTGCTGATGGCCGCCATACCGGAAGCCGCGGCCAGGGCCGCCTCGCCCCCCTCCAGCGCAGCGACCTTCGCCTCCATCAAGGCCAGGGTGGGATTGCCCCAGCGGGTATAAATCGGCAGCGTTTCGCTGGCAAAAGCATAAGCTGCCTCTTCAGCACTCTGGTAGCGATAACTGGAGGCGGTGTGCAGCGGCGGCGCGACATCGCGCTCATGCTCATCATCGCCGGCGTGAATGGCCAGGGTATGCCAGGAAATGGGTTTCATGCTGCTACTCCTGAGCGAGATAGGGTTGCAGCCGCGGCAGCAGGTGCTGCGCGACATCGGCCTCGTCGGCCAGCCTGGATACGTCTTGCAGCAAGGCCCAGGTCTCCACGTGAGTCACTTCCGCCCCCGGCGCCAGACGCACCAACGGGCCGAGGCTTTCCAGCTCCAACATGCGGGCATTGGTGAAGCATTCCGCATTCACCCCCAAATCCGGATAAACGGCTCCGGGGCAGTAGGGGAAGCGCTTGAGAAAAGTATAGCCCGCGTTCGTGTAAGCCAGCCAACCGTCCGGTACCGTCGCGCCGATTTTCTGCGGCGTAGTGGCCTGCGGGTCCTGCCGCAAGAGAATGAAACGACGGCCAAAAGTCCAGCGCGCATCGCTCAGATCGGTGTACTTCCACAGGGCCAGCACGCTCGCGGGCAACAGGTTGGTGCCGTGCGGCCCGCGTTCAGGCAGGGGGATGATGGCCGTTCCTCCTGGCGCCATCACCGACAAAGCCCAGGGCGCCAGCTCCACGGCCCAAAGGCCGAGGTTGCGCAGCCGATGGGTAACGCGGACCGTGCCTGCCAGCGACGGGAAGCTGATGACCAGCTCTTTCTGGATGCCGGTGGTCGCTTCAACCGGCTGGGTGAAGGCCCAGCCTTCAGGTGTTTCCCGCACCGTCACGGGATCGTTATCCGGGGCATAGGTCCGCGGACGCACTTCCGGAGCATGCCAAAGCCGATGGCCACCATAATTGCGCCACTCCGTCCCGCCGATTTTACCCCACCATTCCTCATACTCACAGAACATATTGGGGCCGTCCACCCGGCCAAAACGAATGATGCGTGGCCCCACGTCAGCCGTCACGACCAGTTCAAGGTCGTCGCGCGTCAGGCGATAACAGGTTGGCCAACCGCGATAGGTAATCTGTTCCATAGGTCCTTTCTTATCCGGTAGAATCTGGCCTCAGACAGGCCGCTGTGCCGCTTGAGCGGCTAAAAACGTTTTTAAGGCCGTGCGCCAGCTATCGGGCGCGATCAGGCAACAGGCCCGCGGATCGTCCAGCGTGAACAGTTCGACGGGCGTCTCTTTACCCCGAATGGCGTACTGCCCCAGGGATTTGAAAGTCCAGGCCTGTTGCACATGGTCACGCACCTCAGCCGCGAGCAAAATCTGATAGCCGATTTCGCGCGTGAGCGCCTGCAGACGCGCGGCGGTATTCACCGTATCCCCCAAAAGGGTGTAATCGAGCTTGCGCCCTGTGCCGACGTTGCCTTCCAACACCGGGCCATAGGCCAGGCCAAAGCCAGTATACAGCAGGCGCAAAGGGCTATCCACCGGAGCGCTGGCCCGCATCTCATTTAGGGCCTTCAGAATCTCCAATACGCTCTCCAGGGCCGCATCGAGGCGTTCCGCCGGAAAATAGCCCATCACACTATCTCCGATAAACTTATTCACCTCCCCGCCGTGGCCCTCAATCTGTTCCGTGCACAAATCCAGGTAGCGCTCCACCAGCCCCAGGACCTCCGCTTCGCCCAGCGCCTCGGTCAGGGTGGTAAAACCCAAAATGTCCCCAAAAAGGACGACGCGCTCGATGCGCCTGGGTTTAATCTGGCCGGGATTCAGGCCGCGCGCCAGCATGTGGGCTACGGTCGGTTGGGTGTAACGCGCGATGATCTGATGGGATTGGAACAGCGTCTGCAGCAGCAGGCGTAAGGGGAGAAGGTAATCCTCCTCCCGCCGTTCCAGGTTGAACACTTCCATGGCCCATTGGGGAAAAAGGCGCTCCGTCACCCCCAATTCAGTTTGGATGAGCACAATATCCGTATGCCGCGCATCGCGCTGCAATTTATCGAAGAGGCGGTCAATCGCTTCATCTTCTCCCTCGATGAGCTGAAAGAAATAGCCCCCGATGTAAAGCAATACGCCGGTGATGCCATCTCGTGCGTTATTGCGCTGCGAAACCCGCTGAATTTCCTGCAAGTCCCGCTCTGGAGCCTCGCTCACCAGCCGGCTGATGTAGGACAGACGTTTCATCAATCCAATCCTCCTCAGGTCTTATCTTCAAAGTCGGGCCTTTTGCCACCAACGCCAGACGGCACGCGCATCCAGCGGGCCGCCATGGGCAGGATAGAAGCTCTGCGCACCGGCATCCAGGAGCGTTCGCACGCTCGTCAACAAAGCTTGAGGGTCCCAGGCGAAAAAGGGCCAGGTTGGACTTTGCGGCGCCCAGAGCTGGCCCATCAGCAAATCCCCGATCAAAGCCCGACCATCCTCCAGCAACAGGCTGACGGAGCCGGGCGTATGCCCCGGAGTCGAGATGAGACGTCCGGGAATGCCATAGGCCGACAAATCGAAGTCGCGCGCTTCCGCGATGACCAGATCGGGCTTAAAGCCGGCCAGCGGCGCGCCCCCCAGAGAGAAGGGCAGCACCTGCACCACACGGGCCACCCAGCCGCGGGGACGCAGCGCCGCCGGATCGTTCTGACCACGGTGCAAGGCCTCCGCATCCAGGGCATGAACGGCTACAGGCGCGCCGGTGATGGCGCGCAGCGCCTCCGCCCCGCCAAAGTGATCGAGATGCCCATGGGTGACGAGAATCAGACGCACCTGGGCCGAACTCCCCCCGGCAGCCTGCAAGCCCGCCAGCATCCGCTGTGCCGCCCCCTTGGGTCCGGCGTCCACGGCAATCACTCCCGAAGCGCCGATAAGCCAGTAGCCCTGGACGTAAGGAGCCAGGCGAACCGTCACCAGGCGCGTGCCCATCAGCTCCACCTTTCGTAACGCACCAGTTCATCGAGCGTCTCACGCACCTTCGCGCGGGGCTGATCGGCCGGATAGCCCAGCGGGGTGAACAACAGCGGTTTAATGTCTTCGGGGAGCTGCAACACCTCACGCGCGGCCTGCGGATCGAAGGCGGCAATCCAACACGTGCCCAGGCCCAGTTCCGTGGCCATCAGGATCATATGATCCATGACGATAGCCGCATCCACATCCATAGCGCTCCATTCATCAGTCCGCCGTTTCCACGCTTCCGCCGGGACGCCGCACACCGCCAAAACGATCGGCACCTGGGCAAACCAGTCCTTGTTGTAAATGCGCCGCAACGCTTCCTCACGCCCGGCGGTGTGGATCACCAGAATCCGGAAGGGCTGCCGATTGGCCGCCGTTGGCGCCAGCCGCGCTGCTTCCAAAATCAACTGCAGCTTTTCCTCTTCAACCGGCTGAGAGGTATACGCCCGACAACTGTAACGTTTGGCTATCAAAGTCTTAAAATCCATGGGTGCACCTCCTCCGAATTTCTATCTTACACCATTCTAGCGGGATTTTAAAATAGCGCCATTTTGCCTGAGGGAGCCCCGATTACGAAGCGGACGTTTCCATCGCCAGGGCCAACGCTCCCAACAGGCCAGCGCGCTGCCCCAACAGGGGCGGGACGATGTAAGTTTCAAGCTGCGTATGGAGCAATTCCGGCAGGCGAAGATACCCGCCTAGGAGCGTCTTCACCTGTTTGCGGATGAGCGGGAACAACTGCATCTGCTGCATCACTCCGCCCCCCAGGATGATGCGCTGCGGAACCAGGGTGACAATGAGATTGACCAGGGCCAGAGCCAGATAGCGCGCTTCCAAGGCCCAGGCCTGATGATGCGTCGGCAGCTCGAAAGGCTCGACGTTCCAGCGCGCTTTCAAAGCCGGGCCAGAAGCCAGACCTTCCAGACACGCGCCATGATAGGGGCAGACGCCGGGAAAATTATCCTCAGGATCACGGGGAAGACGGAGATGGCCCATTTCCGGATGCCAGGCACCCTGCAACAGATGCCCCTGC
>Ga0068707_1004121_pt1 | contig 10082 bp, 10 predicted proteins | sample YNPNPMetaG_FD_66600 | JGI IMG/M metagenome (GOLD analysis project Ga0068707, IMG submission 66600) | Anoxygenic and chlorotrophic microbial mat microbial communities from Yellowstone National Park, USA - YNP NP MetaG | ecosystem: Environmental > Aquatic > Thermal springs > Hot (42-90C) >... | reverse complement strand
ACGATCATGTTGGGCCAGCCATCGTGAAAGCGGTCCCGGCCCAGGGCTAACTGGCATAAACACGCTGGCTGCCGGCTTGGGCCGGCAGCCAGCGTCCGAGGATGAAGATGGACAGTAGCTCACTCCGGACCGCTGTGGTGGCCGTCCTCCTGATAGTGCTGATCGCCGGCCTGGCCCAGGGGCTGAGAATACGGCGGGGGGATCAACCACTCGCCACGGCTGCGCCGGCCCTGGCCACGCAAAACGCGGGTGGGAGATGGACACCTGCCCCGACCCCGACCACGCCCGGCGGCCGGCCTCAGCCTGGCACCCCGCCATCGCAGCACGCTCTCACCCCTGGCACCTTTCCCCTGCCGTCTGTAAGCAGGGCGGCCACCCCCATGCCATCCGGCACCCCCACAGCCACACTCAAACCGACCAACACCCCTACCACCGTGCCGCTATATACGCCCACGGCCACTCCCCAGGCTCCCCTCCCCACCCCCTCACCGACAGCACCTCAGCCAGGTGCGACCCCCAGGCGACACGCCCTCCTGGAGCTGCGCATCGTGCCTCCCTCTGACCTGCCAGCTCCCCATCTCTGGCTCGCGCGACCCTTTGCCCCTCCACACCGACAGTGGGCGGAGCAAACTTACCCTTATGGCAGCCGAGGCGATGGCAGGTATGTCCTGCATACCGGGGTGGATATTGTCAACCCCATGGGCACACCGGTCTTATCGGTGGCAGAGGGCGAGGTCATCTATGCCGGAAATGACGCGCAGCAGGCCATCGGGCCTCAGCCCAACTTCTTCGGCAACCTGGTCATCGTGCGGCTGGCTCAGGAATTGGGCGGTCAGCCCATCTTCGTGCTCTACGGCCATCTGAACACCATTTCCGTGCAAGCGGGGCAGCATGTGTCCGTAGGGAGCGTCATCGGCACCGTGGGGATGACCGGCATCGCCGTCGGCCCGCACCTGCACCTGGAAGTGCGCGTCGGCCAGAACAGCTACCTGGCCAGTCGCAACCCTGAGTTCTGGCTCCGGCCACTTCCCCAGCACGGCATCCTGGCCGGCAGATACCTGGACACGACAGGGCAACCTTTGCCGGGCCAGAGGCTGTTGGTGTACAAACTGGAGCATCTCGATCGCGTCTGGCAGGTGATTTACACCTACCCTGCCGATGACGAGATCAATAGCGATGATGCATGGCAGGAGAACTTCCTGCTGGCCGACGTCCCGGCTGGGGAGTATCTGCTGGAGACCGCGTACGAAGGCGGGCTGGGCCGCCTGCCCTTTGTGGTGGAACCGGGACAGATCACGTTTGTCGAAGTGCGCGTCAGCCAGCCCACCCGACGCTGAGGCGATTGGGCTACTAAATGTAAGCCCTCAATCGCTGACACCCCACAACACACGCCCCTCGTTGGACTCCGCACCGTAGATCATGTATAATCAAATCTGATAGGTGGAACGTGGCTATTCAGGCGGTGACTGGAAGGGCCACGCCGAGGGCTCGCCCGAGGCGTCACCCTTTTGGGGCCTGCGGCCAGCGGTCGGCCTTCGCCGACCTGGTGATGCACACATGAAGGGTGTCGGCGTAGGGGCGATCCTCCGGATCGCCCCACCTGGCACGAAGTGCCCAGGGAGGGCGATTTCAATCGGCCTGAATAGTTACGTTGGAACCAACCCCGTCTGAGGTAGCGGAGCAAGCTTATCGCGCCTGCGAGACCAGAAAAGCTTCGCAGGCTCTCCCGGGAGACAAACATGAACGTCTTTAATCGCATCCTGGCGGTCGTCGTGTTGATCTTCCTCTTCTTGCTGATCCTGGCACTGGCCGTGTTCCCGGTGGAGCTGGTGCGACTGGCTCAACGTGGACTGGAATTGACCGCCGGCTTCCTGAACACGATGGAAACCTCGTACTACGTCCCTTATGTTATCAGCAGGATTGTGTTGGTGTTGGTGGCTCTGGTGTTCTTCGGGCTGCTGCTGTGGGCCGAAGTGTGGCCGCGACGGCCCAGGGCCGTGCGGGTGCATACCGAAACAGGCAGCCAGGCCCTGGTGACCACCGACTCGGTAGCACGGCGCCTGGCCTGGCACATTGACCAGCTGGCCGATGTGATCTCGGTCACCCCGCGCGTGACCGCCCACGGCCGTTCTGTGGACGTCGTCCTGGACCTGCAAACCAGCCCCGAAATCGATGTGCCGATGAAAACCGATGAGGTGGTAGCCGTAGCGCGAGAGGTCATCGTTGAGCGCATGGGGATGCAGGTGGGCAAGATCGAAGTCCATATCGAGCATGGCCCGTATACCGAGCCAGCCTGAAGGACTGTGCCATGACGGTGGTGTCGGAAGTAGTGGGCTCTTCTCTGCCCTCAGCTCTGACAGCGGAGGCAGGGCCGCCATCCGAACAGGACCTGCCAACTTTATTGGAGAGCCTGCTCTTCGTGGCCAGTGAGCCAGTGGCAATCTCGCGGTTGGCGCAAGCCCTGGAGGTGGACCAGGAGGCGGTTGAGAGAGCGCTCGCGGCGTTGGCCCAAGATTATGTCGAGGCCCGTCGTGGCCTGCGCCTGCAGCGGAAGGGTGATCGCGTTCAGCTTTGCACCATGCCCGAAGCAGCTCCCTACGTTGAACGTTTCCTGGGGCTGGACCTCAGCACCCGGCTTTCCGCGGCGGCCCTGGAAACGCTGGCCATCATCGCCTATCGTCAGCCCATTACCAGGGCCGAGATCGAGGCAGTACGTGGGGTCAACTGCGACGGGGTGCTGCGTACCCTCCTGGCCCGCGAACTGATCGAACCGGTGGGCCGCCTGGAAGCTCCCGGCCGGCCTTTTCTGTACGGCACCACCTTTCAATTCTTGCATTACTTCGGGCTTGACAGCCTTGAAGCGTTACCACCTCTGCCAGATGGACAGATCTCGGGTGAGATTCTAAGACAGGAGAAGCGCTAGTGTCCGAAAACCTGTGGGCATTGCGTGAGCAAAAGAGGATGAGCGTGGCAGCCCTGGCCAACCGCACCGGGCTGCCCGTCAGCCTGATCATGGAGTACGAATCAGGACAGCGCAGCATAGATCCGCGTCACCTGAGCCGCCTGGCGCGCGCCCTCTATGTGGAAGAGGCAGACATCAAGCTCCAATCAGATCCCCGTCCGAGCCCAACACCTTCGGAACAGCCACCTGGCCCAGAAGGGCAACCTACACCCAAGACTCGAGGGAAGGCCGCGCGGGCCAAAGCGGCTCCCAAGCCACCTGCCCCGCCCCGGCCCAGCCAATTGGCTCATCTCGAAATACTGCTGCAAAAGCTGGGCCGCTCCACCGCGGAGCTGGAGGCCGAACTGGGCAAGCCCTTGGCTGAACTGGATCGCTCGGCCGTAAGCCATCTCCTCGGCCAACTGCAGGCCGAGCTGGCCAAGCGCAGCGCGGCCACCGCTCGACGCCGGCCTTACCTGCCCGAGTCGGTGGACGAGTTCGAGGCCCGCTACCTGACCGCCGCCCAGGAGGCAGGGGACCTGTTGCACTTCACCCTGTTCGACGGCTCCCGGCTCGCCGGCCGGGTGATCGGCTTTGGGCCGTACACCATTACCTTGCGCGCCGAAGACGGCTCAGAGGTCACCATCAACAAGTTGGCGATCGTCACCTACCGCAAGGCCGCGCCTGCCACGAAGGAGAATAGCTCATGAGCCTGGGGGACTACCTGCGCATCTTGCGCGCCAAGCGAGGCGGCATCACCCCCTGGGAGATCGAGGCGGCCACCAACCTGCCCAGGGGCCTTTACCGCCTGATGGAGCAGCGTTACCGCGCCGTGGGCGACGATGAATCCATTCACGCCCTGGCCGACTTCTACGGCGTGCCTTTTGAGGAGCTGCGCTGGCGGCTTGACTGGCCACGCAAGGCGCTCAGCCAGGCCCTGGCTGCCGCCCTCGCCCAGGGCGACCCGATCACCCTCTACCTCTCCACCGGCCAGGTGGTCAAAGGGAAGGTCTGCTGGTGGGACCTGGGAGCGGTTGGCGTGGACACCGGGGATGAGGGGTTGGTGGTGGTACAACGGCACGCCGTCGAACGCTGGGAACCGCGCGCCGACCTGGCAGCAGACACCCCATGACCTCCTGAACTTCCCGGCCGAAGATTCTCTGCTGCTATGCGCGCCGTAGATATCATCACCAAGAAGCGAGACGGGCACGAGCTGTCGCGGGAGGAGATCGAGTTCTTCATCCGCGGCTACGTGGCCGGCGAGGTGCCCGACTATCAGGCTGCGGCCTGGTGTATGGCGGTCTACTTCCAGGGCATGAGTCCCCTCGAGACGACCTACCTGACCGAGGCCATGGCCTTTTCGGGCGCCACCCTCGACCTTCACGATGTGGTAGACTTCGTCGTGGACAAGCATTCCTCGGGCGGGGTCGGGGACAAGACCACGTTGGTCGTGGGCCCTATCGTGGCCAGCCTGGGGGTGCCGGTAGGCAAGATGTCGGGCCGGGGGCTCTCCTTTTCAGGTGGCACCCTGGATAAGTTGGAGTCCATCCCCGGCTTTCGTGCTTCCCTGACCATCTCCGAGTTTAAGCACCAACTGCGCACGGTGGGGCTGGTGGTGGCAGGGCAGACCCATGAGCTGGCCCCGGCCGACGGCAAGCTCTATGCCCTGCGCGACGTCACCGGTACCGTGCCCTCGCTCCCCCTGATCGCCAGCTCCATCATGTCGAAGAAGATCGCGGCCGGCGCAGATGCCATCGTTCTGGACGTCAAGGTGGGCCGCGGGGCCTTCATGGCCACCGAAGAGGCAGGGGTCGAACTGGCCAACCTGATGATGCAGATCGGCCGGCGGCTGGGGCGGCGGATGGCCGCCCTGATCGGGGACATGAGCCAGCCCCTGGGGCTGGCCGTGGGCAATGCCCTGGAGGTGCGGGAGGCGATCGCTACCCTGCACGGCGACGGGCCGGCCGATTTTCGCCAGCACTGCGTGGACGTGGCGGGGGAGATGCTGCTCATCAGCGGCCGGGCACCCGACCCGGAGGCCGGCCGTCGGATGGCCGCCGAAACGCTGCACAACGGTGCGGCCTGGGCCAAGTTCCTGGAATTTGTGGCCGCCCAGGGAGGCGATGTGGCCGCGCTGGAGAACCCCGACCGGCTCCCTAAGGCACCCTTTATCGCGCCCCTGCTGGCTCCGCGCAGCGGTTATGTCACCCAGGTGGACGCGCGCGAGGTGGGGTTCACGGTGGTGGACCTGGGCGGCGGCCGCGGCCGCAAAGAAGATCCCATTGACCCGGCCGTAGGCGTCGTGCTGACCGAAGCGGGCAAGGTGGGCAGCCGGGTAGAGGCCGGCCAGCCCCTGCTGTGGGTCCACGCACGCAGTGAGCAAGGGCTCGCCCACGGCCTGGCCCGGCTGGCGCAGGCGCTCACCATCAGCGACGAACCGGTCGCCGTGCCTCCCCTCATCCACCGCATCATCCGCTAGCGCAGGCCAGGGCTATTCCAGCCGCTGCCACTGCCCATGTTGCACCTGATACCATTCCGATGTTGAAGGACGGGAGAGGCGCGCCAGCGCCTCAGCTAAGCCCTCGCGACCAGGCCGACCGTGAGCAGAGACGTCATCGGCCAGAGCCTGCAGCAGGATTTCCACCCCCACTTCTGCCAATTGGCCAGCCTGAGCTGCCGTCACGTCCTCCGTGGCCTGGGCTGGAGCCTGACCACATGCCAGAGCCAAAGTGCCCTCTCCTGCCTCGCCGGCCAGCTTGACAAACCAGGGCCGAAACAGGTCTGGGCCGCCCACCAGCCGGCCATCCCACCCGTGCCCGCGCCAGCGCCGGAGGTCTTCGGCCGCGCTGGCCGCCTCGCCCAGGTAGACGACCACCTCCGTTGCGGGCCGTGTGGAAGCCCCTGGCTCCATCACGTTGGCCGGCCCGCCGAGCAGCGTTTCTGCGCGGGCGATCAGCGCCTGCCGGATGCTGAGCTCGCCGGGGCAAAGGGAGAGGATGCGGGGCAGGTTACCGGCCAGGGGCGCCGCGACCAGGGTGGGGATACCGGCCTGGCTCAGCACCGGGGCCACTGCGGACGCGGTCTCGGCTGTCCATGGGCCCAGCACGGCGATGACGTCTGGGTCCTGGGCCAGCGCCCGGGCCTGAGCCGCGGCGGTAGGAGGATGGAGGCTGTCATCGAAGGCCACCAGCGCCACGCGGTATCGTCCAAACCTGCCGCTAAGGTTGTCATGCCCGATGGCTCCTTGCACCACAGGCAGGACTGTATACCCCAATGGCCGGCCCAGCCCTTCAAACGGCGCGATAAGCCCTATCTTTACGACTGGTGCGGCGTCGCCGGGCAATGCGCACGATGCCAGGAAGCCCAGGCACAACAGGGCCAGGGATGGCAGACAAAGGCGGTGAGGCTCACCTCTGAAAGCGGGCGATGTTGGCTTCATGCTCGGCCAGCGTCACAGCAAACACGTGGGAGCCATCACCTGTGGCCAGGAAAAAGCAGTATTGGGTGGCGGCCGGGGCTGCAGCCGCCTCAATAGCCGAGAGGCCCGGGCTGCAGATGGGTCCTGGGGGCAGGCCAGGGCGCAGGTAGGTGTTATAGGGGGACTGCACCTCCTGGTACGCCTCCACAGATGGCGGCTTCCACCACCACTCCCCTGGCCGGCCGGCCGCGTACTGCACCGTGGGGTCAGCCTGGAGGTAGGCACCACCGGTCTGCGCGCTGCACGCACCGCTGACCCGGTTCCAGTAGACGCTGGCCACCAACGGCCGTTCATCGGCGCGGGGAGCCTCCCGCTCCACGATCGAAGCCATGGTGATCACCTGCGCCAGGCCGCGGCCGGCCTGGGTGGCCGGCGCCAGCAGCTCAGGGGTCACCCGCTGGCCGAAGTTGTCCAACATGCGGCGGATAAGATCGGCCGGCGTGGCCCGGGCAGGCAACCGGTAGGTGTCGGGGAAGAGATAGCCTTCAAGGGTGGTGAGGTTGTCGGGCAGCCAGGGATAGTCCCCCAGTGCCTTGGCCGATGCGCTGCCCCCGCGCACCAGGGCCAGGAACGCGTCACCATCCATGACCCCCTCCACATTGAGCAGGTCGGCCACTTCCTCAGCCCGCAATCCCTCGGGGATGGTGATCACGATTTCCTCATAGCGCGCTTGCTGCAGCCGCTGCGCGATCTCGCTCATCGTCATGTTGGGGGCCAGCTCGAAGTCGCCGGTAGCCAGCCGCTGATCAATGCCGTGGTAGCGCATGTAGAGCCGGAACAGCTCCGCATCGCGGATCAGCCCCTGCTCCTGCAGGCGCGCGCTGACCGAAGCGGCGGTCTCGCCCGGCGCGATGGTGAAAAGCCGCGGGGTGCTATCGGTGCCGGCGGGGGTCTCCAGGGCCTGCGCCTGCCAGCGCAGGTAGAGCCCCAGGGCGCGTAACTCCCACGTCTCGGGCCGCAGGTCCAACGGCTGCTCGGCGGCTGGCCGCACCAGGGCCACCTGAGGCGGCTCAGGCACCTCTGCCAATTGCGCGGCCACAAAGCTTACTGCCACGAAGCCGAGGACGGCCAGCGCAGTGAGCGGCACCATGAAGAGCGCCATCCGCAGCAACCAATGCAAGGCGGTCCACCATCCGCCGTGCTGCCGTGGTGCTGACCGGGCTGGCCACCCTGTCTTCACCCGGCCGACAACTTCTCTGCGCTCCATGGTACCTCCTCTTGTTGCTCCGCGCGGCTCTGGCCAGCAGCACGTGCCCGCCTGGCCTCCAGGAAGTCGGCCAGGATCACGGCTGCGGCCACGGCATCTACAGGTGTGTGCCCCTGCCCCTCGACCATCAGGCGGGCCGCATCCATCGAGGAAAGGGTCTCATCCCAAAAGGCCAGTGGCACCGGCAAGGCCCCTGCCAATCGGCTGGCATAACGCCGCGCCCAACGCGCCTGGGCCCCCTCTCCACCACTCCCCAGGGGCATGCCCACCAGCACCCCCACAGCTCGCTCCTTGACGACCAGAGCCCGCAGCGCGGCGAAATCCTCAGCCCGCGTGCGTCGGCGGCGCAGGACCATGAGCGGTGTGGCCAGCACCCCTCCTTCGTCGCAGACCGCCACACCGATGCGCGCCTGGCCCAGGTCGAGCGCCAGAAGGCGGCCCGGGGGCAGGTCAAAGGGGGAAGAGAGAACAGCCATCCCTAACCTCGCGTGACCAACGCCGCGGCCATGTCCCAATCTACCACCACCCGGATGCGCCATGGCAGGCTAGAGATATGGGTGGGTACAATATAGGGCAACCAGTCCGGGCCCAGGTGGATCTCCGGCCAGGTGGCCAGGGGAAAACGCTCCACCAACAACGCGGCTGCCTCCTCAGGCGCCATACCCAAGACCAGGTTGCGTACCGCGGCCACATCCACCCCTCGCAGCAGGATGCCCTCGGCGGTGAGGGAAAAGGCAACAGTGCGTTCATCTTCCACCACCACCGAGCCTGGGATATAGCGCAGCGTGTCTGAGATGAGCCGCGAGCCAGGAGGCATGATGTCCTGCAGGCGGCTGAGGGCAAGGCGGTGGCCGGCCGGCACATCCACCACCAGCCCCACTGCCTGGACGGTCATGCGCAGGAAGAGCTCAGGCGCGGCCTCACCGACAAAAGGGGTGAAGGTAGGGGAGAGCGCCAGATAGTTCACCGATTCGGGTGGGATGAAGGCACCCGGCTCCAGGCGCTGGGTGAGCTGCTCGAAGGCCTGCTGCTTCAGGGAATCGAAAAGGAGGGCCTGTAGCCGCTTCTGGTCCTCTTCGGTGACCACGCCCACCGGGGCCAGAGTGCCGCCAGAGGTTGGCGCTTCGTTGGCCACCAGCAGCGACAGGGCCAGAGGTCCTTCGACCTTGGTGATGGTGCCGGCGCGGACGTTGCCACTGGGGCCTGGGAGCAACGCTTCGATCGGCACCGTGGCCCGGCCATTGGGCACCAATGGGGCCTCGATGGTGGTGGCGAAGCGCACGTTGTTGCCGGTCGCTGTGGCTACAACGGTGCCCGCGGGGACGGTCAGAGGTGCCGCCGTGCGGTTGACCAGCACCACCTGGCCCGTGGCACGCGCAGCCGGCTCGAGTCGCCGGCCGGTGGTCGGCATACGGGCCTCGCCCGACACCTGTGCGCTGAGCGCGCGCGCTGGCACGATACCTGCCTCTGGGTCGAGGGTCGCATCCTGCACCGCGCGCAGCCGCACAGTTGCCTGAATTGGCTCAGCCGCCGGCACAAGGGTGATGGTGGCCTCGGGGATGACGATGGCCAGCGCAGCCAGGAGGCCGGCAAACAGAGCCACCAAGGCCACTATCAGGCCCAACGTGCTCAGCCAGGGACTGGGCCGGCGGACAAAAGCACGCACGAAGGGCGCAGGCCTGAAGCCCGAAGGTGAACTCTTGCCGAAGAGGCCTGCACCGTGGGGCACCATGGCCGTGGCCGGGCCAAGGGGCGGCTGGCGCAAAGGAGCCGCGGGTCGCAGCCGGCGCCAACGGACCCGCTCAGCCCAACGGCGATCCCGAAAGGTGCTGATGCCGGCCTGGGCTGCCAGCTTGCGCAACCGAACGTCCGAGGTCAGCAGGGCGAGCTCCAGCCCTTTCCCGGCTGCCTCGCGGCGCAGGATGTGCAGTTCGGCCAGGCTAAAGGAGAGGGGTGGCGGCACCACGAGGAGGACGCGGCCATCTGAAGCCGCTCGCACCCTGGCCAGCACGCTGGCCAGGGTGTCCTGAGGGGTGAGGGTTATCGTACCATGTTTGGGCCTTCTACGTTCCGACACTAACACTCCTTAGCTTCAGACGTAATGGCTGCTCTTCAATATGCCCCGCAGTCAACCGGTACGCGCATAGCTACCTACGTGCATGGCTTTCTCGCTCTTCTCTGCTCGGCCCCAGAAAATCGAAAATGCTCACTTCGTCGTTGATCGAGCACTTCTCTGGATCCCAGATAATCATCGTTCGGTCTCTACTGATCTCGTACTTCTCGCGTTCCTCAGGAGTTGCGTTGTACAGAGTTGGAATCCACCATAACGGCACTGATAGCAACCGTCCATCTGTCAGCGCTACGTGCATGTACTCGTCATCGAAGCGCACCTGGTGGATCCGCGCCTCGCGAGGGAACGTGTATTCGGAGATAGGGTATTGGACATGGTAACGCTT
>Ga0068707_1004119_pt1 | contig 10087 bp, 6 predicted proteins | sample YNPNPMetaG_FD_66600 | JGI IMG/M metagenome (GOLD analysis project Ga0068707, IMG submission 66600) | Anoxygenic and chlorotrophic microbial mat microbial communities from Yellowstone National Park, USA - YNP NP MetaG | ecosystem: Environmental > Aquatic > Thermal springs > Hot (42-90C) >... | reverse complement strand
TGGAGCGTCGGGTCGCGTGAGGGAAGAGGTGGAGGTGGCGGTACAGCGGCTGCCCCACGGGGAGGGGTTGCCGCTGCCGTGCTTTGCCACTGCGGGGTCGGCGGGGGCGGACCTACACGCGGCCGTGAGCCAAGAGGTGACGCTTGCCCCGCACCAGCGCCTGGCCATACCCACCGGCCTGGCCATCGCCATCCCCCCCGGCTTCGAGGGGCAAGTCCGCCCGCGTTCCGGGCTGGCGCTGCGCTGGGGCGTGACGTTGGCCAACGCCCCTGGGACCATCGACAGCGATTTTCGGGGCGAGGTCATGGTGGTGCTGGTCAACCTGGGGGAGGAGCCGTTCCTCATCCGGCGCGGCGAGCGCATCGCCCAGCTCGTCATCGCCCCTGTGACTCGCGCTCGTTTCGTGGAGCGCCCGACGCTCCCCGACACCGGGCGCGGCTCGGGCGGGTTTGGATCTACCGGTGTCTAGCGTTCGCGTGGCGGTGCTGGCCTCCGGCTCCTCCGGCAACGCCACCGTCCTCGAGGCGGGCGACACCAGGGTGCTGGTGGACTGTGGGTTGAGCCTGCGGCAACTCACTCGGCGCCTGGCCGAGGTGAACTTGAAGATCGCCGACCTCGCAGCGGTGGTGGTGACCCACGAGCATGGGGACCACGTGGCGGGGCTCGCCACCTTGCTGCGCCGTTACCCCATGCCGGTGCTGGCCACGGCGGGCACGCTCGCCGCGCTGGATCTCCCCGAGGGCGTGGAAGCAGCCCCGCTCCAGGGGGGACGGGCCGTGCGGCTGGGGGCCCTGGAGCTGCTCCCCGTGGCCACCAGCCACGACGCCCGCGAGCCAGTGGCGCTCCTGGCCGCCACCGACAGGTGCCGGGTGGGGCTGGTGACCGACACGGGGGTGATGACGGAGCTCCTCCTGGAGCGCTTTGCCGGCTGTCGCGGGCTGTTCCTGGAGGCCAACCACGACCCGGACCTGTTGCGTTGGGGACCGTACCCCTGGCCGCTCAAGCAACGCATCGCCTCGCGCACCGGTCACCTCTCCAACCAGCAGGCGCAGGCAGCGGTGGAGCGGCTGGCTCACGACGAGCTGGAGGTGGTGGTGGCGATGCACCTCTCCCAAGAGAACAACCGGCCGGAGCTGGCCACCCACGAGATCGCCACTCCGCTGCGGGGCGCGCGCACCCAGGTGCTGGCGGCGCACCACGAGCGCCCGCTGGTGGTGGAACTCGCCCTTTCCCCCACCCGCCACGGCCAGCTGCACCTGTTCCCGCCGGGTAACTCCTGATTAGCTGCTGCTAGCCCGATTCGCACCACTCCCGCGCGTTCTGGAACATGCGCAGCCACGGGGAGGCGGCGCAGCGGCTCCGCCACGGGCGCGGCATCCACGGCCACTGCCAGGGCAGGTGCGTGCGCTCCGGGTGCGGCATCATGGCCAGGTGCCTCCCGTCGTGGGAGCAGAGGGCGGCAATGCCCAGGGGCGAGCCGTTGGGGTTGAACGGGTACTCCTCGGTGGGGTTGCCACTGTCATCGGCGTACCGAACGGGGGCTAGGCCGCGGGCCACCACCTGGGTGAGCACCGCCGGGTCGGGGAAGAGGGCACGCCCCTCGCCGTGCTGCACCCAGATGCCCAGGGTGGAACCGGCCATGCCGCGCAGCAGGATGGCCGGACTGGGGAGGATGGTCACGGTGGCAAAACGCGATTCGAAGCGCCCCGAAAGGTTGCGCACGAAACGGGGCTGCTCCGTTTCGGCCAGGCCGTGCCAGGGGACCCACCCCAGCAGGGCAAAGAGCTGGCACCCGTTGCAAACCCCCAGGGTGAAGGTGTCGGGCCGTTCGAAGAAGCGCTGGAACGCTCGGCGCACCTCCTCGTGGAAACGCACCACCGCCGCCCACCCCTTGGCCGAGTCCAGCACGTCTGCGTAGGAAAAGCCGCCCACTGCGGCAAGACCTCGGAAGCGCTCCAGCTCCACCCTGCCCGCAACCAGGTCGGACATGGTCACGTCCCACGGCTCAAAACCGGCGGCCCAGAAGGCAGCGGCCATCTCGCGGTCGCCGTTGGAGCCCTCCTCGCGGAGGATGGCGACCAGGGGCTTGCTCTCGCGGTGGAGGAGGGCCGGGGCGGTGGGGTGAGGGTCGAAGGTGAGGTGGTAGGGGGGGGTGGTGCGCCGGGAGAGGCCCGCCTGTTCGGCCGCCACGCAGCGGGGGTTGGCCTGCAGCCGCTCGATCTGGAAGCTGGTGGCCTCCCACACGTCGCGCCACTGGGCCACCGTGCCGGAGAGGACCTCCGCCTCGCCGCACCGGATCGACACGAGACCGTCGGTCCTGGTGCGGCCGATGGGGAGGCAAGGGGTGCGGTGCCGCTGGAAGCACTCCAGCACCTGCTCGAGGTGCGCCTCGTCCACCTCCAGCACCAGTCCCAGCTCCTCGGCGAACAGCACCGCCAGCGGGTCGGAACCCCCCGCCGGCAGCTCCACCTCGATGCCCAGGTTGCCGCTGAACGCCATCTCCAGCAGGGTGACGAGTAGCCCCCCGTCGGAGCGATCGTGGCCGGCGGCCACGAGCCCGCGGGCGAGGAGCTCCTGGACCGCCCGGAAGGCCCGCGCCAGGCGGTCAGGGTCGTCCAGGTCGGGAGCCTCGTCCCCCACCTGGGCAAAGGCGTGGGCCAGGGCCGATCCGCCCAGGCGGTGGTGCCCGCCGCCCAGGTCCACCAGCAACAGCCGACCGGTGCCGGCCAGCTCCAGGGCGGGCGTCACCGTCCCGGTCACGTCGGGGCAGGCCACGTAGGCGGACACCACCAGCGTTCCTGGCGCCTTGACCACCTCGGTGCCGCTCCCCGACGGGGCGAGGGCGGCCATGGACACGCTGTCCTTGCCCCCGTCCACCGCCACCCCCAGCGCCACCATGGCGTCGCGGAGGGCGCGCACGGCGTCGTACAGCAGCGCCCCCTCGCCGGGCAGCTTGGCGGCCCACATCCAGTTGGCGGAGCAGCGCACGTGGCCAAGCTCCGACACCCGCGCCCACACCAGGTTCGTGAGCGCTTCGGCAAGGCTCATGCGCGCCATGGCGGCAGGGTCCACCAGGGCGAGGAGGGGGCGTTCGCCAATGGCGGTAGCAGCTCCAGCGGTGGAGAGGTAGCTGTGGGCCACCACCGCCACGTCGGCCACCGGCAGGTGGAGCGGCCCCACGCACTGCTGCTGCGCCACCAGGCCAGTGACGGCGCGGTCCACCTTGGTGGTGAGGAAGCGCTTGGACCCCACCGCCAGGAGCCGCAGCACGCGGTCCAGCGCCTCGGCCACGCCGAGCCCCGCCGGCAGCTCCAGCGGCCGGGTGCGCTGGGGCAGGCGCTGGATCTCGAAGCGCTTCTGGGGCATGTCACCCAGTACGTCGGCAAGCTCCAGGTCCACGGGGGTACTGTCGTCGGCCGCGTCGTGCACCACGATGCGGCCATCACCGGTGACGTGCCCCACCACGGACCAGGGCACCTTCTCGCGGGCGCAGAGGGATGCGAACAGCTCCTTCGCCTCGGGGCGCAGGAGCAGCGCGTTGTTCTCCTGGTACTCGGCTCCCCACAGCTCCAGGACGGAGAGGGTGGGGTCCCCCGAGAGCACGTCGCGGATTTCGATCCGCGCCCCGGCCGGGTAGACCAGCTCCTTGAGGACGTTGCAGTTGCCGCCGGCGCCCTGGTCGTGGATGGAGACGATGGGGTTGGCCTCGCCCAGCTCCACGCAGGCGCGAATGACCCGGTTCAGCTTTTGTTCCATCTCCGCGTCGCCGCGCTGGACGGCGTTGAAATCCAGACTTTCCAGGTTTTCCCCCTGCACCATGCTGGAGGCGGCGCCGCCGCCCATGCCAATGCGGTAGGCGGGCCCGCCAACCTTGACCACCAGCATCCCCGCCTCGGGCGGTTGCTTGCGGGTGTGGCGGGCGTCGAGGCGGCCGATCCCACCGGAGAACATGATCGGCTTGATCCACTCCCGCCGTTCGCCGGAGGGGGTGCGCAGCCCGAAAGAGCGGGTAAAGCCAGCGATCACCGGCTCGCCGAACTTGTTGCCGTAGTCGGAGGCGCCGTTGGAGGCCTCGATCTCGATGGTAAGGGGGGTGGCCAGGTTGCTCGGGTAGGCAAAGGTGGGGTCTTCCCAGGGCAGCGGGTAGCCGGGGATTGAGAGGTTCCCCACGCAGTAGCCCACGGTTCCCGCTACCACGTGCGCCCCGCGTCCGGTGGCCTGCACATCGCGGATGCGCCCGCCGGTACCCGTTTCGGCGCCGGGGAAAGGGGCCACGCCGGAGGGGAAGTTGTGGGTTTCCGCGGTGAAGAGGATGTGCTCCTCCACCTCGGCAAGCACGAGCGGGGAGGGACGACCAGGTCCGGCGGGGAGGAGGGTGGAGAGGCGGTGGCCGCGAATGGCGCTGGAGTTGTCGCAGAAGGCCAGCACGCTGTTGCCAGGGCTGGCGGCCAAGGTCTGACGCACCAGCTCCAGGAGGGTGTGGGGGACCTCCTCGCCGTCGATGACGAGCTTGCCCTTGAAGAACCAGTGCCGGGAGTGCTCGCTGTTGGACTGGGCGATGTCGAAGCACTCCACGTTGGTGGGGTTGCGCCGCAGCCGCGCGGTGAAGAGCCGGGTGTAGTACTCCAGGTCCCACTCGTCGAAGGAAAGTCCCAGTTCTGCATTGAGCCGCGCCAGGGCGGCGACCCCCTCCTGGAGCAGCGGCACCGCAAAGGTGGGCGACGGCACCGCCTCGATGGCAAAGCTGGCGAGGGGCTTTTCGTACACGCACTCGGTCATGCGGTCGTGCACCAGGGCGGCAAAGGTGGCGAGCCGTTCCCGGCCGAGGCGGGGGCCCACCAGGAGGTAGCGGCGGGAGCGCTCGATGCGCTCCACCGCCTCCAGGCCGCAGGCGTGGCAGATGGCCACGGCGTTGGTGCACCAGGCGGTGGTGAAGGAGAGGCGGGGGCCCACTTCCAGCAGGGTGCCGGCCGAAGGGTCCAGGAAGGAGGTAGCCGCGAACCCTTGGGGGTCGAAGGTTTCGGCGAGGAGCCAGCGCAGTACGCGCAGTTCCTCGGAGCTCAAGGGGCGGCGCACGCCCACGTTGAAGCAGACTTCGCTTGAGAGCTCGCGAATCTCGGGGGAAACCTCCCGGCGGCTGGTCTCCAGCAACGTGGTGCGCTGGTACTCCCCCAGCGCCGGCGAGCGGTAGAAGTGGAGGACATCCATGGGGGGGTTGTAGCAGGGTTGCCGCGGGAGCGCCAGGGGTCGTGGGGCGGGGCTGCCAGCAGTGCCGAGACCCTTCGCCGCTGACGCGGCTCAGGGTGACGGGGGAAAAGGGCAGTCATCCTGAGGCCGCGCAGCGGCCGAAGGATCCCGTCATCCCTGGAGCGCCGTCGTTGTAGGGGCGGGCTGCCGGGTACGGCTTGCCTTGGGGCTGGGGGGCAGGTAGTGTGCAGGCGTGGGCGAGGTGCCATGACGGGCGGGGGGATGGCCAGTGGCTTCCACGAGGAGTGCGGGGTGTGCGCCGTGGGGGGACACGGGGACGCGGCAAACCTCGTGTACCTGGGGCTGTACGCCCTGCAGCACCGGGGTCAGGAATCGGCCGGGATTGCCTCCTTCGACGGGGAAACCTTGCACGTGCACCGGGCCATGGGGCACGTGGCGGAGGTGTTCAACCGCGAGGCGTTGCAAAAACTCCCGGGGCAAGTGGCTCTGGGGCACGTGCGCTACGCCACCGCCGGGGCATCCTCCCTGGTCAACGCCCAGCCGCTCGTGGCCCGCACTCACCGAGGTGCCATGGCGCTGGCGCACAACGGCAACCTAGTGAACGCCGCCCAGCTGCGCAGCGCCTTGGAGAGCGAGGGGGCCATCTTCCACTCCACCGCCGACAGCGAAGTGTTCTTGCACCTGCTGGCCCGTTCCCGCGCCGCCACCGTGGAGGCGGCGCTTCTGGAAGCCCTCGCGGCGGCGGCGGGGGCCTACGCCCTGGTGGTGGTGTGCAACGAGCGCCTGTTCGCGGCCCGCGACCCCCATGGCTTTCGCCCGCTGGCGCTGGGTCGCCTGGAGGATGCGTGGGTGGTAGCCTCCGAGAGCTGCGCCTTCGATCTCATTGGTGCCCGCTTCCTCCGCGAGGTGGCGCCCGGCGAGGTGGTGGAGCTCGGGGACAAGGAACCCACGGTGCTGCGCCAGGGTACGGCCGAGGGTTGGGCGCAGTGCATCTTCGAACACGTGTACTTTGCGCGGCCCGACTCGGTGGTGTTTGGGGAGAGCGTGGCGGTGGTGCGGGAGCGCATGGGGATGCGCCTGGCCCAGGAGCACCCGGCGGCTGCCGACGTGGTGGTGGCTGTGCCCGACTCGGGTTTGCCGGCGGCGCTGGGGTTCTCCCGTCGTTCCGGCCTGCCCCTGGCCCTTGGTCTGGTGCGCAACCACTACGTGGGCAGGACATTCATCGAGCCGCGGCAGTCGATCCGCCACTTTGGCGTGAAGGTGAAGTTGAACGCCGTGCGGGCGCTGGTGGCGGGGAAGCGGGTGGTGCTGGTGGACGATTCCCTCGTGCGCGGGACCACCGCCCAGAAGATCGTGGCCCTCCTGAAGGCGGCCGGCGCTACGGAGGTCCACCTGCGGATTGCCTCGCCGCCCACGCGCCACCCGTGTTTCTTTGGCATCGACACGCCGCAGCGCCAGGAGCTGATTGCGGCGCGGGAGAGCGTGGAGGCGATTTGCGCCTTCGTGGGCGCCGAGTCGCTGGGGTACCTGTCGGAGGAGGGGATGCTGTCAGCTTTCACGGCGGCGCCGAGGGGGTTCTGTACCGCCTGCTTCTCCGGCCGCTACCCGCGCTTGGGCCGCGATGCGCCGGGGGTACTACCGAAGGAGGAGCGGTGAGAGCGGGGCGGGCTGCTCCCGGCGGTGGTGGGTGGCACGGCTCCCCTTGGCTATGATGGGCGAGGCATGAGGGACGCGACGGGAGGAGAGTGGACCTACGCCAGAGCTGGCGTGGATATCGACGCGCAGGACCGTGCTCTGGCGGAGGTGAAACGCCTCGCCCGCGGCACCTTCACCGGTGGGGTGCTGACCGAGATCGGCAGCTTCGGGGGGTGTTTTGCCCTCGATCCCGGAAATCCCGCAGGGACCGTGCTGGTGGCCTCGGTGGACGGGGTCGGGACCAAGCTCAAGGTGGCGCAGTTGGCGGGCCAGCACGGCACGGTGGGCGAGGACCTGGTCAACCACTGCGTCAACGACATCCTCGTCCAAGGGGCGAGGCCACTGTTCTTCCTGGACTACGTGGCCACGGGGGTGCTGGACCCGGCGGTGGTGGTGGAGGTGGTGCGGGGGATCGCCCGCGGCTGCACGCGCAACGGCTGTGCCCTCCTGGGGGGGGAGACAGCCGAGATGCCCGGCTTCTATGCCCCGGGCGAGTACGACGTGGCGGGCTTCATCGTTGGTTCGTGCCGGCGCGATCGACTCCTCCCACGCGCCGACGTGGGCCCCGGCGATGCCCTCCTGGCGCTGCCCTCCAACGGCCTGCACACCAACGGCTACTCCCTGGCTCGCAAGGTGTTTTTCGAGCTGCTTGGCCTCTCGGTGGGGGACTTCCGCCAGGAGCTGGGGTGGACGGTGGGGGAGGAGTTGCTGCGGGTGCATCGCTCCTACCTGGGGTGCGTAGGACCGCTGCTCGAGGCAGGGCTCGTGAAGGCAGCGGCGCACATCACCGGTGGGGGGATCCCCGACAATCTGCCGCGCTGCCTCCCGCCTGGCACCGGCGCCGAGATCGACCTGGCTTCGTGGGTGGAGCCGCCGGTTTTTCGGCTCATCCGCGCAGCGGCCCAGGTCCCCGAGGCGGACATGCGTCGCACCTTCAACCTGGGTGTGGGCATGATCCTGGTGGTGGAGGAAGCGTTGGCAGCTTCGGTGCTCGAGCGGCTGGCCTCGGAGGGTGCCTGGCTGATTGGCCGCTGCGTGGCGGGGGAGGGGGTGCACTTTGTGGGCGAGACGGAGCGGGGGGGAGCGTGACGCCGGCTCGTCTGGCGGTGCTGCTGTCGGGGCGGGGCTCCAACTTCCTGGCGCTGGCGGAGGCGTGTCGGCGTGGCGAGGTACCGGCCGAGGTGGTGCTGGTGCTCTCGAACCGCCCGGAAGCCCCGGGTCTCGTGCGGGCGCAGGAGCTTGGCATCCCCTCTCAGGTGGTGCCCAGCCGCGGGGTCCCTCGGGAGGAGCACGAGCAGGCCGTGGTGGCGGCTCTAGAGGCAGTGCGGGCCGAGTGGGTGTGTCTGGCGGGGTACATGCGGCTCCTGTCGCCACCCTTCGTGGCGCGCTTTCCGAACCGCATCGTCAACATCCATCCGGCGCTGCTGCCAGCCTTTCCGGGGCTGGAGGCGCAACGGCAGGCGTGGGAATACGGGGCAAAGGTGGCAGGGTGCACCGTGCACTTGGTGGACGCTGGCTGCGATACGGGCCCGGTGGTCGTGCAGCGGGTGGTGGCAGTATTCGACGACGACACGCCGGAGGTGCTGGCGGCGCGCATCCTGGAGCAGGAGCACATCGCCTACCCTCAGGCGATGCGCATGCTCTTGACCCTGCCCTGGCGCATCGAGGGGCGACGGGTCGTCTTCAGCCAGGGCGGTGGCGGCCAGCAGGGGGAGTTGCCGTAGTAAGGGGTTATCATCGAGGCATGAACGCAGCGTGCGCGCCCGGGACGGTTCTCCTCGTGGGTTTCGGGGCCGACGCGGCAACTCGTCTGGCCGCAGGCCTGAACGCGCTGGGCTTCGTGTGCGAGAGCGTGCCCTTCGACGAGGGGTTCGAGTTGCTGGAGGTGGTGCCGTTCGATGCCGTGGTGACGGTGTTCCCGTTCCCCCGGGAAGTGCCCATGACCCGTTTCATGACGCGCTTGCGCAAGCATTCGAGTGCGTGCCAGCACGCGGCACTGGTGATTCTGACCGACGAGTTCTCGCGACCCGAGGCGGAGACGCTGCGGGGGCGCGGCGCCAACCTTGTTTTTCCCGTCTCCGTCGAGGTCTCGGAGCTGGCAGCGGCGCTCGGTGCGGTCACGGCGGCGGCCGTGCGGGTGCCTCTCGTGACGCTGGTGCAGCTGGAGCTGGCCACGCCTGGCGGTGTGCGGCGGGTGGCGGCGCAGTGCGAGAACGTCTCCGAGACGGGGATGTTCGTTCGTCTGGGACAGGCCGTTCCCATCGGCACGACGGTGGGCTTCGAGCTGGTGCTGCCCGGGGAGGGGTACCGCCTGCGCGGGCAGGGTTTGGTGGTGCGCCACGGCATCGGGTCGCGCCAGGGCCAGTTGGGGGTGGCGCTGCGCTTTGCCGCGCTGGATGAAGATTCGCGCTACCGGCTTAAGCACTTCATCGAACACCATGGGGGCGAACCGCCCGCGGGGGGGCGGCTGTGGCGTGGCAGGGGTTGACAGCGCCGCGCAGGTCGGGTATAAAGCCAGCTCCCCGCCTCGGGCGGGGTCGATCTTTGCAGGGCGGTGGCAGCAGGTGCAGCGGGGGGCTTGACAGCCGACCAGAGTTGAGCTACATTGATAGTCCGCCTTGCGGGGCGCGTCGAGGTTCTTTGAAAACTAAATCGAGCGTGCGGTGCAACCGCGTCCTGCGTTGCAGGACGGCAGCAACTTACGATGTACCTTCGAATAACGCGCTCTGCGTCGAGCAGAGCGAGCAGGTTCAAACCGGAGAGTTTGATCCTGGCTCAGAATGAACGCTGGCGGCGCGCCTAACACATGCAAGTCGAGCGAGGCCACGGCTTCGGCCGTGAGTCGAGCGGCGAACGGGTGAGTAACGCGTGGGTAACCTACCCTCCAGTGGGGGATAGCTCCTCGAAAGAGGGGGTAATACCGCATACGTTCTCCGGGCGTAAGCCCAGGAGAAGAAAGGTGGGGATCCTTCGGGACCTGCCGCTTGAGGATGGGCCCGCGTCCGATTAGCTAGTTGGTGAGGTAACGGCCCACCAAGGCGACGATCGGTAGCCGGCCTGAGAGGGTGATCGGCCACATTGGGACTGAGACACGGCCCAGACTCCTACGGGAGGCAGCAGTGGGGAATCTTGGGCAATGGGCGAAAGCCTGACCCAGCGACGCCGCGTGGGGGATGAAGGCCTT
>Ga0068707_1004118_pt1 | contig 10087 bp, 6 predicted proteins | sample YNPNPMetaG_FD_66600 | JGI IMG/M metagenome (GOLD analysis project Ga0068707, IMG submission 66600) | Anoxygenic and chlorotrophic microbial mat microbial communities from Yellowstone National Park, USA - YNP NP MetaG | ecosystem: Environmental > Aquatic > Thermal springs > Hot (42-90C) >... | reverse complement strand
AGGCTGCCGCTGCGACCTCGGCTCTGGGTGCCGGCGCTGGTTTGTCTGCTATTGCCCTTGGGGTTGTATGCCTACGTGCCATTGCGGGCAGCTTACTTCGAGAGCCTGCCGGAGCTGTCCGGCACGGTGCTGGGGGTCAGGAAGACCATTGCGGCAGGCTTCATTTCACCGCATTACTACGCCCACGGGCCACTCGGCCTGATCCTGGCCCTCGATTATTCGCAGACCTTCTTCAGCAGCCGCAACCTGGGGCTGGACCTCTTCGGCCAGTACGTTGCCATTGCGCGCGAGCAGTTCCCGCTGCTTGTCGTGCCGGTAGCGTTTGTGGGCATTGGCGTGCTATTTCGCCGCCGGGCCCGCGCCAACCTGCTCTTTCTGCTGACTTATTTTGTGGTCATGGCCGCGGCCTTGAAGTTCCTGGCTGACGTCGGCGAGGATGGGGACCATTTCGCGCCCACCTATTGGCTGACGGCTGTGTGGTTTGCCCTGGGCGCGGACGCTATCCTGGGCTGGGCACGCAGCCGGCCTTGGGGCAAGACCTGGCTATGGCCATGCCTGGCTGTGGCCATCCTGGCGCTGCCTCTCCTCAACATCATTAACCACTTTCCCCAGATGCTCGCCCGGCGGCAGGAGAACGTAGGGCGTGGGATCCTGGAGCAGCCTTTGCCCGAGGGTGCTGTGCTGGCAGGCGAGTGGAGCCTGATCACCCCGTTGCGCTACCGCCAGCGTGTGGAGGGGGTCCGCCCTGATCTGTGGATTTTCCACGCCGACGCGAGTGGCATTCGTCTGCTGATGCAACGAGCCATGGTTGCAGGGACACCCTTCTACGCCATCCGTTCCACGCCGGCCGGCCCGCGGCTGTTGCCCCTTCCCCTGCGCGACGAGCGCGCCATCACGCACCCCGCTGACCTGCGCCTGGGGCAGGCCGTGCGCTGGCGCGGCTACGACCTGGAGCCAACCAGCCCGCGTCCGGGCGACGTGTTGCGCATTACGCTGTACTGGCAGGTCGAAGCGCCGGTGGATCGTGACTGGACCACCTTTATCCACGTGCTGGCTGAAGATGATAGCCGGGTGGCCCAGGTGGACCGCGTGCCAGTAGGCGACTTCTACCGGCCGACGGAATGGCAGCCCGGGTTGCTTTTGGCCGACCAGTACGAAATCCCCCTGCCGGATAAACTCCCGCCCGGCCGCTATCGGTTGATTTTTGGCTGGTACGCTGGCCCGGAGCGCCTGTCCTGGGCCGACGGCCGCGATTCGCAACCCCTGGCAGAGATCACGGTAGCTGATTAGTGCCATACTTGCATGAGCGCATCCCGTATGGTACCATCGGCGCATGATCAGCCTGATCTTCAACCGCTCCAGCCAACCTGAAGTGCTGCGCCGGTGGGCAGTCCTGGGCCTCCTGGCCGTGCTGGCTGTGATCCTGAGCTGGCCGTTAGTTGCCCACTTCAGCAGCCGCCTCCCCGGCACAGCCACCTGGGCCTTCGACGAATCAACGTTTGCCTGGAATATCTGGTATTTCAAGCACGCGCTTCTCGACCTCCACACCAGCCCGCTCCATACCGAACTGATCTGGTATCCGCTGGGTATTGATCTGATCCTCTACACCTATAACTTCTTCAACGCGCTGATCGCCCTGCCACTGCAGGTGGCGTTCAACCTGCCGTTTGCCAGCAACGCTACCCTGCTCCTGGCAACGATATTGAGCGGCTTCGGGGCATATCTGCTGGCTTACTATGTGCTGCGAACGGCTTATACTCCCTCTCGCAACGCGTTGCCTGCCCCATCTGATCCACAGTCCCCTTCGGCCGATATAGTGCTACACCTGGCGGCCCTGGTGGCCGGCATTGCCTATGCTTTTGCCTCGAACCGCAGCGTCTACGCCGCCCTTGGCCACTACGACATGGTCACCACCCAGTGGCTGCCGTTTTACACCCTGTACCTGCTGAAAATGCTGCGTGAGCCGCGTTGGAAGAACCCGGTGATGGCTGGCCTGTTCTTCGCCCTGGCTGCCCTGGCCGAGATGATCTTTGCGTCGTTCCTGGTATTGCTGACGCTGATCGTGCTGGCTACCCTGTGGCGGGCGCTGCAGCAGCGTTGGGCAGCCCTGGGCAGGCTGGCGCTGGCGGGCCTGGTAGCGTTGGTGGCCTGGTCTCCAGCCCTGGTCCCCATTGCGCGCGAATTCATCCTCGGCGATTACGCGTTAGAGGGGTGGGGCGAGAGCGTCAAGCTCAGCGCGGATCTGGTTGGGTTGGTCACGCCCACGGCCCTGAACCCCCTGGCGCGCGCGCTGGGGTTAGCCTGCCCGCCAGGTAGTACAGGAGGCGATTGCTGGGTGGCCGCCTTGCGAGCTGTGGAGACAGGGGAGGGGCCCTTCAGCGACATCAACACCGTCTTTCTGGGTTGGGCCACGTTGGGGCTGGCGTTGTTGGGCGCATGGACAGGCCGGCGAAGGCTGCGGGCATGGAGCTGGAGCGCGCTCGTCTTTGGCATACTGTGCCTGGGGCCACTCCTGCAGATCAACGGCCGTTATCGCTTCAGCCTGGACAATCTGCTGCCGGAAGGCATTACCTTTCCCTTGCCTTTCGCGCTGTTGCACTTCATCCCCTTTGTCAACGCCAACCGCGCCCCCAACCGCAACAGCGTGATCCTGATGCTGGCGCTGGCTGTGCTGGCGGGATATGGCGCGTGCTGGCTGCTGAGCAAAGTGGCAGGGGAGCAGAAGGAGAGCGGTAGATCTACAGTGCCCTACATCCCCGCTTACCCTGGCCTCGTCTGCCTTTCCACCCTCGTACTCGTAGTTCTCATCATCCTGGAGCACCTGGCCATACCCCTGCCCACCACCGATGCCCGCGTGCCCTATATCTACCGCCAGATCGCGGCCGAGCCGGGCGAGTTCGCCGTCATGCAGTTGCCGCTGGGGTGGCGCAACAGCTTCGGCGTGCTGGGCAGCGAGCAGACGCAACTCCAGTACTTTCAGACCGTACACGGCAAGCCAATGTTAGGCGGCAACATCAGCCGCGCACCGGCCTTCAAAATGGAGTACTTTCGCCGCATCCCCCTCTTCCGCGCGCTGACCGAGCTGGAGATGTATCGCGAGGTCCCGCCTGAAGTGGATGCCGCGGCGCGGGCCCAGGCTGCCGCGCTGATGGCCCTCTACAACGTGCGCTACCTGATCACAACTCCACCCATCCCAGGCCGCTACCCCTATCAGGACACCTGGCAGCGGACCGAACAGTACGCGCTCGAGGTGCTGCCGCTGGAAAAACCGGCCTTTTGGGAGCAGGATGGTTATCGCGCTTACCGCGTGATTCAGCCAACCCTGTCACTTCCCTTCCGGCTTGACCTGGGCACGGCCGGCATTGAGCCATACCTGGGCCAGGGGTGGGACGCCAACCCGGCCGAGCAGCCCTATGGTGCCACGGCCGACTGGGCCGTGGCACGCGTCGCAGAGCTCTACCTGCCGCTGTCTGCCCCTGCTGATCTCAAACTGCGGCTGGCGATCGCGCCCCTCTCGTATGAGGGCGCTCCCGTGCAGACCGTGTCCGTCAGCTTCAACGGTGTGCCCGTCCTGGAGGTCCAACCCCTGAGCCCTGGCTGGCAAACCCTGACCGCGTCTGTGCCGGCCACAGCAACCCGCCAGGGCCCCAATCGGGTGCGTCTGGAGTTCGCCTGGACGGCCAGCCCCCGCCGGGTCTTCCCCGACCCGGCCAGCCGGGCTGTGATCGGGGCTACGGGCGTCGTCAGCCCGGTGAACGTGGATGTTCACAGCTTCAGCGAGGCGTATATCAGCACGTTTGCCTCCGACGGGAGCGAAACGAAGGCTTCGGTTGGCCGCCGCGGCTACAATGTGGCCGTGCTCGAGCCCCACAGCGGCCGGCTACTCGACTCCCGCGGCTTTGACACCGCGGCCAACTCATATGAGGCAGATGCCATGGCCGCGTACCTGGCCGGCCTCCCAGCCGGTCGGATCGTGATCCTGGCGACCAAGGAGGATGCCACCGCTCACCTGACCCCGGCTGCCATCGCGGCCTTGCGCGGGCTGGGCTCCCGCGTCAACTCCCCATCGGAGCTGGCCGGCCAGGCTCACGCCCTCGTGGGGGTAAAGGGGGCGAACCCGGGCACCGCGGCCGAGGCCATCGGTCCTGACGACGTCTTCCTGCGTGTGGCCGGCGACTTCCGTACCCTGGCTGCGGCTGTAGATTGGGTGGAGATCGGGCCATGAGGATGCCGCGCCTGGAAATAGCTCACTTCCCCGGCCCTGCCAGAGTGCCTCCAGCGCGCCTGCCGGCCAGACAGGGCCTGCGGCCCTACGACTACGGCCTGGCAGTGCTGGCGGGCCTCCTGGCCCTGGCCTTTTATCTGCGCACCCTGGCGCCGGGTTTGTTAGGCGGTGACAGCGGGGAGTTCCAGTTTGCAGCCTGGCTGGCCGGGTTCGTGCACCCGACCGGCTATCCCCTCTACTTGCTGCTGGGGCATATCTGGACCCATCTACTACCCTGGCACGACCCCGCCTGGCGGATGAACTCCTTCTCGGCGCTGTGGGGTGGGATCGCGGTGGCCTTGACCTACCTGCTGGAGTTGCGCTTGCTGAAGTTGACCTGCGGGCAGGAGGAGGGATGGGGGCTGAGCCAGCGGCTGGTGGCCTTCCTGATCGCGCTGACCCTGGCCGTCACTCCTACCTTTTGGTCCCAGGCCGTGGTTGCCGAAGTCTACACCATGCATGCGACCTTCGTGGCCGCGGTGCTGCTGGGGCTGGTCGCCTGGGAGATGCAGCCCGTGGGAAGGGAGAGCTATACCCCTCTCTACTGGGCGGCTGCCTGCCTGGGGCTGGGGCTGGCCCATCATCGCAGCATGCTTCTCCTGGCTTTGCCCGTCATGCTCTATCTATGGCGGGGTCGGCGCTGGGGCGAGGCATGGCGAACCCGGCTAGGAGGACTTCTGCGCGGGATAGGGTTGCTGTTGCTGCCGCAACTGTTCTATCTCTATATCCCACTGCGCGCACCCCGCGTACCCTATGCCCAGATCGCCCTTGGGCCAGGGCAGACCCTTCAGCTCTATCAGCCCACCTTGGGAGGTTTTGTCGCTTACATTATGGGGCAAGTTTTCACCTCCGCGCTTGGTTCACCGGTAGATGCCGCGTCCCGGTTATGGCCCAGCCTTTCCCTGTGGGTGCAAGAGGTATCATGGGCAGGCGTGTTGTTGGGGCTGATAGGCCTGCTTTGGCTGTGGGGGCGTAATCGCGGCCTGGTGACCCTTACAGGGCTGAGCTTCTTGTTCGTGGTTGTTTTCAACCTGTTCTACGGCATCGGCGACATCCGCGTCTTCTATATCCCGGCCTATCTGATTTGGGTGCTGTGGATGGGGCTGGGCCTTGTGGCGCTGGGACAGGCTCTGGCGATAGTGAGGCGCTGGCGCATTTGGGGCCAGGTTGCGTTGCCCGTCTGCGCATTGGCCTTACCGGTTTGGCTGTTGCTCAGCGGTTATGGGCGAGCCGATCAGAGCCAGAACCAGTTTGCCCGGACGACCTGGCAAACGATCCTGGCCCAACCGATCCCTCAGGCTGCTATTCTGATCAGCAACGACCGGGATGAGATGATGCCCCTGTGGTATCTTCAGTACGTTGAAGGGATCAGACCAGACCTGGTTGGCCTGTTTCCTCTCATTCAGCCGACGGCCGACTGGGCCAATGTGGGCCGCACCATTGATACCGCCCGGCGCACTGGAAGACCCGTCTTGCTGATCAAGCCCATGCCTGGCCTGGAGATCAAGTTCCGCCTGGAGGAGCAGGGGACATTGCAGCGTGTGCTCGGTCCGGCGGTGGAGAGACAGCCGCAGAAGCCCAGGGTGGTCAACTTCGCTGACGAGATCCGCCTGACAGGGTATGATTTGGAACCAAACATGGTGCAGGATGGAGGCCAGGTAACGATCGCGCTATACTGGCAACCACTGCGCCATCTGACAGAGGAATACACTACCTTCGTCCACCTGGTCAACGCTGAAGGCCGTGTTGTGGGCCAGAGCGATCACCGCCCTGGAGGTGTTTTCTATCCCACCAGCCTGTGGCAGCCCGGGGAGCTGCTCCTGGATATACATCGGCTTTCCCTGGCACAGGATCTGGGCCGTGCGCCCTTCAGCATCGAGGTTGGGCTTTACAAGTTGGCGCCCGGGTTGCCACATCTGGGCCAGCCGACAAAGGTGGGCCTGGTGGCCCGGTTCCGCCCTGCCGATAGCCTCCCCGAAGACCCGGCCAATCGCCTGGGACTGCGCTTCGATGAGCAGATCGCTCTGCGTGGGCTGACGACCAATGTCCATGACAGCCTGCTGAGCGTGCGCTTCTGTTGGCAGGCACTGCGCTGGCCCAAGAGTGACTATGCTGTATTTGTCCATCTGACGGATCAGCATGGGATGATGGTCGCGCAATATGACGGGCAGCCGTTGGGCGGGACGATGCCCACCAGCACCTGGCCGGCCGGTTATGTGCTGGTAGACGAGGTCGTGATCCCTCTGCCGGCCGATCTCCCTCGGGGGACGTATCAGATCTCAGGGGGACTCTATGATCCGGTAACGCTGGGCCGGCTTTCCATCACCGACGAGGATGGCCACCCGCTGGGCAGCAGTCTTCAGTTGGGGCAACTGACGTGGCCGCCAGCGCGGTAGTTGTGGGCCAGCTTTGGCCGGAATGGGAGCCTATGGTATACTCCCGCGCCAGTGCCCCTTCCTGGCCTTTCCTCAGGATGTTCCGAATTGCAGAGGAAGAACTCTCCACAGGCAAGCGGGGTAGGGAAGGGGGGCTTGCTTTACCCGACACCGCGCCAGGAAGTGCGGTGCCGGCACCTAATGATCTACCATGGAGGTTACGGGTGTGAAATACATCGTCTGTGCCAAGCTGACTCCCGATACTGAAGAGTTGAACGAGATCCGGCCTGAAGCTGTCGGTTCAGGCGACCTGGGGGTAACGATGGTCCTGAATCCCTGGGACGAGTTTGCTGTGGAGGAAGCCCTCCGGCTCCAGGAGCGTTTTGGAGGCGAGACTACAGTGATCACCCTTGGGGAAAAGGAGGCTGTCGAGGCCCTGAAACGCGCCATAGCCATGGGTATTGAGCAAGCGCTTCTGGTCTCCGACCCAGCCTTTGTCGGCAGTGATGCCTGGGCTACGGCGGAGATCCTGGCCGCGGCCATCAGAAAGCTGGGCCACTACGACCTGATCCTTACCGGCCGGCAGTCGGTAGACGGCAATAGCGGCCTGGTGCCTGCTGGCCTCGCTGTCAAGTTGGGCGTGCCTTTCGTGTCCCAGGTTGCCAAGGTGGTAGACATAAGTAATGGCACAGTTACGGTGTGCCGGGCCCTGGACGAAGGGATGCAAACCGTGCGAGTGAAGCTGCCGGCAGTGATGGCGGTGAGCAAGGAGATCAATGAGCCGCGTTACCCCAACTTCATGGGGGTCCGCAGAGCCTCTCGCATGCAATACCCGGTCATCACAGGCGACGACCTGGAGGGTCTTGATCGCAGCAAGGTCGGTGAGGGGGCCGCTTTGCTCCGTTGGACTGATCTGCGCAAACCTCCTGCGCGCATGGGCAAGTGCGAATTTATCACCGGGGCGACCGTTGCCGAGCAAGCTGCTGCTCTGGTGGAGAAGCTGATCGCCGAGAAGGTGATCTGAGCTGCCAGAGCGGGGAAGGAGTTTACAGCTACCATGAGTATCTTGGTGTATGTGGATCATTTTCGGGGTAATGCCAAACCTGCCTCTTGGGAGGTGCTGGGTAAAGCGCGCGCCATGGCTGATGAACTGGGTGTGCCTGTGGTTGCCACTGCGGTCGGGCATCAGATCACGTCCCTGGCCGAGGAGGCGATCAGCTATGGTGCCGACACAGTATTGATAGCCGACCAGCCGGCCTTGGCCGACTTCCGGGCTCATGCTTATGCCGCGGCTTTCAAGGCAGCTATCGCTGCTGCTTCCCCAAGCATCATCTTGTGCCCGGCCACGGCTGGCGCGCGCGATGTGGCCGCCTTGACCGCCTGCGAGCTGAACATCGGCCTGGCAGCCGATTGTCAGGGGTTGAGCCTGGACGGTGCTGGCAACCTGCTGGCTGATCGCCCCGTTTTCTCTGGCAATATTATCACTACGGTGATCTTCTCCGGCCGACCACAGATGGCTACCGTGCGCAGCCGCAGTTTTCCTTTGCCGGGCAAAGACCCGGCACGGCGGGGGGAGATCAGGCTGTTGGCCGTGGAGCTGGCCGGCCTGGAGGAATGGGAGGAAGTGCTGGGCTTCGAGGCCACGCAGATGGGCGAGGTAGCGGTGGAGAATGCCAGCATCATTGTCGCCGGCGGCCGTGGGGTCAAAGGGCCCGAGGGCTTTGCGCCTCTGCGTGAGCTGGCGCAGGTCCTGGGCGGTGCAGTGGGCGCATCGCGGGCCGCCGTGGACGCAGGCTGGATCCCTTATCCTCACCAAATCGGCCAGACGGGAAAGGTAGTACGGCCCGACCTGTATATCGCCTGCGGTATTTCCGGTGCCATCCAACATCTGGCCGGCATGAGCAATGCCAAAGTAATTGTGGCCGTGAACAAGGACCGGGACGCGCCCATCTTCAATGTGGCGCAGTATGGGATCGTGGGCGATCTTTTCGAGGTGGTGCCAGCTCTGAGGGAAGCTTTTCGCGCCCGTCTTGCCCGGGCGTGAGTGTTCGGGAGGTAGGAGTGGTAGAAGCACTACAGCGCGTCTCATGGGCCAGGTTAGCGGATTTCCTGGCCTTGACCAAGATGCGGCAAACTGCGTTGCTCACCATCACGGGCTTTTTTGCCTACGTCCTTACTCGTGGATTGCCCTTTGATCCGCTCGAGGCAAGCAGGATGTTTGCCGGGCTGCTGCTCTCGATCAGTGGCTGCACCGTGCTTAACATGCTGTTGGATAGGGACATTGATACGCGGATGATGCGTACGGCCAGCCGGCCGCTGCCGGCTGGCCGCATACAGCCACTAGGTGCAGGGATCTTCGGAGCTGTGCTCTCGGCAGGTGGGCTGGCCCTCTCCTTTGACCTGGATTTGTCTTTTGGAGTGGTTGTAGCGTTGGGTTTCGTTTGCGATCTGGTGGTCTACACCGCCTGGCTTAAACGGCGTACGGCGCTCTCTATCGTCTTCGGCGGCGTGGCCGGCGGGATGCCAGCGCTGGCCGGACGGGTGCTCGGGCTGGGGCGAGTGGACCTGGTAGGGCTGTTGCTGGCCAGCTCGATCCTGTTGTGGATACCCTCTCACATCCTGACCCTGGCGCTGCACTACGCGGATGACTACCAGCGGGCTGGGGTGCCGGTTTGGCCTAACGTCTATGGCTCGCATGCAACGCGGCTGGTCATTGCCGGAGCCAATCTGCTGAACACGCTGGCCCTGACGGCTTGTGCTATCCTGTTGCAGGTACATGCGATAGCTCTGGTGCTCCTCTTGGGGATGGGCCTGGGGATGTTCGGGTTGGCACTCCTGCAACTGGCTCGTCCTACTGAGCGACGCAACTGGTTGCTGTTCAAGGCCGCCTCGCTTTACATGGTAGCCTCGTCGTTGCTCCTTATGGTAGGGGTCGTGGCAAAGGGGTGATAGGACTGTAGATGATCTGGCGCAGGGACAGCACCCCTGCGCCGGTCAGTTTGCTGGCACCAGCTCCAGTCTGGCTACCGTGCTTTCCTCCACTTCTTCGCGCTGGTAGAGCATTGGATGGTAGCCCGCCCTGAACCAGGCCTGGAGCTGGTCGTCGTAGTGCGGGCTGGCAGGGTGGCCCGACTGTCCAGGCGCCAGCAATGCCAGGCTATGAGGCAAATCGCTGAGGTCGGCGACGAAGCGGAAGGGGGGCCCTACTGTGCCTGGCCCATCCGGGCCTTCGCAGTTTGCGCCGGTGGCCCAAATGGTGGTTGTATCGCCCCCCATAGGATACGGTCCACGGTTGAGCAGCCGGGCCAGAGCTGGGCCGCGGCCAAGGGTGTGGCGGCAGTTGAGGGTGTGGAGCTTACCCCATGCCCACTCAGATGGCGGTCCCAGCACCTTGCGCAGATAGGCTATCGTCTCCTCCAGCGCCATCCGCAGTACGTCCTCCCTGCTT
>Ga0068707_1004116_pt1 | contig 10088 bp, 7 predicted proteins | sample YNPNPMetaG_FD_66600 | JGI IMG/M metagenome (GOLD analysis project Ga0068707, IMG submission 66600) | Anoxygenic and chlorotrophic microbial mat microbial communities from Yellowstone National Park, USA - YNP NP MetaG | ecosystem: Environmental > Aquatic > Thermal springs > Hot (42-90C) >... | reverse complement strand
GACAACTGGTGCCGCGTCGCCGTCCCTCTCGCCAAGTTCAAAGTAGCCGGCGATCCGCAGGAGTTTAAGCTCAAGAGGCTGCTCGTCTTCACGGATCTGCCGACCACACTCTACCTAGGCGAGATCAAGTTGGTGACGGATACCACGCCGATCAAGGTCGAACCGCTGTCCAGCCAGGTCGTCATCATCTACGACGAGGTCCTGTTTCCCGCCAAGGCGAGCGGCGGAGTGAGTTCGCTGAAGTACTCCTGGGACTACGACGCCTCCAACGGCATCCAAGAGGAAACTACGGGCCCGATCGGTCGCTACACGTACGTAAGAGGCGGAGAGTTTAAGGTAACATTGACTGTGAGCGACGCCGACGGCATCAAGCAGCCCGTCAGCGTAACGACTACGGTGTCGGTCAACGACTAGCGCTTTGATCACCGCCCTTCTCGCATCGCTGAGACCCAAACAATGGACGAAGAACCTGCTGGTCTTCGCCGGCTATCTTTTCACCATTCAGCACAGTCATCCTCCCGGCACGCTCCTACGCGTGCTGGCCGCGTTTGCATTGTTTTGCGCCCTGACCGGCGCCACCTACATCCTGAACGACGCAGCGGACCTCCAGCGCGATCGCCTGCATCCGGTCAAGCGAAAGCGTCCGATCGCGAGCGGGAAGGTATCCGTACGGGTGGCGGTTGTTTTCGCCGTCGTCTTGGCGGCGTCCACACTGTGGGCATCGTACCGACTTGAACCCTACTTCGGCCTGCTGGCAACAGGTTACCTTGTGTTGACTGCGGCGTATTCCGCCGGTCTGAAGCACATCGTGATCGTCGATTTGCTGGTGATCGCGGGTGGCTTTGTGATACGCGCGGCGGCGGGAGCCGTCGTGATCCACGTCGTCATCTCCCCGTGGCTCCTAGTCTGCACCACGCTGCTTGCCCTCTTTCTGGGCCTGGCGAAACGGCGAGGCGAGCTACTGAATCTGGAAAACGGGCATCACCACCGCCGCACCCTGCGCGAGTACAGCGCACCGATGCTGGATCAGATGCTCACAATAAGTGCAGCCGCATGTCTGATGGGCTATTTCCTCTATACATTCAGCCCATCGCCGATAACCGGCGAGACGCGGCCGCAGATGATGATAACAGTGCCCTTCGTGATCTACGGGCTATTTCGGTACCTCTTCCTGGTTCACGACAGGGACGCGGGCGCATCCCCCGAGCAGGTTCTCCTGGAGGACAAGCCGCTGCTGATCGACGTTGTGCTGTATGTCATAGCGGCGACGGCGGCGCTGAAGATGTAGCGGACACGGGGCAGAAAGCTGAGAACGGAGGGTAGAGAGCATCCCTCCTCCCCTCCCTTGTGCACGAGAGGGCTGGGGTAAGCAGGCAAGGCGGAGCAAGAGACACACGAGACGGTCGCACGTCGGTACAACCGTCTCGTGTGTTTATTGCGTTGGGGCGAGAAATGGGATTCGAACCCACGACCTCCAGGGCCACAACCTGGCGCTCTAACCAGCTGAGCTACTCCCGCCGCGACACCGCGCAGAACGCAAGCATCTCTTCGTCCGGCCGGACAAGCTCGCTTGGCGCCCCCTGCCCGATTCGAACGGGCGGCCTACTGCTTAGAAGGCAGTTGCTCTATCCTCTGAGCTAAGGGGGCTCCGGACGTTATGATTATAGCACAAACCGGCGTGAAGAGACAAGACGCAGCGGTCCTGCGACACGGCTCAGTGTTGCGGCAGTCTCATTGTGCCGAACTCGATTCAGCACCTGACCTGCAGCGCGGTGGATCCTGAATCAAGTTCAGGATGACTCGAATCCGAGCGTCTTGCCCCGCGAAACCGGACTGATAAGGTCCTGTCGAGCCGTTACCGTCTCTCTCCACGGCGGTCAAAAGCACACGTACTCGGGTTTGCTTCGGTCTGCGGGCCGTGATTCACAGCCGGGCTTGCCGAGCAGCTCGAACATGTTCTTCTTGTAAGCCTCGACGCCGGGCTGGTCGAACGGGTTTACTCCCAACATCAACCCGCCGACCGCGCAAGCATACTCGAAGAAGTAGATGAGCGCGCCGAGCGCGTATGCGTCGAGCTGCCTGAGGAGTATCGTCATATTCGGCACGCCGCCGTCGCGATGGGCCTCCGCGGTTGCCTCGTATGCCGTTCGGTTGACGTAGCTCATCTCGCGGCCCGAGAGGTAGTTCAGCCCGTCGGTGTCGTCGGCCGAGCTCCCGATCCTGACGGACGGCTCGCCGCCGTCGATCACCAAGAACGTCTCGAACAATATCCTGCGGCCCTGCTGGACATACTGGCCGAGCGAGTGAAGATCCGTCGTATAGTCCGCGGAAGCAGGAAACAGGCCTATCCGTTCTTTGCCGTGGCTTTCGCCGAATAACTGCTTCCACCACTCGGCGAAATAGTGCAGGCGCGGTTCGAACGAAGCCAGCAGCTCGATCACGAAGCCCTGCTCGTAGAGAATGTTGCGAGCTACGGCATAGAACAGCGCAGGATTGTGCAGAGGGTCCGAGTTTGTGCAAAGCTCGGCACAATCCGATGCGCCCCGAACCAATTCGTCTATGTCTACGCCTGCGTAGGCGATGGGCAAGAGCCCTGCAGCGGAAAGCACCGAGTATCGTCCGCCGATGTCGCGCGGGACCGCAAAGGTCTCGTAGCCCTCCTTGGTGGCGAGCTGTCGCAGCGCGCCCTTTTCAGCATCCGTTGTCGCGACTATGCGCGCGGCCGAACCGCCGGCCAGGTCTCTGAGCAACCTGAATGCGATGGATGGCTCGATTGTGGTGCCGGACTTTGAGACCATCTTAATCGCCACGCGCTTGCCCTCGAGTCTTGATCGCAGCCGAGTCAGATAGCTCGCGGAGAGATTGGTGCCCGCGTAGACGACTCGCTCGGGATCTTCCGCCAGCGCCTCTATCACCGCCCGCGCGCCCAGATACGACCCGCCGATTCCTATCACTAGGAGAATATCGGTGTCGTTCCGCAGGCGCGCGATCGCATTCCTCAAGCGAACTAGCTCGTCCGGCGCGAGGATACGGTCGGGTTCCAGCCAACCCGTGAAGGCAGCCCCGCGGCACCTTCCCGTTCTAAGCAGGTCATCGGCGACGCGCGCGTGCCCACCGCGCGCATCCACGATCTCACTGGTCACATCGGGATGCAGATGATCAATCCTCAAGCATATAGGCGACTTGTCGAACACGCCTTGCCTCCACTTCGTGAAGTATTCGGTTTTGCGGCTTGTGGAAATCGCCGCGCCCCGTCTCCCGCGCGGATCCTACTTCCACCCCGTAATCCGGGCCAGTAGGTCGCAGTATTCCAGCATCGCATGCCATGAGACATCCGGCGGGATGCCGTGGTCGCAGCCGGGGATGTAGCCCCCGGCTCTCACAACGGGCTCGATACGGGCCATTTCTTGTTTGATAGCCTCCCCGCCCTTCGCCATCGCTCGTTTGTCGACGCCGCCACGGTAGGCCATACTGGTGCCGAAGGTGCGGCGAAACTCGTTGATGTCGTTTCCGGCGGCCACCTCGATCGGATCGCAGCAGTTCAAGCCGCACTCGATCCAGACCGGAATCAGCTCGCCGATGAACCCGTCGGAGTCCACGTCGAATATCGGGCAGCCGTTTGAGCGGATGATCTCGTTCCACTGCCGGTAACACGGCCCCAGGAACTCGCGAACCATCTCCGGCGAGATCATGGCCTTCTGCTTGTAGGCCATATCCTCCGAGATCAGCACGTAGTCGAGCTCGACATACGGCAGGACCTTGAGCAGGAGCTTGCTGATGTAATCCGTCCAAAAAGAGACCATGTCCCTCACAAGCGCAGGATCGTCCAGGAACATCATGCACAGCCCCTCGAAGCCAAGCCACTCTCGAAGCTGCCAGAATGGCCCGTGGAGAGTGACCCCGACTACATAGTCGCGCTCCGCGATCCGCCGACCCAGTTCCTCGATATTCGCCGGCACGCGGCTGGGGTCCTCCGGGTCGTAGCGGGTCTTCATTCGTTCCCAATCTTCCCAGCTCTCGACAGGGCACTTGATCCACCTGCGGGTTACGAAATCGACGGCGGAGCGAAGATATGTGACGTCGAACTTCTTCGAGATCTCGCAGATGTTGCCTTTCCAGTCCTGCACGATGACGGTGTCCTCGCGCTCCTCGATGACCTTCTCCTCGAACTCCGGGATCATGGTGTGTTTGATGAAGACCCCCGGTCCGCCGGGCGAGGCAGGTTCGATTCCGATCATCTGGCGCAGATATGCGTGCCAATCGACCCCTTCCGGCAGGCCCTGCTTGTGCCAGGCTTCGAGCGTGGACTTGCGAGGCGCGCCGGGCGCGAACGGTATGCGGTCGGGACTGCCGAACAGGAGCGTCTCGAGATAGCGCTGTCGATCGGTCACGATTCGTCTCCGCGATTGAACTTGTTCATTGCCGCCTCGATGCCCTCGTCCAATATCGTCTCGAGCGCGTCCGCGGCGGATTGGAGCGCCGGATCGATGACCTCGCGCTCGCGGCGGCTGAAGCGGGAAAGCACGTGGTCGATCGCGTCGCCCGATCGCCCAATGCCTATGCGCATACGAGGGAAGTCGCACGAGCCGAGGGAGTGTATGATCGAGTTCATTCCCTTGTGCCCGCCGGAGGACCCGCGCATCCTGATCCGCAGCTTTCCGAGAGGCAGGTCGATGTCGTCGTAGACCACCAGAATATCCGCAGGCTGTAGACGGTATTTGCGCGCGATCGCGCCGACTGCGTCCCCGCTGTCGTTCATAAAGGTCTGCGGCTTCACCAACATGATTTCCTCGCCGGCGTGTTCGAAGCGGCCGACGAGCGCGCGATGCTGTCGGCTGAGAATGCGTATGCCGCGTCGTTTGGCGAAGATGTCGAGCACGTCGAAGCCGACGTTGTGCCGGGTGTGCGCGTAGCGGCGCCCCGGGTTGCCGAGGCCGACGATCAGCTTCACGTCTGCCCCTTCCAGTGCTTGCTGAAGAGTTCGCTTACGCTGCCCTCGGTGTGGATGCGTTTGATCGCGTCGGCCAGCAGAGGAGCAACCGACACAACCACGATCTTCGAATCGCGCTTGTGCTCGGGCAGCGGAATAGTGTCGGTGACGATTATCTTCTTGATCGAAGAAGCCAAGAGCCGCTCGCAGGCGTTGCCTGAGAAGACCGCGTGAGTGCAGGCCGCATAGACCTCTTTCGCGCCTCGCGCCAGGAGTTCGTTCGCCCCGCTGATCACCGAACCGCCGGTGTCGATCAGATCGTCTATTATGATGGCCGTCCTGCCCGAAACATCGCCTATGACCTCGATTACCTCGGTCTGGTTCGGGGCGGGCCGGCGTTTGGCTATTATCGCGAGCGGTGCGCCCAGGAACTCGCCGAGCGCTCGCGCACGTGCGACCCCGCCGACGTCCGGCGATACCACAACCGCCCCCTCGACGGGCACGTTCTTTATGAGGTAGTCCGCGATGATAGGCCCTGCGTAGAGGTGGTCCGCGGGAATGTCGAAGAAGCCCATTATCTGGCCGGAATGCAGATCCACCGTAAGGATTCGACTCGCACCGGCCACCGTCAGCAGGTTGGCGACCAGCTTGGCCGACACCGGCTCGCGTGGCTTTACTTTTCGGTCCTGGCGGGCATAGAAGTAATACGGCATCACAACGTTCACTCGCCGCGCCGAGGCTCGCTTGCACGAGTCGATCATTATCAGAAGCTCCATGAGGTGCTCGTTGACCGGGGCTGCGGCCGACTGGAGCAGGAACACGTCGTCGCCGCGAACGCTTTGATTTATCTGCACGTAGAACTCCCCGTCGAGGAACCGCTGGACCATCATTTCGCCGACCGGGACTCCGAGGTGCTCGGATATCTTGCGCGCAAGCTCGGGGTTTCCCGTGCCGGAGAAGAACATAAGCTCGTTCATGCGATGCTCCCTTAATGTCGGCCTTGAGTCGATGCCGGAATATTATAGCAAAACGCCGGCCGTCGCTCGTTTTGGGCGAGCGAGATCGCGGCGGATCTCGGCGCACGGCCTACTTCTTTCTGGCCGCCTCCGCAATCAGTCCCCGACCTATCTCGTCGCGCTGGATCTGATTTGTGCCCTCGTAGATCTGGGTGATCTTGGCGTCGCGCATCATCTTTTCGACGGGGTATTCCTTCATATAGCCGTAACCGCCGAATACCTGAACCGCGTCGGTGGTGACCTGCATGGCCACGTCCGAGGCATAGCACTTTGCCATCGCGGAGTAGGCGGTGACTTTTTCGTCGGGGTTCGAGTCGATCCAACGGGCAACGGCATAAACAAGCGCGCGCGCCGATTCAACCTTCATGGCCATGTCGGCGAGCATGAAACGCAGGCCCTGGTTCGCCGAGATCGGCTGACCGAACTGCACGCGCTCTCGAGAGTAGTTGACGGCCAGCTCCAGCGCACCGGCGGCGATTCCGACCGCCTGGGCGGCTACGCCGGGCCTCGACTGGTCGAAGGTCTTCATCGCCGTCACGAAGCCGGTTCCCCGCCGGCCGAGCATGTTCTCGGCGGGCACTCGGCAGTCCTGGAAGATGAGCTCTCGCGTAGCGGAGGCGCGGATCCCCATCTTGTCCTCCTTCTTGCCGAACGTGAACCCGTCCGTGCCCTTCTCGACGACGAAACAGGAGAAACCTCGCGCGCCGCGTTCGGGATCCGTGAGCGTGAACACGGTGTATATCTCGGCTTCGCCGCCGTTTGTGATCCACTGCTTGGTTCCGTTGATGACGAAGTGGTCTCCGTCTTCGACGGCGCGGGTCTGCACTGCCGCCGCGTCGGAGCCGGCATTGGGCTCGGTGAGGGCGAACGCGGCAAGCGATCTGCCGTCGGCTATTCTGGGCAGCCACCTCTGTTTCTGCTCCTCTGTGCCGGCAATGAGTATGGGAAAGGTGCCGAGGCCGGTCGCGGCGAACGCAAGAGCAATGCCGGCGTCTACCCTGGACAGCTCCTCCGTGACGACGCACATGTTCATGATCGGAGTCCCATTGTCCATGCCCCCGTACTCCTCCGGGATGAACACTCGGAAGAGGTCGGCGGCGGCCATCGCCTCCACCTCCGGCCACGGGAACTCGCCCGTCTCGTCGTAATGGGCGCTCACCGGCCGAAACCTCTTCTCGGCTAGGTCCCGGGCGACTTCTTTCATGAACTGTTGTTCTTCGGTGAGGAAGTAGTCCATCAAAACGCCTCCTGATTACGGGTGTGGCTTGCATCCTGCCTTTCGCGAGGGCAGCCGCGCGGTAGCGGTTACGTTTACTAAGTTATCTCACAGCGCGGGCGGTTCCTTCAAAACGCCCACGGCCGGCAGACAACGCAGGAACTCGACGCGGATGAGCATAACGAGCATAGGTGAGTAAGGCCGGCGCCTATCTGCACGAGCCGACAATTTGTCGCAGCGTCCGGCCCGCAGTCGCATTTTTGGAGGATGACGGATGTCGGACAATAAGCGAATACCTTACGCGGATGAGGAGCTGTTCGGTGTGGGCGGGCAGCGGAGTTTTGCAGGCGACGCGCTCAAAGAGATCGCGTTCCCGCTCGGGGGGATCGGCACCGGCACTGTGTCCCTGGGAGGGCGCGGCAACCTGCGCGACTGGGAGATATTTAACCGGCCCGGGAAAGGCCGCGTGCTGCCCTACACGTTCCCAGCGATATTCACGAGGACCCCTTCGGGAGAGACGATCGCGCGGGTGCTCGAGTCCAGGCTGCATCCCCCGTTCGTAGTCGGTGGAGGAATGCCGCCGCAGGAAGTGTGCGGCCTACCAAGGCTGGAAGGGGCGACTTTCACGGGCGAGTATCCTTTCGCGCGTATCGAGTTTCACGACTCATCGCTGCCCCTAGACGTGGAGCTCATGGCGTTCAACCCGTTCGTGCCTCTCAACGAGAAAGACTCGGCGATTCCGACCGCGATTCTGCGCTACAAGCTGACAAATAAGGGTTCCACACGCGTGGACGCTACGGTGTGCTGGTCGATGATGAACCCCTGCGGGTTTGACGGCACATACGCGCCGGGGCGACGCGGCGACGCGTTCGGCGCCCAGAAGAACGATTTCATTGACGAGGGCGCATTTCGCGGCATCAGGATGACGCAGTCCAAGCACCCGGCGAGCGATGTACGCTACGGCTCGTGCGCGATCGTGACTACCCACAGGGACGTGACTTTTCTGGAGGCGTGGACGCGCGGAGGATGGTGGGACGACGCCCAGGCGTTCTGGGATGACTTCCGCACCGACGGCGAGCTTGCCGACAACGGGGTTCACGACCCCAGTCCGGACAACACAGCCGACATCGCCAGCCTCGGGCTTAAGGTATCGCTTGCGCCCGGGAAATCAGTGGAACTGCCGTTCATAATCACGTGGCACTTTCCCAACCGCGAGAACTACTGGAATCGCGAGGAGGAAGTCAAAGGCGCGAAGCTCAGAAACCGCTACGCCGACCTGTGGAAAGACGCCTGGGATGTGGCGGGCTACGTCGTCGAGAACCTCGACCGATTGGCAAGAGAGTCCGCGTCGTTTCGCGATGCGCTTTACGGAAGCACGCTGCCGAGCGTGGTGCTGGACGCGGCGGGCGCCAACATGTCGATCATCCGCACGAACACGTGCGTGTGGCTCGACGACGACCGGTTCTACGCGTTCGAGGGATGCAGCGATTTCAGCGGATGCTGCCCTATGAACTGCACGCACGTGTGGAACTACGAGCAGGCGCTCGCGTTTCTGTTCCCCAGGCTTGAGCGCACCATGCGGCTGACCGACTTCACCACAAACGTCGAGCCGAACGGCAAGATGGCCTTCCGCACGCACGTTCCGCTCGGCAGGACCCTGCACAAGTTCCACGCGGCGGCGGACGGGCAGATGGGATGCATCCTGAAGCTTTATCGGGAGTATCTGATATCGGGAGATATCGAGTTTCTGAGGCAGCTCTACCCGGGCGCCAAGCGGTGCATGGAATACGCCTGGAGCGAATGGGACAAGGATCGCGACGGCGTGATGGAGGGCATCCAACATAACACCTACGACATCGAGTTCGTGGGAGCGAACACGATGATGGGCACGTTGTATCTCGGCGCGCTGAAGGCCATGGAGAAGATCGCGGCGATACTGGGCGATCAGGAGTTCTCGGCTGCGTGCGCGGAGCTTTTCCAAAGCGGCTTCGAGAAACACTCTCAGAAACTGTTTAACGGCGAGTTCTTCGTGCAGGACTGCGACGTCGAGACCGCGCCCAGGTATCAGTACGGTCAAGGCTGTCTGTCGGATCAACTTCTGGGGCAGTGGTTCTGCGAGGTGGCGCGGCTCGGCAAAGTGCTGCCCGAGGACCAGGTTCGTTCGGCTCTGGAGGCGGTCTTCAGGCACAACTGGCGGCCCGATCTTTCAACGCATGAGAGTGTTCAACGAACCTACGCGCTCAACGACGAAGCCGGACTCTTGCTGTGTACCTGGCCGAACGGCGGGCGGCCTAGGTTCCCATTTACATATGCCGACGAAGTGTGGACGGGGATCGAGTACCAGGTTGCGGCACACCTGATATACGAGGGATTGCTTGACGAGGGTCTGGCAATCGTAAAAGGGGTGCGTGATCGCCACGACGGAATCGCCCGCAACCCTTGGGACGAGTTCGAGTGCGGACACCACTACGCGCGGGCGATGGCGAGTTGGTCGGTGGTGCTGGCTCTCTCCGGGTTCTACTACAGCGCCCCGGAAAAGCGGATCGCGTTCGGCCCGAAGGTGAACGCCTCGGACTTCCGGTCCTTCTACTCAGCGGGATCAGGATGGGGCCTCTACAGCCAAAAGCGCACGGGCGCGGCGCTCTCGGCCCGGATCGGTGTGAGCTGGGGCGAGGTCGAGCTGCAGACGATAGAACTCGATGTGCCGTCGGACTGTGCGTGCGCATCCGCACACGCGAGACTGGGCGGCAGAGACCTAACCGTGTCAGCAAGCAGGGAGGCTGATCGTGTGGTCTTGGTCCTCGATAAGCCGGTGAAGATCGGCACGGGGGAGGCGCTGGAGTTAGGGGTGGCCTGATACTGCACCGGACCCCGCGCCCACGAACACGATAACCCGACTCTTCAAGTGAGAAAGGAACGGCAGTAT
>Ga0068707_1004115_pt1 | contig 10092 bp, 11 predicted proteins | sample YNPNPMetaG_FD_66600 | JGI IMG/M metagenome (GOLD analysis project Ga0068707, IMG submission 66600) | Anoxygenic and chlorotrophic microbial mat microbial communities from Yellowstone National Park, USA - YNP NP MetaG | ecosystem: Environmental > Aquatic > Thermal springs > Hot (42-90C) >... | reverse complement strand
TTCAGCTGCACCAGCCATGCCGCGAGAATGAGCTCCATCCCCATGAGGCCGTAGAGCTTCTTTAGCCTCCATTCTTCTTTTCTCGGCTCGTTATTGTCCCTTGGCCACACCTCCACCGCGGCACTGGCTATCCTCCCCCGGAGTTTCCTCGGGATTTCCACCCCGTTGCGCACAAGAAGGCTGAACATCCAGAATGCGTTCTCCCGCTGCTCCCTCTGCAGCGAATCCAGGGAGGGGTCTGCAACCATCATCCCGACTATCCTTGCCTTGTGTGCCTCATCCAGCTCCAGCCCGCCGCGCACAAGCGATTCAAAGGTTCCCATTGCTGCAGGGCTTATTACCCTGCGCGGATCGCCATCCCTCATGTTCTTCCAGGCCTTTTCGTTTGCCACGCAAAGGCTGCTGTCCAGCATGAAATCCACCAGGATGCTTACTGACCTCGGCATATCGGAAACAAACAGCCCCTTATCCTCAAGCAGGCACTTTTTCTTCCAAACCGGAATTTCCGGATGCTCAAGCACGGCCCTTGGGGCGTATTTTGCAGCTACTGCGTACAATTCCTCCGCCCTATCGGCAACCTCCTTGCAGTTTCCCTTGAGGGCCGCACCGATAAGCCTCAGCTGCGCCTGGGTTATGTGCGCCCCCTTTCCTTCTTGGTTGACCTCATCGTAAGCCCTCTTTCCTATGCTGAAGAGGTTGCCGTCGCACATGTTCCCGAGGAGGAATTCCACGAGCACGTCCGCGTTCTCGCGCCTTCTGGAAAAATTCTCACTGCAATGCAGCAGCTTCTCTTTCTCCTCCATAGGCGTTCCCGGGCTGTGGAGGAGCTTCCACAGGTTCTGCGTGTGTTCAATATCCATCCTTCTTTTCATCGCCCTCAGTATCCCTCCGGCCCTTTGCCTCGCGATGGGCTCCTCTCCTTCCGCAGCGCTTCTTATCTTCTCTGCATCTTCCTTCCGGACCCTCACCCCTGCCTCTATCAGTGATACGAGCGACCTGAATGCCGCCATATAAATGTCCATATCAGCATTTTTGTGGTCCAGAATCAGCTCCACAAGAAGCCCCAGCCTCCCGGGCGACTGCGCGAAGAATTCCTCATCCGCCAGCCGGCCCACCTTGTGCTCGCGGTCTGCCCCAGGGTCGGCAAGCAGCTGCCTTAGCTTCACGGCTTCAGCGTCTTCTTCCATCCTTACCGTATTTATTGTGGCAGGAAAGGTTTTTAAGGGTTAAAAAGTGTGCAATAATGTTTTATAAATTTTCTTCCACATTATTTTATGCGATTTCAATGCCACAGAAGCCGGCCCTCCAAGGGAGCAAAGCCCATCAAGCCCTCTCATAAGGGAAATAAGCCGGGTTGCAATCCAGCCACCCTCCCACGCCACAGCGGCTTTCCGCTGCGGTGGGGTTTCCCCCTGGCGCCGTAACATGGAGGAAACAATCAGTGCGTTTGTTTCTGACAATGTGAAAAGGGGAGGGCTGGGCGACAAGCTCAATGCAATAGAGCGCGCTGCGGGGGGCATGGATGACCTCGTCCTCACTTGCATAAACTCGGCCTGCCAGCAAAATGTCGCGCCGCTAGGGCAGGATGCCGTATGCGCATTCTTAGACGCCATGTACCTCGTTTCAATAAGGGCGCGCATGGCTTATCCTGAAGGCCCGGCTGGGAAAAACCTGGGCCAGCGCACTAAAGCAATCTGCGAATCCGCTGGCAAGTTCGGCGCCATTGCCGCAAACGTGTCCAACGGGCGTGTTTTCTGCCTCGTGTGCTCCGGCATGGAAAGGATAAGGGACCTTAGAGTCCTTTCCAAATACATTAATTACATGCACTCAATTTCCAAGCAGATACGGTCCGAAAGCAACCCGGATGGCAGGATAAAGGACGCCGGGACCATTGCCTTCCAGGCCAGATTCATAGCGGAAAGGTCGGACGGCACCAATGCGGAATATGTTGACCGCATCATCACCAGGCTCATAATGAAGCTCAACGAAATTGTTTCTGAAACCCCCTGATTTTTGCTCTCCGGGTGCATTGCGTTCTTTATGATGAAAATAAGGGGCTGTTCATTCCCCGCCGCCAAGCGCCTTCCTCAGGCCCTTGAGCAATCCCTCAGTTTTCACCTTGAACTTCCCAAGGTCTATGTTCTTCAGCACCGAGAGTATCTCCCCAGCCCTTTCAAGCGCCTTCTTCTTATCTCCGCTGAAGCGTATGTGCAGCTCGGTGAGCAGCTCGTGTATCCCGGCTTTAGTATACCCCTCCCTGTGCCAGTGCTCGGTGAACTGTTGCACTTCCCCTGACTGCAAAAACAGCTTCAGCTCGGTTTCGCCAGCTTTTTCTTCCTTCTCCGGCCCCGCCTTGAACATAGGTCCTGCCATGAATACCAACTCATCTCTTATAACCCAGTTTCCTTAAAAAGTCTTTTCTCTCCTTCCGGTCCGCAGGGCCCTCTATCCCGAGCGGCCTCTCTCCGTCAATCACTCCCATTATGCCGCGCCCATACGCCGTCTCTGCAACCACAACCTGAACCCTGTTCGCCGTTGCCGCAAAGAGGTTTGTCACCTCGCTGACGTTCTGCACCCTGTTCACTATGTTCACTGGGTAGGCGTTCCTTATGAATATGATGAATGTGTGCCCCGCCCCGATCCTCATCGCTTCATTCTCCGCATGCTTCTGCAGCTCTGCATCGTTCCCATCGCTCCTTATCAGCCTCTTCCCCGATGCCTCGCAGAAGGCCAATCCAAATTTTATCCCTATTCCGCTCTCCACCAATGTCTCGTACAAATCCTCCACTGTCTTGATGAAATGGCTCTGCCCCAATATTACATTCGCATCTTTTGGCATCTCCAATTCAACAATCCTGAGTTGCACATCTGCCATATTCCCACCCATTTTCAGGCCTCATATCCCAACCTTCTTTATTATGCTCGTGGTCCTGGCAGAATCCGGGTTCGCGTGCGCCCTCAGTTTCACGATGCGCACGCCCGGCGGCCTAAGCACAGGCTTCTGGTCATAGCCATATGCAATCACGTCCGGCTTCACACGCCTGACGGTTTCCTGCATGTCCTTCGCCCCGGGTATTGCCAGGTCCACTATCTTCAGCGCACCAACCATGGCCACCCTGTATTTCTGGTTATGCAGCGGCTTCCTTCCCTTCTTCCTTATGAATTCATCCCGCGCAACCACCACCACGAGCGTATTCCCCAGTTTCGCCGCCTCGGAAAGGGCAAGGACGTGCCCTATGTGTATGACGTCAAACACCCCTCCAGTCAAAACCACCCTGAGCCTCTTCCTTTTCTGCTGCGTCAAGAAATACCTTTTTCCCCTCCTCTCCAGCATCCTCTTTTCCCCGGGGTAGAGCTTCGCGTAATCCCTTGCGCTTATCCCATTGTTGCGCACCTGCATCAGATAGAGATTTTTTATTACGCTTACTATGGGTAACACCTTGTTATGGTCCTTGGGAATGGAATCGCATCCCTTATATGGTTAAGCCCGAGCACCCATTTTGTCAGCCTCTCTATCCCCATCCCGAACCCTGAGTGCGGGACGCTCCCGTACCTGCGCAAATCCACATACCACTTCATGTCCCCGTTCGGGTCCAATCCAAACTCTTTCATACGGGCAATGAGCTCATTGTAGTCCCAAATCCTCTCGCTCCCGCCAATTATTTCACCATGCCCCTCGGGCGCAAGCAAATCATTGTTCAGCACATGCCCGGGCTTCTCCGGGTCCTCGCGCATGTAGAACGCCTTTATCTTTTTTGGAAATTTCTCCACGAACAGCGGGACCTCATATTCCTTGGTCAAAATGGCCTCCTCGTCTGCCCCGAAATCCTGCCCCCTTTCCATTTTCCCACCCAGCTCATTCACTCTCTCCACCGCATCATCGTAGAGCATGCGCGGGAACGGCGCCTTCACTGCCTTCAGCTTCTTGGGGTCCCTCTCCATCTCCTCCAGCAAATCCACGTGCTCCTTCACGAACTTCTGCACTGCATAGGAAACCAGCTCCTCCTGCAGCTTCATGTTGTCCGCGTGCGAGTACCACGCCATCTCGGGCTCAAGGTGCCAATATTCCGCAAGGTGCCTTATGGTGCGGCTCTTCTCCGCCCTGAACGAAGGCGCAAATGCATACACCTTCCCCAGCCCAAAGGCCATAACCTCCGCATACAATTGCCCGCTCTGGGAGAGGTATGCCGGCTCCCCGAAGTAATCCATCGGGAATAGGGTGCTTCCGCCCTCGCACTGCGATTTCGTGATTACCGGCGGCACGATTTCGTAAAATCCCTTCTTGTCCAGGTACTCGCGCAAATAATTCACAAGATGGTGCCTCGCCTTCATCGCAGCCACGAGCTTCCTGCTCCGCAGCCAGAGATGCCTCACGTCCAAAAGGAACTCCTCGCTCAAATCCTTGGAAATCGGGAACGGTTCCCCCCTCCAGACCACCCTGAAATCCTCCACCTGAAGCTCCCACCCTCCTGGAGCCCTCTCATCCTTTTTCACCGTCCCCGAAATCTCGGCAGAGCTTTCTATATAAATATCAGCCGCATCCTTCCACGCCTTTTCGCTTACCTTATCCTTCTTTATTGCGCACTGCATTATCCCGGTCGCATCCCTCAAAACTATGAAATTCAAATTTCCGCTCCCCCTCTGCCTGTGCACCCATCCCCTTATGGAGGCCTTCTTTCCCTCCATCTCGCCTTTCAGGATTTTTCCAATGTCCACATACATATCAGTCACCAGTTTCCGGTTCCCGTTTCCAGCTCACTCCATCCAATCCTTCAGCCATCCGGTTATCGCAAAAGGGGCCTTCCTCAGGGCCGCAACATCCCTGCTTCCCGTCAGCAGCGCGCAGACCTTCATCTGCATGACCCACTCAGCGCACAGGGAATCAAGTTTTTTCTCTTCATAAGCAAGCAAAAACGGCCGGGAAGCCCCGGCAACGCTCGCCCCCAGCGCAATCGCCTTCGCCGCGTCCACCCCGCTCCTCACCCCGCCGCTTCCAACAAGCGGGAGCACGTCCTTGCACATCATTATGGAAACTGCCGTGGGTATCCCCCATTCCTCAAATCCACTGGGGGCTCCGCCCCTTTCATACTCAACCTTGCTCCAAGAGGTCCCTCCCCCTCCCGCCACATCCAGCCACTTAACCCCTGCGTCGCGCAGCCTGAGCGCCACATCCCTGCTCATCCCTGCTCCGGTCTCCTTCACGAGCACAGGAACATCCAGCGCATCGCATGCCTTCTCTATATTCTTCAAAACTCCGCGGAAGTTCCTGTCCCCCTCCGGCTGGACCATCTCCTGCAATACATTCAGGTGGATGGCCAGCCCGTCCGCCTCTATCTTTGAAACAAGGGTTTCCAGCTTTTCCAGGTTGCCCTGGAGCTGCGCCGCCCCTATGTTCCCAATGATTGGGATGGACGGCGCCTCCTTCCTCACAAGGTAGCTCCCTTCACTCCTCCCTTCCAGCATCGGCCTTTGGCTTCCAAGCCCCAATGCGAACCCGTGCTTTTCCGCGGCCATGGCCAGCCCGGAATTTATCCTCTCCGCCTCAGGCATGCCTCCGGTTATTGCGGTAATCATCAGGGGGAATATCCTCTTCCCGAAGAACTCGGCCTCCAGCTTGATTTCGCCAAAATCCAGTTCCGGAAGCGCGTTGTGCACGAACTCCACGCATTCAAACCCGGCCTTCCTTGCATGCTCCACCGCGCTGCTCATGCATATCTCCAGGTGGTCATGCTTCCTGCTTTTCCCTTTTTCTCCCATAACCATCACTTTTTCTTCTCGCCCTTCGGGAACACAACGCTTGCGTATCCAACCACGCTGTCTGCCTCCCCGCCGTTTTCTCCGGAGTTGGTGTAGTAAAGCATCCTCCCTTCCTTGCACCCCATCCTCTTCGCATACTCAAGCAGGGATGCGATTGGCCCGTGGCCGCAGATGCTCCACATCCCGCGCTCAGATGCCCTTTGCTGGAAGCCCTCCGGGTCCATCCCTGTGATGAACGAAAGTGCATCCATGTCCCGCTTCTTCGCGATTTCAGGCGGAACATAGTGCGAGAAATCCGAGCTTGCGACCACTACTGTGCACTTATTGTATTCTGAAATAGCCTTAAATAATGCTCTCCCAAGGTCCGCGGACGCCTCCAGCGTCTGGTCCATCATGCATATTGGCACTATTTTCGCCTTTTTGTTTATTGCCTGTATGAAAGGGAGCTGCACTTCTATTGAGTGCTCCATCATGTGCGCCTTCTCATCAAAATCCAGGTATCTTGCATGCGACTGGATGAGCTTTCCAAGTTCAGTATCGTTCTCAATTTCCCCGAGCGGCGTTTCCCAGCCTTCCAGGGACAGGGAAAGGAGGCTCCCGATTCCCGTATGGTTTGGCCCGATGACAACCACGGTTTGCGCGCCCTTTATCTCCCTTATGCTGGAATAAGTGACTGCGGCGGCGGTCCCGGAATACTGGTAACCCGCATGCGGGCATATCCCGCCCAGGGCGCTCGTTTCCCTGGCATACTGCCTTGCGCGCAGCATGCAGTCTGAAACCATTTCTGCAAGCTCATCCGCATCAAGGGGATAGAAAGACCCGGCTACAGCAGCTGCCCTCATGCCGGAACTACTTTGATTACTTTAAAAAAGCTAACCTTCCCCCGCCTAGCCGGACCTCTTTGAATCGTCCACATGGCGCGCCGCCCATATCTGCTCTGCGTGGTGCCTTATATAATATCCCAGCATGCGCAAGGTTTCGTCGCCGTTCTGCTCCAGGGAGTCCGCAATTGCAATGACCTGCCTGTGCCAGCCGTGCACCTCCCGCACATCATTCACAAAGAGGTCTGCAAATACGTCAGCGGCGCGGGGGTTGCGCGGGTCTCTGAGAACATTTATATTCTTCTTGAGCCTCTCATCAAAAGTTTCTCGTATGCTTGCCATCCTTTCGGCTCCTGTGCTGGTTGTTGCAACGACGCTTCTCCTGTGGACCCTTCCTATTGTTTCTGCAGGCTTCGCCTCAGGAGGTTTTTCAACAATGACCCTGGTAGCCATAATTATCCCATTTAATAATGTGTCTAAAGGTTTAAATTTGTTTATGTGACTCCATCAGTGGGCCAGTGGGTATTTCTCCATGTATATGAATGTTTGGTAAATTAGGAGGAACGGGATGACCACCACAGAGTTGAATAGCATAGTCAGGTAAACCCCGAACGGATACGGAAGGAAAAGGAAGACGAATTCGGCCAGGGCAATAGCGGCCGCGCCCAGAATGGCCCAGGATAGCACGTGCGGCAATTTCTTCACCGCCATCCTTGCGGATGCGCTTATCGCATGCCAGGGCTTCATCCCGTCAATAACCACCGCAGGGGGCACGAAGAAAAGCAGCACCCCCAGCACCATGGATGCCAGCGGGAGCAGGATTCCCCTGTATGAGAAATCAAATGTGAGCAGCTGGAGCACGAGCATCAGCAGCATCACGACCGTGTAGATGAGGAATATTGTGACCGCATACGTGCCCATTGCCTTAACTACCTCGCTCCCCACCTTTGTCATCGTTTTCCTGGATTTGATGAGCAGGTTGATGTTCACGATGGAATCCGATATTATGAAGAGCGAGACAAGATATGCAAAGATGGTGGCTCCTGCCTGGAAGAAGTCCAGTTCCGGGATGCTTCCCGTGCGCAGGAAAACGCCTCCCAGCGCCACATATGTGGGCGCAGAGGCCAGCATGGGCATGAGCAATGCGAAGAAGAATGGGATGGAGAATAGAAGGACGAGCTTGTGCCTTTCCCTGAAGAATTCCACGCTGTGTTCCAGTGAGCGCATAATCCCTTCTCCTTCCCAATTCTTTTAACCCTTCTCTTTTATCCATTTCTCTATAATCTCACGCGGATATGCGCCTATGAGCCGGTCTACCTCTTCCCCGTTTTTGAATAATATGAGGGTGGGTATGCTCATCACGCTGAACCTCGCCGCAAGCTCGTTTTCTTCACTGATGTTCACTTTTCCAAACTTTACCCCCACTGAGCTTTCACTTATCTCTTCAATAACAGGCGCAAGCATCCTGCATGGCCCGCACCACGCTGCCCAAAAATCAACAAGCGTTGTCCCATCCGCCACTTCCGCATCAAAAGTTTTTGCATTTAATTCCTTCACTGCCATACCATCACCTAACCCATTAGCTCTGCCATAATGGCCTTCTGTGCGTGCAGCCTGTTCTCCGCCTCGTCAAACACCACGCTCTGCGTTCCGTCTATCACATCTGCGCTCACTTCCTCGCCGCGGTGCGCGGGCAGGCAGTGCATGAAAATTGCGTCCTTCTTCGCCTGCGCCATTATTTTGGAGTTCACCTGGTAATCCTTAAGCTCCTGGAGCCTTTTCGCCTTCTCGCTCTCCTGCCCCATGCTCACCCAGACGTCCGTCATAACTACGTCCGCATCTTTTGCCGCTTTCAGTGGGTTGTGCTCCACTGAGATTTTCCCAATCGCCTCTTTTCTCGCCTTCTCCATGACCTTTTCATTAAGGGAATAGTTCGGAAGGTTCGGGCAGCAGGCGACCACATCCGCGCCCAGCTTTGAGAACCCTATTGCGGTGGAATTGAACATGTTGAAGCCGCAGTCCCCAAAGAAAACAACCTTCAGGCCCGCAATCTTCCCCTTCTTTTCCATGACGGTCATCATGTCCGCCATGGTCTGGCACGGGTGGAACAGGTCCGTGAGCGCATTAATTACCGGCACAGATGAATGTTTCGCAAGCTCCTCAATGTCCGAGTGCTTGTACAATCTCGCCATTATCCCGTCCACATACCGGGACAATGTTTGTGCGGTGTCGCCAATCGTTTCGCCTCTTCCCAGCTGGGTGGTGTTCATGTCCATGAAAAGCGCGTGCCCGTCCAGCTGTGTCATCCCTACCTCAAAAGAAACGCGCGTCCTGGTGGAAGCCTTCTGGAAAAGCATCGCCAATGATTTGTTTTTGAGGCTCCTCTTCACCTGGCCCTTCTTCATCTTTATCGCCAGGTCCAACAGATATTCTATCTCATCTTTCCTATAGTCCAACAGGGTAAGGAAATGTCTGCCTTTCATGTTCATGCAAATCCCCAGCTGAATTTGTAAAATAGAAATATAAAGGTAGCGTTGCGCATGCAGGTTTATTGCGCGCTCACCATCTTCCTGTTGCCTGGAAGGTAAGCACCCACTCGCCGTTTATGTACTGGAACTCGCCGCGCAGCCCGAGGGATTCAAGCCTGCGGAAGAGGTCCCTGTATTCGTATCCGACCGCAGCCCCTCCCCCCCTAACGTCCCAGCCCGGGATCACATTGAACCCTGCGGAGAACGACTGGTTCGGGTACCTTACCTCCACGTTTCCGCCGACCTGGTAGGCGCCGAATTCCTGCGCTTCCCTGGCAAGGCTGAACGCGCCCGCTGAAATGGCTGCACGAACCTGCGCCTCCTCGCCCTGGTATGAATAATAGGGCGCAACGTTCCAAACATAATTCATCCCCTGCATCCCTTCCCCTGTGTAGCTCGCCTGCACCCCGAACTCGGATCTGCCGGACCTTCCGCCCAGGTTTCCCCCGAAGCTCCATTCGCCCCAAACGCTCCGTGAAACGCTTGCGCCCATCTGGAATCCCCAAGGCGTTCCAGCCCTGGTCGTTCCGGTGAATTCCACCACCCCGGACGCATCGCCGACAAGCAGTCCGCTTGGCGCCTCCCCAAGGTTTCCTGAGAGCGTAAAGCCCCAGTCGCTCCCCGTCATCCTCCAGGTTGCCCCACCCGCACCTCCGTATTCCCCTTCGCCTTCCATCTCTGGCCCTCCCCTGACCGCGGCTCCCCTCACCCCGAACATGCTTGTGGCGGTTTCCCTCACAATGCTCGCGGCAAACATTAGGTCGGATGATTCGCGGAGGCTGTCCGCGCCCTGGCCGCTCATCGCCCTTATGCGCGCGAGCATCTCAAGCGTGCGGCCGAACGCAAGGAGTGCCTGCGCCTTTGCAGTTCCATCCGTCTCTTCATTATATCTCTGCCATTGCGCGAGCAGCTGGTCCACCACCTGCTTCTGGTTGAAGATGACGGTCCCCTGCCCCACAGAATATTGGGACATGTACTCCCCGCCA
>Ga0068707_1004113_pt1 | contig 10094 bp, 10 predicted proteins | sample YNPNPMetaG_FD_66600 | JGI IMG/M metagenome (GOLD analysis project Ga0068707, IMG submission 66600) | Anoxygenic and chlorotrophic microbial mat microbial communities from Yellowstone National Park, USA - YNP NP MetaG | ecosystem: Environmental > Aquatic > Thermal springs > Hot (42-90C) >... | reverse complement strand
AACGTGTTGGCTCTGCTCCGGATGATCCGCGAGGGCTTGTTCGGCGAAGTCCAGCATTGCGAGGCAGGTTACCAGCATGACTGCCGTTCAATCATGTTCGATGAAACCGGGCGACTCACATGGCGTGGACAACACGTCCTGACAAAGAACGGTAATCTTTACCCGACGCATCCGCTCGGACCGGTCTCGCAATGGATGAACATAAATCGCGGTGACAGGTTCGTTTCGTTAACCAGTGTCAGCACGCCGGCGCGGGGGTTGCAAGAGTATGCCGCAAATCGGTTCGGGGCTGACCATCCCGCTGCCAAACACCGCTATGCACTGGGCGATGTAAACACCACTGTTCTGGTAACCGCCTCTGGTCGGACCGTCACGCTCTACTTCAACCTTATGACACACCGGCCTTATGACCTCATCCTCCGATTGGAAGGTGTCAAAGGCATCTACCTCGGCACGACAGATCATATCTGCCTCGAAACGGAAAACAAAGGGGCGCATGAATGGGAACCCTTCGCGCCATACCAGAAGCGATTTGAACATCCGCTCTGGAGGGCGTTGCGCGGCCCGGCGTTGAACAGCGGTGGCCATGGCGGCGCCGAGTATCTCATGTTCCACGATTTCTTGAAGAGCGTCCGGGCAAAGACAGCAGCGCCGCAGGATGTCTATGACGCAGCCACGTGGTCGGCTGTGTTTCCGCTCAGCATTCAATCGGTGGCAAAAGGCGGACAACCGGTCGAGTTCCCCGATTTCACTGCCAACCGGTGGAAGACCAATCCACCGCTACCAGTGTACGGGACCTGAGTCGTTCGCGTTGCTATAGCTATTCGTCCTTTCCTTCACCCCGTTGAAAGTTGTGCGTTGAACTTTGCACGTTGAACGTTCCCAATCGGCATCCCGGTGGGGTGGTTCTGTTGATAACGCACAATGCTCAGCGCGGCGCAGCCGCAACCGAATGGTCACAGCGAAATAAACGTGTCCGTTCCAGGCTTGGCACTCGGTCGCGCCGCGCTGAACGGGGCGACTTCGTCGCCCAACGGGGAGATGCGACTGAGATCAGTGGCCGAGCAGTTCGAACGCAAAGATAACGAAGGATCTGCTGCTCTGCGATTTCCGCGCAGATCATCAAATAATTATACGGCAAAGGCCGCAGTGTGATGACCGCCCTGCACGCGGCCAGAGAAGCAGATACTGATAAATTGAGCAAACTCGCAGTCTTCAAATCTTCGCAAATATGATCGATTCCTCACAATACACCGCTCAACGTTCAAAGGGAGGCCGGTCGTTTGGATGAAAATTCGTGGCGTATCGTGCCTGGCACTCTATTTGTTTCCTGCTGCCACAGGCGCAGTTGTTGCGAGCCGATCATTCGGTTGCGGCTGGGCCGCGGTGAGGAGATGTCGCTCGCTGCTGTTACACCTTCGAGCTTTGGGACTTGAACCTGGACCGACTGGTCACCGCCGACGTCGATTCCAAGCTGGTTTTGGTAGTTTCGGGCCCAAGCGTAAAGTTCGCCGTTGACACCAATTGCGAGCACGAGAAACTCATCCATCGAGAACCTCTGCCAACAACTGACTTTCTCGGGTGGTTTTACCAATCGCGGGGCAAGGGACTGAGACCATGCCATCTGTCGAAAAACGGTCTATGACCGGAACGGGGGTGCGATCGGTCTTTGGGGGTATGCGAGCGAGGACGATCGCGCCTGGTGAGTCGTTGTTGCAGCACTGCGCTGGTGTGCTAACCTCAGACCGTTCGGTGTGAATGGGATTCCTCAAATACTGTGTTGCGACTGCTCACAAGCCCGTCTTTTGCAGTCTGAAGTACGGGCAGCGGTCAAACAGTGCCTTGCAAGTGCCGGCGTGGAGTTCCTCGCGGTAAAGGACCTGTGCGGGTTGACAGCGCGGCGCGACTCGTTGTTGCAAAACTTTGCGCACGGGAATCCGTTGGCAGTTGTTGCATGCTATCCGCGCGCAGTACGCTGGCTTTTTTCGGCAGCAGATGCGCCCCTCCCGGAAAACGACGTTGTTATTCTGAATCTGCGTACACTTTCTGTTGGCGAAGCAGTGGAAACTGCGCGCAGGCTTGCCGGTGCCATTGCCGTTCAGCAAACCCCACGGACAACCGGGATCGGGACCGCCAACTCAAACCCGGACGCGTGGAATCCTGCGGATTGGCCACCGTGGTTCCCTGTCATCGATTACAGCAGATGCAGCAACTGCCACCAGTGTCTAAGCTTTTGTTTGTTTGGTGTGTATGGCCTCGACAAGGACAATCGCGTCAGAGTTGCCAATCCGACGGCCTGCAAAACCAATTGCCCGGCATGCGCGCGCGTTTGCCCGCAGGCAGCAATCATTTTCCCAAAGTACAAATCGCCTCCCATCAACGGCGATGAAGTCTCGCCCGAAGACATAAAACGCGAGAGTATGAAAACCGACATTGCGGCATTGCTCCGTGAAGATGTCTATTCGGCGCTGCGAGCCCGAAACCAACGAAATCGGCGGAGATTTGCGCTTGAATTTGATGCCGACAAGGCGGCCATGGAACGTTGCAAGTGCGCTGCGCAGCCGAGTGAACACCACAAAGCGTTGCTGGCTGCTCTGACCTCAATCCCGAATGTTAACCGTACAATGCCAGACACCAACAACACATCCAAGGAGCCCGGCCCAACCATGCAATTTCAAACAATCTTGGAAAGCCAGAGACAGGCTACGACAACCGAACCGACCGATCTCGAACTGGTCGCCAAAGCAAAAGCCGGTGACTTGTCCGCTTTTGAAACTCTTGTGACAAGGCATGAGCGGCGCATTTATTCGCTCGCTTTCCGTATTCTGCAGCATCAGCAGGACGCAGAGGATGTGACACAGCAGACTTTCCTCAGCGCTCTCGAACATCTTTCAGGTTTCCGTGAAGAAGCGAGCTTCGCAACATGGCTCTCGAGAATCGCCACGCACGCCGCGCTGAAAGTGATCCGGAAACGGCATGCAACGGAAACCCATGTTGATGAAAACCCGCACGCCGAGGAAGAAGAACGCGGGCCTCTGCCGCATCCGGAGTTCATAGCCGATTGGTCACAATCCCCCGAACACCTTGCGCAGCAGAACGAAACGCGGCAGTTGATCGAGCAAGCCCTGCAGGAGCTCGACGACAAACATCGGCTGGTGTTCATTCTTCGCGATGTCGAGGGTTTGTCCGTAAAGGACACAGCCGCAACCCTTGGCATCAGTGAAGTAAACGTCAAAGTTCGGCTGATGCGCGCCCGGCTCCGGCTGCGCGAGCGGCTGACCAGAGCTTTTGGCGATCCGGCGCGTCGATTGGCGCCGCATAAGCACGACGGCGATGACATGGACGCGTAACCTTTATGACTATTAAGGCTCAACTATTAGGCAAGACTTATCAGGCTTGTCGTCGCGCTAAAACCGCGTGCAGTAGTGGCATTAGAGCCGTGATCAGAAGCTTGAGGCCGAAATGAATTCGAATTTAACTGCGCGCCGCCCGAGACCAGTTGATGCAATCGGCGCACCGGCAAATGGCCACGGACCGGTTCGGATGCCGAAGCTCGGGTGGTTTGACGGCGAAAACAATGATGCACACCGGCCTTTCGAGTGGTGAGATACAGACAATGAAATGCGAAAAACTGCTGGCGCTCCTGAACGATTACATCGACGGTGATGTGCAGCCCGGCATTTGCGCCGAGCTGGAACAACATCTCGCCTCCTGCAACCCATGTCATGTTGTCGTGGACACGGTCAAGAAAACAATCACGCTTTACAAGGCAGGCCAACCTTACGAGCTCCCGCCGGGTTTTCGGGATCGATTGCACGCCGAACTGCGCGCGCGATGGAAACAGTCAACGCCGGCTTCGCCATCTGAAAACAAAGGTTGATGCCCGGCTGTATTGCTTCTCCACATCTCTTCATCTAGACTTCCCCGTCATTTCTGTAAAAAGACATCAATGCCACCAAAGACTCTGGTTATAGTCGGCGGCGTAGCTGGCGGTGCGAGCGCTGCGGCTCGCGCACGTCGCCTTTCTGAGGACGCAAACATAATAGTATTTGAACGGGGGCCGCATGTCTCGTTTGCGAACTGTGGGCTCCCGTATTTCGTCGGTGGCGAGATCCAATCGCGTGAATTCTTGCTGCTTCACACCCCGGCAACGTTGAAACAGCGGTTCAATCTCGACGTGCGGATCAAGACTGAAATCGTCGCCATCGATCGCAACGCAAGACGCGTGAAAGCACGCGAGATTGATTCGGGTCGGGAATACTACCAGCAGTACGACGCTCTTATCCTGTCAACCGGCGCGATTCCGGTTCGCCCTCCGATCCCCGGCATAGACCGTCCGGGGCATTTTGTTGTGCGGAATGTGCCGGACGCAGATGCAATCGCTGGATGGCTCGAAAACCCGGAAACAAAGCGGGCCGTTGTAGTTGGGGGAGGTTACATTGGCCTTGAGATGGCCGAGCAACTCAAACGCCGCGGACTCGACGTCGCAATCGTTGAGGCCTTGGACCAGGTCCTTGCCACATTCGACATCGAGATGGCGCGCATGATCGAGCTCGAACTCAGGAGCAAGGGGATCAAATTGTTTCTGAACAGTCCAGTGGTCGGTTTTGAAGAACCCGCGGCTTCGGATTCTGTCCGGGCCTCGATGGTGGTACTGAAAGACGGTCGCAGATTACCTGCCGACATTGTGGTTCTTGCGCTGGGGGTGCGCCCCGAAGTCAGCCTTGCCAACAATGCCGGGCTCGAGATAGGCGCCCGCGGAGGCATACGCGTTGATGAACGCATGCGGACCAGTGACCCGCACATTTGGGCTGTGGGCGATGCCGTCGAAGTGCGCGACCTCGTAACTGGCGAATGGACATTGATCCCTCTGGCGGGACCGGCCAGCCGCCAGGGGCGCATTGCAGCGGACAATGTATTCGGGCATCAAAGCCGCTACGCAGGCTCATTGGGCACGTCAATTGTTGGTGTTTTCGGAATAGTCGCCGCCGGTACGGGCGCGAATGAAAAGTGCCTTCGCCGTGCAGGCATTCGCTTCGAAGCCATTCACCTTCATCCGCCCTCCCACGCGACTTATTATCCCGGCGCTTCAACAGTCACGCTGAAGATTCTTTTTTCGCCCGAGTCCGGTCGGTTGCTCGGCGCACAAGCGGTGGGACGGGACGGCGTGGACAAACGTATCGACGTCATCGCCACCGCCATCAAGGCCGACATGACCGTTGATGACCTTGCCGGACTTGAACTCGCCTACGCGCCGCCGTTTGGGTCGGCCAAGGATCCGGTTAATCTCGCCGGAATGGCGGCGCAGAACATCATACGCGGTCATGCCCGCCACATTCACTGGGACGATTTGGCCAACCTCGATCTGTCAACCACAGTGCTGTTGGACGTGCGCACGCAGGTCGAGCGCGAAGCCGGTTGCATCCCCGGTTCGATTCACATTCCGTTGGAAGAATTGCGCAATCGACTGTCGGAGCTTCCTCAGGACAAGGAAATAGTGGCCTACTGCCGGAGCGGCCAACGCTCGTATTATGCTTGCCGGATTTTGACGCAGCAAGGATACAAGGCCCGGAATCTTTCCGGGTCTTACCTGACGTGGTATTACGCTTGCAACGCGACATAGTATTATGTTTGAGAATCTGCGCAGCGCTGCGAGATGATGGGCCGGCCCCACGCTGAAGGCTGTCTCGAGCCATGAAAGCCTCGAAAAAGCTGATGGTCACCGGCGCCCGCGGTTTTGTTGCCGGCAACGTCATTGCGCATGCCCTGAAGGATTGGGAAGTCCATGCCCTGTCCCGGGGCGAACCGTTGTTCGAGCATCCCGGTCTGAAATGGCATGTTGCGCCGTCTCTTGCCGAAGCCGATTTGGCGCGCGTTTTCCGGCAGGTGATGCCGGACGTTGTCATTCACACCGCTGCAATTGCCAACATAGACTTCTGCGAGGCAAACCCGGCTCTCGCTCGCAAAGCCAACGTCGAAATGACTGCCGTCCTTGCCGGCCTGTGCGCAAGCAGCGGGTCCAAACTGGTGTTTTGCTCGACAGACAATGTTTTCGACGGTGAGCGGGCCCCATACCGTGAAGACGATTTGCCCGCGCCGGTGAATTATTACGGACAAACCAAGTTCGAAGCTGAAAGAATTGTCGCGTGCGCCGGGAAAAACACCGTCATTGCCAGACTCGCGTTCGTGGTGGGATTCCCCGCGTTCGGGCCTTGCAATTCGTTCCTTGGCAAAGTGGTCGAGGCAATAAGATCAGGACAGCAGTTGTGCGCGCCGGAAAACGAATTCAGGACTCCAATCGACGTCGTCAGCGTCAGCCGCGCGCTTCTCGAACTGGCAGAGGGAGATCACGTCGGTGTTTTTCACCTTGCTGGCAATGACCGATTGAACAGGTTCGAGCTGCTCGAGGAAGTTGTGCGCGTTCTCGGCCTGCCGCCGGACAAAATCACCACGATAGACCCGTCCCGCGTCCAATCCAGAGCGCGTCGCCCACGGGACGTTTCGCTCGACAACCGGAAAGCTTTGTCTTTCCTAAAGACGCCGATGTTGGGTTTCCGCGAGGCGCTTGCCGTTCTGGCACGTGAACAGCCATATAAAACCCACTAATCTCCGCTCAGCGCGACGCAGCCGCAATCGAATGATCGCGGCGAGATAAATGCGTTCGTTCCAGGCTTGGCACTCCGTCCCGCCGCGCTGAGCAGACTTGCAGGGCGCGTCTTACGTTCCAGCCCGATTTTTCCAGCGCTTCACGCGCCTTTTCATAATCCAGGCCCGTTAATTCCTCGAGAATCCGCGCGGCACGATCGCGCAGTTTTGTGTTTGCCGGGTTGACATCAACCATCAGGTTGCTGATGACCTTGCCCAGTCGCACCATCGCAAGCGTCGAAATGATGTTGAGCACGAGCTTGGTCGCAGTCCCGGCTTTCAATCGGGTCGAGCCAGTTAGGATTTCAGGTCCAACCTCGGGATCGATCACAAGGTCCGGACGTGTGGTGCGATCGAACCGAAGCCGGGGGTTGAAACAAATTAGAATTGTGGCTGCGCCAGCGCGGCGTGCGGCGTGCAATGCGCCCCAGACAAACGGTGTACGCCCGCTGGCTGCAATGCCGATGACAACGTCTTTGTCAGTCACGCCTCTGAACCTGACAGCTTCGGCCCCGGCAAATGCGTCGTCTTCGGCGCCTTCGACCGATGACCATATGGCGCGCTGGCCGCCTGCGATGATTGCTTGCACCATGTCAGGTGGCACGGAAAACGTCGGCGGGCATTCACTTGCGTCCAAGACGCCCAATCGACCGCTTGTGCCGGCGCCGACGTAGAACAATCTGCCGCCATGTTTGAGTGCGTTGGCGACCATGGTGACCGCGCGCGCGATGCTGCGGCGTTTTTTCAAAACGGCGGTCGGTATTCGGACGTCTTCGGCGAGCATGAGTCGGACGGCTGCTTCGGTGCTCAGCTTGTCGAGTTGCATCGACCTTGGGTTGCGTTGTTCTGTTGGCGAAGGGCCGGTTGCGGCCGGGACCGGGAAGGCCATCACCGGTGAAGTGGCGCTTTTGATTTGGTGTGGTGAAGCTGTGGAAGACCCGGGTTGCGTTGCCAGCTTTAAAGCTTTTGCCACTGCGCCCCATGCGCCCTCTCGTTGCAGTTGACGGGTCCGCGCACCCGGCCATTTTTCTCTCAGCAAATTCGCGACGTGCCGGGCGAACTGTGGCTGGTTCTTCAAAACGCCCCCGACGAAGACGAACTCGAGTGGTTGGCCTTGCTTTGACAATCGCCGCGCGCAAGCGGCGGCGGTGTCGGCCAGACGCATTGAAGCGCGACCCAACACCTGCCGAGCGATTCTGTCGCCGAGGGCTGCGGCGGCAAACACTTCCTTTGCGAGCGCGGCAACATCGGGTTTTGAGGCTTGGTGAACCCAGCCGATGAGGTCTTCCGGCCCATTCAACATTATCGCCCGGAGTAAAGCCTGCCCCAAACGCGGCCACTGACCTGTTCTGTCGTACTGTTGCACGACAGCGCGCATGGCATCCATGGCGATGTCATAGCCGCTGCCCTGATCGCCCAGTAGATGTCCCCAGCCACCGACTTTTGCGGTTTGTCCGCGCGGATTGCGACCGTACGAACAAGACCCGGTGCCGCTGATGAGAATCACACGGGTCACAGTTGTTTCGGATCGGCTGTTCCCGGCTGCTTCCAGCGCTGTCTCGAGGTCATTGCCTACCCAGCAGGGCACATCTGGCCAAGCGAAGGATGCGGCAGATGCGACTCTTCGGCGATCATCGGCGGACCGGACGCCTGCCATCCCGATCCCAACCGCAGCGGGTTTGGGGCATTTGGCTGCGAGCTGTTTGAAATGTGCGCTGAGTTGGTCGTCAGTGAGCAAACGGGCATTGGCGGCGGGGCCTTCGATCCTTTCGACGAGGTTGTTCGAGCTGTCGGCAACCAGTGCGACCGTTCGCGTGGCGCCGCATTCAATGCCGAGGACGAGGTGTTCGCGGTTGTTCAACCTCTGCATGGGCCAGAGTATTCTCCGTCGGAAGCGCTATTTGCAAGCCGCGTTGGTGTCTATTAGCATTGTGGGCATGCTTGGTGACACCATTGCCGCGATATCGACGCCACTGGGCGAAGGCGGGCTGGCGGTCGTGAGGATTTCCGGCCCCCATGCGCTTGCGGTGGCGGACCGTTGCTTTGAGCCGATTGGCAAAGCTTCGACAATCCCGTCGCGCGCGCCCAGTCACACCGTTCACTACGGTCGGATTGTTTTGAACGACCGGGTTGTTGACCAGGTTTTGCTTGCGGTGTTTCGAGCGCCACGCTCTTTCACGCGCGAGGACACCGTCGAGATTTCATGCCACGGCGGTCCTCTGCCGGCCAAGCTCGTTCTGGATGCGGCTTTGGCGGCAGGAGCGCGCCTTGCAGAGCCCGGCGAGTTCACACGACGCGCGTTTCTTAATGGGCGATTGGACCTCGCACAGGCCGAGGCCGTGGCCGACATCATTCATTCCAAAACAGAACTTGCCTTGGCCGTGGCCAATGAACAGTTGGCAGGCCGCCTCTCGAAGCGAATCGATCAGCTCAGAAATGACCTCGTAAATGCGATGTCGCACATCGAAGCGCACATCGATTTCCCCGATGAAGATATCGCCCCGGAAACACGTGAAGAGCTTCTTGTTCGCATCGGACATGCCATCGAGAGCATGCGTGATTTGCTTCGCACGGCTGCTGAGGGCAAGGTTCTGCGGCACGGGGTTCGAGCGGCGATTATCGGCCGGCCAAACGTCGGCAAGTCCAGCCTGCTGAACAGCCTTCTCGGCCACGACAGAGCTATCATCTCACCCGTTCCGGGCACAACCCGCGACACCATCACAGAAACCGCCAACATTCGGGGTTTGCCCGTTACACTGATCGACACCGCCGGCCTGAGGCAAACCGCCGATTCAATAGAAAGCGAAGGTGTGCAGCGCAGCCGGGCCGCAGCAAGGAGCGCCGACTTCATTCTCCAGGTATTGGATTCATCCCAGCCGCTGACAGCCGAAGACGAGATTTATCTTGCCGAATTTGCTGATCGCAAACGCGTTCTTGTTTTCAACAAGGCTGATTTACCGGCTCAGCTCGAACTTGCTCCCGCACCCGATGCGCCCCGGGTCCGCGTTTCGTGTCTGACCGGCGAGGGCATCGAGCAGCTCAAAGATGCGATCAAAGACGTGATTTGGGCGGGGAGCAATTCCGCCGCCGGCACGGAAATCATGATAAACTCGCGCCACGAATCTGCCATCAAGCGCGCCATCGAAGCCGCCTCGAATGCGGCAGAGAGCTTGCGCTGTGACATCGGGATCGAGCTGACCGCGATGGACCTGCGCATTGCCATCGACGCACTTGGCGAGGTCGTCGGAAAGAACTTCACTGACGACCTCTTAGACGCGATCTTTTCGCAGTTCTGTATTGGGAAGTAGGCTTTCCGGTTCTCCGTTTCTCATTTGGCGAGTGGCGAGACTCCGAAGCAGAGTGGTCAATCATGCGTTGCGATGATGCACAGATCTCAGTAACAAGGGCTCTTTAGCGCAGCACGGCTCGCAAGTTCAATTCCGGCTTTT
>Ga0068707_1004112_pt1 | contig 10096 bp, 9 predicted proteins | sample YNPNPMetaG_FD_66600 | JGI IMG/M metagenome (GOLD analysis project Ga0068707, IMG submission 66600) | Anoxygenic and chlorotrophic microbial mat microbial communities from Yellowstone National Park, USA - YNP NP MetaG | ecosystem: Environmental > Aquatic > Thermal springs > Hot (42-90C) >... | reverse complement strand
CCAGGCGCTTTGTCAAAAACAGCTTGGGCCTAACTGATGTAGGAACAAGGCGATGATCCCCTTCTTGGGTGTTACTATCGGGGCGACTGCCCGCCTCTTGCAGCGGGCTTTGCTTCTGATCTCTATCCGGGTGGGCGACGGCATTGCCATCGCCCACCCGGATTGAGTGCCCTCGGTGGGGAGACTTCTCGCCGCGAGAGGATTGCTTCAAGGATGTCTCTCTTTGCTGTATCGCCCCAACCTTCTGGCCGCGCAGAAACATCTCCAGCGAACCTTAGCCGCCGTGAGCTCCTCCCCTTCTGCGCAGCGCTCTCATCAGCCGTCGCCATACATCCTGCACAGCGTGCGCCTCACCAGCTTCGATTGGCCGGGTATCATAGCGCGCGGAGATAAACGCCGCCGTCAAGGCCTCCACGTCCAGCTCTGCTTCTGGCCAGCCTTGGGCCAGGTCCTCTGCAAACTCGCTGGGGGTCTTGTAGATGGGCCGGACCAGGCCACGCTCGGCCGCCCGGTGCAGGGCGCGCAGGTAAAAATACCGGATCTTGCCGCGGGGTGGCAGCCGGCTAAGCCTGATCGCGCGGGCCCCAACCCCTGTCCGCGGGCCCAACCGGGTTGGCCTCCGCAGCCGTGCCGAGAGGGCAACCGCCATGGCCCGCGCTGCACCATGCAGGCCAGCCCAGCGCGCCCGCCACCAATAGCGCAGCCGCTCCAGCCACCTCAGCCACCCCCCGCGCAGCACACCATGTGCACTCAGGTAACTGACCAGCAAATAGCCCGCCAGCCCAGCCACCACCATCCACAGCACAGCGCCCCCCAGCCATTCAGGTAGCCGGCTGACCACTTCCGCCTGCGTTGGCACCTCCATAGATGGCACTTGCCTCGCCAACTCACTGGATTCGGAAAATAGAAAGCGTAAGGGATAGAAAAGGAGGGAGATCAACATCAGCAACAGGAACATCAGGCTATAGATCACACGAATCAGGGCCGCCAGGGCAGCCGACAGCACGCGCGATAGCCAGTTGGTGGAGCCAATTGGCAATAAAGCCGCCAACAAGGCCACTAACGCCAGGGTCACAATACTGTTGACCCACCAGCGACTGAGAAGACGCGGCCTTACCTCCAGGCCCTGGTTATACCACTCCGCGCGCAGCCACGCCAACCGTGCCTGGCTCATCAGCAGCAGGCCGCCCAGAAAGTAACCCAACAGAGCCGCCAGCACCTCCGTGGGAAAGCCAAGCTGCATCAACCCGATCCGAAATGGTAAGCCATGCCTGACCTGAGCGGTCACCTGCGAAAGGGCCGCACAGATCACCAGCAGGATGCCACCCCACAGCCAACGGCTGGCAAAACGTCCTACGATCTCCGCGCGTGAGGTGGGGCGATAGACGCGCAACTGGCTACGGCTTTCCTGCCAGCCCCGGTATTCGCGCGCCGCCACCTCGTCCGGCTGAATAGCCAGGTCCAGAAAATCGCCTGTGATCCCCACTGCCAGCCCCCACCCTAACAACAAGAACAGGCCGACAACCACAAACTGGTCGTCAAAGAAGGCGCCAGGATCCACCAGCCAGAGCTGCAGGTCCGCCATGCTGGGCAGGCCCAGGGAAAAAGCCCACGTTGCCAGCCGCAGCACACTCAACAGCAACACAACCTCTCCAGCACGAAACAGCATGCCCCTCCGATCGCGCCAGTCTGGACGGCCAAGCTGTCGCGTGCTATACACCCCCTCCAGGGTCACCAGAAAAGCCAATGGCAGCACATAGCCCAGGTGCCACGGCACCAGGGCACGGTAGACCGCCATGGGGCCAGCGATGGCGCAGGTGGCCAGCAGCGCCGTCAACAGAGGGCGCAGCAAATCCCGCGTCCAGATCGTATCCTCAAACTCCTGCAGGCTCGGACGAGCATTCCGTTCCATACGCCGCCTTCATCGGCCGGGAGGCCCAACTGAGGGAATCACGGGCTGGCGCACCAGCGATCCAGGTCGCGCTCATCGGCCACCAGATGAGCTGTGATGCCCAGGCTCCTGGCCCGTTGTCGTACCACCCCAAACTGGCCATACGGCTCTACCACCACCAACACCGGATTGAGGCCCCTTTGCAGCAGGTGATGAAGCTCCTGGCACATCGCCTCATCCCCTGTCGGGGTGACAACGATCGCGGTGGTGCCCCACGAGAGGCCCAAAGCAGCCGTAGGCAGCCACCCCGTCAGGGGATACCCCTCGGCGAGCTGCACACGTGCCAGCCACTCCAACAGCTTCATCAGGTGGGCGCGGCCAGGGCGAGGAGGGATGCGCCAGCAACGGGTCTCCGTCAGGGGGTCGAGGCCGTTGCTGGCCAGGCCCACCGCTTGCCGGGCGCCAATGAGGTAGTTGGCCAGCGAAGCTGCCACCACGATAGCCCACTCACTGGCAGTATAGCGCAGGCGTCGGCTATAGGCCTCAGCGTTCAGGTCCAGGAAGATGATGCTGGTGAGGGAGACTGCCGGTTCATACTTCTTGACCTGGAGTGTGCCACCGTGGGCGCTGCTCTTCCAGTCAATGCTATGCAGCGGGTCGCCTACATGGTACTCCCGTACCCCGATCGGCCTGGTTGGGTCGGCGAAGATGGGTTGCCGGCTCCTGACCGTGCCCTGTGGCGAGCGAGAGGTCAGGGGCAGCCGGGGCAGGGGGATGACGCGCGGGTAGACGGTGAGGTAGTCCGGGGTATCGAAACTGCCGCTGGCCTCGGCAAACCCGAACAGGTCACCGGTGCTCAAGCGCGCCGGGCCAATTTGATAGTAGCCACGACGCTGGCCCTCCAGTTCATAGCAGAGCCGCAACCGCTCCTTGGGGCGCAGCGAGACGACCTGATGCACTCCACCCCCGATTACCAGCTCGGTGGGCGGTGTCTCGTCCACGCGCAGCCAGGGTATTGGCCACCAACTGCGGTTCTGCAGCTCCATCTCCACCGTCACCTTTTCGCCCAGGAAGGCATGGTCGGTGAAGTGACGCTGGATGTGCAACGCCGGCAGGTTGCGCGCCGTCCGCCAGCGCGCCAAAGCATAGGCGCCAGCCAGGACGTAGACCAGGTAGAAGACGAAGTCCAGGCGCAACAGCACCGCGATCAACAGGAGCAGGATCAGCAGGATTGGGATTTCGGACATGACAAAACAGGCCAGTTCCCAGCGGGAACCATAACCCTGGCCCGCGGGCTACGGCCCCGGATTCAGCCGGCAGCCGTACCCGCTCCGGCGATGACGACCACGCACTCGCCCCGGGGTGCCTCCTGGCCTACAAGTGCCAGCAGTTCCGACAACTTCCCGCGCAAGATGGTCTCGTGCACCTTGGTGAGTTCGCGGGCCAACGCTGCCTGGCGGTCACCATACACGGCCAGGGCATCGCGCAGCAATGCCTGCACCCGGCGGGGCGACTCATAGAAGATCAGGGTGTGGGGCGAATCGCGATCCACCTCCAGGAAGCGCCGTCTGGGGCCAGGTTTGCGTGGGGGAAAGCCGCGAAAAGTAAAGCTGTGCACCGGCAGGCCAGACAGAACCAGGGCCATGATCAACGCTGTCGGGCCCGGGATCATGGTGATCGCCTCTCCGGCCGCGATGGCCCGCCGCACCAGGGTGAACCCTGGGTCGGAGATGCCTGGGGTGCCGGCCTCGGTTACCAGCGCCACCGATTTGCCCTCTGCCAGGAGGTTCATGATGTGCTCGCCCGCCTTCTCCTCATTATGCTCCTGGAACGCGATCTGGGGCTTGTGAATGCCGAAGTGCTTCAGCAGCATCCCCGTCTTGCGGGTATCTTCGCTGGCGACCACATCCACCGCGCGCAAGACGTCCAGGGCTCGAAAGGTGATGTCGTCCAGGTTGCCAATCGGCGTCGCCACCAGGTACAACATGCGACTATTCGACCTTGCCCAGGTCCAGTGGGACCTGGCTGAGGAGGCTGGTGATAATGGCTTTGGCCGTGCGGCCTTTGAGCGCGCTCTCGGGGTGAACCAGGCAGCGATGAGCTAATGCCAGAGGCGCCAGCTTCTTGACGTCGTCGGGCAGCACGTAGTCACGGCCATGGAGCGCGGCCCAGGCCTGGCTGGCTTTATAGAGGGCCAGGCTGCCGCGTGGGCTGGCACCCAGTAACAGGTCGGGATGGGAGCGGGTGGCGTTGACCAACCGCACGATGTAGTCACGCACCGTCTCGTCCACATGGACATCCCAAACCTGCCGCGCCAGCTCTGGAACCTGGCTGCCATCCACCACCGGGCCAATCGTCTCGATAGGGTGTTGCCCGCGCAGGTTGACCAGCATCTGGCTTTCGGTCGCCGGGTCCAGATAACCCAGGCTGAGCTTGAGCAGAAAGCGATCAAGCTGCGCTTCGGGCAGGGGGAAGGTGCCTTCGTACTCGATCGGGTTCTGGGTAGCCAGCACCATGAAGGGCCGGGCCAGAGGCCGGGTGACACCATCAACGGTGATCTGGCGTTCCCCCATGCACTCCAGCAGGGCCGATTGGGTGCGCGGGGTAGCGCGGTTCACTTCATCGGCCAGCAGGATATTGGCAAAAGCAGGACCAGGGACAAACTCAAACCGCCCTGTCTGCTGGTTGTAGACTGAGACTCCCGTGACGTCGTTGGGGAGCAGGTCGGGGGTGCATTGGAGACGTTTAAAACTGACCGCCAACGAGATGGCCAGGGCGCGGGCCAACATGGTCTTGCCCACCCCAGGTACATCCTCGATCAGGACGTGCCCTTCGCACAACAGAGCAGTCAATAGCAGTTCAATTGCCTCCCGCTGGCCAATGATCACTTTCTCTACGTTGGCGATGACCTTCTCAGCAAATGAACGAATGGTCTCCAAGACAACTCTCCCTACCGCATAACGGTGTAACTGCTTGACTTTGCTTGCCCTCCAGAGGCCTGCATCCAGCCATATGCAATTGGGTTGACAAGCGTCACTCTAATGTCTGGACTCAGTATTCGAAGTGTGGGCGTTGGCAGCCGTGGTACTCCTTATCCCCTGCCATTTTCTATAGAACACATAGACCATCACCGTGACGATGATCTCACCCCTCTAGGGCGTAAACCACCCTTGTCCTCCCGCTTCATTGTACCCGAGCCCTGGGATCCTGACAAGGGGGGACTATTCGGGATAGTTCTATTTGCCGGGAAACTCGGTTTACACTTCTTGCGGTCGTTAGAATTGCCGCCCAGGGCCCCCCATCCCTCCCTCTGCCTCCTCCCCTCCCCCTGGTCGCAGGCCAAGGGCCACGCCCCGAAGGGAGAAGGGGGACAAAGGGGGTGAGGGGCAGTGAAGGCCCGAGGGGGCAGAAAGTGTTATCCGATTTTGAACCATCCCGACTATTCTGCCGCAGCTTCTGTTCCTCCTGGGAGCCACCTTCACGGGGCGCCTGCTACTGACTGCTCCAGCGCTCCATGAGCGTCAGCAACAGCCACACCAGCGCAAACAGGGCTGACCCCGCCAGCAAGCAGATGATGCCGAGCACAGCCGCGCCCCGGCCGTAGATCAGCGCAATCAGGGTTCCACCGACGCCAACCAGGAAGATCACTACCGCGATGGCCAGGTTGCGGTCCATCCGGCGGCGAAAGGCCCGGTAATCAGTGGGCGGCTGCTGGTTTTTCATGGCGACATTATACTCTGCTGCCGTGTTGCACACAACGTCTCCCTGCGCTACAATTAAAGTGATGAGCGACCGTAGCGATCTATTTGACATCCGCCGCGAGGAGCTGGTTGAAAAGGAGGCACCCCTGGCTGCCCGCATGCGCCCACGCACCCTGGACGAGTTCGTCGGCCAGGAACATATCGTTGGGCCGGGGCGCCTGTTACGCCGCGCCATCCAGGCCGACCAGCTCAGCTCAGTTATTTTCTACGGGCCACCGGGCACCGGGAAGACAACCCTGGCCCGCATCATCGCCAACACGACACGTGGCCATTTCATCGCCATCAACGCCGTGCTGGCTGGGGTCAACGATATCCGTCAGGCGGTGGCCGAAGCGCAGGAGCGCCGCGGCCAATTTGGCCAGCGCACGATCCTCTTCGTAGACGAGGTGCACCGCTTCAACAAGGCTCAACAAGATGCCTTGTTGCCCTGGGTCGAGAACGGCACCGTGATCCTGATCGGTGCCACCACCGAAAACCCCTATTTCGAGGTCAATAAGCCTCTTGTCAGCCGCAGCCGCATCTTCCAGCTCAAGCCGCTCACCGAAGAGGACCTGTTCAAAATTGCCCGCCAGGCCCTGGCCGACCCTGAGCGGGGCTACGGCCGCTGGAATGTAAAGGTGGACGAAGATGCCCTCGCCCACCTGGTGGACGTGGCCAACGGGGACGCGCGCAGCCTGCTCAATGCCCTGGAACTGGCTGTCGAGACCACCCCACCCGGGCCCGATGGCGTGATCCATGTCGACCTGGCCGTGGCCGAGGAGAGCATCCAGCGCCGCGCCGTGTTGTACGACAAAGAGGGCGATGTCCACTACGACACCATCAGCGCGTTCATCAAAAGCCTGCGCGGCTCTGATCCCGATGCCGCGCTCTACTGGCTGGCCCGCATGGTCTACGCCGGCGAGGACCCCCGCTTTATCTTCCGCCGCATGCTGATCTTTGCCGGCGAGGATGTGGGCCTGGCCGACCCTAACGCCATCCGCGTGGTGACTGCCTGTGCCCAGGCCTTCGATTACGTGGGCCTGCCGGAAGGCCGCTTCCACCTGGCCGAGGCAGCCCTTTATCTGGCCACAGCACCCAAGAGCAACTCGGTGATGGCCTTCTTTGACGCCCTGAACGTGGTAGAGCAGGAACGGGAGGCTGAAGTGCCAGCCCATTTGCGCGATGCCAGCCGGGATAGGGAGGGGTTTGGGCACGGAGCAGGGTATCTTTACCCTCACGCCTATCGCGATCACTGGGTGGCACAGCAGTATCTGCCGGATGCTCTCCAGGGCCGGGTATTCTATCAGCCTGGCAACCTGGGCTATGAAGCCAAGGTCAAAGCGGAAGTGGAGCGCCGGCGCGAGGCTCAGTTGGCGGCCATGCTGGAAGGGGAAGGGACCTTCGGAGTGCCTGAAGTGCTCACCTTTACAGGCGCGGCCGCGCGTGGGGACCGCGACCGCTGGCTGGCCCGCGCGGTCAGCGGCGCCAGCGAACGGCTGGCGGCCCTACGCGACCGGGTTTTGGATGCAGCGCAACTTCAGCGCCACCACCTGGTGTTGGACCTCAATGCTGGCACTGGGCTGCTGACCTGGGAGGCCCTGCGCCGCGCGCCTGAGGGCGGGGTGTGGGCCCTGGCCTACCGCAGCGATGAAGCCACCGCCCTACGGGAGATGGCGGCCAGGCTGCCCGAGCTGGAACGGCCTGTTGTGCTCCAGGGCACCCTGGCCGAGCTGCCGGAACTGCTGGCCCTGCGCGGGGAGGGAGACGTCCGCTTTGACGCGGTGGTCGGCCGCAGCGCGCTGACGCCTCCGCGCGACGCGGCTGCCGTCACCGTGGCCTCCCCGGCGCATAGAAGTGGGCCAGGTGTGGCGGCCAGCCTGATTGCCCCCCTCCTCCGCTGTGGCGGGATCCTTAGCCTGGCCCAGCCGATCCCGCGTTACACCCAGCGGTTATATGCGCTTGTCACCCTCGACCCCCTGGGCCAGGCTCTCGCGCGGCGCCTGCAGGACGCCGAAGAGGCCATCTATACGGATCCAGCCGACCCAATGGTCAACTGGGCCGAAGAGGAACTGCGAGAGGCACTCACCGCTGCTGGCCTGACGCAGGTCTCCATCGAGACGGTCGAGGCGCGGGACGAGGTGCGCATCACCCCGGCACTGGTAGAGCGCTGGTTCACTCCTGCGCCGGCGGGCGAGCGCCCCAGTTACAGCCAGCGCCTGGCATCCTTCCTGGACGCGGACGAACTGGCCGCCGTCGAAGCCCTTTACCGCCAGGCCCTGACCGGCCAGACAGTGCCCTGGCGCTCGGTGACCGCCTATATCGTGGCACGCCGCGCGGCCTGATGCTGCCTGGCGATCACCCCAGGCGTAAAGCGGCTAGCGCGCTTTCTACACTTTCCTCCGGACTGATATTGTACTGCACGTCGGCAATCCGCCCCTGCTCATCAATCACAAAGTGCGAGCGGATGATCCCATAGTACTTCTTGCCGTACATGCTCTTCTCGCCCCACACGCCATAGAGCTCTGCCACCTTATGGTCCTCATCTGCCAACAGGCGGAAGGGGAGGTTGTATTTTGACTTGAACTTCACGTGGCTGGCAACCCCATCGGGGCTGATGCCGAGCACCACAGCGTTGCGCTCCGTAATCTCCGGGTAGCTGTCGCGGAAGCCACAGGCCTGGGTGGTGCAGCCGCTCGTCATATCCTTGGGGTAGAAGTAGAGGACCACGCGCTGGCCGCGGTAGTCGCTCAGGCGTACGGGTTGCCCATTGTCAGCCGGCAGCTCGAAATCGGGGGCCAGGGTGCCTACGGCGGGCACGTTTGGGGGAAGTGAGGTCTTTTTTGCCATGGAAAAGGCTCCTTTCAGGATTTCAGCTATGGTTTCCCATTTATCTCCAATTATAGCGCCATGCCCAGGTTGTTGCTGGAGTGTTGCGTACAATCGGGCTGGAAAGCCCTTCAGAAGGCAGACTCAGTAGCCTTGCTCACTTGACTGTTGGCTCCTCCTCTGCTAAGCTTAGTATAAGCCTATTGATCCAATAAAGTGAGTTAATTGAACAAAGGGGGTGCACGTGATCCTCTCCAGGATTGATTCTGAATTCCTGCGCTATTTGCTCACCCATGCCGCCGAACCTGGCACACGGCTGCCCCCCATTGAAGAGATCAGCCGTGAAAGCGGCGTCAGCGTGGGCAAGTTGCGGGAACAGTTAGAAGTGGCCCGGGCCTTAGGTCTGGTGGATGCCAGGCCCGGCCGCGGCATCCAGACCCTGCCCTACGACTTTTTGCCAGCCGTGCGCCTCAGCCTGTTGGTCGCCCTGGCCCTGGACCAGCAGCTCTTCAGGGCTTTCAGTGCCTTGCGCATCCACCTGGAAACCGCGTTCTGGGATGAGGCGGTGGTATTGCTCACCGATGAGGATAAGGAACACCTCCAGCAACTCGTCGCCTCGGCATGGGCCAAGCTAAACCAGGAGCGGGCCCAGATTCCTCATCCTGAGCATCGGGAGTTCCACCTGACCATCTTCAGCCGGCTGGAGAACCCTTTTGTGCAGGGCTTGTTGCGAGCCTACTGGGAGGCCTATGAGGCTGTGGACCTCAGCACCTATGCAGACTACAGCTACCTGCAGACGGTGTGGGATTATCACGATCGGATCGCCCGCGCTATCCGCGCTGGAGATTATGCTGCCGGCAAGGAGTTGCTTTCCGAACATATGCTCTTGATAGACCGGATGGGCGCTGCCCATGAGATACCCTTGAGTGCCAGACAGCTCCAAGGAGGGAAACTATGAGTATCGCAGTTCAAGAGGCCCCAATGAGGTTGGCCCAGCACGAGGAAGTGGTCAATGACTTCTCGATCTGGGTTGCTACAGTCAACGGCTCCGGCAGCCAGACCAGTAACACTGTCTTGCTGCGAGCCCTCTTTAAGATGGGCATCCCTGTCACCGGAAAGAATTTCTTTCCCAGTAACATCCACGGGCTGCCCACCTGGTATGCCATCCGCCTGAGCAAAGATGGCTACCTGGCGCACCGCGATAGCTACGAAATCGCTGTATGCATGAACGGTGCTACCGTGGCGGAGGACATGGCCAATGTAGCCCCGGGCGGCGTGGTCCTCTACGATGACGCCCTGCCCATCCCGGCCCGCCGCGACGATGTGGTCTATTACCCCATGCCGGTTCAGGAGCTGGTCCAGGCTGCCAACCTTCCCTTCAACCTGCGGGACTACATCGCCAACATGGTCTATGTTGGGGTGATGGCCTATCTGTTCGACATTGAGCTGGGGGAGATCCAGGCCGCCATCGAGTGGAATTTCGAGGGCAAGCGAACCCCTGTTCAGCTTAACATGGACATGGTTAACCGCTCTTATGCCTGGGCCGCCGAGAACCTGGCCAAGCAGGATCCCTACCGGGTGCAGCGGATGTCTGGCTTCAATGAGGGCAAGGTGCTGGTAGACGGCAACACGGCAGCCG
>Ga0068707_1004110_pt1 | contig 10096 bp, 9 predicted proteins | sample YNPNPMetaG_FD_66600 | JGI IMG/M metagenome (GOLD analysis project Ga0068707, IMG submission 66600) | Anoxygenic and chlorotrophic microbial mat microbial communities from Yellowstone National Park, USA - YNP NP MetaG | ecosystem: Environmental > Aquatic > Thermal springs > Hot (42-90C) >... | reverse complement strand
AACGCCAACCCAAGGCCCACGACTGCGAGGATGCTGGGGACTGCCTTGCTGGGTTCGCTCATGAGACCTCCTCCCTCTCCCACGGAGAAGCGAGCTCAAGGGTGCCACACTCGCCCCGCCGCGGGAACCCCCCGGGGCAAGGGCGCGCACTGCGTTGGGGGACAGCCACGGCAAAGTAGGCGTCGACGCACGTCGCACCGAAAGCAGCACAAGGAGTTGCTGCTGCTTATCTGCCCGAACTCTCCCCGCTGCCGACAGCCGCACCCAGCGCTGCCATCACCTCCCCGAGATCAGAAATCCCCTTGGCCGCCGCCACCTCCCGCAGCGTACCCCACACCGGTTCCCCGCACTGGATGCAGACGATGCCAAACCGCCGCAGGATGGCGGGGGCCTGGGGCAGGATCTGCACGAGCTCCTCGATGGGCACGTCGGGATCGATGACCGGCTGGGAAGCTCGCTCCTCTCCCATGGACTCACCTCCCTCTGCAAACCAGGCGATCCCCGCCCAGGACCGCCCCTGGTTGCTGTGGCCGGGGCAGGCACCTCTCGCCCCACTGCCCCCTCGGCAAATTCCCGGCGCTGGCCCTCCCACCGCCGCTCCCCTCACACGCTGCCCAGCTCGGCGGTGGGCAGAAAGCGCGGTGGCCGTCGCACTCGCGTTGCCGCCTCGAAACCGCTGGCCAGGCGCAGGAGCACCGGCTCCGCCCAGGCCCGGCCGATGAAGGTCACCCCCACGGGCAGGCCAAAGGAGTACCCGGCAGGCACGGTGATGGCAGGGTAGCCGGACACCGCTGCCGGGGTGGAGCTGGCGCCTTGAAAGTGATCGCCGTTCACCAGGTCGATGGGCCAGGGGGGCGAGCCAGTGGGGGCCACGATGGCGTCGAGCCGGTGCTGCTCGAAGACCACGTCGAGCCCCCGGCGGCGGGAGAGCTCGCGGCACCGCCGCAGCGCCTTCCGGTAGGCGGCGTCGGACAACGGCCCCTTGCCGGCAGCCCTCTCGAAGATCTCCTGGCCAAAGAAGCGGAGCTCCTCCTCCTGGTGTTGCCGGTTGAAGGCGATGAGATCCGCAAGCGTGCGCGGCGCTTCCCCGCCGGGGAGCGCCGCCAGGTACGCCTCCAGGTCGGCCTTGAACTCGTACAGCAGCACTTCGAACTCCGCCTCGTCGTACTCGCCCAGGTGCGGGATGTCGGCGGGATCCACGAGGGTGGCACCAGCCTCCTTCATGGCGGCGAGGGCGCTAGCGAAAACCGCGTCCGCCTCGGGGCTGTAGCCGGTCACCTTGGCCCGGGCCACGCCGATTCGCGCCCCTCCCAGCCCCTGGGGGTCGAGAAAACGGGTGTAGTCCGCGTGGGTCCGGCCACGCCCAGCAGCCGTGGCCGGGTCGCGGGGATCCACCCCCACCAGCACCCCCAACAGACACGCGGCATCCGCCACCGTGCGCGCCATGGGTCCCGCCGTGTCCTGGCTGTGGGCAATGGGGACGATCCCCGAGCGGCTCACGGCACCCAGCGTGGGTTTGATCCCCACCAGGGAACAGGCGTGGGAGGGGCAAACGATGGAACCGTCGGTTTCGGTGCCCACCCCCACTGCAGCAAGATTTGCCGCAACGGCAACTCCCGTCCCCGAGCTGGAGCCACAGGGGTTGCGGTCCAGAGCGTAGGGGTTGCGGCACTGGCCGCCGCGCCCGCTCCAGCCGCTGGAGGAGTGGGTGGACCGGAAGTTGGCCCACTCGGACAGGTTGGTCTTGCCCAAGATCACCGCCCCGGCTGCCCGCAGCCGTTGCACCAGGAAGGCGTCCTCGGCGGGGCGGGCGCCCAAAAGCGCCAGGGAACCGGCGGTGGTCTCCATCCGGTCGGCGGTGGCGATGTTGTCCTTGATCAGCACCGGAATGCCGTGCAGCGGCCCGCGCGGTCCGCGCTCCGTGCGCTCGTGGTCCAGGGCCTCGGCAATGGCCAAGGCGTCCGGGTTCACCTCGATCACCGACCGCAGGGTAGGGCCCTGGGCATCCAGCGCCGCGATCCGTTCCAGGTAGGCCTGGCACACGCTGCGCGAGGTCAGCTCCCCCGCGGCCATTCGCGCCGAAAGCTCGGCGATGGTCACCTCTTCCAGGGGGAACTCGGGGAGCGCTGGAACTGCTGTAGCAGGAGCTGCCCGCCCTCGCCCACCACCCCCCACCGCCGCTGCCAGCCCCGACAGCACCGCTGTCCGCACCAGTTGGCGGCGGTCCATGCCTTCCGCCCCCTTACCGTTGCACCGACTTGCTCGCTTCGCCATCGCTACCTCCTCACACCGCTGCCCTCTGCCCCGCCCCCAGCCATCTTCACACCCCCTCCCCCGCCGGGCAAGGTGCCCGCGCCAGGAGCTGCGGGAAGCCGCCGCTCACGGGATCGCCAGGGCGCGCCCTACTCGCGCTAGCATAGCGCCCGGAGGGAGAGGAGGGTTGCGCATGAGCGTTCTCACTGGCAAGCACGTACTCGTCACCGGCGCTTCGAGCGGCATCGGAGCCGCCTGTGCCGAGGCGTTCGCCCGCGAAGGTGCCCACGTAGTCATGGCGGCGCGGCGTCGCGACCGGCTCGATACCCTGGCCGCCCGCCTGGAGCAGGAGTACGGCGTCACCGTCACCGCCCATACCCTGGATGTGCGCGACCGCGAGGCCGTGGCGGCTCTGGCCGAGGTGGTCACCGAGCGCTGGGGGGCGCTGGACGTACTCGTCAACAACGCCGGGCTGGCCCGGGGTGTGGCGCCGCTCCAGGAGGGGCGCCTGGAGGACTGGGAGGAGATGATCGACGCCAACTTGAAAGGGCTCCTCTACGTCACCCGCGCCTTCCTGCCCCCCATGGTGGCGGCGCGGCGCGGCCACGTCATCAACATTGGCTCCATTGCCGGCCACGAGACCTACCCCGGCGGGAACGTGTACTGCGCCACCAAGCACGGCGTGGCGGCGCTCACCAGAGGGCTCGCCATGGACCTCTTGGGAACTGGCGTGCGCGTTTCCTCGGTGGACCCTGGCCTGGTGGAGACCGAGTTTTCTCGGGTCCGCTACCGGGGCGACGAGGAGCGTGCGCGCGCTGTGTACCGCGGGCTTGAGCCGCTCACTGCCGCGGATGTGGCCGAGGCGGTGCTCTTCTGCGCCACCCGTCCGCCCCATGCGAACGTGCGCGAGCTCATCCTCGTGCCCACAGCCCAGGCCTCGGTGGCCCACGTCTTCCGCAACCCCAGCTGACTCAAGCGGTGGCGCTCCGCAAGGCGCTCGCCTCGCCAAAGAGCGAAACCGCCGTGCCATAGGCGGCGCGCATTGCCGCCACGTAGGCCACCAGGCGCGGCAGCTCCTCCAGCCGCAACGCCTGGCCGCCGTCGCACAGCGCCACCTCCGGTCGCGGGTGGAAGTCCACCAGCACCGCCGTGGCGCCAGCCACCACTCCCTGGCCGATGGCGTGCACCACGTCCGGAATGCCGTCCGGCGCCACCGCCCGCGACCCCACGCTGTGGGAGGGGTCCACGCACACGGGGAGGCGGGTCTGCCGCCGCACCACTGGCACGTGGGCAAAGTCCACCAGGTTGCGGTGGGGATCGCCCAGGTGCGTTTTGACCCCCCGCAGGCAGAACACGATGCGCGAGTTGCCCTCGCTGGCGATGTACTCGCAGGCGTTGAGCGACTCCTCCAACGTGATGCCCATCCCCCGTTTGTAGAGGACCGGGAACTCCCCCCGCCGACCGATCTGCTTCAGAAGCTCAAAATTCTGCGCGTTGCGAGTCCCCACCTGCAGCATCACCGCCGTCGGCCGGCCGGCCGCCTCCAGCGCTGCGTCGATCTCATCAATGTGGCGGGCGTCCGTGACTTCCATGGCCACGAGGCGAATCCCGTACTTGCCGGCCAGTTCCAACACCCAGGGGAGGCAGGCGCTGCCGAGACCTTGGAAGTCGTAGGGCGAGGTCCGCGGCTTGTACGCCCCCATGCGCGCCGTGACGATCCCCGAAGCAGCCAGGGCGGCCATGGTGGCCTCCACGTGCTGGCGGGTGTCCACCGCACACAGGCCGGCGATGAGGTGCACGCTCCGTTCGTCGAAGCGCACCCCGTTCACGGCAAACCCCACCGACCGCGGGGCGGGATCGTGCCGACCGATGAGCCGGTAACGGGCCGAGACCCGCACCACCCGCAGCACCCCGGGCAGGGCGTCGAAGGCGTCGGCGGGCACCTGCGCGGTGCAGCCCACTAGGTGCACTTCGGTGAAGGTGTGTTCGGCCCCGCAAAAATCGTACGGCCGCACCTCGAGGCCGGGAAACCGCCGCGCCACGGCCACCACCCTCTCCACCACCGCCCGTCGATCGGGCAGATCCGGTTCGAGAATGACGATCATCTCCCCCTCCTTCCGCCTCAGGCCACCGGCTCGTCCACCTGGGGCAACCTCGCCAGCGACGCTGCAATCGCCTCGCCAGGGTAGGCAAAATCGGCGAGTTTCCCGTCCAGGTGCGCCTCGTAGGCCGCCAGATCGAACAGGCCGTGCCCCGACAGCGAGAAGAGAATCACGGCGCTCCGGCCTTCCTCCCGCAACTCTTCGGCCTGGCGCACCACCGCAGCAATGGCGTGCGCCGATTCGGGGGCCGGCACGATCCCCTCGGTGCGGGCGAACAAGCGGGCCGCTGCAAACACTTCGCTCTGTCCCACCGCCTGGGCGCCAATCACACCCGCGTCCAGGAGGGCGCTCACCAGCGGCGCGGCCCCGTGGTAGCGCAGCCCCCCCGCGTGGGAGGCGGGCGGGATGAAATCGTGCCCCAAGGTGTACATTTTCACGATGGGCGTGAGCTTGGCCGTATCGCCGTAATCGAAGGCGAAGCGCCCACGCGTGAGGGTGGGGCAAGAGTCCGGCTCCACCGCCACAGCGCGCAGCGGTGCGCCCTCCAGAATGTCGGGTATAAAGGGCAGGGCGAGACCGCCGAAGTTGGAGCCGCCCCCGTGACAACCGTAGATGAAGTCCGGCACCTCCCCCACCAGCGCCAGCTGCTTCTTGGCCTCCAGCCCGATGACGGTCTGGTGGAGCAGCACGTGGTTGAGGACGCTGCCCAAGGAGTAGTTGGTGTCCTCTCGCCCTGCCGCCTCCTCTACCGCCTCGCTGATGGCGATGCCCAGGCTGCCCGGGGAGTCGGGGTTCTCCGCCAGCACGGCCCGCCCCGCCTGAGTGTTGGTAGAAGGGCTTGCCAGCACCTCGGCGCCGTACAGGCGCATGAAGGTGCGGCGGTAGGGCTTTTGATCGTAGGAGACGCGCACCATGTAGACGCGGCAGCTCATGCCGAGCATCTGCGTGGCAAAGGCCAGGGCACTCCCCCACTGCCCGGCACCGGTTTCCGTGGTGAGCCGCAGGATCCCGTGCTGGCGGTTGTAGTAGGCCTGCGGCACGGCAGTGTTTGGCTTGTGGCTGCCGGTGGGTGAGACCCCCTCGTGCTTGAAGTAGATGCGCGCGGGAGTGCGGAGGGCTCGTTCCAGGCGGGTGGCACGCACGAGCGGGGTGGGGCGCCACATGGAGAGGATGTCCAGCACCTCCTCGGGGATGGGGATCGAGCGCTCGCCGCTCATCTCCTGCTCCAGAAGCTGCGGCGGGAAGATGCGCCCCAGCTCGGCCGGACTCACCGGCTTGCCGCTGGCGGGGCTGAGCGGCGGGTGCAGGCGAAACGGCAGGTCAGCCTGGACGTTGTACCAGCTCCGCGGCATCTCGCTGGCCGGCAGAGTGATGCGCTCGACGCAGCGGCTCACTGTGGGTGGGGTCGTGATCGTTTCCTGGGTTCTCTGGGCCATGGGGTTCCTCCCTGTTCCTCTGCAACAAAAAAGGCCCTCCGGTTTCCGGAGGGCCCTGGTCACGCAGCGTCGAGAGACTATGGCGTGGCCACACGCCCTCCGTTCTTGCCCGCGTACCACCACCACCCCAGTTGCGCAAGGGCGATCCCGTTCACGGAGGGCGCGGCGTCTCGAACCATATCGACCGCGATCCTGCCACTACCCTGCCGGCGTGTCAACCCCTCCAGCTGGCCCTCCAGGTGACCGCCCTCCCGATCACCCTGGGCCAGCCACCTCCCCGTCACCCTGAGCTCGCCGTCCCCCGTCACCCTGCGGCGCCACAGTCCCCCCGTCACCCTGAGCCGCCACAATCCCCCCGTCACCCTGAGCCGCGAAGCGGCGAAGGGTCCCGACAGTGCTGGCAGCCCGCCTGGGCAATGCCGGCGCTCCATGTTTGACGGGATCCTTCGGCCGCTGCGCGGCCTCAGGATGACTGCATTTTCTGCCCCGTCACCCTGAGGCGCGTCAGCGCCGAAGGGTCCCGACCGTGCTGGCAGCCCGCCTGGGCAATGCCGGCGCTCCATGTTTGACGGGATCCTTCGGCCGCTGCGCGGCCTCAGGATGACTGCAGGAATAGGCGCGGCCTCAGGATGACTGCAGGGATAGGCGCAGGCCCGGAACGACCGCAGGCCATGGGCAGAGCGGGCCCGGCCACCTGGCGAGCCAGCGCCATCATGGACCGGCAGACCGCCGAGGCGGGTGAACAAAACCGCCGCGAGCTACGTCAAATACAGTGGGTGCTCGAAGTGCAGCGAGCGGCCAGCGAAAGGAGGTGCCAAGTGGCGAGCGTTGCCCAACGATCCACAGACCGGTCAGCCCTCGGCAAGACTTGCCGCATCCCCATCATTGCCGATGCCGGGACCCGGGCCTGGGTGGTACTCCTGCCGCTGGCCACTGCCCCCGAGGTGGGGGACACCTTCCACTTCCGCGGCGTGGAGTGGGTCATCGTGCGGCGTGGCGATGCCACCCGCGGCTTCGTGGCGCACCCGCGCCACCCCCACACGCAGCCAGTGTGAGAAAGCTTGCCCCCGAGCCCGCGCCGCGCCAAACTCGCGCCCATGCTGCGCACATCGGTTCACGGTCCCATCACGAGAATCCAGTTGGCCCGCACCGTGGCCGGCCGACCGCTCTTCACCGTGTCGGCGTACCTCCTGGAGGACACTCTCATCGACACCGGCTGCCCGCACACCGCAGGAGAACTGGCAGCCTTTAGCCGCTCCCGCTCGGTGCAGCGCATCCTCAACACCCATGCCCACGAGGATCACTTCGGGGGCAACGCCCGCCTGGGCCTGCCGGCGCTGGCGCCGGCGCTCGCGCTTCCCGCCATGGTGTGCCCACCGCGCATCCCGCTCTACCGGCGCATCGTCTGGGGACAACCGAGCCCCTGCCGTGCCGAGGCCCTGGGCCAGGCGGTGGCAATTGGGCCGTACACCCTGCGGGTCGTGCCCACCCCGGGGCACTCCAGCGACCACACGTGCTTCTTCGAGGAACGCCAGGGGTGGCTGTTCACCGGCGACCTGTTCCTCTCCCCCCACACCCGCTACCTGCGCCGCGACGAGGACGCCCACGCCCTGCTGCGCTCCCTCGAACTCGTGCGGGATCTGGCCTCAGCCCTGCTCCTGTGCTCCCACGCCGGTTTCGTGGCGGATCCCCGTCCCGCCCTCACCCGCAAGATTGCCTTCCTCCGCGAGCTGGCAGATCGCGCCGGCGAGCTCAGGCAGCAGGGGCTGGCCGTTGCCACCATCGCCCGACGCCTGCTCGGCCCCGAGGGGTGGATGACCCTCGCCTCGCGTGGCGAGTTCTCCAAGCGCAACCTCATCCGCTCGCTCCTGCGCAGCTAAGGCCGGCGCTTGAGGGCAAGAGCGGGCTCACCGCGGTGCCGCCTGGGCGCAGAGCGCGGCAGCAGCCGCAATCAGAAGCTCTCCAGGCGGATGCCCAGGTCTTTGAGCACGTTGCCCTGCACCGTGAGGGGCAAGGTGAAGAGGCCGTTGTCAGCCAGGAGCGGGGTGCCTTCGTAGTACTCGTCCGTGTAGACGATCACCATGCCGCGGATGGGATCGTCGTCCCCCACGCCATCCAGACGCTGCGTCGCCTCAACCCCCATGCGCAGCATCGCTTCCCACTCCTCCACGCTCCTGGCCTTGCCGCTCCGATTGCCCTGCTTTTCGAAGTTGGCCATCACCCCTGGCCAAAACTGGAGCGTCGCCGGCAGCATCCCAGCGGCAGCCAGTTGCCCCATCTCCCGGCCCGCGTCGGCGTACAGCCCAGCGAACAACCGCACCCAGTCGCCGAGATGCCGGGCATCGCGACGCTCGGTCACGGGGCAGAAGGAGGTGAGTGCCGTCGCGCTGGTGCCGAAGGCCCGCACCAGTTGTGGGTCGAAGGTCTCCCTCCCCCAGAACACCACGTCCAGCACCAACGCCGGCCTCCCGAGCCCGTGGCGGTGAAACATCTCGGCGAGTTCCCGGTCTAGCACCTGTGCCACGGCCGGGAAACCGGGAGCATCGCGGAGCGAGCGCACCAGGTAGATCGCCACCACCGGTCGGCGTAGCCCCTCCTCGTCCAGCACATAGCGGCCAGAGGCGGTCTGGAGGAAGAGGTAGCTGTCCTCGTGCTGCTTCACGGCTCCCTCGGCAATCCACTCAAAATCTGCGAGCAACTGGCGGCGTAGCTCACCGTTGCCGAGATCCAGCTCGCCGCGGGAGAGGCCGCTCTTCCAGTAGGAACGGATCGCCAGATCGTAGTAGATGAAGAACTTCAGGCCGGCCGAGCCAACCAGCGGCAGGATCCGCACGAGGTTGTCCGCCTGGTAGGTGGTGGCGAGGGCACGGCCGTCGCTCCGCCGTTCGCCGGGGAGGCCCGTGAGCACGGCGGCAATCACATCCACGCCGCTGGCGCGCAGCAGCGGGAAGTAGCGCCGGTAGTAGTCCGGGTCGTCGGAGCGGAAACGCTCCAGCGGCGGCACTGTTGCCTGTTGGAAGCTCTTCTCCGTGTACCACGTGTAGAGAGTGTGGGCCACGAGCGGATCGCGAACGGGTACGGGGGCCAAGGTTTTGGCGGCAGGCCGACTGTCCTGGGCAGTGGACAGCCCGGCCACCAGGGTTGTCAGGCATCCCGCTACTGTGGCTCGCCGGGCACGACTCCGAATCCCCCTCATGCCACCTCCTCCACCATCCAATGCAAAAGCAGCGCCAAACCACCCCGCAGCCGCTGCGGCCCGCGATCAAGGCTGGCAAAACCTAGCTGCTCAAAGAAGCGGGACCCAGCGTCGTCTCCCCGAACCTCGGCGCTCCCGCCCGGCGGCGCGGCGGAAACTACTCCGTCCCCTCGTCCGACGCGTCGCTGCGCCCCGAAACGAGGACCTTGTCCACCAGGTGGCCGTCCATGTCCACCACCTCGAAGTGCAGGCCCCCCCACTGGAACCGGTCGCCGGTGGTGGGAACGCGACCCAGCTGGTGCATCACGAACCCCCCCAGGGTGCGGTAGACCCCCCGTTCCTCCCCGGGGAAACGAGCCACCGCCAGGATCCCCTTTGCCTCGGCAATGGGCAGGGTACCGTCCACGAGCCACGAACCGTCGGGACGGCGCACGGCCGGCGGCTCGCTGCGCTCCCCCGCCATCGGCATATCCCCCAGGATCGCCTCCAGAACGTCGTTCAGGGTGACCAGGCCCTCGATGCCGCCGTACTCGTCCACCACCATGGCGAGGTGGATCCCCGCGTCGCGGAACTTTTCCATCACGGCCACCGCCCGGGTGGTCTCCGGCACGATCAGGGGCTGGCGCAAACACGCCCGCAGGTCCAAGGCGTCGCTGCGCAGGGCCGCATCCAAGAGGTCGCGCGTGCGCACGAACCCCAGGCAGTTGTCCAGAGAGCCGCGGGCTACCGGGTAGCGCGAGAACGGACTTGCAGCAATCTTGGCGGCAATGGCTTCGGGAGGATCGTCCACGTCCAGCCAGACGATCTTGCGCCGCGGCGTCATCAGCTCGTGCACCCGCCGATCGGCGAAGCGGAACACCCGTTCCACCATGGCCCGCTCCGCCTCCTCAAACAGCCCTGCGCTGGTGCCCTGGGCCATCAGGAGCTTGATCTCGTCCTCGGTGACCTCGGGCTCCGGAGAGGGACGAACGCGGAGCAGCCGCAGCACCAGCGCCGTGGCCCCCGACAGCAGCCGCACCACCGGACTAGCCGCCACGGCCAGCCAGGCCATGGGTCGAGCCACCGCCGCAGCGATGCTCTCAGGCCGGTTGAGCGCCAACCGCTTGGGG
>Ga0068707_1004108_pt1 | contig 10101 bp, 7 predicted proteins | sample YNPNPMetaG_FD_66600 | JGI IMG/M metagenome (GOLD analysis project Ga0068707, IMG submission 66600) | Anoxygenic and chlorotrophic microbial mat microbial communities from Yellowstone National Park, USA - YNP NP MetaG | ecosystem: Environmental > Aquatic > Thermal springs > Hot (42-90C) >... | reverse complement strand
GGCCGAGATCGAAAGACTTCTGCTGGATCTCGTCATCTACGCCCCCGCCGAAACGCGCCGGATGAAGGAGCGCAAGCGCGCATGAATCATGCCCGAAAATGCCTTAAGTCAACGACCATGGTGTACGGCGTCCTGGGCGACCCGGCGCGCACCCGGGACGTCCGGGAGAAGGTGCAGAGGATCGTCGACGGCGGGGAGATTTCCTTCGAGGTCGCCCGCCTCGCGGCCGGCGACGATCCGGCCTTCGGCGTGGTGAAGACGCTCGTCGTGGAGTACACCGTGGGGGGAAGGCGGGTCAAGGTCACGGGGACCGATCCGGACGTGGTCGTCCTCGACGATCCGGCCGAGGCGGGGCGGGCGGCGGAACTGGGGCGCGACGGGGAAGGGCGGCTGTGCCTGAAGGCCTGGCGGGAGGGGACCTGCGAGGTGCGGTGGGCCTCGGGCCGGGCCCGGCGCGTGGAGGTCGCGGCCGTCCCCCCGCCGGTCGAGATCGCCGGCCCCTGGGAGGTCCGGTTCGCCCCCGGCGGGGGGGCGCCTGCGCGGATCATCCTTGATGAGCTCGTTTCCTGGAACGAACACGGCGATCCCGGCGTGAGGCACTTTTCGGGGGCGGCGACGTACCGCGGAACGTTCCGCGTTCCCGACGGGATGCCCGGCCCGGACCGGCGGCTGACGCTGGATCTGGGCCGGGTCCAGGTCATGGCCGAGGTGAGGCTGAACGGGAAGGACATGGGAGTCCTGTGGAAGCCGCCCTACGCGGTGGACGTCACCGACGCCGTCCGGGCCGGCGAGAACGCCCTCGAGGTGAAGGTCGTCAACCTCTGGATCAACCGGATGATCGGGGACGAGGAACTGCCGGAGGACAGCGAGCGCCGGGAGAACGGGACGCTGAAGAAGTGGCCCGACTGGCTCCAGGAGGGGAAATCCAGCCCCACGGGGCGCTTCACGTTCACCTCGTGGCGGCTGTGGAAGAGGGGCGATCCGCTGCAGGAATCCGGCCTGCTGGGGCCGGTGGTGCTGAGGGCGTCCGTTCGGGTGCCGGTGGCGCCCTGATGGACTCATCAAAGGAGGCGGGTCCATGGTCACGCGCCGGGGATTGCGGGCCGCCACGCTTTTGGTGCTTCTGTCCTGCGCGCGGCCGGAAGCCGCGCCCGCGCCGGTCCCCGGCGGGCTTCCGGATTCCGCCGCGGTAAAGGCCCTCTTCGCCGATCCTCCCCGCGAGTATTCCACCGCTCCCCTCTGGGTCTGGAACGACCTCCTCACCGAGGAGCAGATCCGGGGGACCCTGCGCGACCTGGCGGGACAGAAGGTCCGGCAGGTCTTCGTCCACCCGCGGCCGGGCCTCATGACGCCCTACCTGTCGGAGGACTGGTTCCGCCTCTGGAAGGTGGCGCTGGACGAGGCGGAGAGGCTCGACATGAACGTCTGGATCTACGACGAGAACTCCTACCCCTCGGGCTTCGCGGGCGGCCACGTGCCGGAGCTCATGCCCGAGGCGCGCGGCCGCGGACTGGAGCTGAAGGAGACGTCCGCGCCGCCCGCCGACGCCCTGGCCGTCTTCGCCCTGAAGGGGGATACCTTTGAGGATGTCACGGGGCAAGCCAAGGCCGGGAGCCTGCCCAAGGGGAATTACCTCGCGGCCGCGGTGCTCCGGGCGAAGGACTCGCCCTGGCACGGCAATCGCTGCTACGTGGACCTCCTCTACCCGGGCGTCACGGAGAAATTCCTCGAGGTCACGCTGGGGGCCTACGACCGCGGGATCGGGGCGCAGTACGGGAAGCGGGTCCCCGGCTGCTTCACGGACGAGCCCCACCTTCGTCCGGCGGGGGGGCTGCCCTGGACCGACGACCTTCCCGGGCGGTTCGAGAAGCGCTGGGGGTACAGCCTCCTCAAGAACCTCCCTTCGCTCGTGAAGCCGCTGGGGGACTGGAAGAAGGTCCGGCACGACTACTTCCGGCTCCAGCTGGAGCTCTTCATCGAGCGATGGGCCAGGCCCTACTACGAGGCGTGCGAGCGGCGCGGCCTCGCCTTCACCGGACACTACTGGGAGCACGAATGGCCCCGGTGCGTGGGCGTCCCGGACAACATGGCGATGTCCGCGTGGCAGCAGATCCCCGGGATCGACTGTCTCATGAACCAGTACCGGGAGGACGTCCACGCGCAGTTCGGGAACGTCCGGGCCGTGCGCGAGGTGGCGAGCCTGGCCAACCAGCTGGGTCGGAAGCGGGTCCTCTGCGAGGCCTACGGCGCGGGCGGCTGGGACCTGCGCTTCGAGGACATGAAGCGGATCGCCGACTGGCTCCTGGTCCTGGGCGTGAACCTCATCGACGAGCACCTCTCGTACGTGACGATCCGCGGGGCGCGGAAGCGCGACCACCCCCAGTCGTTTTCGTACCATGAGCCGTGGTGGCACGCCTACCACGTCCGCGCGGAGTACGCGGCGCGCCTCTGCGCCGCGCTCTCCCAGGGGGAGCGGATCAGCCCGGTGCTGGTCCTTGAACCGACGCCCACGGCGTGGATGTTGCAGGGGACGCCGGAGCTGAAGGTCCTCGGGGACCGGTTCCAGAGACTCCTGGTGGGTCTCGAGGCGGCCCAGGTGGAGTACGACCTCGGCTGCGAGGACGTGATCGCGCGGCACGGTTCGGCCCGGGGCGGGGCGTTCACGGTGGGAAGGCGCTCCTACCGGACGGTTGTGATCCCGCCGCTCACGGAGACGGTGTATGGGAAGACGGCGGAACTGCTCGAGGCGTTCGTGGCGGGGGGCGGCACGGTGCTCTGTTGCGGGGATCCCCCCGCCCGCGTGGACGGGCGTCCCTCGGAGAGGGGAGCGGCGCTGGGGAAGGCGGCCTCCTGGCGGCGCGTGGAGACGGAGGCGTTGCCCGGGCTGCTGGCGGGGCCCGCCGGGGACGGATTCGCGGTCCGAAGGGCCGCGGGAGACAAGGGGATCCTCCTCCACCACCGGAGACGGCTTGCGGACGGCGAGCTCCTCTTCCTGGTAAATACCAGCATCACGGATCCCTCGGCCGGGACGGTCGTCTCGCCGATGCGGGGCGTCGAGCGCTGGGACCCCCGGACGGGCAGGGTCGTCCCGCAGGCCTTCCGGGCGACGGCGTCCGGAGTGGAGATGGACTTCCAACTGCCGCCCTGCGGGAGCCTGCTGGTGTTCCTGTCGAAGGATCGACGCGACCCCGCGCCGGTGCGGGCGGCGCGCGTCGTCGAAATCCCCCCCTGCGGGGCGGTGGAGGTCGATCCGGACCGGGTCCTCAACGTCCTTCCGCTCGACTTTGTGGACATCGAGGCCGGAGGGGAGACCCGAACGGGAGTCTACTTCTTCACGGCCAACCGGTTCGCCTTCCAGAAGAACGGCCTGGGCCGCAATCCCTGGGACCGCGCCGTGCAGTTCCGCGACGAGATCCTGAAGAAGGAGTTCCCTCCCGCGGGCGGCTTCACGGTTGTCTACGGCTTCACCATCGAGGGGGCGGTGCCGGCCGTGCTGCAGGCCGTGGTGGAACGGCCGGACCTCTACGAGATCACCTTCAACGGGACTCCGCTGCGGCCCCTGCCGGGCGCGTGGTGGCTGGACAAGGCCTTCGGGGTCCTCGATCTCGCGAAGGATGCGAAGGTGGGCGGGAACGCCCTTGTGCTCAGGGCCAAGAGGCTCGGCTACTATCACGAGATCGAGCCGGTTTATCTCCGGGGCCGGTTCAGGCTGAGGCCGGCCGCGGCCGGCTTCGTCATCGTCCCCCCTCAGAACCTTCAGGTCGGTCCCTGGAGTGAGCAGGGGTATCCCTTCTTTTCGGAGGGGGTGCGGTACGTTCAGTCCTTCGATATCCCGGGGCCGTCCGGGAGCTATCGCGTCGAACTCCCCGCGTGGTACGGGAGCGTGGCGGAGGTGCGGGTGAACGGGGAGGCGGCGGGCTTCGTCGAGTGCGCGCCGTGGGAACTGGACGTGACGAGGCACCTGAAGCCGGGGAGGAACGAGATCGGGGTGACCGTCTTCGGGACGCTCAAGAACCTTCTCGGACCGCACCACAGCGGGGCGGGACTGGGGTCGGCGTGGCCGGCCATGTTCGAGAAGGCCCCCGCCTCGGGCCCCCCGCCGGGGGAGAAGTACTTCACCGTGAGGTACGGCCTCTTCAGGCCGTTCGTCCTGAAGCAGGTGCGGGAGGAGTGATGGAGACGCTCATCGGAGGGCTGGCGCTGCTGGCGCTGGCGCAGGAACCGGATCTCGAAACGCTGGAGCGGCAGTTCCGCGAGCTCCCCCCGGAGGCGCGGCGCCTCACGGGGCCGCTCTTCTGGCTCCACGGCGACGAGAGCCCCCAGCGGCTTGTGGAGATCCTGGAGAAGGTCGCCGAGGGCGGCAACGGCTGCTTCACCGCGGAGTCGCGGCCCCACCGGGACTGGCTGGGCGAGGGGTGGTACCGCGACCTGCGGATCTGCCTGGACGCCGCGAAGCGGCTCGATCTCCAGATGTGGATCTTCGACGAGAAGTGGTGGCCCAGCCAGATGGTCGGCGGCCGGGTCCCTCCGGAGTTCGGGAGCAAGACGACGAAGGCCGAGGCCGTGCCCGTGGAGGGCCCCCGGCGGTTCGAGGCGGACGGGTACGGCGGGCGCTTCTTCATCGGCGCCGTCGCGGGACGGGAGGCGGAGGGGGGGATCGACGGGGCGAGCCTCGTGGACCTGGCCCCGCACATCCACGGCGGCCACCTCGTGTGGGACGTCCCCGCCGGCCGCTGGCAGGTGATGAAGTTCGCCTGGGAGTTCACCGGCCCGAAGGGGTTCCAGCAGAGGATGATCGCCGTGGACGGCGCCTGCCGGGAGGCCGTGGAGTGGTTCCTCCGGACCGTCTACCAGCCCCACTACGACCGCTTCCGGGAGGACTTCGGGAAGACCATCCGCGGCTTTTTCTACGACGAGCCGGAGACCCCGGGCGACTGGGGCCCGGAGGTGATGAAGGTCCTGGCCGAGCGGAAGGTGGACTGGAAGAAGGCGCTCGTGGCCTGGAAGTTCCGGCTCGCCGGCGAGGAGCAGGTCGCGGCCCGCTACCAGTACGCCGACGCCTTCGCCGAGGCCTGGGGCCGGACGATGTACGGGGGGATGTCCAAGTGGTGCCGGGAGCGGGGGGTGCGCTCCATCGGGCACTTCATGGAGCACGGAAATGACCTCTTCAGCCGGCAGCTCTGCGCCGGGAACATGTTCCAGCTCCAGAAGTACAGCGACCTGGGGGGCATCGACCTCGTCTGCCGTCAGTACTACCCCGGCCAGCGGAAGACGGGCCTCTTCCAGATGCCGAAGCTGGGGAGCTCCATCGCGCACGTGTACGGCAAGGAGAACGACCTGGCGATGTGCGAGATCTTCGGGGCCTACGGCCAGGACCTCACCTACCCGCAGATGAAATGGCTGACCGATCAGATGCAGGTGCGGGGCATCAATTTCATGATCCCCCACTCGTTCAACCCGCGCGCCCCCTTCGACACGGACTGCCCGCCCTATTTCTACAACGGCGGCTTCGAGCCCCGCTGGCCGCTCTACCGCGTCTACGCGGACTACACGAGCCGCCTGAGCCTGATGCTGAGCGGCGGCCGCCACGTGGCTCCCGTGGCGTTCCTCTTCCTGGGCCAGAGCTGGCACGCGGGGCGGAAGATCCGGCCGGACGAGCTGACCAACGCCCTCGACGACGCCCACTACGACTGCGATTGGGTGCCCTACGACGCCTTCGCCGAGGCCGCCCTGGAGGGCCGGGAGATCCGCCTCCACCGGGAGCGCTACCGCATCCTGATCGTCCCGGCCGCCGAGGTGGTGCCCTTCGAGACGCTGGAAAAGGCCCGGCGGTTCTTCGAGCAGGGCGGCGTGGTGGTCGGCTACGGCTTCCTGCCCTCGAAGTCCGCGACGCTCGGAAAGACCTCGGCGGACGTGGCGGCGGTCGTGGAGGCCGTGTGGGGGGCGGGGGCGTCGCCCGGACTTGCCGTCTGCAGGACAAGCCCGGCGGGGGGAAGGTCCTATTTCCTTCCGGAACGACCGTCGGCGGACCAGCTCCGGCGGGTCTTCGCCGACGCGGGAGTCCGGCCGGACCTCGAGGTTGTCGAGGGAGAGACCGATGGTTGGCTCCACGTCCTGCACCGGGTCCGGGCCGGGAGGGACGTCTTCCTCGTCTGCAACCAGAACCACCAGGGGGAGGCGCGCCGCTTCACGTTCCGCATCCGGGCGGAGGGGGAGCCCGAGGCGTGGGACGCCATGAGCGGGTCCATGACGGCGGTTCCCTGCCTCCGCGGGGAGGACGGGACGGCGGAGGTGCGCCTGACTTTGGAACCCCTGGAAAGCGTCCTGCTGGTCTTTCATCCGCGGAAGCGGCGGCTGCCCCCCCGGGAGGCGGCAGCGGTGCGGGAACCCGTTCCGGTCGTGCGGGATCTTTCGGCACGGTTCGAGGAGCCGGTCCTCCCCGGGGCGAAGGGAAGTACGGCCCTGGAGGGGGGCTGCTGGGTTTGGTATCCCGAGGGAAATCCCACGGAGGCCGCGCCTCCGGGGACCCGCTGGTTCCGGGGCCGCCTGGCGATCCCGACCGGGCGCCGGGTCCGGCGGGCGATCTTCACGGTCAGCGCCGACAATTCCTTTGTGCTGCACGTCAACGGTCGGCGGGCGGGGGAGGGCGGGGAGTGGTCGCGGCCGGAGGAGATCGAGGTGACGTCCTTCCTCCGGGAGGGGGAAAACGTCTTCGCGGTGGAGGCTGTGAACGGGACGGATCGGCCGAATCCGGCGGGGCTGATCGGGGTTTGCAGGGTCGAGTTCGGGGAGGGGGATCCCTTGCTCTCCCGCATCGACCGCTCGTGGAAGGCGTCGAACCGGGAGCAGCCGGGGTGGGAGAAGCCGGGCTTCGACGACAGGGCCTGGCCGGCGGCGCAGGAGGTGGCCCCGTTCGGAGGAGGGCCGTGGGGGCGGCTGGGGTCGGGCGGCAGGCGGGTGACCCTGAGCCCTCTCAAGGCCGATCCCTTCCTGGGGCGGTGCGAGATCCCGGCGGAGGCGGACCTGAAGGGAAGCCGCGTCTTCCTGGAGATGGAGGATCTGCCGCCGCCGGAGTGTTCCGCTGCCGTGCGGGTGAACGGGAAGGCGGCGGGGGGTTGCCTGGGCCGTCCCTTCCGGGTGGAGGTGACGCCGTTCCTGAAGGTCGGGGTCAACACGGTGGAGATCCGGCCGGTCGCCCCGAAGGCGGCCCGCCTGGTCTTCCTTCCGAACTGAGCCGTCAGGGGCGCGGGGGGGGGGCGGGGAAAGGAGGGACGGGGGCGCCCACGGGCGGGAGCTTGCCGCGCCGGGCGCGACCCTCGGTCTTGCGCTTGAAGAGGATCTCCTCCTTGAGGAGGACCGGGGCGGCGGGGTTGGTGATGTCCGCGACGAGGCCGCGGATGGTCCCGGTGGGGTCCTTGAGCCAGAGGACCACCCGGGTTCCCGAGCCCGTCACCGCGACGAGATCCCCGTAGGAGAAGGGGATTTCCGGGATCTTGGTCATCGCATCCTCCCCAAAGGGCCGTCTTCATGCTACCCCGGGATCGGGCCCGTGGCAAGGCGGTCCCGCCGGGCCCTTCAGGATTTCCTCCGGACGCACCGATATGAATTAAGCCTGCGGTGGCGGGAGGAGGGAGTGCAGGGATGGTGCGCGACCTGAACGATCAGGGGGTGGAGGACCGGGTCCTGGGGGTGGAGGGTCCGGTGGCGGTGGCCTTTCTCGACTACGATTCGCTCCCCTGTCATCACTTCCGGCCGGAGCTCGAGGCGGTTTCCGAGCAGATGGAGGGCAAGGTCGACTTCTACCGGATCGACGTGACGGAGAACCCCTGGATCACGGAAGAGCTGGGGGTGGAAGCGGTGCCGACGCTTCTGGTGTTCCGGGAGGGGAAGGAGATCGCGCGCTACGAGGGGCCGTACAGCCGGGAGGCCCTGGGGGACCGGCTCGCGCAGCTCTTGGCCGGTCCGAAGCCGCAGGCTTGAGAGGGTTCTGCGGAACGGCCCTGGGGGGGGAACACCCGTCGTGAGGCGAAGGGGTTTCGTGGGCGCCTCGAGGGTTGCGGGGAGGAGGCGCAGCGGGACTTCCGACGGGAGCCGGGCGCGGGCATCCTCCTGTTGACGGGGGCGGCGGTATCCCACCAGAATGATCCCGTGGACGTCCGGGCGCTCCTTTCCTGGTATCGCCGCGGGGCGCGGGATCTTCCTTGGCGGCGGACGAAGGATCCCTACGCGGTCTGGGTTTCGGAGGTGATGCTCCAGCAGACGCAGGTTGCCGCCGTGGTCCCCTATTACGAACGCTGGATGCGCCGGTTTCCCACGCGGCGGTCCCTGGCGCGGGCGCGGCTCGGCGAGGTGCTCAAGGTCTGGGAGGGGCTGGGGTACTATGCGCGGGCGCGGAACCTTCACCGGGCGGCGCGGCAGATGCGCCGTTGGCCCCGGACGGCGGCGGAGTGGCGGGAGATTCCCGGCGTGGGGGGGTACACGGCGGCGGCGATCGCCTCGATCGCATTCGGGGAGCGGGTGGGGGTGTTCGACGGGAACGTGCGGCGGGTGTTGTCGCGGTTGGAGGGCCGGGACGCGGAGGAGGCGCCTCTGCCGCCGCCGCGGGTCCGGCCGGGGGACTTCAACCAGGCGCTGATGGAGTTGGGGCAGAGGGTGTGTCGCGCGCGGCGTCCGCGGTGTGGGGAGTGCCCGCTGGCGGGGGGATGTCGGGCGCATCGGCGGGGGGAGGAGGAGCGGTGGCCGTCGGGGAGGAGGCGGCCGGCGGTGCCTCGCGTGGAAGCGGGGGTGGGGATCGTATGGAAGGGCGATAGGGTGTACGTGCAGAGGCGGCCGGCGGAGGGGCTTCTGGGGGGTCTCTGGGAGTTCCCCTGGAGGCGCCGCCGGCGGGGCGAGTCGTGGGAGGCCTGCGTGTCCCGGGCGGTTCGGGAGGGGGCGGGGTTGGAAGTGCGGGTGGGCGGGCGGCTGGGGGTGGTTCGGCACCGCTACTCGCATTTTGCGGCGGAGTTTGGCGTGTACGGGGCGGCTTGGAGGAAGGGACGGGGGAAAGGCCGCTGGGTGCGGGTGGGGGATCTGGGGCGTCTGGCGATGTCGTCGGCGGCGCGCCGGATGGCGGGGCTTTTGAAGGGTCGTGGCGCAGATCCCGTGGGGGCTTCGAAAGGAGGTTGACGCCCCGGGGCGGGGCCCTATAATGGGCGTCGGTTCGGCCGATCCTCCCCGGTAGCTCAATGGTAGAGCGAGCGGCTGTTAACCGCAAGGTTGCAGGTTCGAGTCCTGCCCGGGGAGCCAATCGCTACTCTCGGCGCTTTTAAAGCCCGGGTGGTTACACCCGTTCCCGTCCCGCCGGACGGGGCACTCGAAGAGCGAGATCTGCACCTTGCCGTTCCCGGCCTTGTCCGGCTCGTGGAAGACGATCCGGTCCACGAAGATCGGGATCAGGCCCTTGAGCTCCTCCGGGGTCGCCTCGTCCAAGATGTCGGCGAAGGTCCGAAGACTCGTCCCCATCACCGCCGCATCCATCGACCGGCGCTCGAGGACGTTGAGCTCCTCGACGATTTCGTCGCGCTGGGCCTCAAGGGCGATCCGCTCCGCCTCCAGTTTGCGAAGCTCGTCGCCCAGGGTACGGAGGCCATCCTTTCCCAGATCCTTGAGCACGTCGATGATCTTGCGCGTCTCGGCCACGACCCTCTCTAGCCGCGTCTCTACGCGGCGGCGATCCTCAACCAGTTCCTTGATCGAGCCGTCGGTGTTTGCGTTCGCCTCGCGGACGATGCGCTCGATCTCGCTCTCCTTGAGGGCGATCTCCCGCAGCTTGCCCAGGATCGCCTGCTCCAGCGCCGGCGCCGGCGCGTAGCGCATGTCGCACAGGCCGCCGTTCGTGTGTCCGCTCTTCGTGCACTGATAGTAGAAGTTGTCCTGCTTCGTGCTCGTGCACGTCTTCGGCGTCATATGCGCTCCGCACTTCCCGCAGTACAACAGCCCCTGGACCCGAATTATTCATAGTAACCTTGCAAGATACAATGCCGATGATACGGTCCGGAGTTGGAAGCCGACAGGGAGAAGGCGGGAGCGGCTACCGTGGCAGACGAATGCCATTTTGGCATC
>Ga0068707_1004107_pt1 | contig 10102 bp, 7 predicted proteins | sample YNPNPMetaG_FD_66600 | JGI IMG/M metagenome (GOLD analysis project Ga0068707, IMG submission 66600) | Anoxygenic and chlorotrophic microbial mat microbial communities from Yellowstone National Park, USA - YNP NP MetaG | ecosystem: Environmental > Aquatic > Thermal springs > Hot (42-90C) >... | reverse complement strand
CAGCCTGGTTTTGGGTGAAGGGTTAAGCAAAGCGGGTACCGTATCCCTTCTGCCGAATTTCTCTATCCCGGTTTTGGCTCAAATTCCTGTCATTGGACCAATCTTCTTTACCCGCCATAGCGTTTTGACCTATATTGGGTACCTGTTGATTCCGGCTGCCTGGTATTATATTAATTACACGCGTCCGGGCATGAATTTGCGCGCTATTGGTGAATTTCCTGCGGCGGCAGATACGCTAGGAATCAACATTTATCGCCTGCGCTATTTCTATGTCTTTGTGGGTGGATTGCTGGCCGGCCTGGCAGGAGCGACCATCAGTCTGGCGATCGCCCCCGGATGGTTTAGTGAAATGACAACCGCCGGACAAGGGTGGATTGCAGTGGGTCTGGTGATTTTTGCTCAGTGGGATCCTGTTCGAGCTGCTTTTGGATCCTATACCTTTGGAGCCCTGAGAAGGTTGATTCTGGATATTCAAGGTCCGACAACGGTGTTTGGCTTTCGAAATCCGTTTTATTACAACCCCTATTGGGGCTTCTTTCTTCAAATGTTGCCATACGCGTTCACAATCATTGTTCTGGTAATTGGTTCGCGCGAGGCAATTCGCAAACGTCTTGGCGCGCCTGCCGCTTTAGGCACTCCCTATATCCGCGGCGAGCGTGGCTTATAATTCTTTTATTGGAGTTCGTGGATGGATAAATTTCTTGGTTATCGTTGCTCGCTCTGTCAGCGCGAATATTCTCCAACTCAAGTGCAATATACCTGTCCAGAGGACGGGGGGAATTTAGATGTCGTTTTGGACATTGAACACATCAGGCGCTTTGTTTCGCCAGAGACCATTTTTGCTCAACCAGAAGCCGCGATCTGGCGGTATTTGCCTCTCCTCCCGGTCGGTGAGCCGGGTTTTGTGGACACACCGTTTCGCCGAGTGGGTTATACACCCATCTTTGAATCGCCACGCCTTGCCAGACAATTGGGCTTGAAAAGCTTATGGATCAAAGACGAAAGCCGCAATCCAACGGCTTCCTTCAAAGATCGCGCCAGCGCCGTGGTGGTCGCGCGGGCAAGGGAGATAAACGCTGAGGTGGTCGTTACGGCTTCAACCGGTAATGCCGGGGCGGCTCTGGCCGGTATGGCAGCTGCGGTTGGACATCAAGCAGTGATCTTTGCTCCAAAAACTGCTCCGCCGGCAAAAGTTGCCCAGTTGCTGGTGTTTGGCGCGCAAGTGATTTTGGTGGATGGCAATTACGATAGCGCATTTGATTTGACTATTCAGGCTGCGCAAGAATTCGGATGGTATTGCCGCAATACCGGCTATAACCCATTTACAGCCGAAGGAAAGAAGACCGCTGCTTTTGAAATCTGGGAATGGTGGGAGAATACCCGCAAAGCATACCCCGAATTAAAACGGTTGAACGTCTTTGTCTCCGTTGGAGATGGTAACATTATCTCCGGAATTCATAAGGGATTCAAGGATTTGCTGGCTTTGGGCTGGCTGGAGCAAATGCCGCGCATTTTTGGAGTTCAATCTACTGGTTCGGCGGCAATCTACAATGCCTTCCAGTCCGGCAGTGAAGTGATCATTCCGGTGACTGCCAATACGCTCGCCGATTCAATCTCCGTAGATTTACCCCGTGATGGTGTGCGAGCAGTGCGCGCTGCCAGAGAAAGCGGCGGGCGCTATCTGGCCGTTGAAGATAGCCAAATCTTACAGGCTATTGGTGCTTTAGGACAAGTAGGCATCTTTGCCGAGCCGGCCGGGGCAACCTCCTATGCTGGCCTGGTGCAAGCTGTTCAACTGGGAATTATCAACGAAGAGGATGCTGTTCTGGTTTTGAACACCGGCAGCGGTCTAAAGGATGTTAAAGCGGCCATGCAAGCGGTGAGAGAAGCGCCGATCATCGAACCAACCCTGCAAGCCCTGAAGCAACACCTATCGAAGTAAGTGTTCAAATGAACGCCATCCCAGAAATTTCGGTGATTGCTCCGGTATTTAATGAAGTTCAATCCCTGCCGGAATTTTATCGCCGGGTGAGGCAGGTTTTGGACGGGCTTGGTGTGCGGTGGGAGCTGCTCCTGGTAGACGACGGTTCTACGGACGGCTCAACAGATTTGATTCGTCAACTTGCCCGAGAGGATGCGCGGGTGCGGGCATTAATCTTTGCCCGTAATTTTGGGCATCAATTGGCAGTAACAGCCGGATTGGATCATTGTCGCGGCCGGGCGGCGATCATCATCGATTCCGATTTGCAAGACCCCCCCGAAGTTATGGCGGACTTAATTGCCAGATGGCGAGAAGGTTACGAGGTGGTCTATGCCGTGCGCGCTGAGAGGGAAGGAGAGTCCTGGTTCAAGCTCTTTACCGCTTCCTTGTTTTACCGCTTGATCTATCGCATCACGGATGTCAAAATCCCGCTCGACAGCGGCGATTTTCGCCTTCTCGACCGCCAGGTAGTGGATGTTCTGAAAACGATGCGGGAAAGGCACCGTTTTCTGCGCGGCATGTCGGTTTGGGTGGGTTTCCGCCAAACGGGTGTTCCCTATCGACGCGCAGCGCGTTTTGCCGGACAAACCAAATACCCCCTGCGCAAGATGCTCAAGTTTGCCTTTGATGCGATCACCAGTTTCTCGTATCTACCCTTACAATTGGCTACCTATCTGGGGTTTGCAGCCGCTCTTTTGAGCATTTTGGCTATTCCAGTTGTGATCATTCTGCGCCAGTCGGGAATGCAGGCTTTCCTTGGACAGGCAACAACCTTGATTGCAGTTTTATTTTTAGGAGGTGTACAACTGATCTCTTTAGGCATTCTGGGTGAATATATCGGCCGTTTATATGATGAAGCCAAAGGGCGGCCTTTGTACATTCTGCGAGAAGAATCAAGCCATTCTGAGGAAATAAAGAAATCGGAGAGCTAAAGGAAGAGGTTTTTCAAGATAAGCTCTCATGAAAAGAAATCCTAGTCGTAAAAGGAGAAAATTATGGCAAAGATAGATTTAACGGTTATTCCAGAACGACGTAAACGAGCGGTGCAACGCGTCCGTGAGCGCAATATTATCATTCCGACCTTCGCCCAAATGAAGGATCCAAACCTGATACCCGATACAATCAAAAGTGAACTAAAATCTATCGGATTGTGGGATTTAAACCCTCGCAATCTCTTTCGCATCACCTGGAAAAATGAACCGGTAGACAGCGGCGGGGGGTATGGTAAAGTCAACTATATGGAACTGCCCTCTTCGTTAACGGGGGTTCCGGCGCGAATTATCGTACTGGTAGGCAAGTGGTTCCCAACCGGCGCGCATAAGGTCGGCGCAGCCTTTGGTTGTCTGGTGCCACGTCTGGTTACCGGGCAGTTTGACCCGACCACCCAAAAGGCGGTTTGGCCTTCGACCGGAAATTACTGCCGCGGTGGGGCGTATGACTCTGCTCTTTTGGCCTGTGAGTCCATTGCCATCCTTCCGGAAGGGATGAGCCGAGAACGGTTTGAGTGGCTTTCCAAAATTGCTGGAGAAGTGATCGCCACGCCGGGAAGTGAATCGAATGTCAAAGAGATTTTCGACAAATGTTGGGAATTGCGTCGCTCTGGCGAGGACCTGATGATCTTTAACCAGTTTGATGAGTTTGGTAATTACCTCTGGCACTATGAGGTAACCGGACATGCTATGGAAGAAGTCCTGAAGGAAACGATGCGCCCCAATGATACCTATCGGGGCATGGTCTCAGCAACTGGTTCGGCGGGGACGATCGCCAGCGGCGATTACATGAAGCAGCTCTTCCCGGCCAGTAAAATTTGTGCCAGCGAAGCCTTGCAATGCCCGACCTTGCTGGAGAATGGGTTTGGCGCCCATCGCATTGAAGGCATTGGCGACAAACACGTACCCTGGATTCATAACGTCAAGAACACGGACCTGATTGTGGCAATTGACGACAACGCCGTGGTCAATCTTGCCCGTCTCTTCAATGAGCCGGCCGGGCGTTCTTATCTGGTGAAAAAGGGCGTTCCTGAGGCGATTGTCCAAAAACTGGATTTACTTGGTTTCTCGGGTATTTCCAACGTCCTATCGGCGATTAAGATGGCGAAATATTACGAGCTTGGGGAAAACGATATTCTGCTCACGGTCTTAACCGACTCGATGCAGTTATATGGAAGCCGTCTAAAAGAAATGCATGAGGAATTTGGCGAGTATAAAGAAACCGACGCCGCCGCGCACTTTGCCCAATATTTGCACGGGCAAACGACCGATCACATGCTGGAACTGCGCTATGTCGATCGGAGGCGGGTGCACAATCTCAAGTACTTCACTTGGGTTGAGCAGCAAGGCAAAACCTACGAAGAAATCGTTGACCAGTGGTATCAACCCAACTACTGGACGGATGTCCAGAAGCAAGTTGAAGAGATCGACGCTTTAATCGAAGAATTCAACCACGATGTTGGGCTGCTTTAACCCGACTTAACCTCTCAATCCCCTGGAGTCCGAGAACAATGCTCTCGGACTCCAAACTATTCTCCGAGTATAATAAATTCATGCTTGATCCCCATGCCCTGATTCTAGTGGCAATTTTGAAATCCCAACGCGATCTTGAAATCGCCCGCTTGTTGGGATGGTATCGGATTCCCCTGCGCACGGCGCCGAAAATTGTGGCTGTGGATTATCTGGCATTTTATCAGGCTGCTGCTTTTGAGGAAAAGAAGTGGCGCATTGATTATCTAGCAGAAATTCGTGGCGTTGAATTGACTACCCGCGCCGAATTATTGCGCGATGAACTTGATCATCCCTTTGCGCATCAGGCTTATTACAAGATTCAACTTGGGCCACTTATCGCTCTGGAAAAGCCGTTACAAGCAGGACGTTGGAAACGAATCACGTTTTTCTATACGACCGGCGACTATCTTACGCAGGCGCAAACCATTGACGATTTGATCCTGGCGGAGCAGGATCGAGCCGGCTTGTGGCGAGCCTTACGCGAGCGCCAGGGTCGAATCGAGGGGGTAACAAAGGAAGATGAACCGGAGTCCGACCTATCTCCCGAACTCCTGGCAGCAGTCCTAGGATTTGCGGGCGCCTGGAAAATTTATCAAAAGAATTCGTTGATTGATAAGAGAGGTTGAAAAATGGACGGTAGACAACGTATCTTGATTAAAAATCTGGATATTCTTACCGCAAGTGAAAAGTTTCATGCCGACATCTTAATTGAAGGTGAGAAAATTTATGCCATTGGTTCAGGGTTAGCGGATGAGGGATGTACAGTAATCGATGGAAGTGGGCTGACGGCAATGCCGGGCGGGGTTGACGTTCACACGCATTTCGATTTGCCGATGTTTGGAACAGTATCCAGCGATGATCACTATACCGGTCATAAAGCCGCTGCGTTTGGGGGTACGACAACAGTGATTGATTTTGTCCCCTTTGACAAGGAAACGATAGAGGAGAGCATCCAGGTTTGGCGAGAGAAAGCCGATCCAAAAGCCGCCATTGACTTCAGTTTTCACATGAACATCTCGCGCTGGAATGAACGAATCGGGCATGAATTACCCAAACTGGTTGATTGGGGAATGCCTTCCATAAAAGTTTTTACGGCATATAACAATCGCTTGCGGATCAACGATGGAGAAATCTTTTCTGCGATGCGCATAGCCAGAGAGTACGGTATTCTTACGATGCTTCACGCTGAAAATGGGGATGTGATCGAGACATTGGTTGCTGAAGCGTTAGCTCAGGGTAATACCACGCCAGAATGGCACGCCCATACCCGCCCAAGTTGGGGCGCGGTGGAGGCTACCCTGCGCGGTGTAGCCCTGGCAGCCCAGAGCGGGGCGCCGCTTTACGTAGTTCACATGAATGCAGCCGGTGAGGTTGACCAGTTAGCTTATGGCCGCGAAAAAGGGGTAGCTGTGATGGGTGAAACCTGCCCGCAGTATCTCTTCTTTACCATTGACCATTTACGCCGTCCTGATGGGGCTAAGTGGGTTTGCTCTCCTCCAATGCGTACGGCGGAGGATAACCAAAGGCTCTGGGAAGGTTTGGCACAGGGAATCCTGCAGACGATTGGCACCGATCATTGTCCGTTCTTCTATGATGGATCAAAAGCGATTAACTATGAAGGAAAAGAAATTGCCATTCCCGGCAAGGAGTTAGGCAAGGATGATTTTACAAAAATTCCCAACGGTTTACCTGGGGTTGGGGATCGCTTACCGATCCTCTGGACGTATGGCGTGCGCGCCGGCCGCATCTCCGAAAACCAGTTCGTCGCTTTGAACAGCACCAATCCGGCCAAAATTTTCGGCCTTTATCCGCAAAAGGGTGCGCTTCTGCCTGGCTCGGATGCTGATATCGTCTTGTGGGATTTGAACAAACGCTTGACCTATGGGGCTTCGGTGGCACAGCATCGTACCGATTACAATCTTTACGAGGGATGGGAACTGGTTGGATATCCGGTCAAGGTCTTCTTGCGCGGCAAGTTGATTGTCGATGGAGGTCAATGGTTCGGAAAACCCGGCCAGGGGCGCTTTATTAAACGCGCCAGCGGCATGGTGTTTTAGGGTCTTCCATGATAGCCTCGCTCTTGTTGCTTGGCGCAACCCTTGCGCCGCTAATGGCGTCTGCCTCGCTATCGATCCTGCGGTGGCGAAAGGCGCGATTAGGGTTTTGGTGGCTGGCAAGCTTCCTTGGGGCAGCCATCGCTTGGCTTTTTTTGCTCATTTTGCGCTTCCTGCTACCCCATCAGGTTGCGCTGGTAAGCTGGCAGCCAGAAAGACTTTTTCCAATATCACCTGGGCTGTTAGCCGATGGCTTTTCCTGGGCAGTGGGATTTTCATTGGCGACAGTGGGGGTGGCAGTGATTCTCACCGAAACAACCACGCCAGGTGGCGAGCGCGCTCTGGGATGGGCAGGCAGCACGTTCCTGCTGGGGTTGGGATTGATTGCGATCTTTGCCGGCAATCAGTTGACTCTTCTGCTTGCCTGGGCAGCGATCGATCTGGTTGAACTGGCAATCTGGTTGAGCCGTCCTGCTCAGCCTCAGTTACGTGAGCGGGTGATCCTAGCATTTTCCTCGCGCGCCTTTGCGGTCATGCTCTCCCTATGGGGGTTGGAAAATCCGTGGGCGTATGTGTTTTCGATCCTTTTGCGTTGGGGAGTGTTCCCTTTTCACTTGCCTTACTTAGAGTCGCTTGCCCTTCGGCGTGGTTTGGGAACGATCATCCGTATCGTACCTCCGCTAACAACGATGCCATTGCTTGCCCGTTTAGCCGACCTGGGATACTTTGCCAACGAAGGCTGGATTACCGTTTTTCTTGGGGTGATTGCGCTATTCGCGGTGATTCAATGGATCAATAGCGCCGAGGTATTGACAGGGCGTCCTTTTTGGATCATCGGTACGGCCTCCTTTGCTTTTAGCGCGGCGAGTCTGCAACATCCAGAAGCCGTGATCGCCTGGGCGGTCGTTCTGGCTATTCACGGAAGCTTTTTGTTCTTAATGCGAGTACGGGAGCGGTTTTGGATAGTGGCATTAGCCTATCTGGTGATCCTGCTCTTTGGGCTGCCGTTCACTCCCTTTTGGGACATCCTGCGGGTTTATCGTCCTGCCTGGTCGCCTGTCAATCTGCTCTGGCTGCTCTCTCATTTGCTTTTGATAGCCGGTTATGTGCGTTTTGTTTTGCAAAAACCAAAAGAAACGATTGAGGGCGAACCCTGGCGGAAGGCTCTCTATCGAATGGCGTTTGCGGGTTTGATTGGGACTTCTCTAATGATTGGTTATGGAGGGTGGAGAAATCCCCTGGAAACAGCCTTGAGCCAGCCTTATTTCTCCTCCCGCAATTGGATGGAATATTTCGGTGGGTTGATTCTGGCATTGTTGAGTTTGGGGCTGGCATTTATCTGGCGACAACGGTTATTGCCTCGCTTCCGCTTACCAGACAGGCGGGTGAGATTATTATCAATGGAATGGGCATATCGAGTGTTGCAATGGGGTTTTCATCAGTTTGGAGGGCTTTTTTATGGCGTAGAAGCGGTTTTGGAGGGCAAAGCTGGCGTCTTGTGGACAATTGTGCTGCTTCTGGTTCTGGCGCGGGTTTTGCTTTTCTTTGGCGGGGGTGAATAACCCTTGAACGAACAATGGTTTGGACAGCTTGGAGCATTTCTTGGGCTGACCTGTAGCCTGTTCAACCTGCTCGCTGAGGACTGGCGCAAGCGTGTGGTTGCCTTAGCGCTTCAAGCAATTGGAGTCTTTCTCCTGTGCGTTGAAAGTATTTCCTTAAACTTATCGTTGGTCAAGTTCATCGAGGGCTGGATGGCGGCTGCGATTTTAGGAACGGCGATGGCAAATGTCAGTTACAACCTTCGGGCAAACCCATCTCCGTCTATTCCTCTGGCTTCTTCAACGCCTGTGCCGATCTCTGCTGTAGTTTTCCGCCTGGCAACGGCTATGCTGATTGGAATCTTCTTAATCTCAGGCGCTCCGCTTTTGATGTCTGTTTTCAACGGCGTCCGCTTGCCGCAAAGCCTGGCGATATTGGGTTTGTGTGGATTTGGTTTGTTGATCCTGGGCTTTCGCTCTTCAACCTTCTCTATTTCCATCGGTTTGATCACCTTTCTCAATGCTTTTGAAATCCTTCTGGCGGTGATCGAGCCTTCGGTAATGTTGAATGGCGTAATCGCTGGGGTGGTTTTGAGTATTGCCTTTGTTGGCGCTTACGGGTTGACTCTCGAGGGAGAGAGGAACAGGCTGTGAACGCACCGATTCTCTGGATTGTGCTGCCGCTGGGGCTTTCGGCTGGGTTATTCCTCATGAACCGCTGGCGAAGGGTAGCCGGGGGAATTGGGAGTGCATTCGCCCTGCTTCTGGCTGCTGCTGCCTGGCTTTTACCGGTCGGAAAGCCGATCCAGTTGGGGATCGTCTCCTTTGAAGTCCAACCCGCTTGGATTGTGTTCGGGCGGAGGTTTCTCTTAGAAAACTCTGATCGCCCTTTCGTCATCGTTCTCAATCTGGCGATAGCCTTCTGGTTTATGGGCAGTCTCAGCCTGCAGAGTCGATCGCTGCTGATCCCGTTGGGCATGGCAATCAGCGCCATGCTGATCGCTGCCGTTATGGTGCAGCCTTTTTATTACGGAATCTTCTTGCTCTTTTTTGCCGCAATGCTCAGTGTCATTTTGTTTGTCTCGGAGCGGGGCGAGGTTCATCTGGGAATCAAGCGTTATTGGATCTATCAAAGCCTAGCGATGCCTTTGTTGCTCTTAGCGGGCTGGTACCTGAGCGGCACAGAGGCGAATCCGGGCGAAATCCCCGGCGCTTCTTTGATCTACACCCTGCTGCTTGTTGGATTGGCTCTTTTGTTGAGCAGTTTTCCTTTTCATAACTGGTTGCCCGCCGTTGCTCAGGTCGTCAGTCCTTATGCTTTTTCGTTTGCAGTTTTTGCGACTTTTTTATCCTTTTCCCTCTTTACGGTTGCATTTCTCCGGCAATATACCTGGCTTTCTTCATCAGCCTGGATTCTGCTCTTCTTTAGCTTTCAGGGTTTTTTACTGACGAGCATCGGAGGCATCGGGGCGATTTACCATCGGCATCTTGGACGTTGGATGGGGTATGCCCTGATCAAAGAGATCGGGTTAGGTTTCCTCACCATCGGTTTGGGATTAGCCTTGCCCGATCAGACGTCATTTTTAGCAATTCTATTTATGCATATTTTTCCACGGGGCATTGCCCTGGCTCTCTGGGGGTTGGCATGCAATCTCTATCTTGAACACGGGGAAAGTTTGAAGATTCAAAATCTGGTTGGGGTAGGAAGGCGCTATCCCATCGCAACTGCGGCAGTTTTTCTTTCGTTTTTGACTCTGGTTGGCTTTCCGTTGACCGCAGCTTTCCCGATCCATCTGCTGATTTGGCAAGCATGGTTTCAAAATTTTCCACCGCTGGCATTTGCAGCAATCTTTGGCAGTGTGGGTGTGCTGATTGGGGGCTTAAGGGCGATGGCGGTTTTGGTGCGTAGCGATCACACCAAGGACCAGGGGTCTTTGGAGTCCCCCTCTCAAATCATCTTGTTGGCGATTGGCTCGGTACTCTTGCTTTTGATGGGAATTTTCCCTTCGTGGTTTTTGCCTGTCCTTT
>Ga0068707_1004104_pt1 | contig 10104 bp, 7 predicted proteins | sample YNPNPMetaG_FD_66600 | JGI IMG/M metagenome (GOLD analysis project Ga0068707, IMG submission 66600) | Anoxygenic and chlorotrophic microbial mat microbial communities from Yellowstone National Park, USA - YNP NP MetaG | ecosystem: Environmental > Aquatic > Thermal springs > Hot (42-90C) >... | reverse complement strand
ACTGCTTTGTGATCGCCGCCGTCAGTGTCGTCTTCCCATGATCAATGTGTCCTATCGTCCCCACATTTACATGCGGTTTCTTCCGCTCAAATTTCTTCTTTCCCATCTCGTCTTCTCCTTCTGTCTATTTATACGTTAACGCTCGCTAACATTGAGCTTTATAGCTTTGCCATCAGAGTGAGGCTCATACAGGACAGGCATCAAATATTATGGGCAAAAAAAATGGAGCCCACGACCGGGCTCGAACCGGTGAACCTCTTCCTTACCAAGGAAGTGCTCTACCTCCTGAGCTACGTGGGCTTATCAATTTAGTTTGGAAGATTCCCCTCCTCTTCCAACCTTTACCTTCCAGAATGTCTGCCCATGTAGTTCAACGACGACAGCCCGTCCAGCGCCATCATCTCCTACATGCTATTTTTTACTCTCTGGTGGAGAGGGGAGGATTCGAACCTCCGAAGGCTGAAGCCGGCAGATTTACAGTCTGCTCCCTTTGGCCACTCGGGAACCTCTCCACTATTAAGAGCAACATTCCCTACATTTTTTTAAATCAAAATGCAAGCATTTTTTTGCTGGAGCTGGCGGTGGGATTCGAACCCGCAACCTGCTGATTACAAATCAGCTGCTCTTCCATTGAGCTACGCCAGCTTTTCCGAAGATTTAATACCATACATAGGTAGAAGTAGTCAAGATGTAACAGGTGGTCTCGAAAATTGCCTGCAATAGGGGCGATCCCGCTGAAGCGTAACGGTCGCCTCTACCAACCGTCGGCAATTTCGAGTACTTCTAAATGTAACATGCCCATCGTCCTAAAGGCAAGTTATAGGATCTCTGTCAACGGTAACCTTAATTTTTTTTCTTAGCTTATCAACTGCCTTGCTATGCCAAATTTTTGCAAGAAACTCTGTGAGGACAGCACTATGTCGAGCCTTCACAAGAATATGCCACCTGTATCTATCTCTAAGTTTGAAAAAGGGGGCAGGGGCAGGACCTATTACAACGCATTCCCAGTTTTCTGGCTGAGCTGTGGATCTGATAAAATCAGCAAGATCGTAAACGCCTTCGTAAACCTTTTCCATGTCGGTTGATTCGCAGATAATCCTCGCCATTCTGGCGTAAGGGGGATAAAAAAGCTTTTCTCGAGACTCCAGCTCTTTTTCGCAAAACAGCGAGTAGTCACCTTTTACGGCTGATTCAATAACATAGTGTGATGGATTGTAAGTCTGTATGATTACTCTTCCGATGGATTCCCTGCGGCCGGCTCTTCCCGAGACTTGCAAAAGTTGCTGGGCTGTTAATTCCCCCGAACGAAAATCTGGTAGAGCCAGTGCCCCGTCGGCGTTTATAATCCCAGTTAGCGATAGCAAGGGAAAGTCATGTCCCTTTGTAATCATCTGAGTTCCAATTATAATTTGAACCTTGCCCTGTCTGATCTGGTTTAGAGTTGATACGAGGTCTTTCATGTTTTTTATGACATCCCGATCTATTCTAGCGATTTGGGCTTGAGGAAGGATTGTTTTGACTTCCTTCTCAATTTTTTCTGTCCCAAAGCCTATGTAAAGTAAAACGCTCCTTTCGCATTTTGGGCACGTTTGGATATTTTCTGTCACGAAGCCGCAATAATGACACCGTAAGTTATTTTCGTCGATGTGGTAGGTTAGAGGAATGCTACATCTTCTACAGGTTGCCACATATCCACAGGATCGGCAGAGAACATAGGGAGCATAGCCTCGACGGTTTAAAAAGAGAAGCGACTGAAATCCCATAGCGAAGGTTTCTTCTAAAGCTTCTTTCAGCCGGTTTGAAAACATCCTTGGAGAACGTTCGCGCCTCATGTCGACTACTTCAACTTCTGGAAGTGGATGTCCGTGAACTCTTTGAGTGATGGTAAAGAGCCCATAACGTCCTTCCCTGGCGTTGTGGTAAGACTGAAGGGATGGAGTGGCAGAGCCAAGCAGTATGGGAATTTGAAGCATCTGAGCACGCATAAGAGCTACATCGCGAGCATTGTAGCGCAACCGATCTTCCTGCTTGTAAGAAGGATCGTGCTCTTCGTCGACTATGATAAGCCCGCAGTTTCTAAGAGGTAGAAAAACAGCGGATCTTGTTCCCAGAGCAACCTTTTTTTTGTTCTTTAGTAGGGATTCCCACTGCGAGAGTCTTACCTGAGGAGAAAGTCCGCTGTGCCACACGGCAAGCTGTTCCCCAAAGCGATTACGGAATATGGTTTCTAGTTGAGTGATAAGAGCTATCTCTGGAGCGAGCACGAGCACCGATTTACCCATCTCCAGAGCCTTTTCGGTAAGACGAAGGTATATTTCTGTCTTTCCGCTTCCCGTCACTCCGTAAAGTAGATGAGGTGTAAACTCATCTTTTGCCAAGGCTCTACCGACTTCATCAAGAATCTTTGCCTGGTCATCGGTAAGTTCTTTGGGCTCGGTTTCTTCAATTGTCTGTCCAAAAGATGATTCCAGTACATCGTCATCAGGCACCAGAATTACATCAATCCAGCCTTTCTTTTTTGCCTTGGTGATGAAGCGGTTTGAGTCTTTCTTGAGGTATTCTCGAATCCTGGACAGAGGAAGCCCTGAAGGATATCTTGCAAACAGTTCTTTCAATCCATCATCAAAGGCTCTATCTTGCACAGTTTCCGGCGAGCATGTAAGCACGGCGGCTTTTATCATCCGGAAAGTTTGAAGCTTTTTAGGAGGCTTTCTCCTGAGTGGTTCCGGCAGAGTTAGCAACATCGTAAGGCCTAATGGATAGATGTAATATGATGAAACTCGCTGGCAGAGCTTTATTAATTCTTCCGTGAGAACCGGTTCAGAATCCAGAACAGCCGCTACCGGCTTGGTAATAATACCTGTTGGTTCGTTCTCGCTTACATCCAGCACTATGCCAAGTCTATAGTAACGCCCTACGGGAACCAAAACTCTACAGCCCAGAATATGCCGATAAGTCTCATTACTGTCGAGCCTGTAGGTGAAAGATGCCCCTGTTGCATCCAGAAGCTGAACATTGAGGAAAATCATGATTTGGTCATTTTGTCTGGCTTCTCATTGCAAGTTTTCTGGCTTCTTCCTGGTCGATTAGAGTTCGATAGAATTCAGATGTAGCCTTAAATCTCCCGGCTAACGTTCTAGGAATTGATGCCATGGGTATTGAATCAGCTATGGTCATGAAATTCACAGGACGACTATTGGCATAAAAGCGAAAATCCAGGTGAGGCCCGGTAGCAAGACCAGTTTTTCCCACATAGCCAATTACTTCGCCTCGTTCTACATATTGCCCCACTTTAAGCCCTCGAGCAAACCTGGAAAGATGCCCGTAGGAACTGGAATAGACTCCATTGTGTTTTATCTCCACCAGGTTCCCGAATCCGCCCTTTCTTCCCACAAAGACCACTTTGCCTGCTCCGATGGCACTAACGGGTGTTCCGATAGGAGCGGCGTAATCAATTCCGAAATGAGGTCTGTAAATTCTCAGGATTGGATGGAATCGGCGTTTTGTGAACATAGATGAAATCCTTCTGTATTGCAAAGGAGCTTTCAGAAATGCTCTGGTTAAAGATCTTCCTTCTGAATCGTAATATGCCCCTTTCTGACCAGGAGGCTGGAAGAAAAAGGCTTCGTAGGCCTCTCCCTGCACAGTTACTTTTGCTGCAAGTATCATCCAGCGTTTGGATTTTGCATTTGCAGGGTTAGAAGGACTCCACAGAACCACGGAAAACGTGTCACCTTTACGGAGATCGGTTGTAAAATCGATGTAAGAGGAAAAAATATCGGCAAGATCTAGAATGAGCGAAGGATGAAGCCCGACTCTAACAGCAGAACTATATAGATTGTCGTTTATTACTCCGGTGATAACTTTAAATGATGTGTTTGATGTTTTATTCTGATTGGAAGCGTTTGCAAGGTGTGGCGTAAACGGGGATGACTCTTGAGAACATGCCATCGGTTGAATATTGGTAAAGCTATGGGAAGGAACAGTTTGCTCCAAGTGCCTATTGGAATTTCGACTGTCCTCCGCAGTGCGATTTATAATTCCTTCTGCAGTAATGGAACTTAATACTAAAGCCAGAACAACCCACAATAATCCTCTTACAGGATGAATGTCCTTCATGTTCGAAACCTTCCTTTTTCAGCATTAACAATGGTTCTTAGAGCTTTGCCAAAAAAGCCTTTGCTCGATCCAGTATGTCTTGGAATTTATCTGACCGGTGAGGATCGATGTATCCGCAGCCGCTATCTGACACCTTATCGAAAACGTAATGAGTGTCGATATATTCCACGAGTTCCTTCAATAACGATACGGCTTCCTGTCGATCATCCATGGGATTATTCTCCTTGTTTGGGGGTTTTCCTCCAAAGACTGTAGGTGCAATTTCCTTCTATACTAAAAGAGGGGTCGTTGATCAACAGCTTATCATGAAGCGTTCTAAAATGACTATTCGCGTTGTCTTGAAGCTCCTTTTTTATTTCCTTCTTAGCAATAGTTAGGGATCTCCCTATACGGCGCCTCGAACAACACAGTGATGGGCTTCCTCATGGGATGCCTCGCTTTCGCTCGGCATGACAAATAAAAAGGACCGTCTCCCTGAGCCCCTCTTTTTGTAACCCCGAGCGAGGTGTCTTCTGAGGAGATGCCTAACATTCGCTCGGCAAGACAGGGCTGGATCCCGCGAAACGCAGGATTAGAACACCCCGTAGCTTATCATGGAATTTTTGTTTTGCATTTTCTTGAGCAAAAATTATAAGATCCCACGATCCTGAAAAATTAACGTTTAGATGTCGCTTAAGGAGAATCTATGAAGCTTGTAGACACTCATGCTCACCTTGATTTTCCAGAATTGTCCCAGGATTTGGAAGGGGTTTTTGTTAGAGCCCGAGAACGGTCGGTTGTTCACATCGTAACTGTTGGGATTGACATCGAAAGTAGCGTTGCCAGTTTAAAATTTGCTCAATCCTTTACCTGGGTTTCCGCTACTGCAGGAATTCATCCTCACGGAGCTCACGAGCTTACTCCTCAGGAGATAGATCAGCTTAGAAATCTTCTTGCCAGAAAAGAGGTGGTAGCCCTTGGGGAAATAGGGCTTGACTACTACCGAGATCGCCAGCCCAGACCTCTGCAAAAACGGTGTTTCATTCAACAATTAGAAATTGCAATTGAAGCCGGAAAGCCGGTGGTTTTCCACATACGGGAAGCCTTTGAAGATTTCTTCTCCATCGTGGAGCCACTAGCTCCGAAGCTTGCAGGTGGAGTTGTTCATTGTTTCTCCGGTGACTGGGAAATAGCCAAAAAGAGTCTTGACCTCGGGTTCTATATCTCGATTCCTGGTGTTGTCACCTACCCCAAAACCTTTGTTCTTCAGGATGTGGTTAAGAGGATTCCCTTAGATAGGATACTTATTGAAACCGATGCTCCTTTTCTTACGCCTGTTCCTTATCGAGGCAAACCCAATGAGCCATCCTATGTTTTTTACACTGCTCAGAAGATAGCAGAAATAAAGGGAATGGATCTGGAAACTCTTGGTGAACAAACCACTAAGAACGCAGTGAACGTTTTTAACATTTCTTTGGAATTGGAAGGGTGATGGATGGAGCTCTGGGTTTTTATTCTGGGCTGTTTTGCTGGCGCCTATATGGCGTGGAATATTGGAGCAAATGATGTCGCAAACGGCATGGCTTCCCCCGTTGGCGCCAAAGCGATCACTTTACGGCAGGCTCTAATTATTGGTGCGATTCTCGATTTCTCTGGCGCAGTACTTCTTGGTTCCCACGTTACTGCCACAATTACCAAAGGAATCATAGACCTCCAAGCCGTCCCTTTTTCACCTCACGCTCTTATGCTCGGTTTTCTTGCGGCTCTCCTTTCTGCAGGTATGTGGGTTTTTATCTCTACATGGGCGCAATACCCCGTCTCAACTACTCACTCGATAGTTGGCGCTTTGATAGGCGTAGGACTTATTGAAGGGGGGTTCAGGGCCATTTGCTGGGGAAAACTGGGATTTATTGTCATGAGCTGGATTATATCGCCCATTTTTGCCGGACTGGTTGCTTTTTTAGTCTTTGTTTCCATACAAAAGCTAATTCTCAGGAGTTACGATGTGTTTGACCAGACGGTGAAATGGAGTCCCCTTTTTGGAGGCATTACCTTCTTCGTGGTGTTGGCTTCCATATTTTTGGAAACCTCCTTTGGAGCAAAGTTCAAGTATGCTGCATCTGGTGGAGTAATCATGGCGTTTGTCATTGCCACCGTTATTGGGGTTGGAACTCGTATGTGGGCTAAAAGTATGCTCAAGACTGGCGCCAAAACCGGAAATCCCGCCGAGGATGTCTTTCGCAAACTTCAGATTTTTACTGCCTGTTATGTAGCATTTGCTCATGGAGCCAACGATGTAGCTAATGCTGTAGGTCCTATTGCAGCCATTTACATCATATATAAAACAGGCATGATTACCCCCAAAGCTGTGGTCCCTATGTGGATGCTTGCTTTTGGAGGTTTCTTCATAGCTCTTGGGATTCTTATGTGGGGACACAAGGTTATTGAAACGGTTGGTCATAAGATAACCGAACTGAATAACACTCGAGGCTATTCTGTGGATTTCGGAACTGCTACTTCGGTGCTCATTGCTTCAAAGCTGGGGCTTCCTGTCTCCACAAGCCATGCTGCTGTTGGAGCAGTTGTAGGAGTAGGACTCGCTGGTGGTATGGCTGCTGTGGATGTGGGAGTTGTGTGGCGCATTGTTTTGTATTGGGTTGCAACCATTCCTTTTTCGGCTATTCCGGCAATTGTCATTTTTAAGCTTTTAAAGCTCATCTTTTTGTAGTATAGGTAAATTTTACACTGTTTATTTGACGAAGAAATTTAGAAGGAGACAGGTTAATGAGAACGGCTTTTTTGAAGCTCTTTCGGCAATCGCCCTTTCCCGGGCTTTTGAAACATGCGGATATCATTCGGGAAGTTGCGCCCATTTACCGAGATGCTTTTATGTGCTTCCTAGACGGCGATTTCAAGGAGTTCGAAAACCTTCATAACAAGGTCATCATTTTAGAAAATCAAGGCGATGTAGTTAAACGAAACATTCGTGGACACCTCCCTCGAGGGGTCCTGCTACCAATGGATAAATTCCAGCTTTTTACTTATCTTAGAGAGCAAGATAAGGTTCTCGATTCTGTTCAAAATGTGCTTCACTGGTTATCCTACAAGCATAGTTGTGTCCCTGAAGAGCTTGTTGACGATTTTTTGCTACTTATCGACCGGTCTATCTATTCTCTCAAAGCCATCTATCCCATGGTTTCGGCATCGGAGAGCTATTTTTCTAACTTTTCTGAGGAAACACGGGATACCGTTAAAGCCGCTATACGGCAGATACGGGAATACGAATTCCAGTCAGATCAGGTAGAAAGAAAGCTTCTTGCAGATCTTTTCGATTATCCCTTTGAGCGGGATATTATGGCTTTCCACTTGATTCGCCTTGTCGAATTCATCGGAGAAATTTCCAATCACGCCGAAAATGCTGCCGATATGATGCGGGCGATGATAGCAAGGTAGTTATCTAAAAGGAGAATGGTAAGAATTCCCGAAGTCAGAAGTTTGCCTCCTTCCATAAGTTACCCTTCAGAACTGCCCATCGTTGCCAAGAAAAATGAGATAATTCAGTTAATATCGAACCATCGAGTAATTGTTGTAGCCGGGACGACGGGATCTGGTAAAAGCACCCAGATCCCAAAAATGTGCCTGGAAGCCGGCAGGGGACTGAAGGGGTTTATCGGATGCACTCAGCCTCGCCGGATTGCTGCTATAGCTTTAGCAAGACAGGTGGCAAGGGAACTTGGGTCTAACTGGCAACATATTGTAGGCTACAAAATCCGCTTTCAGGATACCACAACTCCCAGAACGACCATAAAATTTCTCACCGATGGTATGCTCCTTGCCGAAGCTCAACAGGATAAACTCTTCACCAGCTATGAAGTGATCATGATAGATGAGGCTCACGAGAGAAGCCTTAATATTGATCTCATCATAGGCATGTTGAGGAATGTGGTTTCTGAGCGGGACGATCTGACCGTTATCATATCTTCCGCAACCATTGATCCTCAAAAGTTTGCCGACGCCTTTTCTCAATCCCTTGGAACCGAAGTTCCCGTTGTTGATATTCCATCGAAACTTTACCCCGTCGAGGTCATATATCGCCCCTGGGAATCCGAAAGTGATTCCGATGAGTGGAACTACGTAGATCAAGCCGTTGATGTGGTGGAGGAATTGATAAGAACGGAAAAGCATCCATATCTTCGGGGCGACATTCTGGTGTTCATGCCCACAGAGCGTGACATACGTGAAGCGGTTCAGAGACTTAGCGAGCGAGATCTTGGAAATGTTCGAGTTTATCCGCTTTATGCACGCCAGGCCTCCTGGGAACAGGAAAAAATTTTCGAGCCTTCCCCTCACAGAAAGATAATAGTTGCTACGAACGTAGCCGAAACTTCTCTTACTATTCCCAACATAAGCTTCGTGGTTGATACTGGCCTTGCTCGTATATCTCACTACAGCCCCAAGACGGGCATAAGATCTCTCCCAATTCTTCCCATATCACGGGCTAGCGCCGATCAAAGAAAGGGACGTTGCGGAAGAACCGGTCCTGGAGTGTGCATTAGACTTTACAGTGAAGAAGACTATTTAAGTCGCCAGGAATTTACTCCGCCAGAGATCAAGCGGTCTAACCTTGCAGAAGTAATTCTACGGATGCTCGCTCTGGAATTGGGTGATATAGAGTCTTTCCCCTTCCTTGATCCTCCTCATCGCACCGCCATTCGAGAGGGCTTTATCACACTGCGTCAGCTGGGAGCCATTGACGATGACGGAAAGCTTACTCCTATGGGACGTATAATGGCACGGCTTCCTCTCGATCCTCGTCTTTCTCGCATCCTTATTGAAGCACGCCGTAGGAGAGCTCTCAGGGAAGTTCTTGTTATTGTGGCTGTTCTTAATGTTCAAGACCCCAGAAAAAGACCTTTGGGAGAAGAAGACGCTGCCGATAAAATGCATGAACTTTTTGCTGACCCGAGATCCGATTTTTTGAGTCTTCTCAACATCTGGAAAGCCTTTCACAGGGAGGTTGATGCAGGGGCTAGCCGATCCAAACAGAAAGAATGGTGCCGACGACATTTTTTGTCCTACAGAATCATGCGGGAATGGATAAACGTTTACGAAGAACTTGTCGAGATCCTTGAAGAACTTGGGGAACTTGAGTTACCAGAATCCCAGCCTGATTACGAAGCCATACACTGTAGCCTCCTTTCCGGGTTTCTCGGTTCTACTGGCGGTCTGGTGGCTATGCACGAAGGGCGGGGGCGTTATCGCGGCGCTCGAGATAAAGAAGTTTTCATCTTCCCTGGATCTTTCGTAAAAAATAATCCCCCCTGGATTATGGCTGCAGAAGTTGTTGAAACAAGCCGTGTATTTGCTCGCTATGTGGCGGAAATAGACCCGGCATGGATAGAAGATGTAGGGCGTCACCTTTGCCATTATTCTTATCGAGATCCACATTGGGATCAAAAGCGAGGCGCCGTGATCGCCTTCGAAAAGGTTACCTATCAGGGTCTGCCGATAGTAGAAGACCGTATTGTTTCTTATGGTCGTGTGAATCCTGCAGAAGCACGGGAAATTTTTATCCGAGAGGCTTTGGTTGAGGGTAAACTCGAGAAGACATATCCTTTTATGATCTACAACGAGAAGACCCTTCAGGAACTTCGCGATGCAGAAGAAAGGATTCGCCGACGAGGGGTTGTTGTGGACTCAGAAGCTCTTGTTCGTTTTTACGATGCAAGGCTTCCACAGGGAATTTTTGATGCTCGAAGCTTCGACCGCTTTATGAAAGGTTTCTGGAAAACCGATAGACGATCGAGAGAACGCAAAGAAAAAACTTCCGAACGCTATCCCATGGATCGACATCTTCGAATGACCAAGGAAGACCTTCTCAAAGAGGCTCTTTCTGAGGATATGGAATATAACTTTCCCGGTCACATAAAGATCTTCGGCACGGAATTTTCCCTCACTTACCGCTTCAGCCCTGGCTCTAACGAAGATGGAATAACCATTACGGTG
>Ga0068707_1004103_pt1 | contig 10105 bp, 8 predicted proteins | sample YNPNPMetaG_FD_66600 | JGI IMG/M metagenome (GOLD analysis project Ga0068707, IMG submission 66600) | Anoxygenic and chlorotrophic microbial mat microbial communities from Yellowstone National Park, USA - YNP NP MetaG | ecosystem: Environmental > Aquatic > Thermal springs > Hot (42-90C) >... | reverse complement strand
TTCCGCAGTTTCCCGTGGGCCACGGTGTACCCGGCGCTGGCGTTCCTGGTTGCCATCGTTGCCTTCACCCTGCTGGGCGAGGGGCTGCGGCGGCTGTCGGAGGAACTGACGCTGAGCATGAAGGCGCTGTTCAACCGCTACACGCTGCTGGCGGTGGGCGTGATCGCCGGCGTTGGGTTGTGGACGATGCAGAGCACGGGCATTTGGGCGCGGTACAAGCCGCTGGCCGAGACCTTTGACGCGAATCGGGCCGTGGCGGATGTGGCGACCCTGGCGGGGCCGGAGTTCGGCGGGCGGCAGATTGGCACGCCGGGCGCCGACGCCGCCGCCGATTGGATCGCGCGCCAGTTTGAGGACCTGGGCCTGATCACGGCGGGGGAGAACTGGACTTACTTCCAGACGATTCGTAGCCGCATCGTGGCACTCCAGGGTCAGACGACCCTGGAGGCGTGGGATGCGACGGGCCAGCCTGTGGCCCTCGCCCTGGGCGGGGACTTCGCCGAGACGGCCGAGTTGTTCTCCAGGCCGGCCGCCGAAGCCGCCGGGGAAATCGTGTATGTGGCCATGAGGGCGGATACGCCGAACACGAACTTGAGCGCGGTGCGGAGCGCCATGGGATTCTCGGAGGCAGAGGCGACCCGAACCGATCGGATTCTGCTGCTGGATAGCACCGACGAATGGCTGACCACGTACACCTGGTTCTACGGCCCCGGAGGTTCGCCGGCCTACGTGGGCGCGCAGGCGGCGCTTGTCATCACCGACGACCCCGACGTGATGCTCCGCCGCGAGTTGCCCGGCTCATCCATGCCGGGCACGGGGCCCACCGCGCGGCCCATGCCGGTGCTGTGGATCACGCCCGACGCGGCGGACCGCATCCTGAACGGCTCGGGGTACAATCTGGCCACGCTGCGCGACCGCAGGGCCGCGCTTGCCGACGGCGAGGGGTTCCACCTGGCGACCCGTGCGCGGGCGCGGGCGCAGTTTGCCGCCGTGGCGCAGCAGGACATCACCTACCGCAACGTGATGGCGATGTGGCCGGGCGAAGACGTGGCGCTGGATTCGGAGATGGTGGTCCTCATGGCCTACTACGACGGGCTGGGCGTGGGCAACGGCGTGCTGTATCCGGGCGCCAACGACAACGCCAGCGGCGTGGCCACCCTGCTGGAACTCATCCGCTCGTGGAAAGCGTGGGACTTCAAGCCCAAGCGCACGGTGCTGTTTGTGGCCTGGGCCGGCGGGGAGTTGCACCAGACGCCGGCGCTGTACCAGTACCTGGGCACGCGGTCGGGCCTGTCGGACCTGAAGGTCGTGGCCGTCTTTGAGGTGGAGGGCGTGGGCGCGGGTGAGGGAGATGCCATGCTCGCCTGGCGCTCCAGCAGCGACCGCATCACCGAGATGGTGCAGATGGGCGCGCGAAGGCTCGGCATCACGATCAAGACGGCGGGCCTCGGACTTCACGCGCCCTACCACCTGTCGCAGCGGTTGCAGACGAACTACCCGATGATCACCCTGTCGTGGCCGGGCGCCGATGCCTATGCGCACATCCCCGGCGATTCGCCGGATGCCGTGGATGCGGCCAAGATCGGCCGCGCGGGGCGGCTGTTGAGCCTGACCGCGGCGGTGCTGGCGACCGACACGGGGTACTAGGCGAAAGAATTGTTGGGGCAATTCATGAGTCGCCCCACGGTTACCTTTCCGTGAACGGAGTCTGGCAGTTGGCGCGGTGAGCAGCAACGTGCGACGCACTTCGCGAAGCGCGTCGCACGTTGATCGTCTGGTTCGGGGCGAACCACGCGCGTTCGCCCCTGTGCGCCAAGCCGCGCGCCTACTGGGGCTGGCTGACGAGATTGTTCAGCGCCTCCAGGATGGGGGCCAACTCGGGCGGCACCGCGCCGTCCATGGTCGTTACCGAGTGGGGCTTGCCGCCCGCCGGGTCCGCGTAGCGAATGACATACGTGAAGCGGTCGCAGCAGACGTCGGCGGGCAGGTAGTTCTCGTTCAGGCCCATGAAATTGGCCGTGGTGAATTGTCCCTTGATCCGCTCCATCTCCTGCGGCGTGAGTTGGAACGTGGTTACCAGGCCCTTGCGGTTGAGGACGGCCCGCCCGTCGGCGTAGATGGTGAGCCGATCCTGGAAGCCCGCGAAGCCGCCCGAACGCTCGTACTCAAGCCAGACCTGGCCCGCCGGGCCGATGCGCGTCCCCTGCACAACCCACAGATAGGGCTGGCCGGCATCGTTCACCCGCACCTGGGCGAACAGCCGCACGAGCACGCCTTCCACCTTCTCCGACGGCGGGATGTCCAGCCCTTCCACCGGCGCGCCGCCGGCGTGGACGTAGATGGCGCCGCCCTCGTCGCGAACGACCCAGTCGCTGCGGGTAACGGCGGGGCCGGTGCCCACGGAGCCGAACAGGTCCCAACCTTCGTAGTAGCCCACGACGCGGATGTAGCGGCCCGCCCAGCCCTTCGGGTCGGCGCGGACGGCTTCCAGGACGCGCGTCGGGCGCGTGTCGTCGGCAAGGAACGTTGTGCCTTCGTCCAGCGCCGTCGTGCCATCGGCGAGAATCCGCCCCGTCCAGCCCTTGCCCGACGCATGGGCCACGCGGACGGCGTACTCGGGGCGCGGCACGACGGGAGCCTGCACGTCCACCGTCCAGTCGCCGCCGATGTAGCGCAGCGCGGTGATGCCGAGCAGTCCGCCCGCCGCGTCCACCTCAATCCACTCGTCGGGCCGCGTCAGGTTGGTGTACAGCCCCAGGAAGTGCGCGACCGCCGCATCGCGGGCTTCGGCTGGCGAGAGCGGGCGTGCGGGCGTCGGCTCCTCGGCGACCTTGCCGGTGGCGTCCACCTGGCCCGCCCAGGCGAAGGCCCCGAAGGACACCTCCACGTGGTACGACGGCTCGGGCACGACGGGCATAGACACCAGAACGGCCAGGCCGCTCGGGTCGGAGAAGCGCCAGGTCGTCGCGCCCAGCCTGCCGTCGGTAACGTCCTCGGCCGTCCACTTGAAAGACGCGGGCCAGTTCAGGTCAGGATGCGCGCTCTTGAGATAAGCCAGCGCCGCATCCCGCGCCTGGATGAACCCCGAAGGCGCCGCATTCTGCCGCCCCATGTAGGCGCACCCGGCCAAGGCCAATGCCAATGCCACCAGAATCCCGAACCTCAATGCCCTCTTCATCGTTGTCCTCCTTCTTCCCGTTCGTCCGGGTGTTGGACACATTTCAGTCTGGGGGCAAATCTGCCGCAATACGCAGGCTCTGAGCACGCTCATGGGCAGCCCGCCGTCCGACGCAGTCGGCCTTCGCCGCATGGCGGGCTGCGGTGGGACTCTTGACCTCACCCATCCCCACCCCAGCCCTCCCCTTCCCTCTCCGCCGGCGGAGAGGGAAGGGGAGGGTGCGGGAGGGGTTAGATGAGGTAGACCCATCCCGGCAGGCCGAACCATGCTGGGTCATTCCTGCCCCCAGAACCGAAATGTGCCCCGGGCCTCGGGCAAACTGCGCATGATAGACGAAGGCACGCGCCGGTTTGTTCCCGTCGGCGGCTAGCCCAGTCGGTCAAAGAGCAGGGTCTGATTCGTTGTGATGCCGTCCACGTCCATGGCGACGAGTTGACGCATGCGCTCCAGGTCGTCCACCGTCCAGGCGAAGACGCGAACCCCCGCCGCGTGGAAGGTCCGCACCGCGCCAGGGGTGATGACCTTGTGGTAGAGCATGACATCGTCGGCCTGCGACTGGGCCAGGAGCCTGCCGACGATGACCGGCAGGAAGCGCCGCATGTACCAGAGCGCCACGTTGACCGCGATCTTCATGTAGGGCTTGGTGGACGCGCCGCCCTTGTCCTCTGGGTACGACATGCCGAGCCGAACCTCGGGCATGGCTTCGCGGAGGCGGCGTAGGGACTGGGGCGCCAGCGAACTGACCAGGATTTGGTCGGCCATGTTGTGGCGGCGGATGGCCTGGGCAATATCGCCCTCGTGGCCTTCGTCCTTCATATCCAGGTTGATGAGCACGCGGCCGCGCAGGAGTTCCAGGGCCTCGTCCAGGGTGGCGATGGGTTCGCCCTGGACGCGCAGGGCGCGGGCCTGGCTCACCGTGAGGGCGCTCAGGGTAGCGGGGCCGGCGTCGGTCTCCACCGTGTCGTCGTGGCTCAGGATGAGGCCATCGGCGCAGCCGCGCACGTCAAACTCCACCATGTCCACCCTGTGCTCCAGCGCCAGCGCCAGGGCGCGGAGCGAGTTGGGCGGGGCGTAGGCGCCTGCGCCGCTGTGGCCGATGCGGAGGATGCGCCGCCCCGAGGGGCTGCGCAGGGGCGGATGGGCTGTCGGGAAGTCGTAACGAAAGGGCATGGTCTTGGGCGTCTCCTTGTGGTTTTTTGTCTCCCTGGGCATGGGTTGGGCGGCGGGGCTGGTAGTCCCCGCAAGAGCGAGGGGTGCGCATTAGGCATTCGCCTGTCCGTCCGCGTTCAGAAGCGCCCGAATCTGCGCTGCGACTTCAGGCAAATCGGCTACGGCGATCTGCCAGATAATCTCAAGGTTCACGCCAAAGTAGTCGTGGATCAGCCTGTCGCGGACAGCGGCCATGCTTCGCCACGGGATGGCGGGGTGTCTGGCGCGGAATTCCGGGCTAATCTTCTTGGCCGCCTCGCCGATGATTTCCAGGTTCCGAATCACCGCGTCTTGGGTCCTTGTGTCGTCCCGAAAATCCTCGTAGGTCAAGCCGGCGACGTAATCTGCGATCCGCCGCGCGGCTTCCAGAATGTCGGTGAGGTAGATATCGGCTTTCTCAGACATACACGATGCTCTCCAGGATGCTCTGCGCGACGCGGTCAACCCGGATTCCTCGGATGCCATCGGGGGTAAGAATGTCCACCTTCCTCCCCACCAGTTGCTCCAAGAACTCGGCGAACTCCACAAACTGGAGGCCGATAGGGCGTGAGAATTCCACGACGATGTCCACGTCGCTGGCTTCGTCGGGCATATCCTTCGCGAATGAACCGAACAAGCCGATTCTCCGGACGCCGTACTTGGCGGCTAGGTACGGTTGGTATTGCCTCAGCAACGCCTCAATGTGTGCCCTGGTGGTTGACATCGCCAGACCCTCCTGCAGGGTAGGCCAAACCTGCGCCCCCTGGCTTGTTCCGCGTGGCCCAGGCGGCTTGTTCATCAAGCGGCCCTGCGTAATCATTCTATGGGCAAGGCACTGGCTCGTCAATTTTGGATGGCTATTTCCCCTTCCACGCCGCCTTGCGTTTCTCCAGGAAGGCGCTCACGCCCTCCACGCGGTCTTCGGTGTCAAACACGACCCCGAACAGCGCCGCCTCGTGATCCAGGCCGGATGCGAGCGTGCCCTCCGCGCCCTCGTTGATGGCCTGCTTGCACAGGCGGAGCGCCACCGGGGCCTTGGACGCCAGTTTCCCGGCCAGTTCCAGCGCCTTGGGCATGAGTTCGGCGGCGGGGACGACCACATCCACCAGGCCGATGCGCTGGGCCTCCTGGGCCGAGATTTGGTCGCCGCTCAACACGAGGAGTTTGGCCGTGCCCTTGCCCACGAGGCGCGTCAGCCGCTGGGTGCCGCCGTAGCCTGGGATGATGCCCAGGTTGATTTCGGGCTGGCCCAGGCGGGCGGTGTCGGCGGCGATGCGGATGTCGCAGGCCATGGCCAGTTCGCACCCGCCGCCGAGCGCGTAGCCGTTGATGGCGGCGATGACGGGCTTGGGCAGGCGCTCTATGCGGTTGAGCACGGCCTGGCCCGCGCGGGCGTACTCCGCGGCTTCCTCCGCCGAGCGCAGGGAGTTGAATTCGCCGATGTCGGCGCCGGCCACGAAAGCCTTCTCGCCCGCGCCCGTCAGGATGATGGCGCGGATGGCGTCGTCGGCGTTGAGTTCCTCTATCGCCGCGGCGAGTTCGGCCACGGTGGCGCGGCTCAGCGCGTTGAGCGATTTCGGGCGGTTGATGGTGATAATCCCCACCGCGCCCTTGCGTTCTACAAGCAAGTTCTCGTACATGGAATGCCTCCGGAAGGGCCATTAGCCTCTAGCCGTTAGCCATTAGCCTCTAGCCGTTGGCGTTGAGCCGTTAGCGTTGAGTCGTTAGCGATTCACCATCAGCCGCCGGGGCAGGGTTGCCTTTCGCGTCGGGCCGTCTGGCCTGTACGCCAGCGGGCCAAAGGCCAATGGCTATCGGCTAATGGCTGTCTGCTGACGGCTGATGGCTGACTGCTATCCGCTGACGGCTATCCGCTGATGGCTATCGGCTATTTGCTGTAATCGTAGAACCCCTTGCCCGACTTGCGGCCCAGATGGCCGGCCAGCACCATGCGCTTGAGCAGGGGCGGCGCGGCATAGCGGGGGTCCTTGAACTCCTCAAACATGACGTTGGCGATGTAGTAGGCCGTGTCCAGCCCCACGAAGTCCAGCAGCGTCAGCGGGCCCATGGGGTGGTTGCAGCCCAGTTTCATCCCCGCGTCAATGTCCTCCTTGGTCGCCACGCCGTTCTCCAGCGCGCGCACGGCGTCCAGCAGGTAGGGGACAAGGAGCAGGTTCACGATGAACCCGGGCGTGTCCTTGGCTACGATGGTGGTCTTGCCCAGCGACGCGCCGAACGCCTTGGCGGTCTCCAGCGTCTCGTCGCTGGTGAGAATCGTGCGCACCAGTTCCAAGAGCGGCATGACCGGCACAGGGTTGAAGAAGTGCATTCCCAACACCTGGCTGCCGCGTTTGGTAACCGATGCCATCTCGGTGATGCACAGCGACGAGGTGTTGCTGGCCAGGATGGCGTGGGGCGGACAGATGCCATCCAGCGCGGCGAAGACCTTCTTCTTTTCGGCCATGTTCTCCACGATGGCCTCAATCACCAGGTCGCACTCGCCCATGGCGGCAAGGTCGGTGGTGGGGACGAGCCGGGCCAGCGCCGCGTCCACCTCGTCCTGGGTCGCCTTGCCCTTTTCCACGGCGCGGGCCATGGACGCCTGGATGGCCTTCATCCCTTTGGCAAGCAGATCGTCGTTGATCTCACGGACAATGGTGCGATACCCCTTGCGGGCGCAGGTCTCGGCGATGCCCGAGCCCATCAGCCCGCACCCGACGACTCCCACGGTCTTGATGTCCATGTTTTCGCCTCCTTCGCCGAAAGTGATGGATTCGGCCCATTATACCACAGAATTCGCCCCGCTTCACCCAGATTTCACAGCGCGCTCACCCGAGATTCACACCGCGCGCGGCGGTTCGGTGCTATGATGGCATCGGCGCGATTGTGGCCTATCCTGGCAGGAGAAGGGAAGTCCGATGGAAGCCTTGCGCGAGACGGGAATAGAAGTGGTTGCGAAGACGGGCAGCGAAACACCCACGGCGGCGCGGCGCGCGGTGTCCGTGGGCGGCGAGGACCTCACCCGCTTGTGCCGGTGGATGCTGCCGCGCGTGGAGGCGGCCCTGAACGGCGCGGTGCTCACCCGATCGTCGGAGCACCTGCAACTCCTGGCCGACAAGACCGTCGCGGTGTGCCGCCAGGCCGGGCTGAACCTGGATTCGGACACCTGGGCCGCGCTGCTCAAGCACCTGCAATCCGAACTGGTGGGCTACGGGCCCATTGAGCCGCTGCTGGAAGATGACACCATCACCGAGGTCATGGTCAACGGCCCGAACGAGGTGTACATTGAGCGCGGCGGCAAGATCACCCGCGCTGACGTTCGCTTCCAGGACGACGATCACGTGATCCGCGTCATCCAGCGCATTGTCCAGCCGCTGGGGCGCCGCATAGACCGCCATCACCCGATGGTGGACGCGCGCCTGCCCGACGGCTCGCGCGTGAACGCCATCATCCCGCCATGCGCCATTGACGGGCCGTCCATCACCATTCGCAAGTTCGGCAAGAAAAAGTTCACCGCCGAAGACCTCATCCGCCTCCAGTCGGTAACGCCGGAGATGATAGAATTCCTCAAGGCGTGCGTGAACTCGCGGCTGAACATCGTCGTATCGGGCGGCACCGGTTCGGGGAAGACAACGCTGCTCAACGTGCTGTCGTCGTTCATCCCGAACGACGAGCGCATCGTTACGATTGAGGACTCGGCGGAATTGCGCCTGCATCAGACGCATGTGGTGCGCCTGGAGGCCGTGCCCGGCGATGAGGACGGCACAGGGCGCGTAACCATCCGCGACCTGGTGCGCAACGCCCTGCGCATGAGGCCGGACCGCATCGTGGTGGGCGAGTGCCGGGGCGGCGAGGCGCTGGACATGCTCCAGGCGATGAACACCGGCCACGACGGTTCGCTGACGACGATCCACGCCAACAGCCCGCGCGACGCCATTGCCCGCATGGAGACGCTGGTGCTGATGGCGGGGATGGACTTGCCCGTGCGCGCCATCCGCCAGCAGATTGCCTCGGCGGTGGATTTGATTGTGCAGCAGGCGCGGCTGCGCGACGGCTCGCGCAAGGTCGTTCAGGTTACCGAGGTGCAGGGGATGGAAGGGGACACGGTCATCATGCAGGACGTGTTCGTGTTCCACGAACTGGGCATCGGCGAGGACGGCAAGGTCATCGGCGTGATGAAGGGCACCGGCATCCGCCCCAAGTTCACGCCGAAGTTGGAAGCGGCTGGGCACAAACTCGGCGGCGAGATCTTCCAGGCCGAGTATCACTACGGCGTCCAGGCCACCGCTGCCGCCGAAAAAGGGAACGGGAACGGAAACGGCCGACACTAGGGCGCGGCCGCGCCACGGGTTGGAATCCAGACGGGCCGCTCGCGGGAGGGCGGCCCGTCTCTGCGCCTGCGATTGGGCTACTTCCCCTTCTTGGCCTTTTCCCAGTCGGCCAGGAACCGCTGCACGCCCACGTCGGTGAGCGGGTGCTTGATGGCCTGGCTGAGGACGGCGAAGGGCACGGTGGCGATGTCGGCGCCGGCCAGGGCCGCCTGGGTGATGTGCAACGGGTGGCGGATGCTGGCGGCGATGATCTCGGTGTCAATTCCGTAGGTGTCAAAGATTTCCGCCAGCGTCTCCACGACCTCCATGCCCTCGTGGCCGGCATCGTCCAGCCGCCCGATGAACGGCGAGACGAACGATGCGCCTGCCTTGGCCGCCAGCAGCCCCTGATTTGCCGAGAAGACCAGCGTGGCGTTGGTGCGGATGCCCCAGTCAAGGGCCAGGTCGCGCGCTGTTTCAATGTCGGTGTCGCACTGGCCGAAGTAGGGGCAGCCGTCGCAGAGCGTGTCGGGATCTACGTCCAGTTGGGCGATGCGGTGAATGGCCTTGAGCCCCTCTTCGGTAACGGGCACCTTGACGACGACGTGGGGCGACCACTGGCCGATGATCTTGGCCTCTTCCACCATGCCGTCGGCGTCGGTGCTGACCACCTCGGCGCTGACCGGCCCCTGCACGATGTAGCAGATTTCCTGGGCCACCTGCTTGTAGTCGGCGCGGCCCGCCTTCATCATCAGGCTGGGGTTCGTCGTTACGCCGGACAGAATCCCCCACTCCGCAGCCTTCTTGATTTCCTCAATGTTGGCCGTATCCAGGAAGATGTCCATCTACGCTAACCTCCTCGTCAGTGTGGGGTCATTATAAGGCGGTCGGACGCGAAAATCAAGCGCGACCTGGCGGCGGATTCGGTTCTATGCGTTGGTGAGAAAGGTGCGACGCACTTCCGAAAGTGCGTCGCACCTGTACCATGCTGCGACCGACAGGGTTTGGAACCGAGTCGCGGCGGATTCGGTTGTGAGGTTTGTCGGCACCCGCCATTCGCGGCGCGCCTGGCGGCTAGCCGTGCGTTCGCCGCCAGAGGGTGCGGACGAGCGATGGTTGCGGCGGCCCCAACTTGCCGCCGGGCCGCAGGGTGTACCGCTCGCCGCGCCACTGGATGGAGCGCCCGATGCCGCCTGCCGCCCATACCGCCACGGTGAGGGCGTCTCGCAGGGGCAACAGCCCCAGGTTGTGGCGCGCGGTCTCGTCGCCCGTGTAGCCTGAAACCTGCCACGCCACCCACCAGCGGATGAGCAACGACGCGGCCAGAATCCACGAGTACGGCGACGCGAACCCTTTCACCAGCGCCAGCGCAAGGGCGAGCGGCACCGCGAAGGTTACTAGGAGGGCCGGGTATTCCAGCGGGCGGCTC
>Ga0068707_1004101_pt1 | contig 10108 bp, 6 predicted proteins | sample YNPNPMetaG_FD_66600 | JGI IMG/M metagenome (GOLD analysis project Ga0068707, IMG submission 66600) | Anoxygenic and chlorotrophic microbial mat microbial communities from Yellowstone National Park, USA - YNP NP MetaG | ecosystem: Environmental > Aquatic > Thermal springs > Hot (42-90C) >... | reverse complement strand
CTCCCTGCAGGAGCGATATGGCCTCCAGGCCGTGTGCATTACCCGGGCGGACCAAGGGGCAGTTCTGGTCAGCGGACCAACGGTGGTGGATCAGCCGGGGGAGCGGGTTGAGGTGGTCGATACCGTGGGGGCGGGCGACGCCTTCACCGCTGCCTGGATCGCGGCCGGCCTTTGGCACTGGCCTCCGGCAGCCCAGGTGGCCTTCGCCAACCGCGTGGGCGCCCTCGTGGCCACGCGCCCCGGAGCCATGCCCATTCTGCACGATGAATTCGCGCGCCTGAGCAAAGAGTATCCCTAGGAAGGAAAGCAGGAGCAGGCCCGACGTCGCCCTCCAATACCAAAAAGGCTGTGAGATCGCCCGGCAAAGCGGCCACATACGGAGAAAGTCGGCCAGCGCCGGGCCGACTGTGCGGCATATATGGCTTTTAGGGGCTGGGCGAAGATGGTGCGAGGCGGCGGGCCAGGATGGCAAGGGCCGACCGCCCACATCGCGCAATCAAGAGCACGGCGGCGTTCGGCCCGCCGAGTCCCAGCTTGTGGCGAAGACCGTCCGGATCAAGCGAGAGGCCTCGCGTCTTGATTTCTAACCGGCCGATGCACCGGGCCCTAAGCGCTTGCCGCACCCGGCGCAAGTCAAAAGGCATCGCGTCGCAGACTTCAAAACAGGCCAGAGCCCTATCCGCTACCACCGGGTGATCGGCGGTCAGATAGGTTGAACTCGCTGCGAGGAATGCCAAACCGTGTTCAGCGGCCAAGGTGGAGGCCAGTCCAGCGGCAAGCACCGCAGCGTCGGGCTCGAAAATGTATCGCCCCAAGCGCGAAGCGACCTCGGCCCGGCAATCTCGATCCCCCACCAAGGTTCGTATAACGAACCCATCGGGCATGCTACCGTCGATCAAGGTAGCCCGTCGCTTGCCGGGATGCTCGGCCAGCCGGCCGAACCATGCCACCAACTGCCGGCACTGCCCTTGCCGTCCGATCCATTCCAATTCGGCTTGGCGATGCCACGATTCAGGCAGGGGGCAAGCGGGGGCGAGTTTGATGGCGGCACTGGGCTGGGCGGCCCGAAGCGCCTCGATCACCGCAAGGCGAGGTTGGCTGAAGTCCAGACGCACGGTGCGCCGGCCGCCCGGGCGCCGGTCCGGATCCATGTGCCACGCCTCGACGCGCGCCACGGGGAAATGCTGGGCGTCTTCAATGACCACCAGAGAAGTGGAACCCAACTGGGCCCTTCCAGAATTAGCCGGCGTGGTGGGTGCCTGCCTCGAACCAGAGCGGAGATTGGCGGCCGCCAACCGTGCCCGGATAGGGTCGATTTCCACGCCGATAACAGGCCCTCGGGCGGCCAAGGCCAGCAAATCGCCTCCGATGCCTGCGCACAGGTCGGCCACCGGGCCAGGGGGGAACCGTCGGGCCTTGTACGCCGCCACCCAACAGTCTGATGCCTGTTCCAACCCTTGGCGTGTGAAGAAAAGATGTTCGGCCTGGGCGAACTTGGCCACTGCGCGACGCCGAAGCTCGATTTGCTCAGCGACCAGGCGGGCCCGTTCCACGCCAATCGCCTTCCGAAGCCGCTCGAGTTGGGAGAGCGGCCGGCCGGTCTCGTCTGCCGCCCGACGAAGCCATTCCGCTCCTTGCGGCCCCAGCAGCCATCGGTAATGTTCGCAAAGATCGCTCATCCCGGAAATATCGAACCTGCGGAGCGAAGGGGCGGTAGCGGGCATAGCGCGTTGCCCGCACCGGCAGCAAGTTCCGCTGGGGCATTTGCCGATGGGGTTCAGAGCAGCGACCGGCCCGGCCCCAGGCTGCGCGCTGCGGGACCGCCTTGGGTGTGCGTAACCGATGCGACGCTTTCTGTTGTACCTTGTGTTGCCGGGGGTGGCTATCGCTGGGCCCCCTTTGGCCCTCAGCGCGTGGAAGTGGTGGAAGGCACAGGGAGGAAAACTTTCCTGGCCGGTGCTGGCCATTTCTTCTTCGGGCCAGTCTCCCCTCGGTACGGATAGCGCCGGGCGGAGCCTCAACGAGCAGGCGAGCCGGGCAGAGGCCCAAAGCCAGATGGGGTCCGACAGTCAGCGGGCCGGAACCATAGACGGTTCGGTGGGGCCAACCCTTGGACCGGCGGAAAGCCCGCCACCGGTGGAGCTGGCCGAGGCCCTCCGTTTTGACATTACACCGGGCTGGGTAATGACCCGTTGGCCCCGCGTGTCGGCCGGTTTGGCTGAACTGGAGCTTCAAGGTTATCGGGTGCCGCTGGTGACCGGCATAGCGGAAGACGACGTGGCTGGAGCCCTGACGTACTATTTCAATGCGCGACAGCAGTTGGAACGCATCACCTTTCGCGGAACCACCGGCAATGCGGGCAAGCTCATCGACTACCTGGTGCGGCAGTATCGGTTCGGACGGCGGCTTACCAACGATCCGCGTATCTTCCGTTTCGAGGTACCCGGCCCCCGGGGAGAGCCACAGAGCTGGTTGGAAATCCGGCCGGCAGGCGTAGTCAAATCGAGTGAGCCGTTCCGGCGCTTAACCGTCGTGCTGGTGCTTCATCGGCCCCACCAATAGCGAAGCGACACATCCCGCGGCGGCCACTGCAGACCTGTGGCGCTGACGAGGAGCCGGCGCTGCTCGGCCTTCGCGACCACGACAAAGCGCCGGCCTGTCGGGACGGCGTGGCTACTTCCACTGCGGCAGGCTGGTGGGTAGTTTTACATCAATCGGCGGGAGTTTAAGGGCGCGCGCAAGCTCTCCCAAATGATCGCGAATTGCCTGGGCCAGACTACTGGCGTAATGGATGTTGTGAATCCCATTGGCCGAGCGGAGGAACGCCAAATCGTGTTCTACATCAGCCAGCCGATCGCGCAGTTGCTTGGCTTGGGGCTCAGGCAAGGTGGCTGCTTCCAGGGCCTGGCGGACTTTGCGGGCAGCATCTTCCAGAGCGACCAGAGCCGCTTTCCACTGCTGGTGATACGCCTGAAGGGCCGGCAGGGCTGTGGCTTCGTGGCAAGCGCCGCATACCTGGATCGAGGCTTTCCAGGTAACCGTGCCAGTCGGCCCCTCCTCTTTGTAGCGATGGCATGTGCGGCACTCTAACCGCACCGAAACCATGCCGTTGGTGTGCCGCGGAATGCTCTTGCCGCCCATCCCCTGAAGCATGTTCACTTGCTCGCGGTGGTGGTCGGGATGGCAGGCGGCACAATCCGAGGCCGCGTGCTGGATCTTCTGCCGATCCAGAGAATGCTCGATCGCGAGGTGGCAGTCCAGGCAGTCGATCTTGTGCTCGGTGACGTGCGTCTGGTGTAGAAACACATGGTCGTCGATGCGGGCCAGATCTTCTTGGCGGTTGTGGCAGACGCCGCATCGCTCCCGGGGTACTTCGCCGCGGCCGCGGATGAGGTCGCCGTGGCAATTCGCGCAATCGACGCTTCGCTCGTAAGCCAGTTCGTGGGTGAAAACGGTTCCGCCGCCCAGGTCGAACTTCTTGTCTGGTATCTGATGGCAACGGGTACAAGCCCCCAGGCCTTCGTTGAACCGGCCTTCTTTGAAGTGGCACAAAAAGCAGGTGCTGGTGGTTACGGTCATATGGCTTCCCTGGACGATCTGGCTGTGGCAGCTCGTACAGCGGAGCCGCTTGCCGCGCCGAAGTTCCCCAAGGTGCTGCGCATGGTCAAAGGGCACGCCGTAGAAATCGACCCGGCCCGAAAGCAGCCGCGTCTCATGGCAGCCGGACCGCAGGCAGCTTGCATCGGGGATTTCGGCGGCCGGGCGCGGACCTTCGCTCTGGGTAACGTACTTGGCCAACTGCACCAGACCCAGGAGCTTGCCCCGGACCTTACCGCCGAAGCCCGGTGGGAAATGGCACTCGATGCACGAGACATCGCGATGGGTCGAAGCCTGCCACGACTGGTAGTAGGGCTCCATGATGTGACAGCTTCGGCAGAATTCGGGGCGAGAGGTGTACCACCCGGCGGCAAAGGTGCCGAACAGGCCCACCAGCAGGATCACGCCTGTCAAGGCCGCCAGCCGGACGAGCACCCAGCGGGCCACCTGACCAGCCCGCCCCAGCCCCGGGTGCTGCGCCAGCCAGCGCCGCCAGTGCCCGCTTGAGTTTTTGCGTTCTGGGCTGTCCGAAAGCCCTTCGGCAGGATTTTCAAACATCGCTCACTTCCTTCCGCGTCCCCCGGCGGTGCACCCGGTTTCCACCGCGTTCAAAAAGGGCAGTTCCCCCGCCCGAACCGCGCCGTACAAGCCACTCTAAAGTGGTGGACCTCGTCACAATTCCCAAGAAGCGTATTTGGTGCCGGTTTTGTTGGGGAGGCCAATTATTCCAATGGTTTTCGGAGCGCGGTCGCCTACTTTTCCAGACCGGCCACGATCATGGCCGCCAACAGTCCCACGCCCACCGCCAGCGCAGTGAAGCCCAGCAAGCGGAGCGTCCACAATTTTCGGCGTGAAGGAGCCACCGCCCGCCGGGCCTCTAGTTGGCCGCTGGCCTGCAAACGTTCGTAGTAGTCGGGCCGTTCGTGGCGCAACTCGTCCTCGCTTACCAGGCCGGTGAAGGTCGACAGGTCGGCCGGGAACTTGTCTGGCCGGAAATGCGTGTTGAAGAAATGCACGGCGAACACGAATCCCGTGGCCAACAGGGCCTGCGTGGAGTGGATCACCTTGGCGATATTGAGGGTTACCGCCGGCAGGAAGGCCGTAAACAGTTGGGGAAACCAGAGTATCAGGCCGGTGAAGCCGATGATCACCACGTCGGCACACGCACCCCAGAAGTCGAACTTCTCCCAGTAAGTCCAGCGTTCGAACCGTGGCCGCGGCCCCAGCCCGAAAAACCACCGGAGCATCCGTACCAGGTCTTTCAGATCGCGCCAGTTGGGCACCGGCGAGTCCGGGCCGAAAACGGCCTCGCGCAGCGAACCATTCTCGCGCCGGCTGCGGATCACGTGGCCCATCATCCGCCCCAGATACACGAAGAAGCAGCCGAAAGTGGCAACCGCGAAAATGCGATGCCAGACGCTGGTGGACTGGAACCCGCCCAGGGCGTAGGCCAGCGACTTGGCCCATTGGCTGTCGCTGTATTTCAGGGGCAGCCCCGTCAGAGCCAATCCGAGGAACGAAATCAGCAGACACCAATGGCCGATGCGGTGGAAAGGGACGAAGCGGACATAGGCCGGCTCGCCAGGCCGCAGCCCCCGCGGCCGGCCGTTCTGCCATACGTCGATCAGACTGCGGATAAACCACAACACCGTGTGCACGCCGAAAACACCGAACACGGTGACCAGAAGCGTCATGAAGAAAAGGTACACGCCGTGGACCAGCGGGCTGCGGGCGGGATTGGTGTGGTCCAGATGGGGATCGAACTTCAGGAAGTTCGCATTGTTGACCCGATGGCACTGCCCGCACGTTTGCGCCCGATTGCCGGCCGCGAGCGTCGAGTGGGGGTCGGAGATAGCCAAAATCTCATGGGCCCCGTGGCAATCCGAACATTTGGCCGCCGGCCCGTACCCCAGCTCGGTCAACTGGCCGTGCAAGCTCATGGCGTAGCTAGTCGAGAGATTGGCGTGGCAGTTTCCACAGCGGTGCGGCAAATCCTGGCGAAAGGCCAACGACTCGGGATGCATCTGGTCGTGTCCCTGGTGGCAATCGGTACAACTTGGTTTGCGCCGAACCTTGCCGCCGGGCGCCTGCCGCGTTGCCGTGGCCCCCGCCCCCTCGCCCCGCGCGTGCACGCTCTTCTGCAATCGCTCTTCGATAAAGCGATGGCATTTGCCGCAAGTTTCTGCCACACGCGTGGGATGCAGGGTGGACTTGGTGTTGCTTGGATAATAAATGCCGTGCGAGCCGTGACAGTCAGCACACACGGCCGTCACCAGCAGTCCCGACTTGTACAGCCCGTGCCCGTGCACGCCACTGCGGTACGTCTCGAGGTCGTTGTTGTACGTCTCCAACCGCTGGCGGTGGCAGTTGTCGCACGTGTGGACCTGATTGTCCTGAAACAACGGCGACCGCGGATCACGTAACGCGATCAGGTGGTGAGACACCGGGCCATGACACTTGCTGCATTCCAGCGGGGTGCCCCGGCCAAGCTCATCCCGCTGCTCGCCGGCCTTGCCGTGTACGCTTTCGTTGAGCCGTGTGTTCTGCTCCTTGTGGCAGTGGACGCAGGCTTTGCGGACCTCGGTCAGGGGCTGGCGGAATCCATCCTCCACCGCATGGGCCATGCGCAGGTCCGGCTCCTGATAGTTGCCCCCGTGACAGTCGTGGCAGTTGACGCCGCGGGCGAAGTGCACATCCTCGGCCAGTTGGTCCTTGGGAATGTACAGGCGGCGGTTCGCCGCGTCCCATAGGTCCGAATCGCCGTGGCAGGTGAGGCAATTGTTCTGGTCGGCCGAGATCTGGGACCCCTTCGGTGGAGGCAAAAGCGGAGCTTTGACCGCGGCCTGCGGCTCCGCCGCGGCAGGGGACGCGCCCGGCGCTTTGGCGGCGGGCTTATCCGTCTTTGCTGCCGCAGGTGGTGCGGGCACACCGGGCGGCGGGGGCGGTGCGAACTTGCTCCCGGTGGGTGCTGGCGGGGGCGGTGGCGCCTGCCCAGCCTTCGGCGGAGGCGGCGGAACCAGCATCTTGGCCCCCGGTGGTGGGGGGGGTGGAGGCACAGCCGCGGCCTCCGATAGTTTGCCCTCGGGCTTGTCCTTATGGGCCGGTTCCTTTGGCATCGTCGCCGGCACCGGGGGCGCAGCGGGTTTCCCTTTCGCCTTCGGCGCAGGAGGCGGCGGGGGCGGCACAACAGGCAAGGCCGGTTCCGTCGCCAACTTTCCCCCATTCGCCTCGGGGACTGGGCTGGCCGAGGTGTCCTTTTTCTGATCCTGGCCAGTCCCAGTAGCGGTGGCGGGCCTTTCCACCGGTTGCGACTTGACGGCTCTGGCGGGCGGAGGAGGCGGTGGGGGAGCCAGCGCTGGGGCCTCGGAAGACACTTGGCCCGCGAGCCAACCAGTGGGCTCAGGCCCCACGGCAAGCAACAAGATCATTACCCCAAGCACATTCATGCTGGATATTCTCCTCCGGTAGACAAAAACCCCACCACCCTCGGCTTACAAGTGTGCCACGGCTTCGCAGAAGCCGTGCCACGTTCCCGCCGAGCGCACTGCGTGCCTTGCGGCAAGCAGTGGCACACCTACAGTGGTAGGCGAGTGTGCCACGGCTTCGCAGAAGCCGTGCTGCGTTCCCGCCGAGCGCGCTGCTTGCCTTGCGGCAAGCAGTGGCACACCTACCGCACAGCTGGAGTTGTGGGGGAGGTTACTGCTTCTCGTATTTCGGATGTTCCTGGTGGCCCTGGGTGAGGTGGCAGCGGGCACAAATATTACCAGGAAGAATCTTGTAAATCGAATCGCGAGCGATCTTTTCCTGTTCCGGGCTGAGCTTCTTAACGTTCAGGAAAGGCTTGCACGCTTCTTCGTGCTTGCTTCCAGGGCCGTGGCAAGCCTCGCAGGTGACGCCCAGCAGATTCTGGAGCAGGTCGGGCGTGGCGCCGGCCGCATATCCTCCTTCGTGTCCGTAGGCGGTCACGTGGCACTTCATGCACTCCGGATCGGCCTGATACTTGGCCGGCATCTCGGTAAATGCCGTGGCGTGCTTGGTTTTCTTCCAGGCGGTGTACTGCTTGAAGTGGCAGGACGAACACCGCTTGACGCCCGTGTAGGTCTGGCCGGTCGGGGGGGCGGGTTCGGGGGCAGCCTGCTCTTCTGGGGGTTGAGCGGGGGCCGAATGCGGTGAGACGGCGAGCATCCATCCTGCCCAACCCAGAACCAGCACCACCGCGCCGCGGTACAGCCAGGGCGACGACATCCCGATCATGGACTTCGCTCCTCAAGCAACAGGGGTGGAAAAAAACGACAAGTACCAACCACTCAGGCTGATCCCGCCTGGGGATACCCTCGGCAAGCGGAAAAAGGGCGGCCACCCGATGGCGCCACGCAGAAGCGGTTCGACGCCATGCGCAAGCATGGAGCAACTGATCCTCCCGGTGGCTTGACCGTGGGAGTTCCGCCGGTTATAGCCCGCCTTGCTCACCCTTTGGCGAGCGAAAGATCCTCAGGCGGGCACCGGTCTTTTCCCGCAGCCTAGCCGGTTTACACGGCCGTAACAGGGGACCCCTCCACCAGAGGACCGCCGGGCTTTACCGCCCAGCGAATCGGCCTCCTTGCGGCTCCCGAGGTGAAGGCGGAGACACTCGGACCAATAAACCTACTTGAGCCCGGGGGTTTCGTCAACTGCCCGGCGCTTGGTTGCCGCGGGATTGCACAACTAGGTTTGACAAAATGGCGAGGGCGCATGGCCGATGAGCGCAAAAAAAGGTGCGGCACACGACGGCCCATGCATGGCGACTTGGTCCAGCGGAAAAATTACCTAGTTAGTAACCGGCCATTCCTTGACTATTTTTGTCCGCCTTGTTACAAGAAGGCATCGTTCGGCGCATCGCGAACGCTTTGGGTGTAGGAAGAGGCATCCATGAGCCTTTCAACCGATCCGGTGCCGCGGCGACGTTGTCTGCTGCGATTGCTTCAGGGAAGCATTGCAGCCAGCATCGCGGCGATCTTCTATCCCGTGGTGCGTTTCCTTTGGCCTCGCCGGGCCACAGTGTCGGGGGCGGCTGAGGTGACCGCGCCGTTTACGGTGGAGGAACTCAAGGCCCGCTACGCCCGGGGCGAAGTTCCACCACCGTTCAACTTCGACAACAAGCCGTGCCTGGTGATATTGTTGCCGGACGGCGAGATCCGGGCGTTCAATGCCATCTGTACGCATGTGGCTTGTACGGTCGCATTCCGGCCGGACAAGAAGGACATCTTCTGCAACTGCCATAACGGGGTGTACGACCTGAACGGTCAGCCGGTATCGGGGCCGCCCCCTCGGCCCCTTCAGGCCTACAAGGTCAACCGACGTCGCTTGCCCAATGGGCAGGAGGAAATCATTGTCTCACGCACCGCCTGAAAGGGCCCCGCCCATTGTCTGGCCGCGCAGCCGGTGGTGGGCGTTCCTCGATGAGCGACTGGGTTTGGACGCGCTGGCCCGTCTGGCCGAGAAAAAACGGGTGCCGGTCCACCGCACCACCGTGTTCTATTTTCTCGGGGGCATGGCCCTCTTCTTGTTCGGCATCCAGATCATCACTGGCGTACTGCTGTCGCTCTACTATAAGCCTTCGCCCGACCAGGCGTTCGAAAGCGTTCGGGCAATCATGACCGAGGTGGAGTTCGGCTGGTTGATCCGCTCCATCCACAGTTGGAGCGCCAACCTGCTGATCGGCATTCTGTACCTGCACCTTTTGACCACGTACATTATGCGGGCCTATCGACGTCCCCGCGAGTTCACGTGGATCACGGGGCTGGTGCTGCTGGCCATGTTTCTGGCCTTCGGCTTCAGTGGCTACCTGCTTCCTTGGAATCAACTGGCCTTCTTCGCGACCAAGGTGGGTACCGATATCGCCGGTGGCGTGCCGTTGGTGGGCAAGTACGTGCTGCTATTGGCCCGCAGCGGCGAAGAGGTTACCGGCGATACCTTGGCGCGGTTCTATTCGCTGCATGTGGTCATTCTGCCGCTGGCCACTTTGGCGGTCCTGGCCGTACACCTGTATCTCGTCCAGAAGCACGGCATGAGCATCCCCCAGCCGGTCATCCGGCAGTGCGGGGGTGAGGACAGGGTGCCTTCCATCCCCTTCGTGCCTCACTTTCTGCTCCGCGACATGGTGGGCTGGTATGTGGCGCTGGGGCTGCTGGCCGTGCTGGCCGCCCTTTTCCCCTGGGAACTGGGGGTCAAGGCTGATCCGTTCGGTTCTGCTCCGGAGGCCATACGTCCCGAGTGGTATTTCCTGTTCATGTTTGCCACCCTGGAGCAAACACCCTCGCACGTCCTTGGTCTGGAGAACAAACAGGCGGTAGTCCTGTTCTTCACCTTTGTGGGGCTGATGGTGCTGCTGGTGCCGTTTTTGGACCGGAATGCCGAACGGGGCGGCTCCCGCCGGGTGCTCAATTTTCTGGCCACTTGGGCGGTATGTGCCTTTATCGTCCAGACGGGGGTGGGACTAGGGCTCTTGGATTTTCGTTTGACGACCTCGGTG
>Ga0068707_1004100_pt1 | contig 10108 bp, 9 predicted proteins | sample YNPNPMetaG_FD_66600 | JGI IMG/M metagenome (GOLD analysis project Ga0068707, IMG submission 66600) | Anoxygenic and chlorotrophic microbial mat microbial communities from Yellowstone National Park, USA - YNP NP MetaG | ecosystem: Environmental > Aquatic > Thermal springs > Hot (42-90C) >... | reverse complement strand
CGAGGCACTGCTTGCCTTTCGGCAAGCAGTGGCACACTGCCAAGCCATATGCGTGTGCCACTGCTTCGTAAGAAGCAGTGCGCAAACGCCGAAGCACTGCTTGCCTTTCGGCATGCAGTGGTGCACTGCGCACACTGCGCGGCCGGCCAAGGGGGGCTTCTCTTGACGGCTGGCTGCCCGGCCAATAGCTTGGGTAACCACACGATCGAGGCTTGGGGGTCCCAAACCCCAGAAGGTACAGGGAGGGGGTTTCCATGAGCGAAGAGGAACGGTTGGTGGCCGTCATCTCTCCGTGGGAAAAACTTTCCGACGTGGTCAAGCGCAATTTCCGCGTGGAAAGTCTGCCGGCCGAGAAGAAGGTGGCCGTGTGGCGCGACGACCTTCAAAACGAATCTAAACTGACCGAAGAACTCAAGAATCTCGGCATCGTGGACATCGAAATCCAGCGGCGCAAGGTTACCACCCGCTGGCAAGATGTCCGTTAGGACGCTGGTTCGCCCCAGGCATCGCCAATTGGGGCTGTGTTTTCTGTCCCCTGAGGGGGGGTAACGGGGGGTGGGTTTACCCCGCTACCCGCCCAGGGCGACAGGCTCTTTGGGGCCGCAATACGGAAATTGGGAGAAGGCGGTGGCTTCCGCTCGGCGTGTCGAGGCGCCGTGCCGGCCGCTTTGCCCTTAGCCGCGCGGAAGTCCGCGGGCCGGTCGCGGAGATCCGTGGCCTGTGCTTTAGGGGCCTCTCAGGTGTGCCAGTTGCCAGAAAGCCCTAATTCCTTATTTGGCAGCATGTTATGTCACAAAGTGGCAAGGGACTGCGCCGGCGGTACGCAATATGCTAAAGGTCGTTTCGCCCCGAGCCGCCCGACCCAACCTTTGAGTCGTAGCGGCGCCGGGTCCGTGCCTTGCTTGTTGGAGGCGAGTGATGATTGCACAGCACCCCCAGCGACCGGGGTCCAGACTGCTGGCCGAGGTGATTGCCGAGACGCCAGGTGGCGAGCGCATCGTGCACTGCCTGCAATGCGGCAGTTGCGGCGGCAGTTGTCCCAGTGGGGCCGACATGGAGTACACCCCCCGGACGCTGTTTGCCATGATCAACGCGGACCGGCGGGATGAGGTGTTATCGGCCAACACCATGTGGGCCTGCGTGTCGTGCTACTTCTGCACCACGCGGTGCCCGCAGAAAATCCCGATCACCGAAATCATGTACACGCTCAAGCGGATGGCGATCCGCGAGGGGAAGGCCAAGGGCGAGGACGCGCCGGCATTGGCCCGCACGTTTACCGATTTGGTGGAGAAATATGGCCGGGCTTACGAGGTAGGCATCGCCCTGTTCTATCTGGGCATGAAGAAGCCGATGGCCGCGCTGAGGGCCGGGCCCATGGGCGTCTCCATGTTTCTTAAAGGGCGCATGGCCCTTTTGCCCCAGCGAATTCAGCGAATCGATCAGCTTCAGGCCATCATCCGCAAGGCCCGCGAGCTTGGAGGTGCCGCATGAAGTACGCGTATTATCCCGGGTGCTCGCTGGAAAAGAACAGCGCCGCCTACGACATTTCGGTGCGGGCCGTGGCCGAAATCCTCGGCATCGAACTGGCCGAAATCGACGACTGGAACTGCTGCGGCGCTACCGAGTTCTTCTCGCAAGACGAGTTGGTGGCCTGCTCGGTGGTCGCCCGCAACCTGGCTTTGGTGGAGGACCATCTCCGCCAGGTGGTGGCCCCGTGCGCGGCCTGCTACTGCAACCTGAAGAAGGTGGACCAATTGATGGCCGAGCACCCGCACATGAATACCCTGATCAACGAGGCCCTGGCGGCCGGGGGCCTGCGGTATCAGCCCGGCCGCCTCCGCGTGCGGCACCTGTTGGAGGTGATCGTCGACGATATCGGCGAGGCGGCGGTCCGCGACAAGACGGTCCGCTCTCTGGAAGGCCTGCGTGTGGCCCCTTACTACGGCTGCCAGTGGGTCCGCCCCGGGGCCGACGTCGATAACCCCGAATACCCCATGAAGATGGACGAGCTGTTCAAGTGGTTGGGGGCCGAAGTGGTCGATTACCCCGTCAAGGCCCACTGCTGCGGCGGCCACATGACCCAGGTCAGCGAGGCCCAGGCCTTCGAACTCATCCGCCGCCTCCTCCAGAACGCGGTGGATTACGAGGCCGACCTCATCCTCTGCATGTGCCCCATGTGCCAGTTGAACCTGGATGGCTATCAGCACCGCGTGAACCACTTCTTCGGCACCAAGTTCAACGTGCCCATCGTGTTTTTCACCCAGATGCTGGGGGTGGCGTTCGGGCTGGATCCGGCCCGGCTTGGATTCGGCAAGGAACTGGTCCCTGCCCTGCCGGTTCTCCAGAGCAAATTGGGTGCCGCCCCTGCAAGCGCCTAGCCTACCGGAGCGCGTCCAGAAGAAAGAGGACTTTCCCCATGGCCGAAAAAGTCGGCGTTTACGTTTGTCACTGCGGCAGCAACATCGCGGGCATGGTCGATGTGGCGGAGGTAGCCCGCTGGGCGGGCAAGCATCTTCCCGGCGTGGCCGTAGCCCGCGACTACAAATTCATGTGCTCCTCGCTGGGGCAGGCGATGATCGAAGAGGACATCAAAAAGGAGAATCTCACCCGGGTGGTGGTGGCCGCCTGCTCTCCTCACCTGCATGAGAAGACCTTTCGCCGCGCCTGCCAGAACGCGGGCATGAACGGCTACCTGTGCCAGATGACCAATATCCGCGAGCATGTGTCCTGGGTGGCGGTCGACCGGGCCATGGCCACCGAAAAAGCCAAAGCCCTCGTCGCCGCCGCGGTCCAGCGCGTCCAACGCCAGCAGCCGCTGGAACCCATGTTCGTCAAGGTCAACCCGGCCACTTTGGTCATCGGCGGCGGCATCGCCGGCCTCCAGGCCACCTTGGAACTGGCCGACGCCGGCTACAAGGTCTATCTCGTGGAGCGCGAGCCCTCGATCGGCGGCCACATGGCCCAGTTCGACAAGACCTTCCCCACGCTGGACTGCTCGGCCTGCATCCTGACTCCCAAGATGTCCGAGGTCGGCCAGCACGAAAACGTTACCTTGTTGACCTATTCCGAGGTGGAGCACGTCTCGGGGTCGGTGGGCAACTTCCGCGTGCGCATCCGCAAGAAGGCCCGCTCGGTCAATGAAGACCTGTGCACCGGCTGCGGCATCTGCAGCGAAAAATGCCCGCGCAAAGTGGTCGACGAGGTGTTCGAGGCCGGCTTGGGCACACGCAAGGCCATCTACTTCCCCTTCCCCCAGGCCGTGCCCCGCATCCCGGTCATCGACCGCCAGTCCTGCATCTGGTTCGAACGCCAGAAGTGCGGGGCCTGCAAAAAACTCTGCCCCACCGATGCCATCGACTTCCACCAGAAGGACGAAATCCTGGAGATCGAGGTGGGCAATATCATCGTGGCGACCGGCTGGAAGCTCTTCGACTGCAAACGGATTCCGCAGTACGGCTACGGCCGGCTGGCCAACGTGTACACCAGCCTGGAGTTCGAGCGCCTGTGCAACGCGGCAGGCCCCACCGGGGGCAAGATCGTGCTCCGCGACGGCAAGACCGAACCCCGGGAAGTCGCCATCATCCATTGCGTCGGCAGCCGCGACGTCAAATACAACGAGCACTGCTCGGCCATTTGCTGCATGGCGGCGTTGAAGTTCGGCCACTTGGTGCGGGAGAAGACCCGCGCCAAGGTGTACTCCTTCTACATCGACATGCGCACCAACCAGAAGGGCTATGAGGAGTTTTACCAGCGCCTGTTGGAAGAGGGGATGATCTTCGTGCGGGGCAAAGTGGCCGAAGTTACCGATGCCGCGCGCAAGCCCTCCGAAAAAGGCAAACTCATCGTGCAGGTGGAAGATACGCTGCTGGGCAAACAGCAGCGGATCCCGGTGGACATGGTGATCCTCATGGGCGCGCTGGAGCCCCAGGCCGACGCCAAAGAGCTGGGCCTCAAACTGGGCATCTCCTGCAGCATGGCCGGCTGGTACATCGAACGGCACCCCAAGTTAGACCCCGTGGCCACCATGACCGACGGAGTTTTCGTGGCCGGCGCCTGCCAGGGGGCCAAAGACATTCCGGCCTCGGTGGCCCAAGGTGCGGCGGCCGCCGCCCGGGTGCAGGGCATGATCAGCAAGGGCAAGGTGATCATCGAACCGGTGGTGGCCTCTATCGATGAGGAACACTGCTCCGGGTGCCGCGTGTGCAACACCATGTGCCCGTACAACGCCATCGAGTTCGATGAGGAAAAACACGTCAGCCGCGTGATTACGGCCCTGTGCAAGGGGTGCGGCACGTGCGTGGCCAGTTGTCCGGCCGGCGTCATCACCGGCGCACACTTCAATAACGAACAGATCTTCGCCGAAATCGACGGCATCCTCTGGGATGCCGTCTCGGGGCGGGACGGTGAAGGTGCCCGCGCCCCTGCCGGCACCGCGGCCGCTGCCGCCACCCCATGAAGCCAACTTTCCCAGGTGAGCACCCGACATGACCGATTCTCCTGCTTCAAACACACCGTTCGAACCCAAGATCGTCGGTTTCCTGTGCAACTGGTGCTCGTACCGGGCAGCGGACCTGGCCGGTTCAGCACGCATCAAACACGCCCCCAACGTGCGGATTATCCGCGTGATGTGCAGCGGGCGGGTCGATCCTGCCTTCGTCCTCCAGGCCCTCGCCCGCGGCGCCGATGGCGTGATGGTCGCTGGGTGCCACCCCGGCGAATGCCACTACATCGAGCAGAACTACAAGGCCATGCGGCGATTCTACATGGTCCGCCACACCCTCCAGGCCATGGGCCTGGAACCCCAGCGGCTGCGGCTGGTGTGGGCGTCGGCGGCCGAGGGGCAGCAACTGGCCGAGGCCATCAACCAGTTCGTCGAAGACATCCGCCGCCTGGGCCCGCTGAACTGGCCGGCCAACTGGGAGGAGGATGGCCAGCGGGCCGAGGCCGTCGAGCACCTGGCCCAGGAACATGCCGAGGCGATGGAGGTTCCCGCATGAGCACCCCAACTGCCGAGAAAACCGCGACCAAAGGCAAGCTGGCTCTCTACTGGGCCGCCTCCTGCGGCGGCTGCGAGATCGCCGTGCTGGCCCTGGACGAGAAGATCCTGGACGTGGCCGAGGCCTTCGACATCGTCTTCTGGCCCGTGGCCGTGGATGCCAAGGTCCGCGACGTGGAGAAGATGGCCGACGGCTCCATCGATGTCTGCCTGTTCAACGGGGGCATCCGCACCAGCGAGCAGGAGTACATGGCCCGGTTGTTGCGGCGGAAGTCCAAGGTGCTGGTGGCCTTCGGCTCGTGTGCCCACGAGGGGTGCATCCCGGGCCTGGCCAACCTCAACACGCGGCAGGAGATTTTCCAGACGGTGTACCACCAGACGCTTTCCACGGAGAACGCCGAGGGCCGGGAGCCGCAGCCGGCCACGGAGGTGGCGGAGGGGACGCTGCATTTGCCGGTGTTTTACGACACGGTGCGGACGTTGGACCAGACGGTGCCGGTGGACTACTACCTGCCGGGGTGTCCGCCGGAGGCGGAGCGGATCTGGGAGGCGGTGCAGGCGATTGTGCAGGGGGAGTTGCCGCCGGCCGGGTCGGTGCTGGGGCCGCAGACCACGGTGTGCGACGAGTGTCCGCGGACGCGGAGCGAGAAGAAGATCAAGGAGTTCAAGCGGACGTGGCAGATCATTCCCGACCCCCAGACGTGCCTGCTGGAGCAGGGGCTGGTGTGCTGCGGGATTGCCACGCGGGCGGGGTGTGGGGCGAAGTGCCCGCAGGTCAACTCGCCGTGCATTGGGTGCTACGGGCCGAACGAGGGGGTGCGGGACTACGGGGCGCGGCTGATGTCGGCGTTGGCGTCGGTGATTGATGCCGACACGCCGGAGGAGGTGGAGCGGATTATTCGGGAGGGGATTCCGGACCCGGTGGGGACGTTCTACCGCTTCAGCCTGGCCCACAGCCTGCTGCGGCGGAAGAAGCTCGCCCAGGCGTAGGATGGGCACTGCCCACCGGACAACCCAAAGCCGTAGGGTGGGCAATGCCCACCCTACACCTACAAATCAAGGGGAAGTTTAAGCCATGAAGCGTATTTCCATCGATCCGGTAACACGTCTGGAAGGCCACGGAAAGATTGAGATTTTTTTGGACGAGCAGGGGGAGGTGGCCAACGCCTACTTGCAGATTCCCGAGTTGCGGGGGTTTGAGCGGTTTTGCGTGGGCCGGCCGGCCGAGGACATGCCCAACCTCACTGCGCGGATCTGCGGGGTCTGTCCGGAGGCGCACCACATGGCCTCGACCAAGGCCTTGGACGATCTGTTCCATGTGGAGCCGCCGCCGGCGGCCAAGAAGCTCCGGGAGTTGTTTTACAGCATCTTCTTTGCCACGGACCACACGACGCACTTTTATGCCTTGGGGGGGCCGGATTTTGTGGTGGGTCCGACGGCGCCGGCCGGGGAGCGGAACATCTTGGGGGTGGTCAAGAAGGTGGGGATGGAGATTGCAAGCAAGGTGCTGAAGATGCGGCGGGACGGGCACGAGCTGATCCAGTTGATCGGGGGTCGGCGGGTGCATCCCAACTGGGGTCTGCCGGGGGGAGTGAGTCGGGGGATCACCGAGGAGCAGCGGCGGCAGATCGAGGAGTTGGGCCGGCATGCGGTGGAGTTTGCCCGCTTCTCGCTGAAGCTGTTCGAGGACGTGGTCCTGAAGAATAGCGACTACGTGAAATTGATCACCGGCGACATCTACGTCCACCGCACCTACAACATGGGGACGGTGGACGCGAACAACTGTGTGAACTTCTACGACGGGATGATCCGGGTGACGGGGCCGGACGGGCGGGAGCACGCCAAGTATCACCCGCGGGACTACCCGCAGTACGTGGCCGAGCGGGTGGAGCCCTGGAGCTATCTGAAGTTTCCCTATTTGAAGCGGGTGGGGTGGAAGGGTTTTGTGGACGGGGAGGACTCGGGGGTGTACAAGGCCACGCCGTTGTCGCGGCTGAACGCGGCGGAGGGGATGGCCACGCCCCTGGCCCAGGCGGAATACCAGCGGTTCTACGAGGTCCTGGGGGGCAAACCGGTGCACCACACGCTGGCCACGCACTGGGCGCGGCTGATCGAGCTGTTGTATGCCACGGAGCGCTGGGTGGAGTTGGCCACGGACCCGGAGATCACCAGCAGCGACTACCGGGTGGTGCCCCGGGAGGCGCCCACCGAAGGGATTGGATCGGTCGAGGCGCCCCGGGGCACGTTGACACACCATTACTGGACCGACGAGCGGGGGATCCTCACCAAAGTGAACCTGATCGTGGGGACGACGAACAACAATGCGCCGATTGCGATGTCGGTCAAGCGGGCGGCCCAGAAGCTGATCCACCGGGGAGAGGTCCGCGAGGGGCTGTTGAACATGGTGGAGATGGCGTATCGGGCGTACGATCCCTGTTTTGCCTGCGCGACGCACACCCTGCCGGGGCAGATGCCGCTGGAGGTGGTCATCCGCGGGCCGGACGGCACGGAATTGCGACGCCTGCGGCAGAACCTGTAGGGCATGGCGGCACTGCTTGCCTTTCGGCAAGCAGTGGCACACCCCGCTGTGTGCCACTGCTTCGTCAGAAGCAGTGCCCAAACCAAGCCCTGGCGGCACTGCTTGCCTTGCGGCAAGCAGTGGCACACTGGGACCTTACGGCAAGCAGCGACACACCGCGCTATTCGTGGCGGAGGGCCTCGATGGGGTCCATGGCGGCGGCCCGCATGGCCGGATACAGCCCAAACACCACGCCAATCGTTACCGAGATCAAAAATGCCAGGGGGATCGAGCCGGGAACGATGATGGGCTCCACGGTCTTGATCACGTCGGGCAGTGCCTTCATCACGTCGGGCACAGCGCGATCCAATCCCCAGCGGATGACGCTGGTAACTGGCCGGCAGGTCAGGCCGGCCACCACGCCGGTCAGCCCGCCCACGGTGGAAAGGACGATGGTTTCGACCAGGAATTGCCGGATGATATCGCGCCGGCGTGCCCCCAGGGCGCGGCGAATCCCGATTTCCCGGGTGCGCTCGGTGACCGTGGCCAGCATGATGTTCATGATGCCGATGCCTCCGACCACCAGGGAGATGGCGGCGATAAGGCCCATGAAGATGATGAACATGAGCCGGGTCGTTTTGGCCTGCTCCAATAGTTCCAACGGCACGGTAACCCCGTAGTCGCCGTTGGGGTGATAGGGGGCCAGCGTAGCCTTGACCAACTCCGAGGTCTCCAGCACGTGGGCCACCTGGTCGATGCGGAGCGTTACCTGGGTCAGCTCCACCTGTTCGCGTTCGAAGGAGCCGGCCCGGCGTGTTACCACGAAGTCGCCCACCCGGCTTTGCACGGTGGTGATGGGCACGTAGGCGTCGTTGCTGAAATCCTGGGCGGCCAGCGAACCACCGATGCCCGCCGTAGGCATGCGCGGCTCCATCACCCCGACCACCACATAGGGCGTGTCCTCGATAATCACCGTTTTGCCCAGGGGGTCTTCAATGAGGAACAGGCGCTGGGCCACGCTGGCGGCCAGCACGCACACGTTGAGCTTGTCGCGGAGGTCCGTGTCCTCCAGAAACCGCCCGCGATGCACAACCAGGCGTGTGACCTCGGCGTATTCCGGTGTGCAGCCGACCATGCGCCCGTCGACTGTCTGGTCCTTATGGATGAGTCGGCGGCGGATTTCGCGAATGGGCAAGGCTCGCCGGACCGTGGGGATGGTGGTGGTCAGGCGGTCGTAATCCTCCCAGGTGATGCCGTAGGGCAGCACGCCGCGGGTGCGCTCGGCAATGTCGCTAGGGGGCTTGATGGAGCGGACGATGATGTTGTCGGCCCCCAGGCCCTCGATCTGCTCTTGGGCCTTACGGCTGATCCCCTCGCCGATGGCCAAGAGCCAGATCACACTGGCCACGCCGATAAAAATCCCCAGCATGGTCAACAGCGACCGCAGCGGATGCAGCCGCAGGCTTTTCACGCCTAGTTGCCACGTGCGAAGCCAAAGCATCGGGGACGATTGCCGGTCAGCGCGTTGCGGATCGCGTCAAGTTAACAGTCCAATGGCCCCGCAGGCCGCGTGCAGGCCACGCACCCCGCCTCCTCTGCTGGAGGCGGACCTGCAATCTGGCAGGCGGCTTGCCCGGCAGGCATGTCCATTTGTTTTGCGCGGATGTATGCACCGAGCGGGCCCTACGTTGACATCTCAGTTTCCGCCCTGGGCAGCGCCAGGGGATTGGTCCAGGCGCTGGTCGGACTGGATCATGCCGTCCATCAGCCGGATGATGCGGCGGGCGCGGCGGCCCACGTCAGGCTCATGGGTTACCATGATGATCGTCTTGCCACTGCGATTGAGCGATTCCAACAGTTCGAGGATCTCCTCGCTGGTAACCGAATCGAGGTTTCCTGTAGGCTCGTCGGCAAGGATGAAGTAGGGGTCGTTGACCAGGCTGCGGGCGATGGCCACACGCTGTTGCTGCCCCCCGGAAAGCTGACTGGGCCGGTGGCGGAGCCGGTGGCCCAGCCCCACCATTTCGGCTAGTTCGCGGCAGCGCTGGCGCTCTTTGGGCCCCAACCGGCCCTGGTAATACAGGGGGACCTCGATATTCTCCAGCACCGTCAATTGGGGAATGAGGTTATAGGACTGGAAGATGAACCCGATTCGCGATGCCCGAATGCCCGAGAGCCGGTCGTCGTCCAGTTGCGTCACGTCATCGTCGCCCAAGAGGATCGTGCCCGAGGTGGGCCGGTCCAGGCATCCCAAAAGGTTCAACAACGTGCTCTTGCCCGAACCCGAGGCCCCCATGATGGCCACGAAATCGCCTTCGGGCACGTCGAAGCTGACGCCCCGCAAGGCGTGCACCGTTTCGCCGTCCATCTGGTAATCCTTCGTGACGTTGCGGACGCTGGCGGCAAAACGCGCGGTGCGATCGGGCAGTTTGCGCGTTTCGGCCAGTTTTGCAACGGGCGGATCGAGGCGGGACATAGGAAAAAGGGGGGGCGGGTGTAAGGCGGGACCCAAAGGGTGGCAAAGCGATGTGGGGGCCTACGAGGGGGCTGCCGCCGGGGCAGCCGCAGCCTGGCCCCGCGGCTTGGATTTGCGG
>Ga0068707_1004097_pt1 | contig 10110 bp, 5 predicted proteins | sample YNPNPMetaG_FD_66600 | JGI IMG/M metagenome (GOLD analysis project Ga0068707, IMG submission 66600) | Anoxygenic and chlorotrophic microbial mat microbial communities from Yellowstone National Park, USA - YNP NP MetaG | ecosystem: Environmental > Aquatic > Thermal springs > Hot (42-90C) >... | reverse complement strand
CACGGTCAGGAGCGCCAGCGTCAGCGACGCCCAGAGGATCCCCCCCGTCCCGAAGGTGGGGGCGGGAAGCCGCTCGGGAAAGAAGAGCCGGTCGATTCCCCCCCCGACCGTGTAGAGGAAAAAGCCCACCCCGAAGACGCCGAAGACGACGGAGGGAACCCCCGCGAGATTGTTCACCGCGATCCGCACGAGGCTCACGAAGGTCCCCTGCCGGGCGTACTCCCGCAGATAGAGCCCCGCGAGCACCCCCAGCGGCGTGACGAAGAGGCTCATGATCAACACCATCAGGACGGTCCCGAAAATGGCCGGGAAGATCCCCCCCTCGGTGTTCGACTCGCGGGGATCGTCGGAGAGGAATTCCCAGAACTTCGCGAGGTAGAACCCCGCCTTGCCGAAGAGCCCCATCGTGTTGGGTTGCCAGGCCCGCACGATCATGGAGAGGGGGACCTCGCGATCCGGCGCGCCTTCCACCGCCACGATCGCCACGGCCTCCGGCTCCCGCCGCAGCTCCTCCAGCCGGGCCCGCAGGGCCTCGAAACGGGCTCGGTGCCGATCCCTCTCCTCCTGCACCTTCGCCACCTCCGGCCCCGTGACGACCCCCCGCAGTTCCAGCGCCCGGAGCCGCAGCCGGCAGCGCTCCAGCCGGTCGTTCACCGCCCCGATCTCGTCCTTTTCGATCGCGCAGAGGCGGGCCATCCGGCGCCGGACCGCGGGGAGCCTCGCCTGGAGCGCCTCCCAGGCGGGGCCGGGACCCTCCGCCACCGTCCGCCCTCCCTCCCGCACCTCCCGGACCACGCCGTAGAGGTTCCCCCATTCGCGCCGCTCCAGGACCGCGGCTTCCGGAGGTTTCGTCCGGGTCGAAATCTGCCCTTCCTCCACCCAGACGAAGTCGCTCCCGTAGACGTCGCGGTTGCCCCGTTTGATCTGCAGACGGTATCGGCGGGCCTTCCCGCCGGCGACGCCGGGCTCGGGAACGCACTCGCGCCCCGTGACCTCCCCCAGGATCGCGCCGCCCTCCTTCAGGTCCAGCCGCACCACGTCGGAGGGCCAGAAAAAGCCGAGGCCGTTCACCATGATGAGCCCGATGAGGCCCGCCACCATCAGGAGGCTGAGCGCCAGGGCGCCCCCGGTGAGCCAGACGAACGGCTCTCCGTTTTTCCAGAACGGTTTCACAGGCCCTGATACCTCTTCCGCAGCCGGAGGCGGATCCCCTCGGCCGCCGTGTTCACCACGAAGGTCATCAGGAAGAGCAGGAACGCCGCCAGGAAGAGAACCCGGAAATGGGTGCTGCCCTCCGAGGTCTCGGGCAGTTCCACCGCGATGTTCGCGGAGAGCGCCCGGAACCCGTTGAAGGGGGAAAGATCCATGATGGGCGTGTTCCCGGTGGCCATGAGCACGATCATCGTCTCGCCCACCGCCCGCCCGAACCCGATCATGACCGCGGAGAAGATGCCGGGGCTGGCCGTGGGAAGGATCACCCGGACGGCGGTCTGCCAAGGGGTGGCCCCCAGGGCCAGCGAGGCCGCGGCCAGGTGCGGCGGCACGTTCGACAGCGAATCCTCCGCGATCGTGAAGATGATGGGGATCACCGCGAACCCCATCGCCAGCCCGACCACCAGGGAATTCCTCTGGTCGTAGGTGAGTCCCAAGGCCCCGTGGAGCCACCCGCGGTAGTCACCCTCCAGGAGCGCCGCCTCCGCCAGGCGGCCCAACCCGAAAGCGATCGCCATCCCCAGGACGACCACCGGCACCAGGAGGGCCACCTCCATCCCGGGACGCACCAGCCGGCGCCACGAGGTCGGGAAGCAGCGCCAGGCCATCAGGGCGAGGGGAATCAGCGTCACCAGGACGAGGGGGGAGAGGAAAAGCCCCGGCACCAGCCGTTCCACGCGGGGGGCCAGCCAAAGCCCCGCCACGAAACCCAGGACCACGCTCGGCAGGGCGGCCATCACCTCGATCACCGGCTTGACCACGCCCTTCAGCCCCGGGTGCAGGAACTGCGAGACGTAGAGCGCGCTCAGCAGGGCGACGGGCACCGCGATCGCCAGCGCGTAGAAGGTCCCCTTCAGCGTCCCGAAGATGAGCGGGATCAAGCTGTACTTGGATTCGAAGTCGTCCGTGGCCCCCGTGGACTGCCACACGAATTCCGGCCCCGGATACCCCTCGTACCAGACTTTCCCGAACAGGCTCCGGGCCGTGACCTCCGGATGCGGATTCCCGACGGACCAGGTCCGGAATTCCCCCTTCCCCACGGCCACCACCCCATCCCCCTTGGCGGACAGCGCCGCCCGGCAGGCCCCGCCGCCTCCCTCGAGGGACAACAGCAGATCTCCCGTCGTCCCGTAATGGAGATGAAGAGCCCCCGAGGCGTCCGCCGTGAGAAAGCTCTTGTTGCGACCGGAGGGAGAGACGTCCATCACGGCGGCCTGATGAGGGGCGAAGTCGCGTACCCGGACCAGCCTTGACCAGCCCTTTTCCTGGAGGAGCATCTGGAAGCCGGCCACCCCCCCCTTGCCGTCCCCCGCGATGAGCGTACGATCCCCCAGGAGAAACCCGAGCACCGTGACGGGAACGCCCGCGGGGCCCGCGGCCGTCGCCCCGGCGGGGCGCGGATTCCGAGGGTCGTTCCAGTCGAACCTCAGGACCTCTCCCCGGGAGGTGCCCACGAAGAGATTCTCGCCCCGGTCGTCCACCGCCAGCGCCGTGACGTCGGTGCCGCGTTCCAGGGTCAGGTCGACGCGCATCTCCTCCAGACGCTCCCCCCCCACGAGGGACTTCCTCTTCCGGAGCCGGAAGAGCGCCAGGCGGTCGGGCGCCGCCGCGGCGGCCGCGAGGATCTCCTTCTCGGAAGCCGCGTGGGCCAGGAGCCGGACGGGCTTTCCCTCCGGGCCGGCGGCCAGGGAGGCGATCTCCCGCACCTCGGCCCTCAGGAGGCGCCGGGATCCCTCGAACGAGGCGGCGAACCCCACCTCGGCAAGGACGATCCGGCCGTCGCCCAGACCCAGGGCCAGGGAACCGCGCCCCCGATGGGAAACCGCCGTGACGGGGGCGCCCCGGAGCGACGCCAGGGCGGGAATCTCCATCGGCCGGCCGTCCGCCGCGGCGAAGCCCCGCAGGCCTTCCCGCGTGACGGCATAAAGGCATTCCCGGTATTCGTCCATTCCCACCGCAAGCGGCACCTCCCCGAGGGGGACGGAAAGGCGGCGCTCCAGAGAAGCGGCGGGCTTCCGAAACAGGGGGATCACCTCCAGCAGGATCACGACGAGGATCATGAGGATGGCGGCGATGATCGTGATCCCCCCCAGGGAGACGAACCCGCGGGCCAGCCGGTCGACGAACCGGCGCCGGCCGGCCCGCGGAGACGCCGGCGGAGAAGGGACGCGGGGAAGGCCCCCGCCCGTTCGCACCTCGCCGACCTGTGCTGGGACGCCCAAGGACCGTATCTCCCTGTCCCTTGCCGCTCACTCGATCTTTTTCAGTTCTTCCCGGGCGATGGAGGCGGGGATCGGGAAGTATCCGTCCTTCACCACGATCTCCTGGCCCTCGCGCGAGAGGATCAGCCGGACGAACTCCCGCACCAGGGGATCCAGGGGCCGTCCCGGCGGCCGGTTGATCGCCACGAACAGGAACCGGGCCAGCGGGTATTCCCCCGAATAGGCTTTTTCGGCCGTGGCCGGGACGGGCGCCGCCCCTTCCTCGTGCAGGGGCACGGCGCGCACGCCCGAAGTGACGTATCCGATGCCGCTGTAGCCGATGCTGTAGCGGTCGGTCGTCACCCCCAGGACCACGGAGGCGGAACCGGGCTGCTCCTTGACCTCGTCCTTGTAGTCCCCGTTCTTGAGCACGTGCTCCTTGAAGAAGCCGTAGGTGCCCGAGGCGGAGTTGCGTCCGTAGATGCTGATGGGCCTGCCGGCCCACTCCCCCGTCAGCCCCAGGTCCCCCCAGGTGCGCACCGCCCGGCCGCCGCGGCGGAGGGACTTGGAGAAGATCTGGTCGAGCTGGGTCAGGCTGAGCGACGGCACCGGGTTGTCCTTGTGGACAAAGACGGCCAGGGCGTCGACCGCCGTCCGCAGGAAGGTCGGCTTGTACCCGAACTTGCTCTCGAAACTGTCGATCTCGGTCCCCTTGGCCGGCCGGGACATCGGCCCGAACTGGGCCTGCCCCTGGATGAGGGCGGGGATCGCCGTGCCGGACCCCTTCCCCTCCACCTGCGTGACCACGCCGGGGTAGTACTTCTCGAAGGCCTCCATCCAATAGGTCATCAGGTTGTTCATCGTGTCGGAACCCATGCTGGAGAGGTTCCCGCTGACGCCCCCGACGGGCTGGTAGGCGGGGATCCCCTCGTCCACCCGGACGGCCTGCCCCGCCGTCCCCGCGCCGGCGAAGCCGGCGACCATGGCCGACGCGAGGCCCAGCGAAATCCAGCGCTTCCGGCTCATCGGTTCTTCTCCTTTCCCGCATTCATTCGACCATCTCCCCGTGAAAGGGAGGCGAAGCTCCCGTTAAGACGCGGTTAAGAACCCGGGGGGCTTCCTCCGCCCCGACGGGCCGCGCCGCATCCCGCCCGTCCCTAGAAGTCGACCTGCCACCGCACGTAGAAGATGTCCTGCGTGTCGTCCGCCTTGTTGCCGTGCTTCAGGTTGGCGATGTCCTCGTCGAACATCAGGTGCTCCCAGTTGAACCGGACGCACATGTTCGAGGTCCACCACCAGTTGATCCCCGCCGTGACCTGCTTGGTCTTTTGGTTGTTCGTGTCGGGCATCAGCCCGGCGTCGACGGCGTCGGAGGCGTCCACGAAGGCGTACCGGAGCGCGAGCTCCCAGGCGCCCCAGGTCCCCCCGAGGGGATTCAGGTTGCTCTTCGGCTTGACCCGGTTCTCCAGCGCCTTTTCCTCACCCGTGAAGAGGAAGGTGGCCTGGATGTTCCAGGCGCGGAGTTCGTAGTCGCTCTGGGGGGCATCGTCGATGAGGTCCCACTTCGCGATCATGTACTCGCCGCGGAGGCTGGCCGGGCCGAACAGCCACGAAAAGCCGAGGTCCATCCGCGTCCGAAGGCCGTCCTGGTACGCGTTGGCGTTGTAATCCACGAACGTGACGCTGCCGATGTCGCCGGTGTTCACGTCGGAGAAGGCCGCAGGCCCGTCCTGGTCGCCCACCGTGAAGTCGAACCCGAGGCGGAACTGCTTGAACATCGCCAGGTCGGCGGTCTTGAAAGGGTTGACGAAGACGCGGCCGGCCAGGTCGAATTCGTCGTTGTTGTCCGCGGTGTTCTTTCCCGTCCCGTTGAACCCCCCGAGGCACCACTGGAAGATCCCGCCGGCCACCTCGCCGGAGGCCATGATCCCCACGTCGCGGGCGGGCACGAACCGGTTGACGAGGCTCCGCTCCGCGAAATCGATGAACCGGCTGGAGGTCGTCTCCTCCTGGCTGAAGGGCACCTTGAACTGGCCCCCCTGCAGCGTGAAGTACGGCTTCAGGCCGCTCCAGCCCAGGAACACGTCGTTCGGGCTGACGTCGCCGCCCCGGTCGCTGGACACCTCGACCCGGTAGAAGAAGTCCTTGAAGAAGGTCCCGTCCAGCTGGATGCGGGCGGTGTCGAGGACGAACGCGTCGTTCGAGGAGCTGGCGCCGCCCGTGGTGTCGCGGTCGAAGATGTGGCGGTAGACCACGTAGAGGCGGCCGCCGACCTTCGCCGTGAAGTTGCCGTCCGGCGACTCGAAGGAGAGCCACTTCTTGAAGGCATGGAGTTCGTCGTCCTTGGACTGGCCCTTTTCGAGCTTGCTCACGCGGGCCGGGAGCTCCTCCATCTCCTTCGCCTTCTCCTGGGCGGCCATCTTCTTGAGCCTCTCCAGTTCGTCGTCCTGCTGCCGCTCCTCCAGGGCGCGCACGCGCTCCAGGAGGTCGCGGTAGAGGTCCTCCTCCAAAAACGACCTCGACGGTCTCGCCTCGTCCCCGCCGTCCGCCCACGCCACTCCCGCCAAGCCGATGACCAGCACCGCACTGCCGAGGGTTCTCATGCGATCCTCCGGTTCCGATCCCGGCGCCCGGCACCGGCCTCACGGCCGGTCCACGCCCGGCGCCGCCCGGAGTCTTAGGAGAGAAGCCTTAAGAGACTGTGGGGCAGATGTAAAATCCCGATGAAGCCCCCTGCTTCCCCCCCCGTCGAGGGCGGCCTTAACGCAACCCTAACCCTCCGCTCCCATCCCCTTAACAAGGGCACCGCGCCCGGGAGGCGGAAGGAAGGGCGGGACCTTCGAGATCGGCGGGGCCCGCGACCGTACTTGCTCCTACTTTGGTCTCCTATACCGAATAGGAGCGGCCCGGCGGGTCGGGGCGCCGGCCCCGAGGACGGCCGCGTCGCGTCAATTTTTCAATTATCCCCTGACGTCCGCCCCCCGCCCCTATAGAAATGAAAAATAGTTTTAAACCCTCCATCATGACGAAAAGGAAGGGCCCACGATCCCGGAAGGCCTCCGGAAGTCCCTCTCCCCGGCAGGAGGGGCCTTCCCGTTCGCTCCTCGAGGAGGCCCGCGACGCCGTCTTCTTCACGGACCCCGAGACGGGGCTGATCCTCGAGGTCAACCGCGAGGCCGAGCGCCTGACGGGACGGGACCGTCGCCATCTCGTGGGGGCCCACTACACCATCCTCCACGCCCCCGAGGACGCCGAGCGGTACCGGACCCTGTTCATCCGCCACGCCGTCCTGGGCGGGGGGATCTCCGGCGAGGCCGTCCTCCTCACGCGCTCGGGACGGCGCGTCCCCGTCGAGATCTTCTCCGGCGTGGTCGCCATCGGCCGCGGCCGCCGGGCCGTCCAGACGATCTTCCGCGACCTCTCCCGGGGTCCCCGCTTCCAGGATCCCATCCGCATGGCGGCACGGGAATGGCAGACCACCTTCGACGCCCTCACGGACGGCGTCTGCGTCCTGGATCTTTTCCAGACCGTCCAGCGGTGCAACCGGGCCACGCTGGAACTCCTCAAGAAGGACGCCACCGACGTCATCGGCCGCTCCTGCAAGGATCTCTTCCACAAGGGACAGGCCCCTGCCGATTGCCCCTTCCGGAAGATGTTGTCCTCCAAGAAGCGGGAAACGATGGAGCTCCCCCTCGGGGACCGCCTCTTCCGGGTCACCGCGGACCCGATCCTCGATCCGGAGGGCCGCCTCGTCGGGGCCGCCCACGTCCTCCGGGACATCACCGACCTCATGACCGTCCAGGACAACCTGCGCCGCGAGCGGGACCTGGCCCGGATGTACCTGGAGGGCGCCGGGGTGGCGATCGTGGCCCTCGACCGCTCCGGCCGGGTCACCTCCGTCAACCGCAAGGGATGCGAGATCCTCGGCGGCACCGAGGCGGATCTCCTGGGGCGCGACTGGTTCGACACCTTCATCCCCTCCCCCCGGAAGGAGGAGGTCCGGTCGGTCTTCGAGCGGCTCCTGTCGGGGGAGAAGGGCCCCTGGATGACCCATGAGAATCCCATCCGGACCCTGTACGGGGAGGAACGGCTGGTCTTCTGGCACAATGCCGTCCTTCGGGACCCCTCCGGCGAGGTCCTCGGGACCATCAGCTCGGGGCTCGACATCACCGAAACCCGCCAGATGGAGGAGCTCATCCGCCTGGAGCGCGATCTCAACGCGACCCTGGCATCCACATCCGAACTGGACGAGGGGCTCCGGGCCTGCCTGAGGGCCGCCCTGCAGGCCGCGCGGATGGACTCCGGGGGGATCTACCGGGTGGAACCGGGAGGTCGCTCGATGGAGCTGGTGGCCCACGAAGGACTGAGCGAGGCCTTCGTGAAGGAGGCCAGCCGCTATGAGTCCGGCCATCCCCTGCTGGATCGGCGGGCCGCATGGTCTGCCGCCCCTATCGCTTCTTCCTGGAGAGCTCCGGCCTGGACATCACGCCCGCCCGTCGCGCGGAGGGGCTCAAAGCGCTGGCCGTCGTCCCGATCCGCTTCCAGGGTCGGACGATCGCCTGCCTGAATGCCGCCTCCCACACCCAGGAGAACCTCCGCCGCGGACAGATCGAGGCCCTCCTGACCATGGCGACGCACCTGGGAAACGCCCTGGCGCGGCTGGAAGCCGAGGAGGCTCTGCGCCGCAGCGAGGCCCGGCATCGCCGCATGATGGAGATGATCCGGGAGGGGATCGCGGCGTTCGATGCCCGGGGGGTCATGACCTATGCGAACCCCTGCCTCGCCGGGATGCTCGGGATCCCGGCGGCGGAGATCGTGGGATCCCCTCTCTCCGCCTTCCTGGGGGAGGAAGCGGCCTCCACGTTCCGAAGGCGCCTGGAAACCTCCGCCGACTCCACGACGGAGGAGGAGATCCTGATCCTCCGCAAGGGCGCCCCTCCCCTCACCGTCCTCATGCGGGCCTTCCTGCAGCGGGACGCGGAGGGGCGTCCGGCCGGGGCCGTGGCCATGGTGGAAAACCTGGAGGACCGGAGGCGCCTCGAGGAGCAGCTTCGCCAGTTCCAGAAGATGGAGGCCGTCGGCCGTCTGGCGGGCGGCATCGCCCACGACTTCAACAACCTCCTGACGGCCATCTCGGGGTACGGCCAAATCCTGCACGAGGGCCTCCCCGACGGAGACCCCCGCCGCGTCCAGACCGAGGAGATCCTGCGGGCGGCCCAGAAGGCGGCGGACCTGACCCGCAAGCTGCTTGCGTTCGGGCGCAAACAGGTCCTGAAACCCCAGATCGTGGACCTGAACGCCGTGGTCGCCTCCATGGAAAGGCTCCTCAGGCGGGTGATCGGAGAGGACGTGGAGCTGGTGACCTCCCTCGATCCGGGCCTGGGGAGGGTGCGGGTCGATCCGGGCCAGATGGAGCAGGTGCTTCTGAATCTGGCGGTCAACGGGCGGGACGCCATGCCCGGAGGCGGGCGGCTGTACCTGCAGACACGAAACGTGTCGCCCGAGCCGGGCGCGCCCCCTTCCTGGGTCGAGCTCTCGGTGCGCGACACGGGGGTGGGAATGAGCGACGAGATCCGGCAGCATCTTTTCGAGCCCTTCTTCACCACCAAGGAGACCGGCCGGGGATCCGGGCTGGGACTCTCCATCGTCCACGGGATCGTCGAGCAGAGCGGGGGCCGGATCGAGGTCGACAGCCGCCCCGGCGAGGGATCCTGCTTCCGGATCCTCCTCCCCCGCGTGGAGGCGCCCCTGGAGCCGGCGGCGGCCCCGCCCCCCCCGATCGACGCCCGCGGAAAGGAGACCGTGCTCCTGGTGGAGGACGCCCCCGTGGTGCTGAGCCTGGGACGGGAGATCCTCCGCAGCCGGGGCTATACGGTTCTGGAGGCTTCCTGCGGGAAGGAGGCCGTCCAGAAGATGGAGGGATACCCCGGTCCCATCCACCTCCTGGTGACCGACCTGGTGATGCCCGGCATGAGCGGCCGGGAGCTGGCCGTCTCCGTGAAGGCCGCCCGGCCGGGGATCCGGGTCCTGTACATGTCCGGCTACGCGGAGGACGCCGTCGTCCTCCAGGGCCGCATCGAGCCCGAGGGGGCCTTCATCGCCAAGCCGTTCACCCCGACGGAGTTCGCCCGGAAGGTCCGCGAGGTCCTGGACGCCCCGGCCCCGGGGTAGAAAAGGCGCCCCTCCGGACTCCGGGACGGCGGAAAAGGGGACGGGGACCGCGGAGATCCCGAACCTGTCCCGAAGGACGAAACCGGGGGAAAGACCGGCCGGCGGAGACGTTCCCGGACCTCACCGCCCCGCCCAAGCCGCATGGGCCGCCCGGAGCTCCTCCACGGCGGGGTCGCCGCGGTGGATCCACACGCGGTAGCGGCAACGGACGGTCTTCCCCGGCTCCAGAGTCCCCCCCTTCACCCCCGGCCATCCCACGCAGAGGACCCCGTAGTGGCGCGTGAGCCACGTGGGAGGATAGTCCGGGTGCGACGGATGGATGAAGATCGCCGCCCCGCTCCGGGCGGTGGCGCCCGGGAAGGGGGCCGTCAGGTCCGCCCACTCCAGCCGGGTCTCCGGGAGGTCCTTGTCGGAGACGCCCGAGGGGACGGCGATCCGCACCTGCTTCTCGGGGATCCCCCCGGGCTCCCTGGGCCGGGTATTGAACCGGACGGTGAACCCCCCGTAGCTCTTTCCCTCGGCACCC
>Ga0068707_1004096_pt1 | contig 10111 bp, 6 predicted proteins | sample YNPNPMetaG_FD_66600 | JGI IMG/M metagenome (GOLD analysis project Ga0068707, IMG submission 66600) | Anoxygenic and chlorotrophic microbial mat microbial communities from Yellowstone National Park, USA - YNP NP MetaG | ecosystem: Environmental > Aquatic > Thermal springs > Hot (42-90C) >... | reverse complement strand
GCGGGTTTTCTGGATGCGTTTGGCAATCTCCGCAACGGCCCAATCCCACGATTTCGCCTCCCAGGTGGACGAGCCTGGGGCGCGGTAGAGCACCTTACTCAGACGCAGGGGGCTGGTGGAGAGTTGGCGCACGGCGATGGACTTGGGGTCAAGCGCGCCGCGATTCATGATGTGGTCGGGATCGCCTTCGGAGTTGATGATGTGGCCACTCTCGTCAGTGGCGATGATCAGACCACATCCTACGGAGCAGTAGGGGCAGATGGTATGCGATTCGCTGACTTTTTTGTGGAGCGGAAAGGCACCCACACCCCCGGCGGCGAGCGCCGCGCCCACCTCCGTGGGTAAAAGCAGGCCCCCCGCCGTTGCCCCTGAGAGTTTCAAGAAATCTCTTCGGCTTAGTTTCATTGGTCTGACTTACCTCCTTGATGAGAGTTTCAATTTCATTTCTCAGTCGAAAAGCAATTACGGACCGATTCAGCACCTCCTTTCCCTGGTCGAGAGATTTCAGGAAAACCTGACTCGTTTAAAGGCTACAAAAAACCAAAAAACACAAACCAATCCCGTTCTCTGGCTACCACCAGAGAACGAACCGGCTTGTCATTGAGTCACGGGTTTGAGTATATCATAACCTGTCTGGCTTTGTCAAATCAGACAGGCGCAGCAGATCGGGGGTGCGGGGGCGTATACGCGAACTTGCTCAAATCGCACCTCAGGGGGCTTCCAGCCGAGCGTCCACCTGCATGGACGCTCCCGTCCGCGCAGGCGGACGGCCAGCCGAAGGCTCCCCAGGCTTCGCTGCGCAAGCCCCTCTGCAACCACTGCCACCGCTACCTGAAGACGCTGGACATGCGCCAGGTATAGGGGAGCGGTTGCTGATGGTGGAGCGGGGCGCCGCGCTCGGGATGGATCTGGCGGCGCGACAGGCCGGCTACCGGAGCGGGTAGCAGGGGCAAAGCATCCGAACTCACGCCTTGGCAGCCTGGATGGACTGCCAGAGCAACTCGACGACGTCCAGCGCCCGCACGTGGATCTGGTTCCACCCTGCCCCCTCCTGGAGGGTGTGCTTGCACTGCTGGCAGGCGGAGAGAACATAGGATACAAGCCCCAGGGGCTTTGTCAAATCAATTTCAGAGAGCTTCTATCGCCTCCAGTTCTTCCTTTTGACAGATTCGTTCTCTGGCTGATAAATAGACCTCACACTGGGAACATTCTTTGCTCTGCTCACAGGTTTCACCAGCTATTTGCCAGCAGGGGGCGCTCGTGTTCAGGTAAGCTGGACAAAGTTCGCGACTCTCTGGTGGACAATGGGTAATCTCCCAGCAGGGAATCACGGCCAGAAGGCGGCGCAATCCCTCCTGATTCAGCCCCCTCTCGTGGATCAGATAACGGATGGCCTTGATCCATTTGAGATCGTAGTTAGAATAGAAACGGCGGTTGTTGCGTCGGGCTGGCTTCAGCAATCCTCCCTGTTCGTACAAACGCAGGGTACGTGGATGTACTTTCAATAACTCCGCTACCATACCGATACTGTATAGAGGCCGGGTCTCATCAAGCATAATGGCCCTTGTCTCCACAATTCGCAAGCAGAACCGCCATCCAACCAATATCTATTATACGCCATCCATTATACCACACCGACCCATTTTTGTCAAAATTGTTTTCCACATATCTATGACATTATATTAGTCATCTTTTCGAACCTGGGGGGCACTATCTACGTGCCGACTGAAGGGGCGAGGCACGCCTCGCCCGTACCCCGCCGTAGGCCTTCGGCCTCTGGTCGGCGAAGGCCGACCAGAGGCGTCGGGGCAAGGCCCGAGAGGCCTCGCCCCGAGGGCCGACACCCGGCACAGCGTGCCCAGGGAGGCTGATTTCCAATCAAGGAACACAAAGGAATCAGAGGTCCCAAAAGCATTGACAACGGGATTGAGATGTGATATGATAATTGGGTCAGGCAAGCTCGGAACATAGGGGGGAAAATATGCAGGGAAACAAAGGCTGGCATAGCCAGAGTGTGGAGGAAGTGATTAACGCTCTGGGCACCCATCCCGACCTGGGCCTGAGCCCGGCGGAAGCTCAGGCTCGCCTGGCCCGGTATGGTCCCAACCAATTGCAAGAACGGCCCCACCCGACCTTCTGGCATATGCTCCTCGATCAGTTCAACAACTTTTTGGTCCTGATTCTCATTGCAGCCAGCGTGGTCTCTCTCCTCCTGGGCGAATACTTGGACGCCGGAGCCATCATGGCCATCGTCATCCTCAACGCTATCCTGGGCGTGGTCCAGGAGTCCAAAGCAGAGGAAGCCCTGGCCACCTTAAAGAAGCTGGCGGCTCCCGAAGCGCGTGTCATCCGTGACGGCCGCCTGATCATCATACCGGCCCAGGAGTTAGTGCCCGGCGATGTCGTGATCCTGGAAGCCGGCAATTATGTGCCGGCTGACGTGCGGCTCGTGGAGAGCGCCAACCTCAAAATTGACGAGGCTTCCCTGACAGGTGAATCAATGCCTGCCCAGAAAAGGGCCGACGCCGTGCTGAGTCGGGATATACCCCTGGGCGACCGCCGCAATATGGCCTACATGAGCACTCTGGTCACTTACGGACGGGGGCGTGGGGTGGTGGTGGCGACCGGTATGGATACAGAGATTGGCCTCATCGCCGAGATGATCCAGACCTATGAGGAGGAACCCACACCTCTTCAGATCAAGCTGGACCAATTGGGCAGAGTGTTGGGCGTAGCCTGCCTGTCCATCTGTGCCATCATCCTGGTCATCGGCCTGCTGCGCGATACCCGGACCGGGATGATCGTTGCCGATAGCCTGTCAGCCTACTGGCGGGCCTATCAGCACAAGATCGTGGAACTGTTCATGACCGCCGTCAGCCTGGCCATCGCCGCCGTGCCCGAGGGGTTGCCAGCCGTGGTCACTATCTGCCTGGCCCTGGGGATGCAACGCATGATCAGCCGCCACGCTCTTATCCGTAAGCTGCCGGCCGTGGAAACCCTGGGCAGCGCCACGGCCATCTGCTCTGATAAAACCGGCACACTGACTCAGAACGAGATGATGGTCGTGCAAATGTACGTTGATCAGACCTTGCTGAGCATCAGCGGGGAGGGTTACAGGCCCGTGGGGGAAGTGCAAGAGGACGGACGGCGCGCTGAGCTGCGCCACTACCCCAGCGCCCGGCCCCTTTTGCAGGCTGCCTTGCTTTGTAACGACGCCCGACTGGAACGAGGACAGATGAGTGGCAACCCTTCCACCGACACGTGGCGCATGGTGGGGGACCCGACCGAGGGAGCCCTGGTGGTGGCCGCGGCCAAAGCGGACCTGTGGAAGGACAGGGTCGAGAAGGTCTACCCCCGCCTGGCCGAGGTACCCTTTGACTCTGAACGGAAGCGCATGAGCACCATCCATCAGGTGCCTCAAGGGGATAGCGAGGGAGCACTGAAACCCTGGGTGAAGGGCCTGGGTCCCTACGTCGCCTACGTCAAAGGCGCCCCCGACATCGTCCTGGGGTTGTGCACCCGTATCCTGGAAGATGGCCGCGAGTTTCCCCTGGACGAGAGCACGCGCCAACGCATCCTGGAGATCAACGCGGCGCTGTCTTCCAATGCCCTGCGCGTCCTGGGGGTGGCTTATCGTTCACTGAGCGAGATACCCGAAAACCCAACCCCAGAAACAGTGGAACGTGACCTGGTCTTCATGGGGCTCGTGGGCATGATGGATCCGGCCCGTCCCGAGGTGAAAAAGGCCATCGCCGTGGCCCGCAAAGCGGGGATCAAAACAGCCATGGTCACCGGCGATTATCAGAACACCGCCGTGGCCATCGCCCGGGAGTTGGAGCTCCTCACCCACGACGGTCGGGTGCTGACCGGCGCCGAACTCGATAAAATGGATGAAGCAGCCCTGGCCGGGATCGTAGACGAAGTAGATGTCTACGCTCGTGTCTCACCCCAGCACAAGGTCAAAATCGTTGAGGCCCTTAAAAGACGAGGCCACGTGGTGGCCATGACCGGCGACGGGGTCAACGACGCTCCGGCCCTGAAACGAGCCGACATCGGCGTGGCGATGGGCATCACAGGCACCGACGTCTCCAAAGAGACGGCCGACATGGTGTTGACCGACGACAACTATGCCTCCATCGTCGCCGCTGTAGAGGAAGGGCGCGTCATCTACTCGAATATCCGCAAATTCGTCTACTATCTCCTCTCCTGCAACATAGGCGAGATTCTGACCATTTTCCTGGCCATGTTGACCGGTTTGCCCTTGCCCCTGACAGCCATCCAACTGCTGGTCTTGAACCTGATCACCGACGGAGCTCCGGCCCTGGCCCTGGGCCTGGAAAAAGGTGAGCCGGACATTATGGACCGCCCCCCGCGCCCGGTGGAAGAGCCCGTCATCAATCGCCCAATGGTGTGGGGCATTGTTGTTCAGTCCATCGCCATCACCGCCGCCACCCTGACAGCCTTTATCATTGGCCTGCAGCGTTTTCCAGGTAATCTGGCGACTGCCCAGACCATGGCTTTTGCTACCCTTTCCATTTCAGAACTTTTCCGCGCCTACACCTCGCGCTCGGAACGTTACCCTCTCCTTGCCATTGGCGTTCTGTCCAACAGATACATGCAGTGGGCTGTGCTGACTTCCCTGGCCATTCTGCTGGGCATCATTTATGTGCCTCTCCTTGACCCCATTTTCAACACGGCCTTTCTGGGTCTAAACGAGTGGCTGGTGATGTTACCTCTGATGCTGATGCCGTCCATAGCCGCCGAGATTCATAAGACCTTCTGGCGGAGGGCTGAGGTCAGATAGGACAGGAGGGGATGCACAGGCCCAATGAGCTGGAAAGCCCAAATCGCCTCCGAATGAAGTCTGTCTTGAAACGCAATCAAATGGAACCCATCCTCAACACTTTTATCACGGCCAGCCAATCCTCTGTCCGTCTCTGGCCCGAACGCTATCCTGACCACCAGGCTATGGGTTATATCTGCACCTACGCACCTGAGGAAATCATCCACGCTGCTGGCCTCACTCCCGTGCGCCTGCGCATTGGCCCAGAACCCCCTACCCGCGCTGAGGCCCACCTGCCGGGTTTCACCTGCGCCCTGTGCCGCAGCGTCCTCCATCAGGCCCTGCATGGCGACCTGGCTTTCCTGTCCGGCCTGGTCTTCCCCCACACCTGCGATACTTTGCAGGTGCTGGCCGATATCTGGCGAGAGAACTTTCCCGACCTGTTCGTGGCCACCGTGGGTCAGCCTCTTAACCTTGGCTCGCCTGACGCCCGGCCTTACCTGGTGGCTGAGCTCCAACGTTTCCGCCAGGACCTGGCCGGGTTCAGCCGCCACCCCATCACCGACGACGCCTTGAGAGCCAGCATCCGGTTGCACAACGAGACGCGCCACCTGTTGAGCCAGTTGGACGAGCGACGCTCTCGTCTGAGTGCCCGGAGCTTCTATGCGGCCGTTGCCGCCAGCATGGTCATGCCCAAAGAGCAGTTTAACCCCCTGGCCGCTGAGCTGGTGAAGCTCCTGAATGGAGAAGCTCCCCGACCAGAAGGTCCCCGCCTGATCCTGGTCGGCTCCGTCCTCGACGACCCGGCGATCCTGGACCTCATTGATGACCTGGGAGCCTGCGTGGCCAGCGATGATTTGTGCACCGGCAGCCGCTATTTCGACCAGCCCGTCGCCGAGACCAGGGACGCCGACCCCCTGGAGGCTCTGGCTGACCGCTACCTGAAACGCCGGCCCTGCCCCACAAAACACAACCCTCATTGGCAGCGAGGCAGACACCTGCTGGAGTGGGTCGAGGAGAAGAAAGCCGATGGCGTCGTCTTCGTTCTACAAAAGTTCTGCGACCCCCATGCCTTTGATTATGCCACGCTCAAAGAAACATTGGACGCGGCTGACGTCCCCCACCTGCTGCTGGAACTCGAGCACACGCCGGCTGTGGGGCAACTGCGCACCCGCCTGGAAGCTTTCCTGGAAATACTCAACGCCTGAACGCGCCTGACACGGACCGGGGAGAGGATCTCCATGACCAAGAAATACAGGAAACTGGCCACAGCCCAAGACCTCAACCGCCTGATGACTCATTATTATGTCAGGAGCAAACTGATCAGCAGGCTCCAGCCGGTGGCCTGGTTGACCAGCGGAGCTCCGGTAGAGATCCTTACGGCTATGGGCATCGCCTCGGCTTATCCGGAAAACTATGGGGCCCTCTGCGGAGCCCGGCAGGTGGCCACCACCCTTTGCCGGGAGGCCGAAGGGAGAGGCTATTCTCGGGATCTCTGTTCCTATGCCCGTACTCATATTGGCTCCATTCTGAAAAAGGCCGATGCACCACTGGGGGGCCTGCCCAGGCCCGACCTGTTGGTGGCCTGCAACAACATTTGCAGCACCACCGTCAAATGGTACGAAGCCCTGGCCCGGTATTACAAGGTCCCCCTTTTTGTGTTGGATACCCCCTTCATGCACCATCCCGAACCAGAAGCGCACGCTATCCAGTACGTAGCCGCCCAACTGGAGGAGCTTATCGCCTGGCTACAGAAACACACTGGCCGCAAACTCGAGCAGAAAAAGTTCATGGAGACCCTGACTCTGTCCCGGCAGGCTGTCCAGTTGTGGCGAGAGATCAGAGAGTTGTGCCAGGCCAGACCCTCTCCCTTGAATGCCCCTGACCTTTTCATTAACATGGCGCCTGTTGTGGTCTTGAGGGGCACCAGGGAGGCGGTGACTTTTTACCAGAAGCTCAAGGCCGAGGTGGAGGAACGGGTGGCGAAAAAGGTAGGCGCCATACCGGAGGAGAAGTATCGCCTGCTGTGGGACAACATTGCGATATGGCCTCGGCTCTTCCACCTTTTTGCCTGTTTCGCTGACTTTGGGGGATGTTTCGTAGTGGACACTTACACGCAAGCCTGGTCAGCAGATCTGGATGTAAGCGAGCCCATCGAGGGCCTGGCCCGCACCTACACCGCAGTCTACATTAACCAGAGCTTGCAGATGCGGGCAGAGACCATGGTTGACCTGGTGGAGCGTTTCGGCGTGGATGGCCTCGTCTTTCACTCGAACCGTAGTTGCAAACCCTACTCTCTGGGCCAGTATGATATCCACCGCATCGTGACGGAGCGTACCGGTGTACCCGGCCTGATCATCGAGGCTGACATGTGCGACAGCCGGGCCTATGCCGAGGGTCCCATAAAAACCAGGATTCAGACCTTCATGGAGATCCTGGCCAGATGAAACCCAGGTACATCATCCCTCTCTTCACTATGGCCCACTTCAGCCACCACCTCTCCACAGGGGTGCTGGTGCCCTTGCTGCCTTTGCTGCGTCGGGATTTGGGGCTCAACTACTTTCAATCGGGGGTACTGGTCTCTTCCTTCAGCCTCTCTTATGGCTTCGGCCAGGTTCCCATGGCTCTTCTGGCTGACCGGTTCAGCCGCCGTGTTCTCATCGCGCTGGGCCTGATCGGCACCTCCCTCTCGGCTATGGCCGTGGCGCTAACCCACGCCTACTGGCAGATGGTCCCTTGCTTCATTGTCCTGGGGCTGTTCGGTGCCACTTACCACGCTCCGGCGTCATCGTTCCTTTCCCAGTCCATCCCGCCGGATCAGCGGGGACGCTCCCTGGGCACTCATCTCATCGGCGGCAGCGCCAGCTTTCTTTTCACCCCGTTCATGGCGGTATACCTCGCCACCTGGGCTCACACCTGGCGTTTACCGTTCTTCCTGTTAGCCCTCCCAGCCCTGATCATCAGCGCGCTGTTGTGGTTCAATACCAGGAACCTCTACGAGGGCAACCAGATCGCTGAGAAAGCCCGGAGCACTCCAGCCACAAGCGGCCTCAACCCCAGCGGTGGCTCCACCAGCGACCCGAATCCCACCATTACCTGGGGGCAGATCCTTCGTGCTCTCGGCATCCTGGCCATGATTTCTGTGTGTATGGAGACAGTCTTCTCCAGCGTCTACTCTTACCTGCCTCTTTACCTGGTGGACCACCACGGTATCGCCCCTCAACACGCTGGCATCATGGTCGGCCTGATGGCCGGGGCAGGCGTTGTGGGGGCACCTCTAGGCGGCACTCTTTCCGACCGTCTGGGGCGTAAGCGGGTCATGTTGCTCGCCGTCTCTCTGGCCAGCCTCTTGCTTTTTGCCGCAACGCGAGCACCAGCCGGTATCTGGCTGCCGCTCTTGCTGGCCGCCTACGGGACGAGCAACAGCGCCCGTATGCCCACCATGGAATCCCTCATCGCTGATGTGGTCCCACCCCAGCGACGGGCCACTGTACTGAGTATGTATTATCTCCTGGGCCAGGAGACGTCCGGCTTGGCCACTCCCCTGGTGGGCAGCCTGATTGATTGGCGCGGCTTCGAGCCCGTCTTCACCGGGTTGGCCCTGGGACTGGGCCTTATCGCAGTCATCGCCTTGACCTTCCGAAAACGCATTGGAAAGACCAACGGAGGCAGGGCATACCTGCATGGGGAATTCCCCGGGTTCTGAATCGCGGGAGACGGAGCGATGGCGTCAGGTGGAGCATGGAAAGGCTAAGAGAATGGCGTAAGCTGAAGGATCTCATCAGAGTGGTTGCGGCGGTCTTCCTCCTCTGGCTGGTGGGGGCGCCTCCCAGGCCCATTGTCGTCCTGGGGCCGCAGCAGCACGTAGAAACCATCAACCCTAAAATGGGGGTCCACACCCGCCTGACAGATGAAGTCGAGGAATGGAAGATCAAGCGCACTCTGGAGATGGTGCGGGAGATGGGCACGCCCTGGATTGTGGAGTACTTTCCCTGGGCCTATTACGAGCCGCAGAAGGGCCACTTTAACTGGGAGCACGCGGATATCGTCGTGAACCACGCCCGCCGGCAGGGGCTGACCGTCATCGCCCGCCTGGGCTTTGTGCCCGACTGGGCTCGACCCAAGGGCTCTACTGTGGCCTACCTTCATCCAGCCTCTTTCGACGATTTTGGTGAATTCGTCTATGCTTTTGTCTCTCACTTCCGGGGACGCATCCGGCATGTCATCATCTGGAACGAACCTAACCTGAGCCTGGAGTGGGGCTACCAACCGGCCAGCCCTGAACGCTACACCGAACTTTTGCGCTTTGCCTACCTTCAGGCCAAACAGGCCGACCCCGAGGTGCAAATCCTGGCTGGTGCACTGGCCCCCACTCTGGCCCCGGAAGGCAGCGAATGGGGTATGGATGACCTGGTCTTCCTGCAGCGGATGTATGACGCCGGGGCCAAGGACTACTTCGATATGCTGGCCATCCACGCCTATGGCTGGAAGTTTCCCCCCGATGACCCGGCCGCTGTAGACCGGGTGAACTTTGCCCGGGCGGAGCTTCTGCGCCAGGTGATGGTGCGCAACGGCGACGGCGACAAAAAGTGCATCATCACCGAAAGTGGATGGAACGACCACCCCCGCTGGACCAAGGCCGTACGCCCCGGCCAGCGCATTGAATATACGATCCGTGCCTACGAGAAGGCCCTTGAAGAGTGGGATTGGTGTGAGGGCGTCGTCTTCTGGGCCTTTCGCTATCCCCGCCCGGCTCGTACCTATCAGGACTACTACACCTTTGTAGCGGTTGATTTCACACCTAAGCCGATTTATTGGGAAGTGCAAAAGTATGCGCGGGGAGAGAGGTAGCGGGATGAGAGGGACGGTACGCACCAGGTATATCGTATGGCTTTTGATGATCGGGCTGGCCGTGGGCGGTTTAGGTATTGGGTATTGGTTGGGGCGAGAGAAAGAGAAGGACCACACCTGGGCCGTCATCCAGCAGACTGGCGTGCTGCGAGTGGGGATGGACGCCAGTTATCCGCCCTTTGAGGAAATTGATGAGACCACAGGGGAGTTTCGTGGCTACGACGTGGAACTGGCACAGGAGATCGGACAACGACTGGGCCTGGAAGTACAGTTTGTCAATATCGGCTTCGATGGCCTGTATGACGCCCTGATCGCCAGGAAAGTAGATGCCGTCATCTCCGCCCTGCCTTACGATCCTCTCAGGACCCAGGATGTGTTCTACACTGTCTCCTACTTCAACGCGGGTCTGGTGCTGGTGGTGAAGGAAGGTGAGATTGAGATCCAGTCGGTGGATGATTTGAGCGGCAGGAGGCTGGG
>Ga0068707_1004095_pt1 | contig 10113 bp, 7 predicted proteins | sample YNPNPMetaG_FD_66600 | JGI IMG/M metagenome (GOLD analysis project Ga0068707, IMG submission 66600) | Anoxygenic and chlorotrophic microbial mat microbial communities from Yellowstone National Park, USA - YNP NP MetaG | ecosystem: Environmental > Aquatic > Thermal springs > Hot (42-90C) >... | reverse complement strand
CCACATTCTTTTCAGCCAACCGTCCATTTCATAGGCAATCCAGAAAAACTTCGGCACCAACGCATTAAAAGCGCGCACCGCTTCCTGGCACAACGTTTCAAACCATTCCATCCGGGAACCATGCCTTTCGGCCCAGAACAGCCGCCCCAAAATTTCCTCATAAAGAGCTTCAGGCGTTTCCGTCAAAAGCTCTGCATGGTCGCAGGGTACCCAGACCTTGGCGTCGGGCACGTAGGCGCTCAGGTAACCGGCGTGCGCGGCCCTAATGCAAAAATCATGAATCTGCCACTTTCCTTGGAATTTTCCATCAAACCCGCCCACCCTTTTGAACACGTCTCCACGAATCGCCAAGGCGTGGGGCAGAGCCGAGTCCACACACACGGGGTCGGGCCACTGGCCTGCCCCATCCCCACGGCCGACGAGCTCGAAAAAAAGGCCTGAATAGCACCACCGAAAGCCAATCCCTATCAGTTCCTGGAACTCCGCATCGACGTAAACCCCGGGGACAAAAACGCCGATCTCGGGGGCCAAGGCGGATATCCTTTGTATGGCGTCCAGGCAATCCGAACCCATCGTCGCCCTTGCGTCCAAAACCCAGATGAAATCCACATCCGTTACATCCCCACATAGGGCTTGCAACTCGCCAAGGCTTGGAAGGGTGTTTGGCATCGGAACCAACCACGCCGGCTCCGGAACCCGACGCCTCCCCTGAAACAATTTGTTCATGATCACGGCCGATTCCGCAGCATCACGTGTCCTTATTATGAAACCCGTCTTCCCTGCAGAAGGGGCCGCCTCCAGACGGCGACCCGTGACCAGAAACTGCCACACAGAGAAATCCCGACATCCATCCGAAAAAAAAAGGCGCCGGCGCGGCCCTTTTTGTAGGCCATTGGAGAACATCTGCGTTATTCTTTCGTCCTTGACCGTCTCCATCTTCTCCATGCGCAACCCCGCCGCCCAGAACAGTTCCCGCACCGTTTGTCGGGTAAAGAATCGGACGTGCGTTCGATCCAAAAGACCTTCAGAAGTGTAATTCCAGCGCCCGGCCCAGAGGTTGAGAAGTACTTCCAGATTTTGCACGTTGGGTATGCTGCACACCACCGTTCCCAAGGGGGACAATTTGGCCGCAAGTTTCCTGAGCACCCCGTGCGGGTCGCGCAGGTGTTCCAAAACATCGGCCAAAACGATGCAGTCGTATCTTTCCGGTTCCAGCTCATCGACGACCTCTTCCACAGGGCCGATCCACACCTTGTCCAGGACCTGCGATGCCCGACGAGCGGGGCGCTCCATGATTTCAATCCCGTGGACTTCCACCGCGGCATTTTTTTTCAAGGCTTTGCCAAGCCATCCCGCTCCGCAGCCCACATCGAGAACGCAGCGGGCATCTTTCGGCACCAGCGCAAGGATTTCCGCCCGAAATGTTTCAAAATATCGATTCTCAAACATGAGCTTCGCCATTCGGACCGCCCTTGAAAGCACACTCAAAACACGCGGGTCTCAACCCGTGTGTCTCTACCTTGTTTTTCCGTCAGTCCTTCCTCCGGAACCAGCCGCCAGTCCCCCTGCAGATCCAGGAAACCGTCGACGCCGGCCATGAGTGTCGCTCGACTTCTGTTTCGCGAATCCACAATTCGAAAACCGGCCACCGCTTCCTTGTAATAGACCGGCTGAAAGGTATCCCCCAGGGCAAGCCCGAACCTCAATAAATACGTGCCGGGAAGCAGAGGCAAGCCGGCCATGGTAAATATCAATGAATAGACGCCGGGATTGAGTACCGGGCAGTGCAAAACATCCACGCTTTGGTTCGTCGCCAGGTACAAAAAATCCGTTGTATGGATTCCAAGACCGAAAATGGGCTTCGGCACGGGCCTCTGCACCGTAAGGCGCAGCTTCACCCGCAGGGTCTCTTCCGCAACGATCTCCTCGGTCCTCTCACCGAACGCATTGAGCAGATACACCTCATTGAGTTCCACGTCGCCGCTGCTCACTTCCCGACCATTGAGCACGGTTTTCTCCCCGGCGATCTTGGCGATCTTTTTGTCGCTCATTTCATAAAAGCGGTTGCACACGCTTCGAGAATCACCGTCCAGGACGATGCGCCCGCGGTCCATGAGAAGCACTCGAGAACACAGGCGTTCCACTTGGCGCAGGTTGTGGGAAACCAAAAGCACCGTGCGCCCTTCGCGCCGAATAAGAGATTCCATGCGGTCGAAGCACTTGCGCTGAAAAGCCAAATCGCCGACGGCCAGCACCTCATCGATGACAAGGATTTCCGACTTTAGGCTCGTGGCCAGAGAAAAAGCCAGTTTGATTTTCATGCCGGAACTGTATCTTTTCAACGGTGTATCGATGAACTCCTCCAGTTCAGAAAAGGCGATGATCTCATCCAATTGTTTTTTGATCTCTTTTTTCGAAAGCCCGTAGATCGCACCGTTGAGATAGATGTTTTCCCTGCCCGTGAGGTCTGGGTGCATGCCGGCACCCAGTTCGATAAGGGGGGCGATCAAGCCTCCGACCCGGATCCGCCCTGAAGACGGCTTGGTCACCCCGGAAATCAATTTCAATAAAGAGCTTTTGCCGGCGCCGTTGGGGCCGATGATTCCCACCACCTCCCCCTGTTCGATGGAAAAAGACACATCGTCCAGGGCCTTGAAGGCCGCTCTTTGCGGTGGCCTTCGGCCGCAAAGCCGCGCCGCAAATCCTTTCAATGTATCTCCAAACCTGGTGACCTGCCCCAGACGGAACTCTTTTGTCACATGTTCCACGTCAATGATGGCCATGATCCGCTCCCAACCTCACTTTCCGCACACATCTGCAGAATGGGCAAAACCCATCCGCGGTTCCGCTCAGATGACATCCGCAAAAAAGGATTCCGCCCGCTTGAAGACGGCGTAGCTGATGGGTAGAAGAACCAAGGTGGCCACGCATCCCGGAAGAAGAATACCCCAATCGGGCGGCTCACCCCGCAGCATCACGGCCTGGAACCCGTCGATGATGCCCGCCAAGGGATTGAGTGTGTAGAGCCGATAGCCGAAAGCGGACCAATCCCCCAGCGCTCGTTCCACAAGAAGTTTTTTTTGAACCAAAGACAGAGGGTAAATGACCGGTGAGGCGTACATGAGCAGATTGATCCCCACGGGCAGCAGTTGGCCCACATCCCGATAATAGACGTTGAGGGCCGCACCCGCCAGGCTGAGGGTCAACGACACCAGGGCCGTGTAGCCGAGGATGAACGGCACCCACACGGCATGGCCGCTGGGGCTCATGCGATACCAGACCATAAAGAGAGCCAAAAGAAAAAAATAAATCGCCGTCTCCACGAACTTGGTGACCACAGCTGTCAGAGGGAAGATGACCCGCGGGAAATAGATCTTGCGAATGAGCGCCGCGTTGCCCACCACGCTGTTCACGCTCGCCGCGCAACTTTCCTGGAAAAAGGTCCACGGAAGCAAGGCCGCAAAGGTGAGAATCGTATAGGGAATCTTGCCCGTGTCAATCCCGACGAAGCCGCGCACCATGGTGAAAATCACGGTGAGCACCAGCGGTTTCAAAACCGCAATGCCCACGCCGAGGTAGGCCTGCTTATAGCGCGTGATGATGTCTTTCCAAACGAGCGTCATCACAAGCTCGCGATACGTCCACAGCTCCTTGACCACAGCAATCATTTCCCAAGAACCTCCCGCAAAAGCGTCCTTTTTCGAAAACCACGGCCGCCGGTACAATCCTCGTAAAGCGCTTTGTAGCGCCCGCCGTTGGCGTCCCAGGTGCGTTCGGCCATCACCCACGATTGCCCCCGACGGCCCAGTCCTTCTCGAAGGGGCGCCGAGGCCACGAGTGCGCCCATCGCCCCCACCAGGCTCTCCACACTGTCCGGCTGAAAAAGGAGCCCGGTTTCCCCGTGGCGAATGAGTTCCCGGTGGCCGCCCACGGCGCTGGCCGCTACCGGCTTTCCCATGGCCATGGCCTCCAGGGGTTTGAGCGGCGTCACGAGCTCCGTCAGCCGCATGGCCTTTCGCGGATAAACCAAAAGATCCGCCGCCGCATAGGCTTGGGCCACCTCCGCGTGGGAGATGCGCCCCGTGAAAACCACCGAGCCGGACAATCCCCGGCGATCCGCCAGATCCCGCAGGTGGGCCTCCATGGGCCCGCCGCCCACCAGCAAGAGTCGAAGGTCACGATGCTGTAAGACCAGCCGTCCAAACGCTTCGATGAGAAGATCCAACCCTTCGTAGTGATAAAAAGACCCGATAAAGGCCAGAGTCGTGGTTCCAGGCCGTCCAAAGCGACCATTTCCTCCCACCGATGCCGCCGGAAGCGAAAACTCCTCGGGATCCACGGCGTTAGGAACCACCTGAATCTTTTCCGGCGAAACGCCCCGTGCCTGCAGATCCCGCTTCAGCCCATCACAAATCGTCACCACCCGGTCCACAAGCCGACACACGGTCGTCTCCAGCGCTCGGACCAACCTGTAGCGGGCCGATCCTTCCGCATAGGTCCCCAAATCCGCCGCCGCGTCTTCCCAAAAGGCCCGGATTTCGTAAACCACGGGAAGCCCCCCCAGACGGCGGGCTTCCATAAGGGCCGCCACGGCATTGAGCACCGGGCTGTGGGCGTGCACAATATCCGGGCGGTCTCGGCGAAGCTGTTCCGCAATGCCGCTGCGCAGTTTCTGGATCACGGCCCAGGCATCGAGACCCGGTGTCCGCATGCCCCGCACAGGACCGCTGCGATAATAGCCGATGCCGTCAAACCACTCCACAGGCGGCACCGGCCGCTTCCACGACGCTTCGTGCTTGGGGGAAGTGAGCGCCACCGGATGGAGGCCCGCCTTCCGCTGGCTTCGCAAAATATTGCGGCTTCGAAAGGCGTACCCGCTCTGCAACGGCACGCTGTGGTCGAGAATGTGAAGGATTTTCATTTTCGTGAAGTCGTGAATCGTGAATCGTGAATCGTGGAGCGTGGAGCGTGAAATCGTGAAATCGTAAATCGTGAATCGTGGAGCGTGAAGTCGTGGAGCGTGAAGTCGTGGAGCGTGAAGTCGTGGAGCGTGGAGCGTGAAGGGTGGAACAGGGAAAAATGGGCAGGCCGTTTCGGCCGGGGCTTTCTCAAGGGCCCATGGTGCGATGGCAGGGCGGCTCACAGGTTCTCGCTTCCACAAGGGCTCGGACGATCCGCTCCGCCGTGCGGCCGTCCCAAAGGTCCGGAACACGCCCAAGGCGCTCGGGGCCGTTCAACACCTTTTCAATATCTGCCCTCAAGGTTTCCAATCGAGTCAGCCGGTTGCTGCCCTCCAGCAGGGTCACGGGCCGCTCCGTATTCGGCCGCAAGGTGAGACACGGCGTTCGGAAAAAGGTGGTCTCTTCCTGCAAGCCCCCCGAATCCGTCAGAACCAACCGGGCGTTTTCTGCAAGGCACAAGGAATCATGATAGCCCACGGGATCGATTTTGTGAAACCCCGGGCCCGTTAAGGCATCCAAGCCGTAAGCCTTTAGGGCTTTTTGTGTCCGCGGATGCACCGGAAACACCACGGGAAGCTCTCTGGAAAGCGCCACCAGGTTTTCCATGATGCCCTGCAAGGCCTCGCGCCGGTCCACATTGGATGGCCTGTGCAAGGTCACATAAGCGTATCGACCGGCTTCCAACCCCAGCCGGGCATAGGTGCGCCGAGCGCGAGCCTCGGCCAAATTCGCCGTCAGCGTGTCGATCATAATGTTGCCGACACGGCGGATCCTTTCCGAAGGAATCCCTTCCCGGCGCAAATTTTCGTCAGCATCAAGGGACGGCGTGAGCAAAAGATCCGCCAAGGCGTCCGTCACCAGCCGGTTGATTTCCTCCGGCATGGTTCGATCGAAACTGCGTAAGCCCGCTTCCACATGAGCCACCGGAATGCCGAGTTTGGCCGCCACCAGAGTGCAGGCCAACGTGGAATTCACATCCCCTACGACGACCACCCAATCCGGAGGCTCCTTCAAGCATACGCTTTCAAACCGCACCATCACGCCGGCCGTCTGCGCTGCATGGGTCCCCGAGCCCACTTCCAGGTTCACATCCGGATCCGGTATGCGGAGTTCCCGGAAAAACACCTGGGACATCATGACGTCGTAGTGCTGTCCCGTGTGGATCAGCACGGGCTTCAAAGCGCCGTTTCCTTCTGCGCACCTCTCATTGTGCCGCCTTATGGCGTGCAGAAGCGGCGCCACCTTCATAAAATTGGGCCGGGCTCCGGCAATGACGGCCAGCTTCATAGGACTCCCCTGCGTCGGGATCGCTTTTCCATCTCGGCTGTCAAAACCCCCTCGAAAACACTCATCCCCGCCTCCCAACTGTGTTCCTGAACCACAAAGCGCCGCGCGTTAGCCCCCAGCCGCATGCCCCATTCGGGATCCCCAAGAATCTTCAAAACAGCGTGCGCAAAGCCGCGCTCATCGTCTTCCACCAAAACGTCACGGCCCGATACGGCCTCGATGCCGTCCAAAGCCTGCGACGTGACCACAGTCGGCTTTGCCATGGCCATGGCTTCCAACACCTTGTTCTGCACACCGCGAGCCAGTCGAAGCGGAACCACCACGCAGGCGGCCGAGGCCACATACGGCCGAACGTCTTTGACGAACCCCGTCACTCGAATGCCCGCCCGGCCCGCCAGGGCCTTCACCCGAGGGTGCGGCCTGGAACCCACCACCCAAAAGGTCACCTCGGGCCGCTCCTTTCGAATCTGGGGAAAAACCCGCTCCGCAAACCACAAGACCCCATCCACGTTGGGCTGATAGTCCATGGCGCCCACAAAGACCAACGCGCTTCCTTCCGCAAGCCCACCGTTCACACGGTCGCCTTTGGGCACGCCGTCGGGTTGGAAAAAATCCGTATCGACCCCGTTGGGGGCCACATAAACCTTGGCCGCCTTCGGAACCCTTTCCCGAAACAGGGCCGCTTCCCGCTTCGAAACGAAAAAGCACGCGTCGAAGCGCTGCTGGACCCGCTTTTCATACGCCAACAGCCGATCGGCTTCCCGCCTATAGATCCAGCGCTGAATCGGCGGCGCGCTACGCGCATACTGAAGCCATTTGTCCGAATCCACATCGCAAAAATCCATCAGCCACACGGGCCGGTTTCCCGCTTCGCCTCGCCGGTTTTGAAAAAGGTATTCGGCCATGGGGGAAGAAAAACACACCACCGCATCATAGCCCCGCCCCGCCAGCCACGCATCGATCCGCCGCTGCAGAACCGGTCGATAAAAATACTCCACGGAAAGGGGTCTTCCCGTCAAAAGAGCCGGCAGGCTTCGCATCTTCGCACGCCACGGCTCAAGGCGTTCCACGCACACGTCCCGACACCATCGCCTCAAATCCTCCCCAAAGACCACGTCTTCTTCCACGTCACACAAACAGGCCAGATCCACCGTATGCCGCTGGGCCAAAAAACGCAGGGCATGAAAGGAACGGATCTTGTCCCCCTTGTTGGGCGGATACGGAATGCGATGGGCCAGGTAGAGGATGTGCATTGGGTCGTGAATCGTGAATCGTCAATCGTGAATCGTGAATCGTGAATCGTGAATCGTGAATCGTGAATCGTGAATCGTGAGGACGTGGAGGGGGGAGGCGCCAAAGGGGGGGCTGGAGGGCCGGGTTCAGCCGCGAGCCGCTTGTCGCCGTCCCACTGCGTGACGTGATACGCCGCTGGGGGAACGTCACTTCCGCTGCTTGAGCGAGCGGCGCAGGGCTGTGATCATCTGACCGATGCGCTCAATTTTTTCCAGGGCCGGATCCACATCCTCCGCGGAGACAAGCCGCAGGTGGTGGGCACAGAGGTCCAATTGCGTATCCAATTCCGCAAGAGACCCTTGGGCGATGTTGAGAAACTGCATGAACTCCCCCACCGTTCCCCGTGCGGCACCTTCCGCAATGTTGCTGGGAACCGAGACCGCCGCCCGTCTCAACTGACTCGTCAAGCCGAACTTTTCTTCCACCGGAAAACCCCGAGTGAGCTCATAGACATCCCGACAAAGTTCCATGGCCAATTGCCAAACATCCAGCTTCTTGTGCGGCCTGTGGAACCTTTCCTCGTCCATACCCCTTTCGCCTCACGCTTCACGCTTCACGCTTCACGCTTCACGATTTACGATTCACGCTTTACGATTCACGCTTCACGATTTACGACTTCACGATTCACGATTCACGACTTCACGATTCACGACTTCACGATTCACGACTTCACGATTCACGACCTACGCCAGATACCTGGCCACAGGCGGGCCCAAAAGCCGGGCGGCCCAGCCGGGCAGTTTGCGCCACAAGGCGATCTTCCACTGATAGGCGGGATTGGCGGGGCTCAGGTCCGGCACGGTGGCCATGCGATGGAGCACGTATTGATAAGCCAGAGGCTTGGGTTCGAATCCCCAATGGACCTTGAAGGCGTAGGATCCCGATCCTTTCTTGCTGCGGCCGAAGTCGAAGCGACGGTAGCCGGCCAGGCAACTGCGGCGCATGAGTTCCCAATACATGAAATCGTTGGGGGCCAAGGCGCGGTATTCCACAAGGGATCCGGCATAGTAGGGCATGACGGTGTCTCGGAAAAAGAAACTCAGCACCGCGGCCACAGGGCGCCCTTCAGCGGTGCGCACCACGAGGATATCCGCGTGGCGCCCGAAGGCGGCAAGGAAATGGCGAAAGAATTTCTTGGGAAAGATCGGGGTGCCCAGTCGATGGTAGTTGGCGGCCAGAATGTCGTAAAACGTGTCGAGCCACTGATGGCCCGTGTCGGAGCGAAGGCCTGCTTTCATGCCCACCCGCACCATGCGGCGGGACTTTCGGGGAATGGCTTTCAGGTTGTCATCGGGATTCGGCGCCAGGGCTCGAGAAAAGTTGGCGTACAGGGTCTTGACGGGGTACCCGTCCAAGGGTTCCCGGTTGCGCAACTCCAGATAATCCAGCCCTTCCCGCCGGCAAAGGGCCGCGGCCTGGTCCACGAGGGCTTGAGCCGTCCCCACATCCTGCGCCAAGGGACCGCCCAGTTCGGCAAAAGGCACCGAGACCAGATAGCGGCCGAACAAAACACTGCGGATTTCGAAAAGGGGCAACACGCCGACGATGCGGCCGGGCCGGGCTACCGCACCGCCCTCTTCGGCCAGAAGATACACACTGCGATGCCCAAAGGCGCGCTCCACCACATCTTTCCAGGCGATGCGGTGAAACGGCGTCCCTTGCGGATGCCCTTCAACGAAAGCATTCCAGCGCTGGCGATCGGCGTTTTCATAAAACCGAATTCGCATGGAATCACACCTTTTCCAAACCCGCACCGCACGCTCTTTCAGGGAAAGCCGCTGCAGCGCGGGCCAAATACTCCGAACAGGTCAAAAAATCACAGCATTGAAAGTGCCGGAGAAACGCGTGAAATCGACGGGCGGTTTCGTTCAGGTTCACATAATGGCGAAAGCGCGCCAGTTTTGAGACCTGCCGGACTTTCGGCTGACCTGGATCGAATTCCCACGGATGCAAATAGAACACGAAGGCCCCGTCGCGATTCAAAATCCTTCGCACACCCCAGTGAAAGCACCGGGACGGCATCAGGCGGAAATATCCCCCGCCCGCCCACGGCAAAACCCATCCGTTGCCGTGCAAATTGCTCAGGGGCAACTCCGCCAGCCCGCCGGGCAGCCGAAAAGCAATCCCCCGCCGCTCCGCACCATGGAGCCGAAGCCGCCCATATCGAGGGTTCCAGGAAAAGGAGTTGTAGCTGGAATCATACTCATAGCCGGCCTCCCCCACGAGCTTTAAGACCCGTTCGTCGATGGAAAAGCCCGGCGCTCGATACCCCCGGACCGGCACGCCGACGATGTCTTCCAAAACGGCCTTGCCGGCCCGAAGATCGGCCTTCAGGGATTCGGGCTTCTGCTCTCGACACAGCCGATGGCCGTAACCGTGGGAAGCCACTTCGTGCCCGCGTTCATGAATGCGCCGCACCAGCCCAGGGCATCGGCGGGCAACCCAGCCCAGAACGAAAAAGGTGGCCCGGATCGGCCTCAAGACGCCTTTCAATCCGTTTCTTTCCGCCCCGGCGGCGTCCAAGGCGTCGAGAATCCGCTCCGTAGCCTCTTCCACGCGCAGCGGCTGGAAA
>Ga0068707_1004093_pt1 | contig 10116 bp, 10 predicted proteins | sample YNPNPMetaG_FD_66600 | JGI IMG/M metagenome (GOLD analysis project Ga0068707, IMG submission 66600) | Anoxygenic and chlorotrophic microbial mat microbial communities from Yellowstone National Park, USA - YNP NP MetaG | ecosystem: Environmental > Aquatic > Thermal springs > Hot (42-90C) >... | reverse complement strand
ATCTGCAAGACTGCGGGCATCGATGATGGGGTCCTAGCGGGCTGTGGCGTTGGGACCGCTCCTGTAAACGATGTAGGACGCCACAACCGAGAGCGAAACTGCTGCTGCCAGCGTAACTGTTAGAATCCAAAACCACAATTTTGGAAGGAACAGGCCGGTCAGGTTCAGCACGGCGCATACCACTAGGCCCCATCCCATTATTAAGTTGCCCACGCGCCAGGCTCGTTCATCCACCAATGTCCACGGAAGCCTTACCCCCATCAGCCAGTTGCGCTTGGCCTTTGTGATGGCCCAGCCTATGTAGGCAAACATGAGCGAGATTGGAACGATCATAGACGAAAGCGGCTCTTTCAGCACCCCAACGGCGTGCCAAAGTATCCCGATGTGAACTGCGGCCACGAGAAACACCACCAAACCTTTGATGGTTTGCATCATCTCGGCGGAGTTTTCGTCCAGCCGCAGTTCCCCCCGCTCTGATGAGGCCAGATATATCAGCACAGACAGCAGGATGTAGAGGCCAACTGCCATAGCCGGGCCGAAGATCAAAGCTGAGTTTTTATCCATCCACCCGTTGGGCCGGCCTTCTATGTCGAAATGCGTGGCTATGCGGCTGGGAAGGTTTGGGGCGTAGTAAAGGCTTGCGGCGGCCGCCGCCAGTATTGAGAGCCAGCTTAGTATCTCCCCTATCGAAAGTCTCATTCTGAAGCCTCCTTTTAAGCCGGTTTAAAAATGGCAAACTTTGCCCAATGCGCTCAGTCTGATTGTTTTTCTTCCGGTTTCAGCCCCGGAATTTCGGATTGGCGAATGGCCGCCAGCCCCGTTATGGTGCCGAGACCCATGGACTCCACTGCGGTGCTTGGGACCACAACCAGCGCGCCTTTTTCCTTAAGGCCTTCGTATAGCATGTTCATGGCGCGGAGGTGGAGGGCAATCGGGTTGTTGGCGTAGGCGGCTCCGGCTTGAACAAAGCTCTGTGCTATTTGCGTTTCGGCTTCTCCAAGTATCAGGCGGGCTTGGCGCTCTCTTTCGGCCTGCGCCTGCCGAGACATGGCATCTTGGAGGCCTGAAGGGATGATAATATCGCGTATCTCGACGGACTGCACGGTAATTCCCCAAGGAGTGGTTCGCTGGTCTATAATGCGCTGGAGCTCGGCGTCCAGTTTTTCTCTTCCCACAAGCATGTCGGCAAGCATGGTGCGCCCGATGACGTCTCGGAGGGCTGTTTGCGCGGCCCAGGCTACCGCTTCTTTGTAGTCGGCCACTTCCATCGCGGCTTTCTCGGCATCCCAAACCACCCAGAACAGCACCGCATCCACATCAACGGGGACCGTGTCTTTGGTAAGCGTTTGCTCGGCTTTGAAAGGCGTGGTGATGACGCGGTGGTCAACCCAGGCGGCGATGGTATCCACTATCGGGATGATGAAGAAAAGCCCCGGCCCCGCGGCTTTGTGGAATTTGCCGAAGCGCAGGACGATGGCCTTTTCCCACTGGCGTGCCACCTGCACCGAGTGGGCCGCGAAAGCCCCAATCAAAACGCCAGGAATCAGGTAAAGCGGCTGATTGAAGAATTTGGCTATCAGCGCGCTGACGGCCAAAATTAGAAGCCCGATTGTTACCTCTATGGAGCTGATGTGGTGCTCCTTTGGGGCTTTGGGTGCTTTGGCGGCTTCTTCGGCGCTGGACGGTTTTGGAACGACCAGCATTTTCGCATTCCTCCTTACTCAGTTTTGTTGTTCGGCGAGAAGCGCGCCTGCTTGTGGATATTGGGCGGTCTCGCCGCACAGCCTTTTCGGTTTATTGGCTGGATAGGTTTGCATCCGCCATTTGCGCTTTTATTGCTTCGATAAGCTCTTGGGCGGTGAACCCGAGCCTGTGTGCTTCGAGAATGGTTTTGGTGGCCAGCTCTGCAAGCAGGTTTGGGTTACGGGCAGATGTGTGCTCGGGTGGGGAAAGCACAAAGGTGCCCATTCCCCGCCTCGTGGCGATGATGCCGGCCTTTTCCAGCTCTCCATAGGCGTGAGCAACGGTGTTTGGGTTTATTTTTAGATCCACGGCCAGTTGGCGCACCGTGGGGAGCTGTTGGCCGGGTTTCAGGTGCCCTGTAGCCACCGCCTTTTTTATCTCCTCGGCGATTTGTGCGTAGATTGGCATTGGGCTTTCGGGATCTATGGTAAGTGAAAACCGGTTGTTCTTCGAGCCGCCCATTGTATTAATGTTATAGTACAATAGTTCAATGCTGATTATACACGTTGAGAAGCGCTGTGTCAACGGTTTTCGCAAAATGGCTTTTCAAAAGAGGCGGCTTGCCTGCCCTCACCCCTGGCCCCTTTCACAGTTCCGGGAGAGAGGAACCGAATGCTCCCTTCTCCCTTGGATGGGAGAAGGGCTGGGGATGAGGGCAAGTCTAGAGAAAGGTGTCGAGTGGTGGGGGTCAAAACTTTGAAAGGCCCCGCAACCCGGGTTTTTCGAAAGGCTGTGAAAAAGCGGTTGGATGAGGGATTAAATAGGCAGCCTGAAGCCGTTCCAGCCGATAATCATGAGGTCGTAGGCAACTGCTGAGGCCCAGTGTACCAAAAACCCGGGGAAGAAAGAGCCTATTCTCGCGGCGGCAATCCCCAGTGCGAACCCCGCGGCGAACGAGGCGAGGAACTCCGGCATTGGTTTTTGGTAGTGCAGAAGCCCGAAAACCACGGCTTGTACCACAACCGCCCAGCTTCCTATTCCCCTCCAAAGGCCGAACAAGAGAAACCCGCGAAAGAACCACTCCCAGCAGAAAAGATACCATCCGTAGGTTAGCTCGAAGTATGCAAGGTAAGCCCACGATACGTTGCCCGGGTGGGGAAACTGCTTGTAAAGCGGATAGAAGGCCCTGCTGGATGGGAACAGCGATCCGAGGAATAGGATGGGCAGGACAGCGAAGAACATCCCCCAGCCGTAAATGCGCGAGAGGCGCTCATCCCCTTGGCGGAAGCCGAGCTCCGCGGGTTGTAGCTTGGTGAGCAGAAAAGCCGAACACATCGGAAGCCAAAGCAGAAGCATGGTGTTTAATGCGATGAAAGCCTCGTAGGAGGGGATGCGCGCGCCGTATTGAACGGCGGCCACCGCTGTGGATGCCGCCAGCCCGGCGGCGCAAACCGCGGCAAATTCTGCTTTGCTTGCTCTCTGTTCGCGAGTCACGATGGGCATTTGCCGCTCCATAGTATTCGCCCGGACCTCATGGTCATGCGGACCGGGCTGCACGCGCCCAGGACCACAGCGGGTTCTATGTTGCTTTCGTTCAGCCTGCCCGGGAGAAGTTCGACCACGGTTAGGTCTGCGGATTTTCCCACCTCTATACTGCCGGTTTCGCGGTGGAGGCCCAGCGCCTTTGCGGAGCCGATTGTTGCGGCCTCAAGCACGGTTTTTGCGGAAACAGCGGTTGGAGAGCGGAGGCGTGCGCGCTCCAAAGCCAGCGCAAAGCGCATCTCCTCAAGCATATCCAGTCTGCCCACACTGCAGGTTCCGTCTGTGCCAAGCCCCACCGTAACGCCGGCGGCAACCAGGTCGGTGAAAGGAGGGATTCCATGGCCGTGCAGAGCGTTCGATTTGGGGCATATCACCACGGATGCTCCCGAAGATGCAAGCAGATCGATTTCCTCTTTGTCGATGTGAACGCAGTGCACGCACACAACGCCGGGCCTCAGCAAGCCGAGCGAGTGGAGGTATCGCACAGGTGTTGTTTTCGGGGGAGTCCACAGCACATTCTCGCGGCGGGAAAGGGAAAACACTGGCTGGAGACCCATGAGGCGCTCGATCTCGCCAACCGATTCGGCTGTGTGGATGCACAGCGGCAGTTTGTTTGCCACGGCATATTCGTTTGCAATGCGCAGGAGCTCCGGCCCGGCGGTGTAAGGTGAATGCGGACTGACGCCTATGGATAGCGAGCGGTTGAGGGTGCGCCGAAGTTCGGAAATTCTTTCTTTGAGCCGGCTCATGCGCTCCTGCAGGTTATCGCGGACATCGATTCCGAAGACTTCAAGAAATATCACGCCGCCGATTCCGCGCTCTGCCAGAATCGGGCCGGAGATGCCGAGCGGTCCGGCGTCCGCAATATACGCAACACCGCTCTTCAAGAGGTCGGAGGCGGTGTTCGATGCGGCGGATGCGGCTTCTTCGGGTGTGGTATTCGAACTGAGGTTATAGAGCAGTTCCAGCCATTCGAAGAACGGGAGGCCGTCTCCGGCGGCTGGAAGGGCAGAATAATCCAGGTGGGTGTGGGCGTTGATGAAAGCGGGAAGGACCGCACACCCCGGGAAGCGCATTTCGAAGCAGCCCTTTGGGATGGGTATGGTACCAGCGGGTGATACGGCGGTTATGCGGCCGTTGGAAACCAGAACGGCTCCGTTGCGTATTGGCGCGGCCGTTACCGGCAGAACCCAGTCCACCGCAATCAAGATACTGCGTGGGTGATCAGTTGAGCGTGCGCACAAGGCCGATGACGCGCCCCAGAATCGTTACGTTATCTGTGTAGATTGGCTCCATGGATCGGTTGGCGGGTTGCAGGCGGATGCGATCTGCCTCTCGGTAGAAGCGCTTTACGGTGGCCTCGTTGTCGATTATTGCAACCACGCAGTCTCCGTTTTGGGCGGTTTGCTGTGGGCGGACGATGACCAGGTCGCCGTCCATTATGCCGTCTTCAATCATGCTGTCGCCTTTTACCCTGAGGAGGAACGCTTCCTGTCCACCGGTCCAATCTGCTGGGAGGCGGTATGTTTGCTCCACGTTCTCCTCGGCGAAGATGGGTTGGCCAGCGGCGACCCGTCCGACCAGCGGCACCTGCACCGTTTGCGTAAACGTGGGTATGCGTATGGCCCTGGTTCGCAACGAATCTCTAAATATGTATCCGTCCTGTTCCAGGGCTTTAAGGTGGCTGTGAACCGTGGAACTGGACTTCAGCCCCACCGCCTTGCCTATCTCCCTCACGGTTGGGGGATATCCTTTCTCCTGGGTGTATCGCTCTATGAAGTTCAATATCATTTTTCTGCGTTCGCTTAGAGTTTTTCGCATAATACCTCCGCTGTGTCGAATAAAGAAAGTTGTTTTGCGTTATCTTTGGGTTTTCGCGGTGGTGGAGGTGCCTCAACGCGTCTGCCGTCGATAAGGATGAACGGTGCGGCACGGCTTACCACCACCCCGCAGAAAGCCAAATCCCGCTCATCCGCTATGCGGCGGATGGCTCGTCGGCGCACTATACGCGATGCGGATATCGGTCCGATTCCCGGAACGGTAAGCAGTTCCTCGTATTCAGCCCGGTTAACATCCACCGGGAAGCGTTCTGGATGAGCTTTTGCCATGGCTAGTTTTGGATCGATGTCTGGTATTAGGTTGCCGTTTTGGTCGAATGGAAGCTCGGAAAGCCTCACGCGGTACAAGCGCATCAGGAAGTCGGCTTGGTAAAGGCGGAGTTCGCGCCACTCTGGGGTTTGAGGGAAATCCTCCAGGGGAGTTTGTGGGACCGGCCTGAAGGCGCTGTAATAGGCCCTGCGTAGGCCGAACTGAGAGTACAAACGGGAGGCCATTTCGAGCAGGTCCCGGTCGCTTTCTCCGCCTGGGCCGACGACGAACTGGGTGGTTTGCCCCGAATTGCGGCCCCGGGCGGCCAGGGCATCGGCAATCCACTTTACGCGAAGGAGCGTGGACTGGATATCCTTCGATGATGAGAGTTTGCGCAGTGCGGTTTGGGATGGTGCTTCGAGGTTTACGGAAAGCCTGTTTGCCCATTTTGCGGCGGCTTCTATTTGGCTTCGTTCGGCTCCGGGGAGGATTTTCAGGTGTATATATCCGGGATATTGGTATTTGGTTCGCAGAAGCTCCGCCGTGGCAAGCATGCGGTCCATGCTGGTGATTGGCGAGCCGGCAATTCCCGATGAGAGGAGGACGCCCTGCGCCTGTTGGGAGCGGTAGGCTTCATCGATTAGGCGCGCCATTTCGTCTGGGGAGAAGCTTGCCCTTGGGGTATCGCGCTGGGCGCGGTTGCAGCAGTAAGCGCAGTCGTACTCGCAGACGTTTGTTTGAAGTATTTTCAGCAGGCGGATGCCGGTTGGTCTGGCTTTGTGCACGCATATGGCGTTCGGGGAGGCGCATGGGTCCGCCGCTTGCAGGGCACCGGCGTCAAGCGGATCTGCTCTTTCAAAGCGTGCTTCTGTTGCCAGCAAATTTAGTTTGCGCTCCGTATCCACTGTTTGCTCCCTTCAGCACCGGTCGATTATAGCACGAAAGGGGCGGAAATTGCAAACGCTTGTTTGCAGAAGTATTTTGTAATTTTGCCTAACTTTGGTTGCCTGTGCTTGTGTACCAGAAGACCGTTGGCGGTTGAAGCCGGCCTGGTTAGCCAATCTGTTAGCCGCAATCTCTCTTATGTTGATGAAGTTTTCCAAGAAGGTAACGCCTGCCGGTGAGTAGAATAAGATTTTCCGGAACTGCGCTGTAAATTCTTCGCGTGAAGGGTTTGCTTTAGATAATCACTGCGGTTTTTGCGAACTCTTCTTCGGAGGGATACTTCTGTATGCGGATGAAACCCAACAAGGATGCCCCCTACATAATAGGCGTGGATTTGGGGGGCACCAACGTTCGGGCGGTTCTTAGCGACCGCTCTGGAAACATACTTCAGGATGCTAGGAGGCCCACTCTCGCCACGGAGCCACCTCCGGTTATAGAGGGCCAGATTGTTGGTGCCATACGCGATGCGATGGCAAGGGCTGGGGTTTCCGAGCAGGATGTGGCCGGAGTCGGCATCGGCATACCCGGGATTATGGACCACGAAACCGGGGTAGTGTTTTGGTCGCCGAACTTCCCCACATGGAGCGATGCAGAGCCGGTTGGTGCAAACGTGGCCAAGCAGTTGGGGCTGGCAACTTACATCATCAACGATGCCAGGTGCGCGGCCTTGGGAGAACTGCACTTTGGTGCGGGCCGCGGCGCGCGCAATATGGTGATGATCACATTGGGCACCGGAATCGGCGGGGCTATTGTGCTTGATGGGAAGCTTATGCTTGGTCCGCAGGGCTCCATAGGCGAGATAGGCCACCAAACGCTGTGGCCGGACGGTCCCAAGTGTGGCTGTGGAAACTTCGGGTGTATGGAGGCGCTGTGCGGGATAGGGGCAATAGTGGACCGTTGCCGGCGCAAACTGCAGGCCGGCCGATACTCCCGCATAATCGAGCTGGTTGGCGGAGATTGGGATAAGATTACCCCGGCCATAATAGACCAAGCCGCCGATGAAGGCGATCCTGTTGCCCGTGAGGTTATGGATGAGACGGGAATGTGGATCGGAATCGGTGCGGCAAATATGATCAACATTTTGGCGCCGGATCTTTTCGTAATCGGCGGAGGCGTTGCTCAAGCCGGTGACACGATTTTCGAGCCGATAATAAGGACCATCAACGCCAGGGCGGTGCGCAGACAGCGCGAAAGATGCCGCGTGGTTCCCGCACAGCTCGGAGACAACGCTGGTGTAATGGGAGGCGTGGTTTTGGTTCTTCAGGCGTTGGAAGCCGAACAATAGGCTGAACGTTTGGTTCAAGAGGGCGCGCCATGTTTGCCATCAACTTCTACTCGGAAGTCTACGGAGAGATGCTGAAGGACGGCCGCAAAACAGCCACCATCAGGCTTGGCGATAAAAGCCATAAGTACCAACCCGGCCAGCTTGTTTGGATAACAGTGGGCCGCAAGCATGGTGTGAGACAGCGGCTGTTTACGGCTATAATCGACAGTGTGACTGTGAAGCCCGCCGGAGAGCTGTCTCCTCGGGAAATCGAGAAGGAAAGCCCGGAACTGCGCTCCCTCGATGATCTTCTTGTGCTTTTGGAGCGAATATACGCCAGACCGGTGACTCCTTTGGATACAGTTACTGTCATCCAGTTCTCTCCGGTGAGGGAGTAGAGGTTTGCTTCATCACCCCTGGCTTTTGGTTGTTTTTACCCCGCTTTTCTGCAAGGAGGCCGGACGTCGATTTGCGCACCAAATGATCAGGGCTTTTCAAAAGAGGATGGCTTGCTTCTCCTCACCCCTGACCCATCTTCCACGTTGTTGTTTTCCCTCACCCCTAACCCCTCTCCCAGTTTCCGGGAGAGGGGAACCGGGTGCTTCCTTCTCCCCTAGGTAGGAGAAGGGTTGGGGATGAGGGCAAGCCAAGAGAAGGGCTTCGAGTGGTAAGGTTCGGAACTTTGAAAAGCCCCGCTAAAAATGACGGCGGCCGCTTGACAGCGCTTGAGGGTGCGCTTAAAATAAAAATCGAGGTTTGAAGCGAAAATGAACGCTAACTGCGTGAACATCACCGAGGCTTGGGCGTGGCGATTCGTCTTTACTGGCGGGGATCGCCCGCCTTCGCACGCCCGGTGATGCGGCACGCAGCGCAAGTGCGAAAGGCCATGGGCGATCCCAGCAGTCGCCCGTGGCCTTTTTGTTTTCCGCACACTCGGTGAAAGGCCTTCGGGCGATTGGGGATACGGCCCATTTGGCTCAAAAAGGAGGAGGAAGCAAGTGAAGGTCAACACCACCGTTGTGTGCGGAATGAGGCCCACCGGCACCCCACATTTGGGCAACTACCTAAGCATAATGCGCGACGCTGTGTCTATGCAGCGCACCTACCACTGTTACGTCTTCGTGGCTGATTATCACGCCTTAACCTCGGCAGTGGATCCAAAGTCTCTGCGCGCCAACACCTTGGAGGTTGTGCGCACCTTTCTGGCCGCCGGCTTCGATCCAGATGAAACGGTGCTCTTCGCCCAATCGGATGTGCCCGAGATTGCCGAAATCCAGCTTCTGCTCAGCATGGTTGCCAGCAAGGGAGAGCTGGAGCGGTGTACCACTTTCAAAGAGAAAGCCCACTCTCAGCCGGATAACGTGAATTTGGGGCTTCTTGGGTACCCTGTGCTGATGGCGGCCGACATTCTGGCCCACCGAGCGAACTATGTACTAATCGGGGAGGACCAGCTTCAGCACCTTGAAATGACCCGAAACTTCGCCTCCAGATTCAACCACCGGTACGGAACCGATCTTCCCCTTCCACAGCCGCTCCGACAAAAGCCGATTCGGGTGCCCGGCTTGGACGGCACCGAAAAAATGGGTAAAACCGAGGGCAACTCCATCAATCTTACCGATGATCCAGACGCCATTCGCCGGAAGGTTATGCGGGCCGTGACAGATTCAGACCCCATCACCCACTCTTTCACGCTTGCCGGCAAACCGAACATCCTAAGCCTTCACACCTATGTTTCCACCCCGGAGGAAGTGAAGCGCTTGGAACAGGAGATGAAAGAAGGCCGCGCCGGCTACAAAGAAGCCAAGGAGGTGCTGGCAGACAATATAATACGCATGCTGGCCCCAATTCAAGAGCGCTTGAAGCACTTGCAAGGTCGAGATGACTACATAGAACAGGTGCTGGCCGAAGGAGCCGAAAAAGCGCGCGAATCTGCGCGCCGAACCCTTGCCGAGATGAGAGCCGCCATGGGTCTTTCTCGGTTTCAAAGAGCCAAAAGCGCTGTTGGTGCCGCTGCTTAAATGCGCAGAAAGCAAAGGGCGCGGGGCGATTTTTTAAACGCTTCACCCCGCGCCCAAAAGCGCTCGCCGATTACGCCACAGTGTTCAGCAAACCGCCGGCCAGCACAATCTGCACCTGGCGCGGCGTTAGTCCGTGGCGCGTTACGTATTCGGTGCCGCGCGTTAGGTTGCGCACGATTACCTCGTCGCCTTTCTGCAGAGCCTCTCTCACGTTGGGGATTTCAAGCAGATCCCCCTGCTGGACGTCGTCGTAATCCGCCGGATTCACAAAAGTAAGCGGCAGAATGCCGAAGTTAATCAGGTTTGCCCTGTGGATTCTGGCAAAGCTCTTGGCTATCTTGGCGCGGACTCCAAGATACATCGGCGCTATTGCGGCGTGCTCGCGGCTTGAACCCTGTCCGTAGTTTTCGCCTCCAACCACGATGCCGCCGCCGGCCTCCTTCGCCCGCTTGGGGAAGCTTGGGTCAACGCGTTGGAAAACAAACTCGGAAATAGCAGGAATGTTGGACCTCAGCGGAAGCACAGGTCCCGCCGGCATTATATGGTCCGTGGTTATGTTATCTCCGGTTTTCAGCA
>Ga0068707_1004091_pt1 | contig 10120 bp, 10 predicted proteins | sample YNPNPMetaG_FD_66600 | JGI IMG/M metagenome (GOLD analysis project Ga0068707, IMG submission 66600) | Anoxygenic and chlorotrophic microbial mat microbial communities from Yellowstone National Park, USA - YNP NP MetaG | ecosystem: Environmental > Aquatic > Thermal springs > Hot (42-90C) >... | reverse complement strand
TGGATGCCTATACGCAGGCGTATGCGCCGCTGGCCGATGCGGCGTGGGAGTCGGATTACCATTGGGCCAAAGGAGGCGATCTGCTGTGAAGCTCCTGCTGGTGTCGCCGTTCCCCGGGAGAGCTGACGACGACTCGAAACTGCGCCCGCTTTTCCCACCGCTGGGTCTGCTGGCGGTGGCCGCCCTAACACCGCCAGAATGGGATATAGAGCTGGTGGATGAGGGTGTGTCTCCCGTGAACCTGGATGCCGAGGCAGACCTGGTCGGCATCACAACTACCACCGCCCGCGCACCCCGCGCGTACGAGCTCGCGAAGGAGTTCCGTGCCCGAGGCAGGACGGTCGTTCTCGGAGGAATCCATGCGTCGGCCGTGCCGGAGGAGGCGGCGCAGTACGCCGATGCCGTTGTCGTCGGGGAGGCCGAAGCGACCTGGCACACGCTTCTGGAGGACTTCCAGCGCGGCGATCTGAAGCGGATATACCGCGCCGACACGCTCCCCTCTCTGGAAAACCTTCCATGGCCGCGCAGAGACCTCATCAACAAGAGCAACTACTATGTCTCAGACGCGGTCGTGCAGACCACGCGGGGATGCCCCTTCGACTGCTACTTCTGCTCAGTGACCACGTTCTTCGGTCGGACGTACCGTACGCGGCCGATCGATGACGTGGTGAAGGAAGTGGGGTCACTGCCTTCCAGAGACGTATTCTTCGTGGACGACAACATCATGGGGCATCCCTCGCATGCCAGGCGGCTTTTCGAGAGGCTTGCCCCCTTGGGGAAGCGGTGGATCGGCCAGGGCTCTCTGACGATGCTTAAGGACGAGGGCTTGGTTCGCCTAGCGGCCAAGAGCGGCTGCAGAGGGCTGTTCATCGGCATGGAGACGCTGTCTCCAAGCAACCTGAAGAAGATCGGCAAGACGATCAATGTTGCGGAGCGCTACGGCGAGGCTGTGCGCAAGCTCCACGACTTGGGCATCAGCATAATCGGCTCCTTCATGTTCGGCCTGGACGACGACAAGCCGGGTGTCTTCGAGAAGACGGTGGAGTTCGTTCAGAAGGTCAAGCTTGACGTGGCCCACTTCTCGATACTGACCCCGTTCCCGGGCACGAAGCTTTACCAGCAGATGGAGGGGGAGGGTCGGATTATCGAGAGGGACTGGTCGAAGTACGACGGAACGCACGTTACGTTCCGCCCGAGGCATCTCTCCGTGGAAGCCCTGCAGGAGGGCCTGCAGTGGGCTTACAGCCAGGTTTACTCGTGGACCGGCATTCTGAAGAGAGTGCTTTCACTGCGGAGGTGGTCGTCCGTATCGTGGGTGGCTAACTTCGCGTACCGAGAGCGGCTGGCGGCCTGGTTCAGAGACCTGCGCTCACCGAAAGGTTCCCCGATCTCCTGACGGTCTGCTCTGCCGGGCGGCCGGGTTTGCGGGCCGCGGTAAGCATTATGAAGAAGGTGCTCTTCGTCTGCGTGCACAACTCTGCGCGCAGTCAGATGGCTGAGGCGGTGTTCAACCACAAAGCTGGAGGGGCGGCGGTTGCGGTGTCCGCGGGAACACAGCCGGCCGATGAGGTGAACCCTGCCGTCGTGCAGGTCCTGCGCGAGATCGGCATTCCCACAGAGCGGCTGAGGCCAAAACTGCTGACGCGCGAGATGGTTGGGGATGCAGACAGGGTCATCACCATGGGGTGCGGGGTAGCCGAGAGCTGTCCGGCCCTACTGTACGGCGTCATGGAGGACTGGGGTTTGGAGGACCCGGCGGGCCAGCCTTTGGAGAAGGTCCGCGAGGTCCGTGATGAGATCATCCGGCGGGTGGACCGATTGCTGGAGGAGTTGGTTCCATCTCGGGGTCCCTCGCAGAAGGAGGGCACTTAGATGACGCGAGTGCGGCGGCAACAGGTTCCACACGGCGCAGTCGCCGCCAATGAACCTTGCAGAAGGAGGGCACTTAGATGACGCGAGTGCGGCTTCCAGGTCAACGGCCTGGCTGTTTCCGGTGGGCTGTGTTGGGTTGGGGAATGGCTCTGCTTGCCGCGGGGCTGTTGGCAGGGTGTGGGCCTTCGCAGCGAGGGCGGGCGTCGGGCACGATCAAGATAGACGGATCGAGCACCGTGTACCCGATCACGGAGGCGGTGGCAGAGGAGTTCGGGAAGCAGAATCCGTCCGTAAGGACGACCGTTGGCATATCGGGTACCGGCGGCGGGATGAAGAAGCTGTCCGCCGGCGAGATCGATATCGCAGATGCCTCGCGGCCGATAAAAGGCTCCGAGGTTGCCATGTGCAAGAAGAGCGGAGTGGAGTACATCGAACTGCCGGTTGCCTACGACGCGCTGTCGGTGGTGGTGAATCCACGCAACACCTGGTGCAGTTCGATGACGGTCCGCGAGCTGAAGCGCTTGTGGGAGCCTGCGGCCCAGGGCAAGGTCACCCGATGGAGCCAAGTGCGGCCGGGATGGCCGAACAGCCCGATAAGGCTTTTCGGGCCCGGCGTTGACTCCGGGACATACGACTACTTCACCGAAGCGATCGTTGGGAAGGAGCATGCCAGCCGCGGCGACTTCACCAGCAGTGAGGACGACAACGTGCTTGTCCAAGGCGTGGCGCAGGACCCGAATGCCCTGGCCTTCTTCGGGGCGGCATACTATGAGGAGAACAAGCAGAGGCTGAAGGCGGTGGCGATCGACGACGAGAACGCCGGCAACGGCAAAGGGCCGCAACTGCCGACCGCTGAGAATGTGGAGAAGGGCACTTACCAGCCCCTGTCGCGGCCGCTGTTCATCTATGTGAACCGCAAGTCCGCCGACCGGCCGGAGGTTCAGGAGTTTGTGCGGTTCTACCTTGCCAACGCGGGCAGGCTGGCGAAGGAGGTTGGATACATTGCGCTTCAGCCGGAGGTGTACAAGCTGGCTCAGCAGAGATTCGACAAGCGTGTTGTGGGGTCCGTGTTTGGGGGCAAGGGGTCTAGGGTCGGCGTGAAGCTGACTGACCTGGTTAAGGCCGAGGAGCGCTGAGCAGGCGCCCTGCGTTGGGGCAACGGTTTTCCGGGGGCGTGCGGTTGTGCGCCCCCGCTCTGTGTGCAGTGAGATGCTTGCGTATCTTAAGAGAAAGGTCGGCGAGCGGGTAGTTCACCTGCTCTTGATAGCGTGCGGCTTGGTGTCGGTTGCCTCCACGCTGGGCATAGTGCTGGTCCTGGTGGTTGAAACCGTCGGCTTCTTCCGAGAGGTATCCATAGGGCAGTTCCTGGGGGACACGCAGTGGACTCCGCTGTTCGCCGATCAGCACTTCGGGATATGGCCGCTTCTGTGCGGCACGGTGCTGACGTCGGCCATCGCGATGCTGGTGGCCCTGCCGGTTGGGCTCTTGGTGGCGGTGTATCTGAGCGACTTCGCCCCTCTGCGGGTGCGCAGGGTGGTGAAGCCGGCGCTGGAGGTCCTGGCGGGAGTGCCGACCGTCGTGTACGGCTATTTCGCACTGCTGTTCGTGACACCTTTGCTGAAGCGGGCCATACCTTCGCTTGCGGGCTTCAACGCACTTAGCCCTGGCATTGTGATGGGCATCATGATACTGCCCATGGTCGCCTCACTTAGTGAGGATGCACTGTATGCCGTGCCGCAAGCTTTGCGGGACGCGTCGTATGCGCTGGGTTCCACGCGCCTGCAGATGGTGGGGCGGGTCGTGATTCCGGCGGCTGTGTCCGGCATCACGGCATCGTTCCTGTTGGGGATATCGCGGGCGGTCGGCGAGACAATGATCGTTGCCATTGCCGCCGGCCAACAGCCGGTGCTGACTCTGAATCCACTGGAGCCTATCGAGACGATGACCGCGTACATCGTGCAGGTGTCGCTGGGCGACACACCGCACGGCACGCTGGCATACCGGACCATCTTCGCCGTTGGGACGATGCTGTTCCTGATGACTCTGACGCTGAACGCCGGCAGTTTGTGGATGCGCGAGCGGTACCAGAGGGGAGGAAGACGGTGAGGCGAGGGCGCGCGCTGGATATTGGTTTTCAGGCGGTGGCACTGCTGGCAGTATGCGCGTCCATGGTTGCACTGATGGTGCTGTTGGTGGACGTCTTCCTGGACGGGCTTCCGCGCCTGAGCTGGGGCTTTTTGACAAGCTTTCCCTCGCGGCGGGCGGAGGAAGCAGGGGCGCTGTCGGCGATAGTGGGCAGTTTCTACCTGATGCTTCTCACGGCGGTCTTCGCACTGCCGGTGGGGATAGGCGCGGCGGTGTATCTGGAGGAATATGCGGGGCACGGTCGGTTCTCGAAGTTCATCGAGCTGAACATCGCCAACTTGGGGGGCGTTCCGTCGATCATCTACGGAATGCTGGGCCTCCAGCTCTTCGTGCGGTGGATGCAGTTGGAGCGAAGCCTGATCAGCGGGGCGCTGACCATGGCGCTGTTGGTCCTCCCAGTTGTGGTGATTGCGTCGCGAGAGGCGCTGAGGACCGTGCCCATGTCCATCCGGGAGGCTTCGCTTGCGCTGGGCGGGACGAAGTGGCAGACGGTGTGGAACCAGGTGCTTCCGCTGGCCTTCCCTGGTATACTTACAGGGTGCATCTTGGCTCTATCCCGAGCCATCGGCGAGACGGCCCCGCTGATCACCATCGGCGCGCTGACTTATGTGGCCTTCCTGCCCGACAGCCTGAGGGCGCCGTTCACCGCGCTTCCGATCCAGATATTCAACTGGGTGTCTCGGCCGCAGGAGGAGTTCCACGCGAACGCGGCCGCGGCAATCGTTGTGCTCTTGGTTATGCTGTTGAGCATGAACGCCGCGGCGATCTGGCTGAGGGACAGGCTTCAGAGGCGGATACAGTTGTAGTTGACCCATGAGGATGCTAATCATCCATGTGGATAGTTTTCGGAGCCAAAACACCCAGCGGGGGCGTTCGCGCGTGGCGGAGGACGCGGTTTGCGAATCGGTGGATGTGGGCGAGGCACTGCTGGTGCTTGCGTGCGCAGAAAAGGACGATGAGCCGGATCCGAGCGCAGTGGGACGGATGGCCGCGGCAGAGGCGGCGAAGCTGGCCCGCCAGCTCAAGGTGAACACCGTGGTGGTCCACTCGTTTGCCCACCTATTCGCAGAGCTGGCTCAACCGGAGGCGGCGCTTCAGGTTCTGCGGGAGATGGAGAGGGCCCTGACCTCAGACGGGTTCAGCGTGGCCAGGACCCCCTTCGGATGGTTCAACACGATGGAGCTGTCCGCGAAGGGCCATCCGCTGTCGCGGGTGGCGCGGACAGTTCGCCTCAGCGGAGGGCGATAGCCTGCGGGCCGGATCCGGTCTGGGCTTTTGCCAGCACCTGGCCGCTATTGGGGTCGAACATCACCACGGCGTCCTTGTCGAACAGTGCCGCGTAGAGGCGACCCATGGAGTCGGCCTTAATGTCGAATACAGAGCCGCCGAGGTTCAGCGCATGTTCGGGCGGCAGGGTGACCTGCAGGGCATTGGCATCGTAGCCTGTGACACCGTAGATGGAATCGGCCACGTAGGCGCGCCCGTCGAACGTAATGGCGATTGGGCCGGGCGCTCCACCGATAGGCACTTTGGCGACCACGGTGTCTATGCGCGGGTCGATGACATCTATCTCTCCGGGCGTAGGGCCGTAGTCTCCTGTGCAAGAGACATGCACTCGTCCTTTCGGGTCCAGCGCCGTGAACTGGGGATTGGTGCCGACTGGAATCGTCTTTACCACCTTTTCTGAGATGGCGTCGATGACGCTGACACTGCCCTGCCCGTAGGTAACTTTGTTGGCGGTCGGGTCATAGCTGAAGGCCGTGTTGGTGACGTACACCTTACCGGCGGCGGATGCCATTCCCGTGGGGGCAGTACCGACCTTAATGCGGTTCGTCACCTCGCCGGAGCGCAGGTCCACCACGGCGACCTCGTTGGCCAGCAGGAGCGAGATGTAGGCCTTGCCGTTGCCTGGGAGGGCCATCTGCATGGGGTTGGCGCCGTCGCCAAGGTATATGGGCGGACGGACGTCGCGGTTCGTATCCAAGTCTACGATCTGCAAAGTGTTGGACACCGAGTTCACGATGTAACCCATGCCGTCGGCGATCAGCATTTGGTTGGGCGCCGCTCCGGCGCCGAAAGCATTGACGACCGAGGCGCTGGGTGAACCGGCCAGCATCGCATCGATGTCAATGACCGAGACGGTTCCTGGCGAGCCAAACGGGGTCTTGCCGTTCAGCGTGTAAATGCGGGTATTGGCGGTTGGGGCAAGCTGTGTTTCGTCCAGCAGGCCGACGACCACCTGCAGGATCCGTATAGCGTCGGCAACGGTAACCTGTCCGTCTCCGTACACGCGGCCCTGCGCACCCGGCCGCGGAGCCACATCCGCGGCGGCGGAGGCTTCAGGCGATAGGGCGACAAGGCCCAGCGATGCCTTCAGGGCCAGGAGAGCGTCCTGGAGAGCGATGATGCCGTCGCCGTTCACGTCGCCGGGGCGAGCGGAGCACGGAGACAAGGAAAGGGCGGCCAGAAGAACGACGGCTGAGGCCGCGAGGAGCTTGGTTCTGTGTGCAAACACGTTCGTTTTCCTCCCGAAAACGAGACCCCCGGCCGATCCGAGCGGCCGAGGGCGGAACAGAACCACAGCTCTCGACAGCCCTCTCCCCTCGGAGCGGCACGTCGGTCTTGGTGAACCGGATCGGTCTCCTGGCTTCTGCATCATCCTACAGCCCGCGCCTTCTCAGCCTCGCGGGGCCAATGGCGTAGTGCGGGCTTCGTCCGCAGTTACAGTTGCGGGGCAGCGGCGGATTTGCACCGCCTTCCCGGCATCCGGCCACAACGCTGATAGTTTCTCGCAGGGGTTTGAGCGCCCTGCCAGCGCAGTATAACATGTGTTCCCTGCCGGACGCAAGCGAGGGACGCGTTGGTGGAGGGCTTGCGGAAGGTGCGGCGAAGCTCGCACTGTGGAGTTCAGACTGTGTTAGAAGCAACAGCGGTGCCCATCAGCAGAGGCGGTAGGCGCCGCGGGTGCGGCGGAGATACTGGATGAGCGAAGAAAGGTCTCGCAAGCAGGGCGCGCCTCCCAAGAGGCGGGCGAATGATCTGGACGGGCGTACTTGGTGTAGGTACTCCGTGTCGGTCTGGAGCGACATACGCAAAACATCCGAGGAGCTTGAGATCGATCATCCGGCGCTGTTCCCGGAAGCACTGCCCGCCAGGCTTATCGAGTGCTTCACCCGGGCTGAAGACGATGGGCTGGTGCTGGACCCGTTTGCCGGCATGGGGTCCACACTGGTTGCGGCGGCGCATCTGGGCAGGCGTGCAGTGGGGATCGAGCTGTCGCCGGAGTATGCGGCGGAGGCCCGGAAGCGCTTCGAGCGCCTGGGGATATCAAATGAGTTGGTGACCCTTCACAACGCAGATGCGCGTGAGACACCCCGGCTTGTGCCGCCGGACAGTGTGAGCCTAGTGGTTACATCGCCCCCTTACTGGGACGTGCTAAAGCAGAAGCGGACCGCGGATGGAAAACCGGTGCGCGACTACACCGGCGGGACCGGCGATCTCGGATCGGTGCACTGCTACGAGGATTTCGTAGATGAGCTAACCCAGGTTTTCGACGGGGTGCGAAAGGTGATGCGCCCCGGCGCATACTGCTGTGTTGTCGTGATGGACATCCGGAAGGGAAGCCGGTTCTACCCGCTCCACAGCGATCTGGCACGGGCTCTAGAGGGTGTGGGCTACACATACGACGATCTGATTGTGTGGGACCGCCGCCAGGAGTATAATCACTTCCGGCCATTGGGATATCCCAGTGTGTTCAGGGTAAACAAGGCCCACGAGTTCATCACGATTTTCAGACGCCCTTGAGCTGAGGATGCCGCCTCCCGCAGGAAGCGCATCTGCGTGCATTGAATAGATAGGGCGGCGGTTCCTCGGCACGGGAGAGTGAACACTGGTGCCTCGTGCATCCTGATGGTCTAGTTGGTTGCTCAGTCTGGGTATAGGACATCTGGAACATTGCTTCGTGAGGAGGGATAGACGAGTATGGAGCTCAAGATAGACGTGCGTGAAGTTGGCGATGTTGCGATACTGGATCTCACCGGCGAGCTTGACACCTATAGCTGTTCCAGCCTGAGATCCGCTATCGTGAACCTGGTGGACCACGGGAAGCGGAATATCCTGCTCAACCTGGCGGGCGTGGAGTACATAGACAGCCAGGGTCTGGGAACCCTTGTGGGAGGCCTCAAGCGCACCACCGAGCACGGCGGACAGCTAAAGCTGGTCAACGTGAACTCTCAGATCCAGAAGGTGCTGAACATAACCGGCTTGGTGCGGGTGTTCGAGCATCTGACCAGCGAAGAAGAGGCGATCAAGAGCTTTGCAACCGCTCCGGCCGCCGGCTAGGAGGGTGAGAGAACCTCGAGAGGGGAGTGAGGGTTCGAGAGTTGGCGAGGAACACTGCGGGACTGGTAGTGCTGGCCGCGCTGGCGGCCAGTATCGTGCTGTGCGGCTGTGGGCAGAAAGCCTCCAACGAGATACCCATCGGCGAGTACGCATCGTTGACGGGCGATACGGCTGAGTTTGGGATCTCAACCCACAACGGTATCCTGTTGGCAGTGGAGGAGGTCAACGCCAAAGGCGGCGTTTTGGGAAAGAAGATCCGGCTGTACACCGAAGACGACCGAAGCGAGCCGACGGAGGCTGTCACTGCGGTCTCCAAGTTGATCAGCCAGAACGGCGTTGTGGCGGTGTTGGGTGAGGTGGCGAGCTCGCGCAGTCTGGCCGCGGCGCCGATCTGCCAGCAGAACGGCATCCCGATGATAAGCCCTTCTTCCACCAACGTCGAGGTGACGAGGAAGGGCGATCACATATTCAGGATATGCTTCATTGACCCATTCCAGGGCTATGTGATGGCCAAGTTCGCGCGCGAAACTCTGAAGCTGGACCGCGTTGCCATCCTGAAAGACGAGAAGCAGGACTACAGCGTCGGCCTGGCGAGCGAGTTCGCCAAGACGTTCACGCGCATGGGCGGCAGTGTGGTGAAGGAGGCATCTTTCGCTACCGGCGACACTGATTTCCGACCACAGCTTACTGCAATAAAGGCGGCTAACCCTCAGGGCGTATACGTGCCGGGCTACTACCAGGCAGTCGCGCTTATCGCGCGGCAGGCGAGGGACCTGGGCATCACCGTGCCGCTGATGGGCGGCGATGGATGGGACGCGCCCGGTTTGGTTCGCATCGCAGGGAAGGCCGTGGAGGGATGTTACTTCAGCAACCACTACTCTGTGGACAGCGAAAACCCAGTTTCCAAGAAGTTCGTGGACGCTTACGTTAGGCGGTTCAAAGAGAAGCCGAACGCCCTGGCGGCATTGGGCTACGATGCGGCAAACATCCTCTTCGCGGCCATCCGTCGGGCCGGCACAACGGACGGGCGTGCCCTTAGGGATGCTATCGCGGCTACCAAGGGCTATCCGGGCGTGACCGGCACTATCACTATCGATAAGGATCGGAACGCTGTAAAGCCAGCGGTTGTGCTCCAGATACGCAACGGAAAGCACGTCTACGTCGAGACCGTTCGACCCGAGTAGATGGTCGGTGTGACGTGCTGACTGCCGCCGCAGAGATGAATCCATCTGCATCCGAGTTCGCGCCCGCCGGACGTGGATGTGCGGTGGGTGTGGACCATCGTCGCTTGCGAGCAACCATTGCGGAGGGAGTTTGCAGGAGCTAACACAGCAGGTTCTCAACGGCCTGATATGGGGCGGGGTGTATGCCCTGATCGCGCTGGGCTACACTATGGTATACGGTGTGCTCCGCCTCATCAACTTCGCCCACGGCGACGTTTACATGGTGGGAGCCTATGTGGCGTTCTACACCGTGGCGGCGCTGGGCGGCGGGGCCGCAACGCCCTTCGGTGTGGTGTTGGTGTTCCTGGCCGCGGCGGCCGGCTGTGCCCTCTTGGGAATGACGATCGAGCGTGCGGCGTACCGGCCGGTGCGCAATGCCCCTAGGCTTACCGCCCTGATCACTGCGATAGGCGTGTCCCTTCTGCTGGAGAACGGCGGCCAGCTTGTGTTCGGCCCTAACCCTCGTGCCTTTCCCCAGGTCCTTGCCGTTAGAGAGGTCTTCCGCATTGGGGAGGTGGTGGTCACCAGCCTGCAGGTAA
>Ga0068707_1004090_pt1 | contig 10121 bp, 13 predicted proteins | sample YNPNPMetaG_FD_66600 | JGI IMG/M metagenome (GOLD analysis project Ga0068707, IMG submission 66600) | Anoxygenic and chlorotrophic microbial mat microbial communities from Yellowstone National Park, USA - YNP NP MetaG | ecosystem: Environmental > Aquatic > Thermal springs > Hot (42-90C) >... | reverse complement strand
CGTAGGCGTCCAGCTCTACGACTGTTGCATCCCCTTCGATCCGCTTGTGGATACTGAAACAAAACCTGACCGTGTACAAGCGCATGCTCAACACCAGTTGCATCCCCTTCGATCCGCTTGTGGATACTGAAACTAATAAACCAGCACAACACAATGTTTCCAGTCCGTGTTGCATCCCCTTCGATCCGCTTGTGGACACTGAAACATGAATCCCCAAAAAGGAAACCACCCCAGTGTTTCAGTTGCATCCCCTTCGATCCGCTTGTGGATACTGAAACTACACTAGATCGCAGCGGAACGCCACACTGCGACTAGTTGCATCCCCTTCGATCCGCTTGTGGATACTGAAACTCGTAGTCGTCAAGCTGGTCGTCTGCGGGGTCAAAGTTGCATCCCCTTCGATCCGCTTGTGGATACTGAAACGGATCTGGGCCCCGTTTTTTAGGGTAAAGGACTCAAGTTGCATCCCCTTCGATCCGCTTGTGGATACTGAAACGAGGACACCCAGCTTGACGACTACGATGGCGTAGTAGTTGCATCCCCTTCGATCCGCTTGTGGATACTGAAACAGAAGCCCATTGCAGGTGTCCACCCGACTTCTTTGGTTGCATCCCCTTCGATCCGCTTGTGGATACTGAAACAGCTAATGATGCGCGCATGTTCTGCGCGCAAGCCTGTGTTGCATCCCCTTCGATCCGCTTGTGGATACTGAAACTCCATGTCAGGGTAGATAGTTACAGCATCAATTGTTAGGTTGCATCCCCTTCGATCCGCTTGTGGATACTGAAACACTCGATGTCTCCTGTGTCGCAGTTGATCGTTCCCGGTTGCATCCCCTTCGATCCGCTTGTGGATACTGAAACTTAACCCGTCACTGTCCTGCACAATCGCCGTGTAGCGTTGCATCCCCTTCGATCCGCTTGTGGATACTGAAACCTACCGAGGACTTTCTTGGACAGTCCTTGTATAAAGGTTGCATCCCCTTCGATCCGCTTGTGGATACTGAAACTCTTTGTGCGGTTGAAAAGCCGTCGCTGAGGGCAGTGTTGCATCCCCTTCGATCCGCTTGTGGATACTGAAACACTCCGCAGAGCTGCACGCGGCGGCGCGCGTATCATCGGTTGCATCCCCTTCGATCCGCTTGTGGATACTGAAACCAACAATGACCCCATAGGCGTCCAGCTCTACGACTAGTTGCATCCCCTTCGATCCGCTTGTGGATACTGAAACCAACAATGACCCCATAGGCGTCCAGCTCTACGACTAGTTGCATCCCCTTCGATCCGCTTGTGGATACTGAAACGAACCACGGAAGCCATGGACTGGGAGAGCGACGACTAAGGTTGCATCCCCTTCGATCCGCTTGTGGATACTGAAACCTGCGGCTTTTTTCTTTAACCACTCCTCTAAACCCTCAGTTGCATCCCCTTCGATCCGCTTGTGGATACTGAAACTCATCCTGTACCTAACAGAGGTGCAGGATGAAAGCAGTTGCATCCCCTTCGATCCGCTTGTGGATACTGAAACATTCGCATGGTGTACCGGGTGACACTAGATGGCGATGGTTGCATCCCCTTCGATCCGCTTGTGGATACTGAAACCTGCTCCGCCCCTGCCCCTGTTGCGCCCTGCCCCCTGTTGCATCCCCTTCGATCCGCTTGTGGATACTGAAACTCTACGTTGCGCGCATACCAGCTCGCGGTTTGTGCGTGTTGCATCCCCTTCGATCCGCTTGTGGATACTGAAACCCGTACACGACACTGCGGGCGATCACGCCCTGCGGCGTTGCATCCCCTTCGATCCGCTTGTGGATACTGAAACAAGCCGTTCTCAGCGACGGCTTTTCAACCGCACTGAGGAGTTGCATCCCCTTCGATCCGCTTGTGGATACTGAAACAAGCACTACGCGCGCGATATGACATTTGTCATATAAAGTTGCATCCCCTTCGATCCGCTTGTGGATACTGAAACTTCTTTATAGAAAAATAGAATTTGCACTTATTCTAGTTGCATCCCCTTCGATCCGCTTGTGGATACTGAAACCAAAACGGATACCACCCCCAGTCGGGGTCATATATTGTTGCATCCCCTTCGATCCGCTTGTGGATACTGAAACCCTGAATAATCTCGCGTGAGATTTCCTCAGGAATCAGTTGCATCCCCTTCGATCCGCTTGTGGATACTGAAACTTATTTTGATGATTTTTCCTATTTCCATGGTTCTTGTGTTGCATCCCCTTCGATCCGCTTGTGGATACTGAAACTTCGTGACCAGCCGCCGGCTGGAGCAGTTTTCAAGGGGTTGCATCCCCTTCGATCCGCTTGTGGATACTGAAACCTGCGGCGAGCGCTCACCATACGCCAGATCGCAGCGGAGTTGCATCCCCTTCGATCCGCTTGTGGATACTGAAACCTAAACCTTAAACCCTTATCCCTAAACCCCACCCCTAAGGTTGCATCCCCTTCGATCCGCTTGTGGATACTGAAACCCTCATGAGTCGGGGGGAAACCGGTACACCTGTGCACGTTGCATCCCCTTCGATCCGCTTGTGGATACTGAAACTCGGCAGGGCGTCGGCGGACAGTTCGAAGTTGTCCCGTTGCATCCCCTTCGATCCGCTTGTGGATACTGAAACCGCCCGCCGCTTCGGGCCATCCGACGCGACGCGCGCGTTGCATCCCCTTCGATCCGCTTGTGGATACTGAAACAGTTTTTCTAGTAATAATCGCTCTCATTTTTTCTTTGTTGCATCCCCTTCGATCCGCTTGTGGATACTGAAACGCGGCAAACGCTCTTGACCGTTGTTACGCGATTTTTGTTGCATCCCCTTCGATCCGCTTGTGGATACTGAAACACTATTGTTAGATGGGTTAGAGCTGGTTACATCAAAGTTGCATCCCCTTCGATCCGCTTGTGGATACTGAAACCAGCGTGTACGAAAGCGGAAACAGCATACCTGTACGGTTGCATCCCCTTCGATCCGCTTGTGGATACTGAAACTCAGAGGATAACGAAAACGGCATCTATGCTGTTTTCGGTTGCATCCCCTTCGATCCGCTTGTGGATACTGAAACGACGGCAAACCTGTTGCGAACATGTCTGTTGCCACGGTTGCATCCCCTTCGATCCGCTTGTGGATACTGAAACGGTCATTATTGAGCCGGAGCCGGCTGAGCCGGCTCAGTTGCATCCCCTTCGATCCGCTTGTGGATACTGAAACACGGGGTTGTTGTTATCGGAGAAACGGGCTTGCGCGCAGTTGCATCCCTTCGATCCGCTTGTGGATACTGAAACATTGTACTCGTCAAGCTGGGCGTCTTTGGGGTCAAAGTTGCACCCCCTTCGATCCGCTTGTGGATACTGAAACTCGCGCGGCGTGCTGTCAATATACAAGGCATACATGGTTGCACCCCCTTCGATCCGCTTGTGGATACTGAAACCCACGCCGCCACGTGCCGCGCGCCATAAAGCAGAGTGGTTGCACCCCCTTCGATCCGCTTGTGGATACTGAAACTGCATTGACCGCCTGACTGGTGGCAAGCGCCTGGACGGGTTGCACCCCCTTCGATCCGCTTGTGGATACTGAAACAGAATACGCATTCTTTTATGCGCTGCATGTAGACCGGTTGCACCCCCTTCGATCCGCTTGTGGATACTGAAACTGCATGCGGCGGCGCGCGTATCATCACGCGCGCACTGGGTTGCACCCCCTTCGATCCGCTTGTGGATACTGAAAAACGTTTACACTCTTCTTGCGTGATTCATATCAGCAGACGCAGGAAGACCACTAGACAGCCCAAAATGCATAAGATTTGCAGGATGACAAGGACAACAGCAAGAATTTCGCGTATGAGCGTTTTTGTAAGCATATCTTCACCGAACAATCAAAGAAAATTGCTAAAGCTGCAAATAGCAGCGCCCTTTGCCCCACTTTTGGATACCGAAATGTCGGCACACTTACTCGTAATACAAGACATGAGCAGCCACAGCATGATCAACCCTAGCCAGTGTAAATGCCTACCTGCTTCTCTTCACCGATGCTCTTATCGTCCGCAAAGCACCTTATGATAAGAGTTTGACGGAGTAACGTCTCAGCAAGCTTTCACCAAGCTTGCCCCGTCTCTCAACACTTTTCGCATGGATTGCTCTTGCCAAACGAGCACTGCTGATGATGAGCAGCTCGCAGGCTAGAGCTTGATGCGTTGCGCCCAACCACATCAGCCGAACAAACAAAATGAGCGCTCCGCCTCCCAGGGTGAGACTGTAACTGAACCTTTTGATACAAAACACAAATCATCACGAAAACCCCAAGCACCAAGACGCTCATCACGCTCAACCAGACAACCATTATTATACCAAATGCTTCTTTCGTTCCCCCCAACACACTCCCCAAAGAAGCAAGCAGGGGGTATAAACCGCCAAACTCCGATAGCGTATTTTGGGTAAGGGGCTCAGAAGGCGGCTCACCTCCCCATCTTGATAAAGCAGCTTGTTGATTTAGTTTTTCCACGCTTCCGATCAACTGCTGATTTTGCCGCCCGATCTGTTCCACTTGTTCCACCAGACTGGAAAGCTGAACCTGATAGTCTGCATATTGTTGCAATTTTTCCCGCTCAACCGACAATACCTGAATGGCTGCCCGTGCCTCTTCCAATTGCTTTCTTGTCTCAGCCAACTCTTTGCGCAGTACATCAAGTTCCTCACTTTGCTGGAGGCTCCTCTTCTCGGCACTTGAAATTTGCTCCGTCTGGTCATGGTAATTTGCAACCAATGCTCCACAGGCAAATATCAACCCAACGATGATGATAAAAATCAAGAATATCCAAAAACCATTGTTCATCTCATCCTTCGCTTTCTATAGGGCGCTTACATCCCTATCTTTCCTTCAATATTCTCTTGCTGTATCAATCATAACAATCTTTTGCCCCCATGCTTGACAACAGAATCACAAAAAGTTGACAACCTATTCTCGTCAAGTTGTCATTTTCCTTACACAACTATTAATCAATGCCAGCTAAAAAATAGGGGGCCCGATCAAGCTTACAAAACCCGCATAAGAGAGCGGAGAATTTGTTCGGGCGAGGGAGGATCTCCGGGAATATGGGCAATTCGTGCCGTACGAATTTCATGGGGAAGCGGAACCACAGCATAGGAATCGTTGAAGACACTCTCTTCGCCTATATCATCGCCAATTGTAATGACCCGACGCGGTTCCGGCATTGCACGAAAGGCGGCAATTAATGCTGCTTGCATATTCAAAGCGATTGGACCGGTAATCAGCAGCAAATCAGCATGCCGCGGCGAAGCCACAAGACGAAAGCCCAACCGTTCAGCATCATACACCGGATTAAAAAGAGCCTGAATCTCCTGTTCAACAACATTACTGGAACCACAGTCAACAACCCGTATATTTACCGAGCGCATGCGATACCATCTATCCTCCCTTTGAAGCCGCGTATAAATTGGCTTCGAAGCAGGTAACAATTTGATCATCCGCCGCAAAACAAGCCCTAATAAATCCGAGCTAAAAGGAGACTTCCTCACAAGTCCACCCCTGTGTAAGATAGATTGAAACTCTTGTTGATTACGGGAAAGTCCACCAGAGCAGTTTGGTTTGACTTATCTCTTGGTTCTAGCGTTAACGCAACCGCTTGCTGCAAACCAGCCCAATTCAAGGCAGAAGGATCGCGCACCTTACAACGGAAGATGCCGTCAAATTTATCTTTCATGATCCAATAAACAACATCACCCCGCCAACCTTCAGCATACCCAAAACCAATCTCATAATTCGAACCCGATAAATTAAATGGCACACAAAACTCAGTTATCGAAGTATCTCTCCACCAGCCTAGAAACTTCTCCACCAGCTTCCTTGCAAGTTCCACTTCGACTACCCGTTGAACAAAACGAGCAAAAACATCGCCCATAACGTCCGTAGAATAGAGCGACAAATCAATTTGCTCAAAAGCACTGCGCAACAGGCTCTGAATCTCATCCTCATCATAAGGCGCAAATGGATGCTGCAAGCGAAAATCTCTCATCACGCCAGAGGCTCTTGCCGCCAACCCTGTAATCCCCAAACGTAATGCAGCCTTTTTGGACAACACACCGACATTTATCGTCCGTTCGCGAAAATCGGGACGCAACAAAATATTGCGAGCAGCATCTAGGAATGAATCCACAACCCGCCTGACTACCTCTAAAATCCATTGCTTCTGCAAAGGTTTTGGCAAAGTGATACCGCCGGGCTTATTAATGCCGCGTAAAAAACGCGAACCGGTTAGCTCTTGGTTCAAAGCCATCAATTGCTCACGCAATACCGACAAATCTGCAGCAATCACCTCCAACGCCAAATCGTGAATCAAAGCGCTGCAATCGCCAATATGATTGTACAGCCGCTCAAGCTCCAAAAAAACTGCCCGTAACAAATTTGCCTCATCAGCGGGATGAGCCTGCAACAGCGATTCAACAGCTTTACAATAGGCAAGGTTATGCGCAAAAGACATCTCCCCAGAAACTTTTTCGGCTAGCTGCCAGCCATTGAACAAGCGATATTTTCGCTGAAATAACCGTTCGATACCTTTATGGGTATAGCCAAGCCGGATTTGCAGCCCTTCGATAGTCTCACCCTCAAGGTGAAAAAGAAAGTTACCGGGCTCAATCACCCCTGCATGAATTGGACCCACCGGCATATATATTCCCTCTTGGGATAAGCTGTCAGGATCGGCAAGAATAGATGGAAACGTTAGGACAGCCGGCACGTCCATCGGTTGATTTTGAAAGGCTTGGTCAGGGGAATCACGGCGAAGCGGATAGAAACCCTCTGGATAACCGCCATGCAAGCGTAAAATGTGCTGCAAATTGCCAGAACCGCTCTCAGAAAAAAGACCAAAGAGATCAGCGATTTCGTCTTCAAATAGCTGAGCAGCAGGGAAAATGTCAGCAATCGAAGGATAGGTGTGTTGACCTTGCTTAAGACTCAATTCGAGAGTTACAAAAAGATTCTCCGTAGGATGAGAAAAAATGTAGTAAATCTTAAAACAATGATCCTCTAGCTCACGCTCATCATTAGCGGCTATGGTCACCAAATAATATGTCAACTCGGATAGTTTGGCACAAAATAACTGCAAATCTTGAGAGGAGCTGACCAAAAAATGCAGTTGCGTCGGGTCAGATTGGTAAATAGGAACTGCCCAGTATTTTGCGATTTCTTCGAGGAAGTGTTTAGACGAACAGGTCATGAGCCAGTCACTCTCCCCTGCTGTAAAATCTCAACGCAGTTGTTGAGAAGCTGTGGAAAATCAATCGGCCAATCTGGAATACAAACACCAAAAACGAACAGCATAAAAATTAGAAAGACAAATGGTGTCATGAGCGCAAGAGAATACCAGGAAGGTTTGGATTCATCAGAGCGGATCAATGGCTTGCCAAGTAATACGCGCGAAACATGACTGACCAACCCGCCAAAAATCATCGTAACCGTCACTACAAAGAGAACAACAGCCCCAATTAAGATGCCTCTTGGAATACTGATTGTTGTACTAGGATGCAACACCTCACTGATAGCAGACCACAGAATCATCAATTTGCTCATGAAAATGCTGAACGGAGGAGAACCAACCAATGCTAATCCGCCCAGTCCCAGAAAAGTCCCATAAAGGGGCATACTTTTCAATACACCGCTGATTTGCTCTTCCTCATCGGCGCTGCTCGATTGCAAGTGCTTTGAATGAGCATACTGGATATTGCCATAAACCAAAAACATCAATGCCTTCGTCAAAGCATGATTAAGGACATGTAGAAGCGCTCCAAACAACGCTGCAGATGTACCTATCCCAATGCCAAAAGTGATGATCCCCATATGCTCTAAACTATGGTAGGCAAGGATGCGCTTAAACTTGTTCTTTTTCAAAATAAAGGGCGTTGCCAATATGAGGGAAAATAGACCCGCAAGAATTAGCAGCATAGAAGTAAAAGCAGGAGAAAAAACTAAATTTGTGACGACATAAAAGCGCAATATCGCATAGAGCGCGGATTTCAACATGACTCCTGAAAGCAGCGCACTGACTGGCGAAGGCGCTTCGCCATGCCCATCAGGCAGCCAAGTATGCATTGGAGCCAAACCCGCCTTCGTACCATACCCAATCAAAACAAACAGAAAAGAAAGCATAACCAAATTCTTATCCAGGTTATTCACAATATCTCGATTAAGCATCATAGACCAACGCATAATGGATTCCTCAGTTTTAGGTGGTATTGCGTTGATCAAAAAAAGCGTCCCCAACAAAGCAAAAATAATACCTGTAGTGGTAATCATCAAAAATTTCCAGGAAGCCTCAACTGCCCACTGACTGCGTTGGTAATGCACCAGCAAAGTAGAGAAAATAGTGGTCAGTTCAACCGCAATCCACAAAATCACAAGATTGTCCACCATAGGAACAAGCAGCATGGTGAGATGAAAGAGATTTAAGAAAGCATGAAAATAAGCAGGATTATGGAAACGATTGTACTGTTGATCGTATTTCAAAAAGGGTATCGCATAAATTGAGGTGATGAATGCCACTAGATTAACCAGCAGCACAAAATAAATACTCAAAGAATCCAGGTACAAAGCAACGGCTGGAAAAAAATCAAAACTAGGCGGCTCTGACGCTTTCAGAACTTCATCAGCCAGCCGGAGAGATGCCAAAAGCGAAATCAAAGAAAACAAAATAGTACACGCATTGAGCCAGCCAGGTTTTCGGCGAAACACCAACACAGCTGCGCAAGCCAAAAAAGGCATCGAAATAACACCACAAGTCAACCACCAAACAAAGCTGCCCACTTTTACCCCTGCAAGCGTTCCTGCTGATCAACTTGGATGGTGCCAGAAATTCTATGAATATCTGGTAAAAGAATCACAAGGATCGTTAACGTAACCATGACGTACAAAATCAGGCTCACCACAAAGGCTACGATCGCCAGCGACATAGGAATCAACCGAATAGCCGCCAAAAACATCCCATGTTCCATAATCAGTAAACCCATAATTTGAGAAATAATATCCGTTTTACTCCGCATCACCGAAAGCCCTAAGAGAAGCAATGAAAAGGAAATTGCCAATAGATTTGCTGTCAAGGGTTTCTTGACAAGGCTAAATGCAATCAAAAAAGCCAACGTCAGCAAAAACAAGTCAAGCAGGGCGGTGCCAAATGCAATCGGTCGAGTAGTGCATTGAGCTAACCATGCAGGATAGGCGCGCTGACGAGCCTCCCCAAGCACCTGTTTGTCAAACAAGCGCTTGATCCGCTTTTCCGGTGAAACATCTTCTGGAACAGAAGCCAGAACAAGCAACGGCTTAATGATCAACAACAGAAGCAATGGAACAGCAGAAAATACCAAAACGACCATACCGTACAGTAGTTTTTGATTTATAAACTGAACCGCTGTAAATCCCGTAATCAAAGCTAACAATCCCGACTGAATCTGGTAAAGCGGAATCATACGATTGACCGTTGAGGTAGTCGAAATCATGATCGCCATAAATAACATAAAGAATGCCAACACGTTACAAATGATCTCGAACGTCTCTGCGTTCATTCAAAATCCCTCCTCGCTGAAATAGTTGGAAGAAACTGCCACAACAACAGCCAGAATAGAGAAAATAAAAGCGATTACGGCTGGATTAACAATTGCTCTAAGTCGCAGTTTGACGCGCGTAAGTTCCCACACAGCTACAAAAACTACCAAGCCGATTAGCCGCAAAAAGTACAACACAACCGCAACTAACACCCTCCAGAAATCCTCACCCCCAAAAATCATAACAGGCAGCAGCAAGTTTAAGATCAAAGTCATAAAGAACATAAGCCGCATTGCCTCAGCCCATTCCAGAAAGGCAAGCAAAAATCCGCTATATTCCAAAGCAATTGCCTTGCCCATCATGGTCAATTCAAGATGTGTATCTGGATTGTCAAAAGGAATTCGTCCCGTTTCTGCTAACATGACGATATAAAGTGAGCAAACCACCAGCAAAAAGGATGGATTTGTCAAAAAATCCCCCGGCGACAGATGCAAGCGATATTGAATGATGCCGGGCAAACTGGTTGTATGAGCGCTCATTGCCATTGCATAAGCTGCCATGA
>Ga0068707_1004085_pt1 | contig 10126 bp, 5 predicted proteins | sample YNPNPMetaG_FD_66600 | JGI IMG/M metagenome (GOLD analysis project Ga0068707, IMG submission 66600) | Anoxygenic and chlorotrophic microbial mat microbial communities from Yellowstone National Park, USA - YNP NP MetaG | ecosystem: Environmental > Aquatic > Thermal springs > Hot (42-90C) >... | reverse complement strand
CTTTCCAGAGAATGACAAGTGATGTGGAATTGCGTATGAAGCACCCACGCCCTGCCTTTGACGAACTAACGCCCCTTTTTTGGGACAAGATTGCTCTCGTAGAGGTTCGCTTTTTTCCACAATACATCTTTACACTTTTTCGGCTGCAATCTTGATTGGGCCGTCCGATTTGATCATGCTAATTCGAAGGTCCCGTTGGAATGAGGTCTCTCCTGGTAAAAAAGGAATTCGGCATGAAAGAACAGGGTTTTAATGCGAGGTGGGGCAAAAAGGACTTGGCTTGGATCACCACTGTCTTGTTAGCGATACTCCTGGTTTGTACGCGGCGTGGCAGCGTGGCGGAAGAAGGCCCTTGTGATCAGGTCCAGCCGGAAGTCATACAGCTTTTTGACGGTCAAACGCTCAATGGCTGGGTTGTCAAATGTAAACCTCAGGATGATGACAAACGCGGATACTGGAAGGTCGTTGATGGCGCCATTACAGCGGAAGTCCCACCGGGGAGTCCCCATAATTACATCTGGTTGATGCACGAAAGAGAGTTCTCCGATTTTGAGCTTTCCGTAAAGGTACAAACGTTTTCCTCCTCGACCGGTAATAGTGGGATTCAGGTTCGCAGTCGTTACGACGATCAGGCCTACTATATGGACGGGCCACAGATCGATATCAACCCACCTGGCCCCTGGCGATGCGGGTTCATCTATGATGAAACACGTGGGGCACAAATCTGGCTTTGGCCGGATGTCGGTCGTCCTGCCAACGCCAAACCAGAACATGCCCCAAAAGGCTGGAAATGGTTCCACGCCGATGACCCGGCTTCGCCCGACGCCTGGAACGATCTCTGGATTGTCTGCGACGGTTTTCGGATTCAGTCGTTTGTCAACGGTATTGCGGTTGCCGATTACTCGGGCCAAGGACGACTGGATGATGACGCCCATCGTCTGCGTCGTGTGGGATTGACCGGACACATTGCCCTGCAAATCCACCCCGGGGGGACCCTTAAGATACGCTTTAAGGATATTCTCTTGCGTCCGCTTCATAGCGCACAGAAATAGGCCGCCGTTGATCTGACACGATTCTGTGGAGGTGATCGGATCTCCGAAGATTTACGGCAGCGACGGATGACGGTTGTCGGCGGGGAGTTTCATCTTCAGGATTGCGTTCAGGTTCGCCACGGTTTCATCAGGCAACTTGCGGTCCAGGTGTGGGGTCACGTTGTGCAGCCAAAGGGCCTTTTTCGCCGCCTGCTGGGCCTCTTTGAGCCTGCCGGCTTGCAGGAGGATCTCGGCATATCCGACGTGATAGCTCGCCTGATAGGGATATAGTGTAATCGCCTGAGAGGCATAAACGATCGCTTGTTGAAGGGCCTTTTTGTCTCCGGTCATGCGGGCATACTCTTGATAGGCAATCGCCAGGTTCCAACGGACGGCGTGATGATTCCTCGCCCGTTTGAGCAAATGCGACGCATAATTGTCAATTTCCTGCGCCAGATTTTTCGTCGCAACGGACACGGTGGTCTTGAGCTGTTCTTTTTCATCCTTCTCGGGCGATTCGGGACGATCGTTTTGGGCACGCATTTCCTCGACCTTCAGTTCCAACAGTCGCAACCAAGCTTCGTAGCCCCAGGGATCAGCCTCGGCAGCCTTGAGAAGGAGTTCTTCGGCCTGGAAGCGAGAAAGCCCTTTGATCCGGGCGGCCTCCGCCAGCAAACCCCGGGCATCGAGAACCGGCGCATATGCCGTGTAGTAACACAGAAATGTTGTCACGCCCAAACCAACACACGCCGCATAGGCCCATACTCCCTGCAGCGATATTTCTTTTGGCCATTTCTTTGAATTCGTAATTGCCTCTTGAGATCGGGAATCGATCGGCGTTTTGGTGACGTCCTGTAACGTTGCCAAGCCCTCGTCGAGCATGTTTTCACTCAAGGCCCAGATCAGCCAAAATGAGTACGCTACACCGGGAAAGGTCAATCCACCGGCAGCAAGCCAGTGTATTCCCAGGGCAATGAGGCTTGCGAGGGCCACAAGGGGGGACCATCGACCACGGGCGATCCACGGCCAGAGAGCGATCAGACTCAAAACTGCCACGGGGCATCCCACCAGAAGATACGTCCCTGTTTGAGGGGCAGAGCTTAGCAGCCCAAACAACCAGCCACCCGGCCAGGCTAGAATCCAACCGCATCCCAGGGCGATGACCTCAGGGGACCAGGAGGTTTGGCAAACACTTGTTCCTTCCTTGGCCATCGCGCATAAATCAGCGGGAGCGATCACATTTGCGGCAGCTTGCTCATCCCGGATTAGCCTAACGAGTTTGAGTCCAGTCCGCAGGAGTACGAAGCATAACACAATCGCGGCAGGGAGTCCCACTGTGGCAGCCAACTCTAACACAAAATTGTGGGGATCGGAAACCTCTTCACTGGCCTCCGGGAGCTTATACCGTAAATAGACATAACGAAAATTGCCGGGACCGCAACCAAAGAGCGGGTTATCCCGGATCATATTCGTTGTTGCCACCCAGTATTGCCAGCGATAGGTGAATGATTTGCCGGCTTCGGAGAGAACGGCCCAATCCAGACCACGAAGAAAAACGGCAACACTTGCCGCCAAGCAAAGAAGGCCAACGATGATGACTACGGGGACCCGCCACTGTCTTCTGCAGAGGAGCTGGCTACCCCCAATCAAAATTGCGATACCCACCAGCAGCGACAGGTAGGCAGAACGACTTTTCGTCAATATCAAACAGATCCCCAGGAGGCAAAGGAACAAAAGCAGAACCGCGATCTCCACAATACGATGAGAATGCACGAAACGTGTTACAAGGAACAAAGTTTGGTCGAGCTTCGGGGAATTGACGGAACTCGTGTTCGGTTTTTTCATTTCGTCTCTTCCGTGGACCAATTGAGATGGCGACGCTCCGCAAGCAAGAGAAACGGCCAGGATGAGAACGGTCCAGGGAAGGAGAAATCCGGCCAGGGAATTGGTCAGAGCGAACGTCGCAAGTGGTTCGCTGCTATAAAGGCGGTTTTCAAGTTGGGCCAACCAGATAGGATTTGCTTGCAGGTCGTCCCACCCAAGGGAACGAAGCCATTCATTGCGATGGATCTGATACTCCTGGCGCAAAGCGGGAAATTCAATCAGGTACTGATAAAGGCCGTAGGCAGCGACTCCCACAGCAATGGCTGCCATCCCTGCCAGGATGGCTCTTCTTTCTTTTGCGTCGAGTCGAAGCTGCCGGACAAGGAACCAGATCATGCCGTACCCCAGCCACTCCCATAACATATTGATGCCGGGCCGAGTCGTGCCAACCAAGGCGCCCCGCACCGATGCTACGACGGCCAGCAAAACAACGACAAGAACTGCAATGTCGCTCCAACCCACCCGAATGACAAACCGGGATTTCCCCAGTAAAAAGGTCATACACACAGTGCTTGCACCGAGAAGCAGCATAATGACAGCCACGCCATCCCCGAGGTCGGCTCCTTCGCTTGGGAAAAGCGGTCTCGCGCCGAGGACCATCATCACTAAAGCCAGCAAGAAAATGCGAATTCGCCGCAACGTCGCATAACCATTAGATGACGAAGCGGGACTTTTTTCACGCAGTGTTAATCCTGTGAAAGATGTGGGATCGGACTGTTTACGGGGTTGGCGACGTCGTTTGCCCGACATGATTTCACCCTGAATCCTCGATATCTATCGACCTTATGCTTTAGCTTACACCACGGAGAGGCGGATGACATTGTTCCGTGCTGGTTTCGCAGTCCGGCGGACCAACAAAAAAGGGCTACAGGAAACGTTCAAAAGAACTTCCTGTAACCCGGGGCTTACGACGGTGTCAAAAGCAAAAGGTTAGTTTCTCATTTCTTTCGGCTGGCCTTAATCGAGGCCTGGGCGGCGGCCAGACGGGCAATCGGCACTCGGTATGGTGAGCAGCTCACGTAGTTGAGCCCCACCCGATAGCAGAACTCCACCGATTCGGGATCGCCACCTTGTTCGCCACAAATCCCGATCTTGAGGTCAGGTCGGGTCGCCCGCCCCTTCTCCACCGCCATTTGGATCAATTGTCCCACACCCTCCTGATCGATGGTCTGGAAGGGATCGGCGGCGAGAATTCGCTTGTCGAGATAATCCGGCAGGAAACCCCCGATATCATCCCGGCTGAAACCAAAACCCATTTGTGTCAGGTCATTTGTACCGAAGGAGAAGAATTGGGCTGTCTTGGCCATTTTGTCGGCCACCAGACACGCCCGCGGAATCTCGATCATCGTCCCGTAGAGGTACTTGATTGTCACCCCAAATTTCTTCTCGACTTCGGCATGGATTCGATCCACAATGACCTTTGTCAGGTCAAGTTCCTTAACATCGCAGGTCACCGGGACCATGATTTCCGGGTGAGGATCTTTGCCTTCCTTCAGCAATTCGGCCGTGGCTTCGAAGATGGCTCGAACCTGAGCCTCGGTAATTTCGGGATAGGTGATCCCGAGACGGACGCCGCGATGGCCCATCATCGGGTTCGTCTCATGAAGTTCCTCACCACGTCGTTTCACATCCTGGACCGTAATCCCCATGGCCTTGGCCAATTCCGCCTGCTTTTCCTCGTCTTGCGGGACAAACTCATGGAGCGGCGGGTCGAGCAGGCGGATCGTCACCGGCAGACTGTTCATAGCCTCCAGGGTGTTTTTGATATCGCGCTTGATGAATGGGAATAACTCGTCCAGGGCTTTCCGCCGTTCTTCGGCTGTGCGCGACAGAATCATCTTTCGCAGAATGAAGAGAGGCTCATCGGAACCTTCCCCATAAAACATGTGCTCGGTGCGGAAGAGACCGATCCCTTCGGCCCCGAAGTCGCGGGCAACTTTGGCATCAGCCGGTGTGTCGGCATTTGTGCGAACACCCAGCTTCCGATATTTTTCCACGAGGGCCATGAATTCCTTCAAGCGCGGATTCTCGGTCGCGTCAATCAGGGCGAGTTGACCCTCATACACAAGGCCCCGCGTGCCGTTCAGTGTGACAAAATCACCCTCCTTGAGAGTTTTACCATCGACATTCATGCAACGGTTTTGCACATCGACCTTGATCTTGCCGGCACCAACGATGCAGCATTTACCCCAGCCCCGGGCAACGAGTGCTGCATGGCTCGTCATTCCACCCCGGGCGGTCAGGATACCTTCGGCTGCCCGCATGCCTTCCACGTCCTCGGGGTTTGTTTCCTCGCGGACGAGGATGACCTTTTTGCCTTTCCTGGCCCATTCCACAGCGTCTTCGCTGGTGAACACAATCTGTCCACAAGCACCGCCCGGACCGGCAGGCAATCCCGCGGCCAACGGCTTCGCCTTTTTCTCCGCATTGGGGTCCACAATGGGATGCAACAGTTCATCTAGCTGCTTGGGAGCGACACGAAGGACCGCCGTCTCTTCGTCGATCAGCCCCTCATGGAGCATGTCCATAGCCATGTTGAGGGCCGCCGTTCCCGTTCGCTTACCAACCCTGCATTGGAGCATATAGAGTTTACCCTCCTGGATGGTAAACTCGATATCCTGCATGTCCTTGTAATGTTTTTCCAGCCGCAACCGAATGTCATCCAGCTGCCGATAAAGCTCCGGCATGGCCTCTTCCAAAGACGGAAGATGCTGATTCTGATCCGTTTTGGTCGCTTTATTGAGTGGGTTCGGGGTGCGGATACCGGCCACGACGTCTTCCCCCTGAGCATTGGGCAACCACTCGCCGTAAAACTTGTTCTCGCCCGTGGCAGGATTCCGCGTGAAAGCCACGCCCGTGGCCGAGCTGTCGCCCATGTTGCCAAAGACCATGCTCTGCACATTGCAAGCGGTGCCCCATTCGTCCGGGATACCCTCGATACGTCGGTAGGACACGGCACGCTTTCCGTTCCAGCTCTTGAACACTGCCGAGATGCCACCCCAGAGCTGTTCGTACGGATCATCCGGGAACGGCTTTCCGAGCACTTCTTTGACCTTAGCCTTGAAGGCTTCGCACAACTGTTCCAAATCCTCGGCTGTCAAATCGGTGTCTTTTTCATAGCCTTTTTTGTGCTTCAATTCTTCCATCATCCGCTCGAGCTGGACGCGGATCCCCATGCCTTCCGCCGGCTCGATGCCCTCAGCCTTTTCCATGACGACATCCGAATACATCATGATCAGCCGCCGGTAGGCATCGTACACAAACCGCGGATTGTTTGTTTTCTTGATCAATCCCGGAATCGTCTTGCTGCAAAGACCGACGTTAAGGACTGTTTCCATCATGCCGGGCATGGAGCGACGGGCACCGGAACGACAGGAAACCAGCAGAGGATCCGTCGGGTCGCCAAACTTCATTCCCATGGCCTTTTCGACTTTGCGAAGTGCTTCTTGGACCTGATCTTCGAGACCGGGCGGATACTTGCCGCCATGTTGCATGAAGTATGTGCAGACCTCGGTCGTAATCGTGAACCCGGCGGGAACAGGCAGCCGCAGATCCGGATGTCCTGCCATTTCCGCCAGATTGGCCCCTTTACCACCGAGAAGATTGACCATGGAGGCGTTACCTTCCGTCCCCTCCGGCCCAAAAAAGTAAACGTACTTTGCAGTTTGCGACATCGTTCGTTCTCCTAAAGCACTTCTAGCACAAAACACAGAAACGTTCGTGATATGCCCAGTACCGGCGACCCTTCGGGTGTATTTTCACCCCCCAGATAGAGCAGGCATCTGCGACGCGCAGAGCATACGCTGCCAATCAAGATAGAATTTCTCAGTTTATCCCTTACCACCGGGAGCGTCAACGAACCCCGCGTCTTGTTAACCCTTAAGGTTTCTGAAGAGCAACCTTTCAGGGGGGTATCGCCAACGCCGGGCCTGGTTTCGATCGCCTTGATCGCGATAGTTCGATTTGCCCCCTCGCGAAGGGCCAACCTTAAAAGGTACTCTGGAGATTGGTCAGTCAAGTGATGGGCAACACGGGGACGGAATGGAATAATCCCATAATCGATTTTGGGACTGATATCGCGATTACGACGGAGCCGTGACATTGTTACTTCGACCAGAGAATCCTGATCGTCGGAAGCGAGAGGCGGCCACCCGGCTTGTCCTGATGGGAACGTTGGCCGAATGTGGTCTGGGGTTCGTCGCCTTAGGAGGCGGATGGCTATTTGGAATCCCAATCCGGGAGCAGTTTCACTGGGGTCTCTGGGAAATTGGGAACGGGCTTCTGGCGGTCCTCCCCATGCTGATCATCCTTTGCCTGGTCGAGTTAACCCCGGGAAAGGTCTTTCAAAGGCTCCGTGCTTTGGTCGATTTCTTGATCGGGCCTTTGCTTAGCTCCGCTCGAATACCGGAGTTGGCCCTCCTCTCGTTTGCCGCGGGGCTCGGGGAGGAAGTCTTTTTTCGCGGATTTATTCAAACAGGGCTTCTCCAATTACTGCCAAATGATGGTCTTGTTATGGGAACGTTATGGGAATCGCCCGCAGTGGCCATTGTGGTCGCGGCAATTCTTTTTGGTGCAGCCCATCCGCTTTCGCCCTTGTATATCATTCTGACTGCTGTTATGGGAGCGTATTTGGGGCTCCTTTTTCACTGGACGGGGAATCTGCTGATTCCAATTGTTGCCCATGGCGTGTACGACTTCATCGCACTGTTTTACCTGGCACGTTTTCGGCGGCGAAGATCCACACCCGATTGAGATGCCGGGCCTGGGCACATCACCGAACAACTTGTACCACAGATCGGCAAATTGGTGAATGGCGCATCGCGCCTACAATCACATCATGGCGGCTCCGAGAGATAGACCCGCGAATCTACTCGGCAAAGAATGTCGTGACGGAAAGCGCCGGCGATTCATAGACGAGACTCCCGTCTTTGCCGCATCTCATTTGCCCAAGAGGCTCGTAGGACTCCCGGCCATCCTCCGTGGTTCGGAATGCCCGATAGACGGTTGCTCCGCCTTTAATGCGTACATTGAGAAGTTTTGGCTTTCCGATATTTATGACCACAAAAGCGTCAGGGTTACCTGTGCCGTTGGATGCAAACGCGATGACCGCGATTTCGCTGTCCATGGCGGTGGCCTTGGCAACAGCCATTCCCGGCTGGCCCGCACGGGTGAGCTGCTTGTAAATCCAGTAACCACGGCGAACCTCGAAAGTACCGTCTTCGTTGACCTTGATGGCACATCCTGGATTCGGATCACCGCCTATCCACTTGGTTGGCCTCTGAATACCTGCCCAGGGAATGATTCCGTTGACCTTTGCTGTGTAGATATTGCCGTGAAATTCTTTGGCATTTTTGGCATCCATTTGACTCCAGCTTGTGGAAGTGACCCAGGCGTGGAGACCCGGGCGAGCTGCACGAAGCTTATCAATCCCGGCGCTGCGGTGTTCCCCAAACCAGCGTCCAAACGATCCGCTATAAAAACCGTGCGAGGTGATCAGTCCCAGGGCTTGCAGGGCTTCAGTGTCTTCCAAAATAGCGTCAGCATAGCCCCAGTGATCAAAACGATACCAGTTGGTGGTTTCCCCGGGAGTGACTTTCACGTCGGCTAAGCCCGCCTTCTTGAGACCGGTATCGACGAGCTTGATAAATTCAACGACTTGCTCCGGCGGCCAAAAGAGGTTGTAGTCGTGACCTTCTCGATCCGTTAGACCTTCTTTGGTCCAGCGGAACCAGTCTTCACCCTCGTTATGCAGGGAAACATACTTGACGGGAAACCCCTCTTTGTCGCGAAGAAACCGGACCCAATCGACAAGGTATGCGACCAGGTCTTGCTTGTGCTGGGGGTCAAGGTCTCGACCGCGTAAAACCTTTTGCTTGGTCATGTAAGCCGGGGGACCATAAAGCGTTGTGATGATGGTCAAATCGCGGCCCGTCTCTCGTGTCTTTTTCAGTCCGGCGCGGACAAAGGCCCGCATATTGCGGGTGGTCGTTTCGTGGTCGTACGGGCCACCGGGCTGCGTTTGGTGAAAGGGATCGTAAAACATTTTGACGAGAGCAACCCTCAAACCATCTTCACCAAACACAAGGTCGATAATTTTCTGTCGGGCCGCCTCGTCAAGGATGCTCCAGCCGCCATAGTCTTGCGGGTCTTTCTCATAATCGCGCGTTTGGCACGTCTCTACGTAGTTGAAGCCGAATCCGTCCCAGGTTTGCCACTTCCTCGAAAAATCCACATCCACGCGGACGGCCTGAAAGTCGAGGTCTTGCCCCGCCGCAACGGTCACCCAAACTGACGTCAGCAGTAATCCCAGCCAAACCTGATCCCGGGTCATCGATTGTCTCCACATCACTATTGACCGCCTGAGTCCTGGATCTTGAGCAGCAATAGCTCGCAATGTATGGTGATGATCGCTCGCCGTCAACTGTGGGCAAGATACAAATGAGACAATGCCGTGTCAGCCAGATTGACACTCCGAAATTTGACACGTGTTTATACACCTTGGCTTTTACAGGAGGACGACCCGTGTGCTTTCATGGTAGTAACCGTTTTTCTCTGGCCATGCTGCTTGTTTTGGGTACGGCTCACATCCCAAGTGCTATCGAGGCCAATGAGGCGACGGCACCACCCTGGCAGGTGCTCTATCAGGGTGATGAGGCCACCGGGCCGCAGGTCATCGCATTGTGGCAGTTTTTACCTGGCCGAGAGTTAGAGGACAACTCAGGCCACGGACACGATCTGAGACTTCGCGGCCAGTCGCGGTTTGTTGCTGGCGGTGTCTTCGGCAACTGCCTGGAGTGCTTTCGTAGTACCGGTGAAAGCGATACCGCAAATGGCGCGGTCGTGAAAAACCATCCGGCCCTCAGTCCGTCCGGAGCATTCACCCTGGAATTGTGGATCAAGCCCAAACCTGAGCTAGCCGATTGCGATACTGCCTTTTTGCTGGACAAAAAGTATCTCCATTATCCGAGAGCAACACCTCAGGCCAATCGTGATTACTGCCTTTATCTGCGACGGACAGGGCCGGGAACATTCCGCCTGGTTGCGTATCTTGGTTACGGCGAGGACTCCGCGGAATACAGCTCGCAGGAGATTATTCTGGAGCCTGAGCGGTGGGTTCACGTGGCGTTCTCTTATGACGGAGCTGGCGTTGGCCGCTTCTTTCTCAATGGTGAATCGGTGGGGCGAACGGCCCAGCCTGGGCGTGGTCCCGT